>ERZ772945.2644-NODE-2644-length-10717-cov-29.271431_pt1 | contig 10717 bp, 8 predicted proteins | sample MGYA00511681_ERZ772945 | MGnify/ENA primary metagenome ERZ772945 (study PRJEB29015, sample SAMEA2737943) | human oral metagenome | biome: human oral; feature: human-associated habitat; material: dental | place: China | collected 2143 ... | reverse complement strand
ATCATGCCGGAGACCAAGGACAAGTCCCTGGAGGAGATCGAGGTCGAGATGGAGAAGCTCTACTCCTGACCTCTCCCCAGCACACGCGCTCCCGGGAGGACCCAAGAAAGGCTTGTCAGGACAAAGTCCTGTTGCTAGGTTCGAGGCACGGGCCCACCGCCCGGCACCGACGCCGGCACCCTCCTCCCGGGAGCGCATCACTGGCGGCCCCGAGCCGACGGCGCAGCAGCCGCCCGCGCGTCACCGCCACCTCACCGCACATATCCACTGACCACCGCCCGCCACCACCCGAGCGAGAACACGGAGCAACGATGTCCTTCACCCTCGACCCCGCAACCGCTATCTCCGACCCCCACGGCATCTCCTGGGGCATGCACCCGATCACCTGGCGCAATGACGACATCCCCGAGGTCGGCGCCTTCAACACCCTGGAGGACATGCTCCTGGACCTGGCCGACACCGGCTACGCGGGCACCGAGTGCGCCGGCTTCTTCCCGCCCAAGGAGGAGGTCAAGGCCGCCGCCGAGGCCCGCGGCATCAAGATCGTCGCCCAGTGGTTCTCCTCCTTCATCCTGCGCGACGGCGTCGAGGCCGTCATCCCCGACTTCGAGGCCACCTGCGCCTACCTGGAGTACCTGGGCGCCACTCGCGTCGTCGTCTCCGAGCAGACCGGCTCGGTCCAGGGCATCCGCGACGTCTGCATCTTCACCAACAAGCCGGTGCTCACAGAGGAGCAGTGGCCGGTGCTGGCCGAGGGCCTCAACCGCCTGGGCGACGTCGCCCACGCCCACGGCCTGGAGCTCGTCTACCACCACCACCTGGGCACGGTCATCCAGACCAAAGAGGAGACCATCCGCCTCATGGAGCTGACCGACCCGGCCAAGGTCTCCCTCCTGTTCGACACCGGCCACGCCTACGTGGGTGACGGCGACGTCATGGGTCTGCTGGAGGCCACCATCGACCGAGTCAAGCACGTCCACTTCAAGGACGTGCGTCCCGAGAAGATGGAGGAGTCCAAGGCCGCCGAGCGCTCCTTCCTCGACTCCTTCCTGGCCGGCATGTTCACCGTCCCCGGTGACGGCACGATCGACTTCACCGTCCCCTACAAGTTCCTCGTGGACCACGGCTACTCCGAGTGGATCCTGGTGGAGGCCGAGCAGGACCCGGCCATCGCCAACCCCCTGGAGTACGCCCGCAAGGCACGCGCCTACCTTGAGGGAACCCTCTTCAAGGCCTGAGACGTCGCAGGGTTCGCGCGGACTCCCCCTCCGAGCGGGCCCCACCGGCTGACGCCTCACCTCGACGCTCCCGACCAGTGATGGTTGGGAGCGTCGTCGTTCCCGGGCCGTTGAGGAGCACGTCGGGGCGAGCCGCCCGCCCCGCTGGGGCCCGACGACCATCACCCTTCGCTCATGCGCACCGGCGGGTTTATTCTGGAAAGGGCACTCTTGACCGCGATGACGCACAGGAGGAAGGGACATGTCCTCAATGCAGGTTTCAGGCACAGTGAGTGGGTTCTTCTCCGATGTCCGCCGCTGGGAGCGCACGGATCACCGCCTCACCTGGAGCGACGCCCTGCTGGTCGCCTACTGCGCCCTCTTCTGGTTCGTCGCGGTCCAGGGAATGATTGACCACCTCCTCCATGACGCCTCACCCGCCTCGAGCGCACTTGTCTGCGGCATCACCGGGATCACGGCCTGGGCGGCCCTGCCCGCGCTGCAGCTCATCATCCCCTGGCCGGCTGCCAGACGGACGTTGCGAGCCGTCGCCTCAATCTTGTCGCTTGGCACCGGAGCCGCGGCCCTGGGGCTGCTTCACGGGATCGGACTGACGACCCAGCGCACCGCGTTTGCGGACCACCTGCTCACCGCGACCCTGCCCGCGGCGGGGCTCATCGTCCTCGGCATCGTCGGGCTCGCCGCACTGCTGCGCACCCCTGTGACGCACCGCTGACACTGCCGGTCAACCTGTAGCCTGCGCAGTACTCGGGCACCGATGCGAGCACGCCCCCGCAGGAGAGGTCCCAGAACCGCAGGAAGCAGGAGGAGACGGTGACCAAGGCTCACGCCGCCACCCAGAGCGACGTCGCACGCGCCGCAGGGGTCTCGCGCAGCCTGGTCTCTCTGGCCCTGAGCGGCTCACCCAAGGTCGCCGCCGACACCCGCGAGCGCATTGAGAACGTGGCCGCCTCCCTCGGCTATCGGGTCAACGTCTCAGCCTCCTCGCTGGCCCGGAAGCGTTCGAGCATCATCGGCCTGGTACTGCCCAACCTGCGCAACGCCTTCTTCGAGCAGGTCGCGGCCAGCCTGGGCCGGGCGGCCGCCCAGCGTGGCCTCACCCTGTTCGTCACAGTCGGCTCCGATCAGCCCAAGGTTCTTCACCAGGCGGTCGAGAGCCTGCTGGGGGTACGGGTCGCGGGCATCATCTTCGTCTCGCCCTGGCTGTCCGGCGAGGACCTGCTGGCCATCGGTGAGGAAGTGCCCGTATGCGTCATCGGACGGCGCAGCCCAGGCGGGCGGGTCGACTCCGTGCGGGTCGATGAGGCCGCCGCGGCCCGCCTCGTCGTCAATCATCTGGCATCTCGGGGCATGCGCACCATCTGCTATATCGGCCCGCGCCTGACTGATGCGGCCTCGCGTCACGACCGAGAAGGCTCGTTGGCGCACGCCGCTCGGGCAGCCGGACTGGACTTCGAGGTGCGCAGCTGTGGCGAGGACGCCGGCCCCGCCACCCGGGCGGCGCTGCAGGGCCACTCAGAGCCGCTGGGCCTGGTCATTCACAACGACGCCCTGGCCATCGACGCGGTACCCGTTCTGCGCGAGAGCCACCGCGGGCTCGGGGACGACGTCGCCCTGGCATCCTACGACAACACCTACCTGGCCCTGCGCGAGGAGTTCTCCCTGACCAGCATCGACCAACCCGAGGAACGTCTGGGCGAGTGCGCGGTGGACCTGGTGTGCCAGCGCGCCGGGCTCACTCTCGATGACGGAGCGCAGGCTGAGCCGGGCGCCGGGATCGAGGGCCGCAGCGTGGTCCTGGAGCCGCAGCTCGTCACGCGCACCTCCTCCCTGGGACGCTGACAAGCACTGCCGTGTTGTCTCATGTCTTCTGGGAGTTTCGGGTGTCATGACATCTCAAGGCATCGGTGGGGTGGGTCTGCCGGAGGGGAGAGCTGCTGCTTCGGTTTGTCGGAGGGGTGCCCTGGTTACTGTGGTGTCTGTCGGCGTCGTCTGGATGCACTGCACGAGGGTGGGGTGCTACTGGACGAGGGTTGGGGGTACTGCGGGTAGGTGGGGCCTTCGTGCAGTACGCACAACCCGTGGTCAGTGGATCCCGACCCTCGTGGAGTAGACCGACTCGAGGCGAGACTCAAGGCAGAGCCGGCTCGGTGCGGGCAGAACCGGCGTCGAACCATGGCCTGCGGGCCTTCGCGCGGGCGCCAGATAGAGCTCGATGTTTGAGGTCATGACGTTGGTGACGTGTGATGGGACCCAGGTGGCCGGGGCTGGGTGCGGCAGACGGCGGTCAGGGGGTGGGGGCGGACCTGTGGCGGAGATGCCGGGCTCTGCCACCAAGAACCCCGGACTCACTCTTGCGCGGCCCGGTGTCCACAGCGCTGACATGAACGATCCTGCCATCGAAGCACCCAGCGCAGATCGTTGGAATCCTGCGGTTCCTCCCCGACGCGCAGCGCCGATGCGCCTGTGATGTCAGCACCATGGACACCCACACCCCGTCATGCCTCACCTTGAGGCCACCCTCGCCTCCTGGACCACCAGCCCGCCCCGGGCTCCCGCCCGAGCGAGCGTCTCAGAAGTCATGACACTCACATGTCTCAGAAGTGAGGAGACAGCACAGCTGACAAGCGCTGCGTCCACCGTCGAGCCGGCTCGCACATCGACCACCGTCGGGCAGTGACGGCGCCTCGAACCGCTCCCCTCGGTCAAGGACCAACGGCCCCATCCTCTGAGCCACCCCTGAGAACTGCCCCTTTGTCAGGAGGAAGTTTCTTCTCATCGGTTGACATCACCAGCGCCGGAACGCAGACTGAGGCCATGAATTCACGCGCGTGAATTCATGTCAGCACAGGGCTCCACCCCTGTCACCGCACGTCAACGAGGACACCCGAAGCAACCATGAACACCACTCCCCTGTCAGTCGCCGTCATTGGTGCCGGAATGGCCGGCACCACCCACGCCAACGCCTGGCGCCAGGTCGGCACCGTCTTCGACCTGGGCCTGCCGCCGGTCCGTCTGCACACCATCGCCGACGCCTACCTCCCCTTCGCCGAGGACGCCGCCCAGCGCTATGGCTACGAGCACGCCGTGGACGACTGGCGCACCGTGGCCGAGGACCAGGACATCGACATCGTCTCCATCGTGGTGGGCAACGCCCTGCACCGAGAGATCGCAGAGGCCCTCATCAGGGCCGGCAAGCACGTCCTGTGCGAGAAGCCCCTGGCGGACACGCTCGAGAGTGCCCGTGCCATGGCCCAAGCCGAGAAGGAGGCCGGCGTCGTCACCGGCGTCGGCTTCACCTACCGCCGCAACGCCGCCCTGGCCGAGATCGCCAAGCTCGTCGCCGAGGGCCACCTGGGCAAGATCCACCACTTCGACGGCCGTTACTGGTGCGACTACGGAGTGGACCCCTCCACCCCCATGGCCTGGCGCTACAAGGGCCCCATGGGATCGGGAGCCCTGGGCGACGTCGGCAGCCACCTCATCGACACCGCCGAGCTCATCTGCGGCCCCATCGTCTCGGTCTCGGGCGCGGCCATGATGACCTCGATCAAGGAGCGCCCCGTGGCCACCGGACACGTCACTCGCGGTACCGCTCTGGGCGACGGCGACTCCGCTGACGTCACGTACGAGCCGGTGGAGAACGACGACGTCGCCACCTTCACCGCGCACTTCGCCAACGGCGCCGTGGGCACCTTCTCCTGCTCACGCGTGGCCTGGGGCCTGCCCAACTCCCTCATGGTCGACGTGCTGGGCACCAAGGGCCGAGTCTCCTGGGACCTGGCGCGATGCGGTGAGATCAAGATCGACGACGCCAGCTCGCCGGCCGGACTGGGCGGGGCCCGCCGTGTCCTGGTCAATCCCGACTTCCCTTACTTCGCGCGAGGCTCCTCCATGGCCTTCGGCGGGGTCGGACTGACCCAGATCGAGCAGTTCACCTACCAAGCCCACGCCTTCCTCCAGCAGGTCGCTGGCATCACCCCCGAGCAGGGAGCCCTGCCGCGCTGCGCCACCTTCACCGACGGCTACCGCGAGATGCTCCTGGCCGACGCCGTGGCCCGCTCGGCCGCCGCCGGGGGCGCCGCCGTCGACGTCTCGGACCTGCCCGAGCTCGCGAGCCTGTGAGAGCAGCCCGTCGGCCACCCCACTGGGCCAACGCCTTCAAATTCACCACCACCCAACGACGTACCGAGTAACCCCCAAGGAGACCTCTCATGCCACTGACCTACGGCGCCTACACCGCCTGCCTCCAGGACCGTTCCCTGTCCGAGGCCCTCGATGTCCTCAAGGACGCAGGGCTCACCGGGGCGGAGGTGAACGTCGGAGGCTTCATTCCCTCCCCGCACTGCCCTGTGGACGCCCTGCTGGCCTCGTCCGCTGCCCGCGACGACTACCTGGGTATCTTCAAGGACAAGGGAATGACGCTCTCAGGCCTTAACACCTCGGGCAACCCCACCTCGCCGCTGCCCAACGAGGGGCTCAAGCACGCCGAGGACATCCGGGCGGCCATCCGTCTGGCCGGCCTGCTCGGCGTCAAGGAGATCGTCACCATGTCCGGCACCCCGGGCACCGACCCGAGCGCAAAGTACCCCACCTGGGTCGTCAACCCGTGGAACGGGATCGACATGGAGATCCTGGACTACCAGTGGAGCGTCGTCATCCCCTTCTTCAAGGAGATCGACGCCCTGGCCCGCGACAACGACGTCCAGGTCTGCCTGGAGCTGCACCCGCGCAACCTGGTCTTCAACGTTCCCTCCTTCGAGCGGCTCATCGAGGAGACCAGGGCGACCCACATCAAGGTCAACATGGATCCCTCCCACCTGTTCTGGCAGCAGATGGATCCGATCGCGGCCACCAAGCGCCTGGGCTCCCTCGTGGGACACGTTCACGCCAAGGACACCAGGATCTTCCCCGGCGCCGCCTACCGTGGGGTCCTGGACACCGACTTCGGCCACGTGCCCGCCGAGGCCGAGGGCAAGGTCCCGGTGGCCTACGGCTACTGGTGCAACTCCTGGCCCCAGGATCCGGCCTGGCGGTTCGTCGCCCTCGGCCTGGGGCACGAGACCGAGTACTGGACCGAGTTACTGGCCGCCATCGCCGAGGTGGACCCGGAGATGAACGTCAACATCGAGCACGAGGACGCCGAGTACGGCAACGTCGAGGGGCTCCAGATCTCCGCGCGCAATCTCCTGGAGGCCGCAGCCGGGCTCTGAGCGGCCCTGGCAAGCGGCCGCGCCGCACGCACTCCACGACGCCGACGGAGAGGATCCCACCATCCGGTCCTCGCCGTCGGCGTCCGCCCGCTAGACTGAGCAAAAGTCCTGACAAAACCCGATCCGTCACGTCCTTCTCAACTCCTTCTCAACGCTGCGAGGCAGGCTCGTGCTCCCCACCTTGACCGCAACCACCTGGATCCTGCTCATGGTCGTCGCGGCCCTGTGCGGTATCGCCAAGACCGCCCTGCCCGGGGCAGCCACCGTCGCTGTGGCACTGTGCACCGCGGTACTGCCGGCCAAGGAGTCCACCGGCGCCATTCTGCTCATGCTTATGACCGGGGACCTGCTGGCCGTGTGGAGCTATCGCCGCGACGCCGACTTCCGCATGCTGCGCAGGCTCGTCCCCGCGGTCCTGACAGGGGTCGGCGCCGGTGCCCTGTTCCTGCACCTGGCCTCCAACGACTCCACCCGGCGCCTCATCGGCGTCATCCTGCTGCTCCTGGTGGCCATCACCCTCATCCAACGACGCTCGACGAGCAGGAGGGTGTCCGACGGCGCCTCCACGGCGCAGGCACCGTCCCCACCCGCCCCGGCGCCCGAGACGCAGGAGGCAACCACGACGCTCGCCACTCCCACGACCAGCGGCCGCCTCGCCCGTCTGGTCTACGGCGGCCTGGCCGGCTTCACGACGATGGTCGCCAACGCCGGTGGACCGGTGACCTCCATGTACTTCCTGGCCTGCCGCTACCCCGTCAAAGCCTTCCTGGGGACGACGGCCTGGTTCTTCTTCCTGGTCAACCTCGTCAAGCTGCCCTTCTCCATCTCGGCCGGGCTGGTGAACACCACCACGATGTCGCTGACCGCGATCTGCGCACCGGTCGTCATCGTCTCGGCCCTGGCAGGACGCCGTCTTGCCGAGCGCATGGATCAGCGGGTCTTCGAGCCGGTCATCGTCGCACTGACCATCATCTCCGCGCTGCCCCTGCTGCGCTAGGACAGAGCGACACCGGCGGCCAACCCATTTCTCCGGTTCACAGAACAGGACCCCACCAGCGAGTATTTCGCTCAAGACGGCCTGTCTGACATCACATCTCGGTCTCACGCTGGAGCGTTGACGCGATTTATCCTGAACGTTACCGTATTCATCAGTATGAAGAGTGCGTCCGGTATTGATTATGTAGACATTTCGTCAGGCAAGCATGCCGACGGCATCGTCGATGGCACCGCCCTCCAGACCTCATCTGTCACCGCCGATCCCGACCTCCCCGAGAGCCCCGGCACCACCGAGCCTGCTGCCTCTCGGGCCGATGCGGACACGCCGGTCCTGATCAGCGCCGACGTCCAGGCCGTCATGCTGGGACTGTGGGCCTCGGGCCTCAGGTGCGTCATCGTCTACGCCCTAGCCCCCACCATCGGCCCTCTCGGTCCGCTGGCCGTCGGTACGGCCCTGGTCATCCAGGTCGCTGGTACCGCCGTGAGCCTCAATGGAGCCCGTTCACTGTGGAGGCGCCGTTATCGTGGACGCCACGTCTACGTCCTCATCTCGATCCTCACCTGTCTGTGCACCCTTGCCGCCCTGCTGGCCCCCGCAGGGTTCTAGATCCTCCCACGCAGCCCCGCCATGAACCCCACGGTCGCCCCATCCACATCCCCGCCGTCCCTCGCCTCCCGGACGATGTCGCTCGTGCGACGCTGGTTGTCGGCGGTAGCCGGCCTGATCCTGCTGGCCATCACTCTCAGTGGCACAGCCCTTCCGTATCAGGCGGAGATCGCGAGCTCGTTGAGCTCGAGCTCCTACCCCCGCGGCGCCGGCCCCGACGAGGTCTCGCTGCCCCAGGCCGTTGCGACGATCGAGAGCAATCACCCCGGCGAGCCCGTCCTGTCCGCCACTCGGGGCAGCGACACCATCGAGGTCAGGACCAAGCGGTCCGCCTACGCGGTCGGAGCCTCCACCGGCGTCGAGATCGGCCGGACGGCCGTTGCCCCGGCGTGGAGCTCGGTCCTGGACAACCTGCACCGTTGTCTCCTGTCCTGTGAGGGGCCCGGCCACGTCCGCTGGATGTCCCAGGAGATTCCCCACACCCGCTGGTGGGGCGAGCACCAGGGCCTGACCGTCGGCGGTCTCGTCGTGGGCACCTCGGGCGTGGTCCTGCTGGTCCTGGTCGTCAGTGGGCTCAGGGTGTGGTGGCCTCTGCAGCGCTACCGGCGAACCGTCCTGTCCACCCGCTGGCGTACGCAGCGCCTGTCGCGGGACACCGACCTGCTCAAGGCGGCCGGGCTGGTTCTGCTGCCCCTGCTGTTCCTGTGGGGCTACTACGCCAGCGCCTACGGCATCCACCCCACTTGGCCGACCTCCCGCGCCCCTACTACAGAGGTCGGGGCCCCGACCGGGAACACACGTGCCAGTCAGGATCAGGACACCGGTCCGAGCCGCGCCGTCGCGGCAGCGCAGGAGACGCGCGGCGGCGAACCTGTCGCCCTCTTCCTCCCCGAGCCAAACGACCCGTCGTCGACATACACGGTCTGGCTCTCTCAGGGCACGCTGAGCAGCCGCCAGCGGCCCGTCACCAGCGTTACCGTGAGCGTCGACCCCGATACCGGGCGAACCACGGTCCCGTCCGGTGCCGGCAGGGAGCAAACCGCCCGAGCCGACTAGCCCCCAGCCCCTCGAACCCCACCCCGAGCCGGACGCATGTGCCCGTTCCCACATCACAAGACACACTGAGACCGGGCCTTTGGTCGCAGACAACCCGCAGGTGGGGGCACAATCGGACCCGTACGGCACCGGAATGAGCCGGCGCCCCTGACTGACAACGCGAGAAGGACCTAACGTGGCGCGCAGTATCTACATCGCCTCACCCAACGCCGGAACCGGGAAGTCAACGGTGGCCCTCGGGCTGGTCTCCTGCCTGACCAAGGTGGTCGCCAAGGTCGGCATCTTCCGCCCCTTCGTGGAGAGCCGTGAGGGCGATGCCTTCCTCAGCCTCCTGCTGAACCGTGCCGGCTCCGCCACGCCCGCCGAGCAGTGCGTCGGCGCGACCTGGGACGAGTTCCACGCCGACCCCGAGGAGGCCCTGGCACGCATCGTCGACGCCTACCGGGCCCTGGCGCGCGAGCACGACGTCGTCATCATCGACGGCTCGGACTTCACCGACGTCGCCGGTAACCCCGAGCTGGCCCTCAACGCCCGGGTGGCGGCCAACATCGGCGTCCCGGTGCTGCTGGTGGTCTCCGGGCAGAATGACGTGGAGGACGTCGTCGCCTCCGTGGAGGTCTCCATGGCCGAGATCGCCGACAACCACGCCCGCACCGTCGCGGTCGTGGCCAACAAGTGCCTCCCCGAGACCCGCCAGGCCGTCGGCGAGGCACTGACCGCCATCGAGGGCATCACCTCCACCACGCTGCCCGAGGTGCCGCTGCTGGCGGCCCCGGTGGTGCGCGAGGTGCTCGACGCCGTCGAGGGCACTCTCATCGCCGGTGACGAGACGCTGCTCGACCGCGAGGCCGAGTCCGTTCTCGTGTGCGCCATGGACGTCTCCCACGTCCTGGAGCGCCTGACCGCGGGCCAGCTCGCCATCGTCCCGGCCGACCGCTCCGCCATGCTCATCTCCCTCATGGCGGCCCAGGCCTCCTCGAGCTTCCCGATCCTGTCGGGTCTCATCCTCAACGGCGGCTTCGAGGTGGCGCCCCACGCGCTGCGCCTCCTGGAGGGGCTGGACGTCAACATCCCGGTCATCACCTCCCCGCTGGACACCTTCACCGCCGCCTCCGCGGCCGGCTCCCTGCAGGGCCTGCTCGCCCACGGCTCCGAGCGCAAGATCGACGTCGCCGTGACCACCTTCGAGCAGGAGGCCGACGTCGAGGCCCTCCTGTCGGCCCTGGAGGTCGAGCCCTCCGAAGTCGTCACCCCCATCATGTTCCAGGCCGAGCTGGTGGAGCGCTCACGCGCCAACCGCAAGACGATCGTCCTGCCCGAGCCCGACGACGACCGGGTTCTGCGGGCCGCCGACGCCATCCTGCGCCGCGGCATCGCCGACCTGGTGCTGCTGGGCGACGAGACCACGGTGCGGGCCCGCGCCACCGAGCTGGGCCTGGACATCGCCGCCGCCCGGGTTGTCGCCACCGACGACCCCGAGCTGCTGGAGAAGTACGCCGAGGAGTTCGCCCGTCTGCGCGCCAAGAAGGGCGTCACCCTGGAGCAGGCCCGTGAGAAGGTCCAGGACGTGTCCTACTTCGGCACGATGATGGTCCACATGGGAGACG
>ERZ772945.2642-NODE-2642-length-10718-cov-3.061240_pt1 | contig 10718 bp, 7 predicted proteins | sample MGYA00511681_ERZ772945 | MGnify/ENA primary metagenome ERZ772945 (study PRJEB29015, sample SAMEA2737943) | human oral metagenome | biome: human oral; feature: human-associated habitat; material: dental | place: China | collected 2143 ... | reverse complement strand
ATATCTGCCATGTCACGAACAGTTAATTTTTTCATGTTTTCTCCTTTGGCGGTTTCCCGCGTAAAATATGCTTGGTGAAAGAAGCTAAGCACCAAGGGTTGAGTGAATCAACCTTACCAGTATAGCACAATATATGACTTTATGCTATACTAAAATCATGAAAAGAATAATAAAGGCATTCTTCGATAACGAAATCCTCTCCTACCTATTTTTCGGTGCTGCTACTACTCTGGTTTCTATCTTATCGCGTTTGGTTATTTACCACATCAGCCACCAGGAAATCCTGGCAACCGTACTCGCAAATCTTATCGGGATTCTCTTTGCCTTTTTTACAAATGATACAATCGTCTTTAAACAAGAGAGAAGAAATTGGCCAACTCGCCTGGCTAAGTTTTTCTTAGCTCGTCTCTCAACACTTGGACTTGACGTTCTTTTAACTTATATCTTCGTTACAACCTTTCCTGATCTTATTGGTCAGTTTGTCGAATATAATATAGACAGGGTTAATACGGTTGAAACTATCCTAGCACAAATTTTGATTATTGTGCTTAATTATATTTTCAGTAAAATCTATATTTTTAAAAGGAGCAACTGATCTCCTTAAGCATCCAGGTTGCCTCTTGTCACAATTTAGGATATAATAAGTTAGAAAATTAGGAAAGGAATTTATGAAAGTGTTAAAGGATCTTAAAGAATTCTTGCTTCGTGGTAATGTCGTTGACCTTGCTGTCGGTGTAATCATCGCCTCTGCTTTTGGTGCTATCGTGACTTCACTCGTTAACGATATCATCACTCCACTTATCTTGAACCCAGCTTTGGAAGCTGCGAAAGTACAAAACATCGCTGAGCTTGCATGGAATGGTGTTACATATGGTAAATTCTTGAGTGCTATTATCAACTTTCTCGTTGTAGGTACTGTGCTTTTCTTCGTTATTAAAGCTATGGAAAAAGCGCAAAACCTTCGCAAGAAAGAAGAAGTGGTTGAGGAAGCACCTGCTGCTCCAACTGAACTTGAAGTTCTTCAAGAAATCAAAGCCCTTCTTGAGAAAAAATAAGACTGATAAAGGATTCAGCTTAAAGCTAAATCCTTTTTTCTTTACTCTTTTGGTAACTTCCCAGCCTTTTCGAGCATTTTCTTGATCAAATAAGGCATCTTTACATTTTCACGGCCTTTTTTCTCAATGAGTTTTTTGACAAATTCTGGCATCTGAAGGTCGTCTGTCTCTTTCATGATGTCCTTGGTAGTTGCCGAAGGCGCTAACTCATCAAAGGTTTCTTCTTCTGGGAGAAAAGCTTTAAATTCTTTGTCTTCATTGACTCTTACAGTAGCAACTAAAGCGTCAATTAAACGGCTATCCGTATTGGGCATAGGTGGGCGATGATAGGTGACACCTAATTCTTGACACAACAGATAACATTCCACATCATTATCGAACAAGACTTCGATGTGCTCACTGATAAAACTTATCGGGATAAAAATATAATGTTCTGGATGTTGCTTTTGTTCTCGTAAATATTCTAAAACATCTGGCTTGATCCAAGGGATTCCAATATCACTTTCGCTCTGCCAAGTATTGGTATACTGGTCGGCTGTTAGGCCGAGTTGTTCAGCAATAAGCCTGCTATTATCGAAAATCTGATCAATATATGGATCTCCAAAGTCCAAGGCAAAAATGGGGACGCTATGGGCTGAAAAGATTACCTTGAAGGATTCTTCTCCCACATGGTTTCGTAAAATTTTTCTAATCTCATCTGTCCAGAAGTCCAGCAAAGGCTGTTGTTGATACCAGTCCTTAATAACTAAAAATCGGATCTGCTGGCTTTCCAGAAACTTTTCATACCCCATGACTGAGTAAAAAGAATAATGAGGTTCCAAAATCAAGCAGATACATTCTTCAACACCATCAGTTTCCATCTGCTTGATCACGTCTGGAATAAAGGGACGAGAAAATTTGTTGGCAAAGTAGATGCCATACTCTTCTCCTAACCGTTCCTTGACTAGACTGACCTCCTCACGTGTAATCCTCTGAAGCGGTGTTCCACCTATACGAACATAGTTATCATAGAGAGTCTGAATCTCGTGATCTTTGGGTCTAACTCCACGACGAATATTGGTAAAAAAATCCCCCACACTCTCAAAGGTAATCTCTTCTGGCGAGCCGAATGTCATCATTAAAATTGCTTTTTTCATTGATATGTCCTTGTGATTTTTTTTTCAATTACCATTGTACCATGAAATATATCATAAATAAACGCTTTCATTCATTTTATTTTTATTTACTCCTCTTTGTTTTTCTCTCCATTCTATGATACAATGAAAAAAATGATATTAAAGGAGTTTTTATGACTTATCCCAACCTTTTAGAGCGTTTCTTGACCTACGTTAAGGTCAATACGCGTTCTGATGAACACTCGACTACTACTCCAAGTACGCAAAACCAGGTAGATTTTGCGACCAATGTTCTTATTCCTGAAATGAAACGTGTTGGTCTGCAAAATGTTTACTACCTCCCAAATGGTTTTGTCATTGGTACCTTACCAGCAAATGATCCCAGCTTGACACGTAAAATCGGGTTCATCTCCCACATGGATACTGCTGATTTTAATGCTGAGGGAGTTAATCCGCAAGTCATCGAAGATTACGATGGAGGAGTTATCGACTTGGGTGATTCTGGATTTAAACTAGATCCTGCTGATTTCAAGAGCCTTGAAAAATATTCAGGTCAAACGCTTATCACAACAGATGGCACAACCTTGCTTGGAGCTGATGACAAGTCAGGGATTGCTGAGATTATGACTGCTATCGAATACTTGACTACTCATCCTGAAATCAAGCATTGTGAAATCCGTGTTGGTTTTGGTCCAGATGAAGAAATCGGTGTCGGTGCTAATAAGTTTGATGCAGATGACTTTGATGTTGACTTTGCCTACACTGTTGATGGTGGACCACTAGGGGAACTGCAGTACGAAACTTTCTCAGCAGCAGCTGCTGAACTCCATTTCCAAGGGCGCAATGTCCATCCTGGTACCGCTAAAGGTCAGATGGTCAATGCTCTTCAGCTAGCGATTGATTTTCATAATCAACTTCCTGAGAATGACCGACCTGAGTTGACAGATGGTTACCAAGGTTTCTATCATCTTATGGATGTATCAGGTAGTGTCGAGGAGGCGCATTCAAGCTATATCATTCGCGACTTTGAAAAAGATGCCTTTGAAGCTCGTAAGAAAGCCATGCAGGAGATTGCTGACAAGATGAATCAAGAGCTTGGGAATGATCGCGTTACCTTGACTCTGACAGACCAGTACTACAATATGAAAGAAGTCATTGAGAAAGACATGACGCCCGTTACCATTGCTAAAGCTGTTATGGAAGATCTAGGAATCACGCCTATTATTGAACCAATCCGCGGTGGGACAGATGGGTCTAAGATTTCCTTTATGGGTATCCCAACTCCTAATATCTTTGCAGGTGGTGAAAACATGCATGGACGTTTTGAATACGTCAGCCTTCAGACTATGGAGCGTGCGGTGGATACCATCATTGGTATTGTAGCTTATAAAGACTAAAAAAGACGAGGTAGCTCAGCTACTTCGCCTTTCTTTTTATTCATTTTATTGAGCACTTAGCTCAGATTCACTTTGCGCTTGCTTTTCTGTTGGTTGAGAAGCAACTGTTTCACTGTCTTTCTCAGACTTAGATTGGCTATCAGTTTCACTTGCTTTTGAACGGAGTTCCTGGTTCAATCTAATAATCTCTTTAGCTAGAGTGAGGAGACCTTCTTTATCACTGCTTTTGGCTGCAAGTTGATCAAATAGGGCATCAACACGTTCAAAGTCAGCATCGGATCCTTTGTTATCCTCTAAGTACTTGTGAAGAGAGAGCAAGACATTATAGAGTTTTTGGTAGATGATCACAGTTTGTGGATCTTTTTCTGCTTCTTTTTCCTCTCGTTGGATAGTCGCTGCAATACGATTTAAAAGATCCTCAAGTTGTGTTTTAGCTTCGTCAAGGTCTGCATTTTCCTTTTCAGTAGCCGCTTTGATATTAGCAGCTTCTTCAGCTAGGGATTGTTTGACACCATCCTCTTTAACACGTGCTAGGAGTTGGGCAACTTTAGTTAGGAGAGCATCCACTTCTTCCTTCTTAACATGGCTAACCCGCTCTTCTGGCATAAAATCACCGTAGAGTTCTTTTAGGAATTCATAGATGGCTGTCTTAGCGGTTTGACTATCTACTTTTTCCGTATCTAGAATAGTCTTACCAGCTTTTGTAGAATCGGGTTCTTCTTTTAGAACTTCTTCCACCTCTAGTTTAGTTTGGTAAATAGTTGGGAATAGCTTGTTCAAGTCGGTTGCTTTGAGGAAAGATTGTGACTGGTAAAGTTCCCATGTCAACTTGGCAACACGGTTCCGAAGTTCTTCTCTCAAACGACCATCAGATACATGTTCATAGAAATACTTGATGTACTCTACTGTTGTAACCCCTGTCCGATCACGGAAATCTTGCAAGGCCTGAAGTTTCGCTTCAATGGCAGCCAACTCTGTCTCATCTTGTGCTAGTTTTGCTTCCTGCAAATGTACCAAAAGATCTTTCTTAGACAAGCCATAAGTGTCCGTATCCAGTGTATTGATCTTATCTACAAGGGCTTGGTACTTCTTATCTAAAGGTGAAGTTTCAACTGGTGCCACACTTTGATCCACATGGATATATTGCTTATCAAAGAGATCCAAGGCTGCTAGATATCCAGCAGTTGAGTTTGTTGCCAGTTTTTTCATATTTTCGGTGAACTGCCCCAAAGCAAGTTCAACACGTCTCTGCATGATTGGCTGGTCTTTGTAGAGACTTCTGCTATCTGCTAAAAGTTGATCCACTTTAGATAGAACAGTTTGTTCATCAAATGCTCCAGGTTGATAGGTCGATTGTAGGGCTGGAATCTTGTTTTTCAAAGCTACTTCATAGCCCTTAGTTTGAACCTTGATGTAGTGATTGTGGTCTCCGTGAGGAATCACAAAACTACCACTTTCTACCTGTAAACTATAAGGAGACACCCCATCACGTAGGGCAGTCGTATAAAGTTCATTTAGGAAATCCAGTTCTGGATTCCCAGTTTGGAGAGGAATACGAACATGTTCTTTTCGAACAGCATAGGGATGGATATGGGTTGGATCATAGGCTTGATCCGGATTTCCAAAGACAAAGAATCCATTTGAAATACGAATCGCTTCGAGCGGAACCCCATAAGTCTGTGAGATATACTTGATTTTTTCTTCATCACTAGCATCTCTTGAGAAACTTTCCACAGTCTTTGCAAGTGGTTGAACCGGCTCAGACTGATGATTTTCTTTCAAGTGATCTTGGGCAGCTTTGATTTGAGCTGCAGTCAAGTCTTTCTTAAAGAAATAATGAGCGTGATCTCCATGAGAAACTACAAACCCTTGCTCATCCTCACTGATGACACGGTCAGCTGCAAAACCATGATCATGTTCTTCACCGTGATGGTGGTCATGCTCCTCTCCATCATGGTCATGATCTTCATGGTTGGTATCCTGACTTCCATGGTCACCGTCTTGGTCATGATGATGATCCGATTGAGCTGGATGCTCTGCTGGTTTGCTTGGATTTTCCAAAGGTGTTGGTTTCCCACTGTCGCTAGATAAAGGAATCATTCGCGCAATCTTTTCTTCCAAGGCAGAAAGCTTTGTATATGGGATGAAATGATAGTGATTTCCATGAGGAATCGCTACGCCACTTGGCGTTCTGCTTGAAATCTTAGCAGGGTCAAAAATCAAGCCATCAGATTCTGCATAACGTTGATTACTTGGAAGTGCATAGAGTTGCTGCAATAGACTCTGTAAGCTCTCTTCTGGATTGCTTGGTGTTTCAGTTTGTTGACTAGGATTAGTGGTTTGACTGGTTCCATTTTGACTTGGACGATAGTCAGTCACACTCGGCTGTTTTCTAGTTCCAGATAGGTAGGCTTGAGCAGCTGCTAATTCGCTAGCAGATAAGGAACTCTTTGGAATGTAGTGGTAATGTCCACCGTGGGGGACGATATAAGCATCACCAGTATCCTCAATAATATCAGATGGATTAAAGATGTAGCCATCATCGGTAGTATAGCGCCCTTGTGACCGTGCAAGTGTCACAGCACTGTTAGAAGTTGGCGCATCGTGTGTATGACCTTGTTTTTGGCGTTCAATTTCGTCTTTCGTACGAACGTTATCTGCATGTGCCGCATCCTTAAGGTAAACATAATACTTACCATCCACCTTGATGATATAACCACCTTTGATTTCATTGACAATATCAGCGTCTTTAAGTTGATAATTGGCATCTTTCATCAAAAGTTCTTCACTGAAAATCGCATCAAAAGGAACTTTCCCATTGTAATAATGGAAATGATCACCGTGTGATGTCACATAACCTTGATCGGTGATTTTCACGACAATTTGTTCTGCCTGAATATCTTCTTTTTTGCTAACTTGATCTGGTGTCTGAGTCTCTGTTTTTTGAGAGTCTTGTTTCCCACCGACATAAGATACACGATTATTATCTTTGTTTTCTTCTACCTGGTGTTGGTTCAATGCATAGATGCAAAGGCTTAGGGAAAGGACAAGAGCCGATCCTGCTACAAGGTATTTCTTCTTCATTTTCATCATCTCCTCATTTTAATTCTTCTGCAAGAACATTCATATTTTCTTCTAGATTTTCTAAGTAAGTTTTATCATTTTCAGGATCTGCTTCTAAAGGATTCAGTGTTTTCAGACTAACTCCTGTTGATTTGACCAAGGTTTCAGCAACTTTAGAAGAAGCATTGCTCTCAGTAAAGATGGTTTTAACCTTGTAGGTTTTGACAAATTCTTGGATTTCTGTTAGTTGTCTCGGACTTGGCTCTTGTTCAGGGGAAATCCCTGCTATACCAAGTTGTTTCAAACCAAAGCGTTTAGCGAGGTATGAAAAGGCTGTGTGTTGCGTAACAAAAGTCTTTTGGCTCGCTTTTTCAAAAATAGGCTGGTACTTCTTAGTCAATTCTTGGGCTTTATTAATAAAGTTTTTAGCATTCTTTTGATACGTTTCCTTATTAGCACTATCAATCTCCGAAAGTTTGTCCGCAATAATCTGTGCCTCTTCGCCTGCTTTTTCAGGATCTAACCAAGTGTGAGGGTCGTAGAGTGTTTTTTCATCAATACCATCACCAGCTTCTACATCTTCCAAGCCTGGTACACGCTCCAAGGTCATCCCTTCAGAGGCTTCTAAAACTTTAACTTTTGATTTTTTCAAATTTGGATCCAGACTTCCCGCCCAAGACTCCAGTGTATGCGAGTGGTAGACAAATACATCCGCGTCATAAATAGCAGCAATGTCATTCGCTGAAGGTTCATATGAGTGAATTCCACTACTTGACTGAATCATCCGAACATCATTCAAGTCACCTGACACCTCTTTGACCATGGCATAGATTGGGTAAAAACTTGTGACAATCTTCATCCCTTTTGCTTCTTGTTTTTCTTTTTGACCACATGCTCCTAAGACAAGAGCCAACACACTGGCCATTAATAATAGTATTGTTCTTTTTTTCATCATTACTCCTTAACTAGTATTTAACCATTTAATTAACTAGTAAATAGTTTATCTTTATTTACACTATATGTCAAGATATTTTACATATTTTCATGAAAAAAATGAGAACTAGAACTCACATTCTGCTCTCATTTTTCGATTTTATCTTTTCTAGCTCTCCTATCCAGTTTTTAGGAGTTAGAAAATGTTGTTACAACTACTTACTCTCCCTTAACAATGCCAACAACTTTTCAGCTTCTGCCATAATGGTATTGTTGTCCTGGGCGCCAAATAGCAGGTTATTTTTTAATCCTGTTAGAGTTTCTTTGGCATTAGACTTGATAATTGGATCCTGGATTTTTGCAAGTAAATCTTCAGCCTCTCTCAACTTCGCTTCAACCTTTTCAGTCTCAACCTGAGTTTCTTCTGGCTCCTCTGGTGATTCTTCCTCAGGTTCCTCAGTTGGTTTTGGAGACTCTGGTTTCTCACTCTGCGTTTTCTCTTCGCGCGTTTTTTCTTCCTCAGGTTTTTCTGTCCGAGGTTTCTCCACTGATGGTTTTTCAGTATGATTATTATCAGCTTGACCATTTTGGTTTCTTTGAACATGGTCACTTGCATTGCCCCATCCACTATCTGAATGCGGACGTTCGTTTGGATGTTCTACATAGTACTTCACAGTCGCAAAGAGATCCTCTAAAGTATACCCCTTAGGAGCCTCATAAAGACCTTCGTCAAACCACTCAAATTTGATGTTATGGTAATGGTCATAATGAGGTATAATCAAGCTTCCGTTTTTGACTTCCACAGTATGTTGGAGATTGTAAGGCATACGATTAAGTGGCACCTTCTTGGCTGCTTTCACACGATTGTAGATAGCTTCTGCTCCTTTAGCTTCAGTATTTCCTGAATTCTGATGGTCTGTCGAAGGAGGCGTTAAACCTTTCTCTTTAGCATAAGCCTGGGCTGCCGCTCTTTCAGCTTCAGACAAACTATCTTTCTTAATCCAATGACTGTGGGTCATATGCGGAGTTACATAGGCATCCCCCTCATCACTGGTGATATCACGAGGATCAAAGATATAACCGTCTTCTGTTGTGTACTTGCCTGCCAACTTGGCTACTTGAATCTCATCATCAGTGTAGGCAATTTGCGCATTTGGTTTTCCTAAACGTTCTGGATGACGAATCGGTGCTAGGAAGGCGAGGATATCATCCACCAACTTGATTTTATCACTTGAGGCATCATTAAGACGTTCCAACAATTTATCCAAAGCGTCAAAATCAGCTTGGCGCCCTTTATTATCAAGTAAGTTTTGATGAACTGCTGCTAGTAAATCATAAGCTTTATTGTAAAATTCTCGATCACTAGATGGGAGGTTGATTTTCTTAGCTCCGAGTTTATGAGACAAACTTTCTTGCTTGGCTAGTTTACTATCAATGGCTGCTGCTGTCTCTGCTGAAAGTTCCTTAGCAGGAATATAACGTGAGGTTCCATTCTCCTCAAAGACATAGCCATCAGCTACTTTTCGAACTGCTTGTCTAACCAATTTTTCGTCAATTGGATTGCTTGGAGCTGGTTGAGGATTTGGTGCAGGTTGCGGGCTTGGACTAGGTTCCGGAGTCGGTTGTGGACTTGGTTGTTCTGGTCTTGAATCTGTCACCCAATGGTTCGAACGATAGCGAAGTGGGATGACGCGAGCGATTCGTTCTTCCAATTCAGACATCTGTGAATAAGGGATAAAATGGTAATGGTCCCCATGAGGTACTGCAACACCTCTAGCTGTTCGACTTGTGATTTGTGCTGGATCAAAGACAAGGCCATCAGATTCTACGTGTCGTTGGCTGAGTGGCAAGGCATAAAGTTGTTTCAGAAGGCTATCTATATCCTCATCACTTTGATTAGCTTGACTATCGTCGCTACTGTTGTTAGCCGTGTTCGTATAGCTGTTGCCTTGATTATTATAGGATGGGGTCCATCTATCTATATCACTGCTAGCACTGTTGCCATTGGTACGGCGATAAGTAGGCGTATTTGATTGACCACTTCTACCAGATAGGAAGGCTTCTGCGGCAGCCAATTCGCTGGCTGATAACTCACTCTTAGGAATATAATGGTAATGGTCGCCGTGAGGAACGATATAAGCATCACCAGTATCTTCAATGATATCAGAAGCATTAAAGATGTAGCCATCATCTGTGGTATAGCGTCCTTGTGAACGTGCCAAGGCTACCGCACCATCGTTTGCTGAAGTTCCTCCTTCACGATGCTGACTATGCTCTTGTTTTTGTCGATTAATTTCTTCTTTCGTACGGACATTATCTGCATGGTCTGCATCCTTAAGGTAGACATAGTATTTTCCATCTACCTTGATAACATAACCACCCTTGATTTCACTGACAATATCCTCTTCCTTGAGCTGGTAGTTTGGATCCTTCATGAGCAACTCTTCACTGATGATAGCGTCATAAGGAACCTTGCCATTGTAATAATGATAGTGGTCGCCATGTGAAGTGACATAGCCCTGGTCTGTTATCTTGATGACGATTTGTTCGGCATTGATGCCTTCTTTTTTACTGACCTCATCAGGAGTTAGATCCTCCGTTTTTTGTGCTGCTTGTTTACCATCAACGTAAGACACACGATTATTTTCCTTGACTGTTCTAGCTTGATACAATCCCAACTCATAAGAACAAACACTTAAAATCAAGGCAGCCGCAGAACCAGCTAGATATTTTTTATTAATTTTCATCGAAACTCTCTTTCTTTTTGATATTTCTAGTTGCAATTCATTCCTAAATTGCAGAAACTCCTCTCTAAAAGTTAACTGGTTAATAGTTTACTCCTAAATTTTCAACTTGTCAAGAATTTTATGAACCAGTTAACAATTTTTTGTTTTCTACACTACCTTCTATCTGAACAGTCTGATTTAAGAATCCTATATTGAAAATCAATCACCAAATTTTTAAAGCAAAAAATCCCTGCAACTGAGTTGCAAGGACCTTTCAATTAATCAAAGTCAACGTATTCTTTTTGAAGTTCAAGAACTTCTTCCATTGTTGAGCATTCTGTAAGGGCACGGTTTGCGTACTCTTCCATCTTAGCTGTGTCGAGTTTTTTCATCAGGCTACGTGTACGAAGGACAGATGTTGCTGACATA
>ERZ772945.2640-NODE-2640-length-10728-cov-17.113370_pt1 | contig 10728 bp, 8 predicted proteins | sample MGYA00511681_ERZ772945 | MGnify/ENA primary metagenome ERZ772945 (study PRJEB29015, sample SAMEA2737943) | human oral metagenome | biome: human oral; feature: human-associated habitat; material: dental | place: China | collected 2143 ... | reverse complement strand
TTTTATAGGGGTATCTCGGTGATTACGCCCCTCCCTTCGGGGGAGGGGAAGGGGGGAGGGGCCACCTCTTCTCTGCGTGCTCTCCCTGTTCGCAGAAAGGCTTCTGTTCATCTGTGAAAATCTGTGAGAGATAAAATATCCAACGACTCTCTTGTGTACTAAACTCTGTGAGAGATGAAACACCCAACGAGCCTGTTACGCTCATGAAAAAACCTGACAAAAGCGCACGAGAAAACCCTTACGACTATAGAGTGATATGATTAAAAACCGAAATCGCAACTAACAAGATATCAATCACTTATAATCTCGATGCAAGAAGGGCCTTAGTAAGCATCAAGAAGGGCCTTCGCAACACCCAAGAAGGGCACGTTCTGCTGGCAAGAAGGGCGTCCGCTTGAAGCAAGAAGGGCGTACACTGATAGGGAGAGGACGAAAAATATTTACATACAAGGGCTGATGTTACTTTGCGGATGGGCTTTAGGACTGCTGTAACCCTTGTGAGTTTATGGAAAACTCCAGCGTTGGAAGCAAGGAAGAACAGGCGACAAAATGAGTTTAATAAAGACAAAATAAGACAATGAAAACATTTGATTTCCATTATTCCGTTCGTGAAGTAGACGGAAAAGAGTTTGAGTTAATTGAGTGCACTACGTGGCCTCGCCTTAATGTACAAGTGTTACACACCACGCCCGAACGCTTCGAAGCAGACTTGAAGGAGGTGAAGAACCGTTCGCTTTGTGGCTATTCCTTACAAGACAAGACCTTCATCTTGAAGCATGCGGGCGGCGAGGGCAATGGTGAACTGACGCAAGCTAATATCGACGAAATCTGCGATGGTATGCAAGCTATCATGCAAGCCGCAGTGAAATGGTGGATTCAGAATAGAAAGAAGCTCACCGCCTCGGAGAAAGAATAGGCTGGGTGGCCTCTTCCCCCAGCCCTCCTCTCGCTCTTCCCATAGCCTAACACTGTGAGAGAGGACTACATTTAATTGCTTGACGGTGGGCTGTTTTGATAACTATCGCACACGGATAGACAGCGAAAACATAATAATTAATAGATACGAATATGTCATTTACTTGGGTTCCTTACTACAAAGAGTTTGCAGAGAAACTCCTTCGATATCAGGAGGATAGGGCAAGCTTGTGCCGTTTAATATATGATCACGAAGACGAACTATTAATCAATTACCTCCACGACGAGGGGGGTAAGGATGATAGATTTACTGATATCGACCCGTTTACTACCTTTGGTCTGTTTAACAGAGGGATTAGTAAGAAGAATAGAGCTTCTTCGGCGGCGTTGTTCAAACGGTTATTGAATATCTCAGCCGATGTTCCAAGCGATTTTGATGGTGTTCCTCTCCTTAATAATCAAAAGTCTCATTTCTTCGGGTTTAGGCCGGATAGGAAGCCAGGTGACATTGAAAACCTTTGGAGACTATTTGTTAAAGTAGTCAAGAAAGAAGACTTTGAAAACGAATACAATGCGCTTTTAGGGCAGTTTCTGATAGGTGTAAATATCACTATGGCTTTGTTCTGGGTTCGACCAGAAGACTTCTTGGCCTTTGATAGTTCGAATAGAGCATATATGAAAGCGCGGTATGGCATTGTCTTACCTAATAGAGCACCTGCGTATTCAGCGTATATGAGCATACTTAATGATATTAAGAAGAAGATGAAAGAAGGCGTTATTAAGGAAAAAACATTCTGTGAATTGTCTGCAAATGCGTACAACGGAGCTATGAATGGGGCAGGGCAGACTCGGTATGACGATATTGTCGGTATATGGAGACGGCGTAAGAACATCGTTTTGCACGGTGCACCGGGTACAGGTAAGACTTACGATGTACCTGAATTGGCTGTGCGGCTGTGCGCCCCAAGGTTTATGAGCAATGGACGGAGTAGGGAGGAAATAGTAAACAGATACAATCAGCTTAAGGACGATGGGCGCCTTACGTTCACTACCTTTCATCAGTCTTTAGACTATGAGGACTGGATTGAGGGCTTGCGCCCTGTGGTGAACGAGACGAGTCAAGTGACCTACGAGATAGAGAACGGTGTGTTCAAGAGGCTTTGTGAGGCTGCCGAGCGTTCTAAACTCGAGGGTAATCAGTACGGTATCAGTCCGGATGCTGATGTTTGGAAGGTTTCGCTTAAACGGACAGGAGACAATGATGTGCGCAAAGACTGTATGGAGAAAGACTATATTCGTATCGGTTGGGATGAGTATGGAGATGAAATTTCAGACGAGACAGACTGGAGTATTTGCAATGGTAAGGGTAAGCAGATATTAGACGCCTATGTCAATAAGATGAAAGTAGGGGATATTGTAATGTCTTGTTATTCAAGTAAAGAGATAGATGCGATAGGTGTTATCACGGGTGACTATCGGTATGATGATAGCTTACCAGCCTATAAGCGTATCCGACCAGTACACTGGCTAATAAAAGGTAAGCGAGAGAATATCGTGGAGACAAACGGTGGTAAGGAGATGGTAGAGTCTACTGTCTATCGTTTGAAGTCGATACATGTCGAAGATGTAGAGGCCATCCTTGAGAAGTACGGAGTGTTTATTGAGCAGAAGGAGGACGATAAGCCCTACGTTATGGTCATTGATGAGCTGAACAGAGGGAACGTCTCAAAGGTGTTTGGTGAACTGATAACGCTGCTTGAAGCAGACAAACGAAAGGGGAGTAAGAATGAGGAGAGTGTGAAACTACCTTATTCTAAGAAGTCCTTTCACGTCCCTGATAATGTGTATCTGATAGCAACCATGAACACAGCCGACCGCTCTTTAGGGTCGTTAGATTATGCTATTCGACGTCGGTTTGCCTTTATTTCGGAGCGACCCATTGGTTTAGTGGACGACAGATTCAATGCAGAATTGTTTGAGAAGGTCAGTCGGTTGTTTGTTAAGAACTTTGATGAATATAAAGCGAGTGGTTGGGATGCAACGATGCGACTCCTTCCTGCCGACACACTATGCGATGAGTATAAGCCAGAAGACGTCTGGATAGGGCATAGTTATTTCTTAATGCAAGACGAGGAGGGAGTAGACAATTCCCGTGAACGTATCTTATATGAGCTTATCCCACTCTTAGAGGAGTATGTTCGGGACGGTGTCTTGACAGCTGATGCACAGGCGGTTATCGACGAACTGTATAAGCAGGCGACAGCGTAATGAGGGTTGTGCAACTTCAAGAACAGCTGTTGGAAGACACTTGTCTTCGGCAGTCGGAGTGTGAGGCTATCCTCCCCTATATGGATGATGGGGCCGAGGTGATGTGCACTGTCAGGCGAGGTCGTGAGGAGAAGGAGCTTTGTCTTAGGCTAACGCGTAAGGCAGATGCAGTCCGTGCCACCGGTTCTTACTTCGTAGGAGTAGACTGGATAAAGGAAGAGGAAGTGGCTGTACAGGTCAGTCCTAAGCTGAATGATGGTTTTGAGATAGACTATGTTCGTATGCTCAACGAGGCGTTGAACGAGCCCGACAACTACGAGCATCTGAAGGATTTACTGACCATTCACTTTGAGAAGCCGTCTATCCGTATCAGTCAGCAGCAAGACCTGTTGAGTATCTTCTTGATTACTGAATATTTGAATATCCTTCATCGTATTGTGAGAAAAGGGCTGAAGCGAAGCTACTATAGGGTTGAAGAGACGTTAAATAATAAGGTTAAAGGACGCATACAGGTGGGTAGAACGATACAACGCAGTCTTGCGAAGGGTCGGATAACGGATAATGTATGTCGTTATCAGGTCTATGACATCGACTCACCAGAGAACAGAATACTCAAGAAAGCCCTTGCCTTTTGTAGAAAACAGGTGGGGGTGTATCGCAATGCACTTGACACAAGCGTCTTGGAGAGGAAGATAAGACAGATAAAACCTTATTTTGAGCGGGTGAGTGATGAGATAAGTGTCAAGTCAATGAGGACGTTTAAGGGTAATCCTGTGTTCAAGGAATACTACACGGCAGTTGAGTATGCACAGTTGCTGTTGAGGCGCTTCAGTTATGACATTACCCTTGCTGGTAAGAAGGAGATAGAGACACCGCCGTTCTGGATAGACATGAGTAAGCTCTTCGAACTATATGTATATAGTAAGCTAAGGGCGGTGTTTACAGGACGAAAGGAGGTTCAGTATCATGTAAAAGAGCGTCGTCAAGAGCTCGACTACCTCTTAAAGCCTGCGGAGTGGGCCGAGCCCTACGTTGTCGATGCTAAGTATAAACCACGTTATGGGGAGTGTGGGGGCATAACCATCGACGATGCGAGGGAAGTAAGTGGTTATGCTCGGTTGAGTAGTGTCTATCGTGCGTTGAACATGGACGCTGATGCGGTTGTTCCTATTAAGTGTTTAATCATCTATCCGGACCAAGAGCAAGAAGAGAGATTCACCTTTTCTAAGACAGCTGAACCACAATTTGAAAAGGTGTCGGGGTATGTTCGATTCTATAAGGTAGGTATCAAGTTGCCTGTGATAGCCTCGAAGAATCCTTAAAAATTGTGGTTTTGGGGCTTTTGGGTGCCCGCTTTCTCAGGGTTGAATGCTTTATAAGGTTATTCAAAGCTTTATATTTTTTTGTATTGGAGGGTGTTGGGGAGGGTTTTAGGCTATTTGGTAATCTATTGATAAATAGGGCCTTATGAGCCTTATGGGCCTTATAAGGCTAACAAAACGACTTATATTATAATTGACAAGAGCTTGTACTCGATTTTAGTTTCGCTTTTTCTTCGTAATATTGTACGTGAAAAAGAAAGATAAGAAACCTAAATCTTCGTAATTAAAAAAGAAGGTTTGAAGTGCCTAATGAGGCAAGATCTGATTTTAATAACCTTTTAATATAAGTCTTTATGGGATTAAAAACATTTACAAAGTCTATGTTATGTTGCGCACTCTACGTTGTTGGCGCATTAACCGCACATGCTGCTGACCGCTTGGTGATCGTTGGTGACGCTACATGGGGTGGGTGGAATCTTAGTCAGTCTACCGTTATGCAGAAGTCTGACGAGAACGCTGATGTCTTCAAGGCAACCGTTCATTTAGATGCAAATAAGGAGTTTAAGTTCCTTACCGAGCTTGGTTGGGGTAATTTAGAGTACCGTGCTGGTGCTGGTCCTGTCACCTTGCAGTCGGGTGTTGAGGCTCCGTTGGTGAGCAGCGAAGATGAGCCTACGGACGACAAGTTCTTTGTTAGTGAGTCAGCCAACTATGATGTCGTATGTAACTTGGCCGAGAAGACGGTTGTTGTGACCAAGGCTACGTATCAAGCAACAGCCTTAAAGCACACCGCTTTATGGATGATTGGTAGTGCAACAAAGGGCGGTTGGAGTATCGGTGAAGGTACTGTGATGAAGCAAGATGCGACTAATCCTGCTAAGTTCTCAGCACGAACAGAATTTAAGCCAGGCGAGTTGAAGTTCGGTACGAATGTCTATGCTGGTTTCGATCAGAAGTTCTATCTGCGCGACGTGACCGATGAAGGGAAGATAGTCTTTGGTGGTAACGATAATAAATGGAATATCACAGAGGAGGCTACATACGATGTTACGGTTGACGTTGCAGCGATGACAGTGTCGTTTACTAAGGTTGATCCAACTGCTATCAATGCTGTGGAGACGACAAGTGAGGCTCCTGTAACCTATTACACCTTAGGTGGCATGCAGGTAGAGAAGCCCGTTGCAGGTGTGTATGTAAAGCGTCAAGGCGGTAAGACAGTAAAGGTAATGATTAAATAAACTAATATATTCGGTACTACTCCACTAATCTAACTTACAAAAAGAAGGCCATATCGACATCTTTTAGGAGATGAAGATATGGCTCTTTTGGCTTGTAGAAAAAGGTTTGTTATACCTTATGCGTTCGGTAAAGGAGGTAGTCTCCATCCGCATGGACCGTAAACTCGCTCGATAAAGCTTCGTTCAGTGTTCCTTGCCACAGCTCACTAAAGGGGTAGATGTCCCATTTTAGTCCGCTGCTGGATAACTCCTTGCAGGTAGCATTGAAGATACTGACTTGCTGACCAGGGAAGGAAGCAAAGCGCATGGAGCCCGATGCTGCTACAAAATAGCCATAGTCGGTAATCATCACAGGGTCGATAGCTAACTGCCGATAGTAGTAGAGCATGAGAGAAATGTTCCCTAAGGTGTGGTCCTCACGCTTCCCAGTCGCTCCGAGGTAGCAGAAACGAGGACGAGTATGGGTTGATGCGTCCATTTTTAGGTGTGAACGAGCGAAGAGGGTGGCCTTGGTGAGGTCGTTAAACTCCTGCTCCGAGATAGGATGATAGATGTGTGCATAACGTTGCTTCAGCTCTTCAGAGAGTGAGTCGCCGTCACCGACCACTGCTGTTGGTGCTATCTCATATTCAAGGAGTTCCTCCAAAGCACCGTCACATACTATCAGGTTCTCCGCAGTACGTAGGATGCGAAGGGGCAGAACATGGTTGGGAAAGTCGCCAGCAGCCAGGATAACGGCCGAGAAGGGGCTGTGGGAAGGGACCTCCCCTAACCCCTCCGAAGGAGGGGAAAGCCTAACGGAGTGTTTGCTGGGGATGTATGGATGGTCGCTGAGAGCGTGTGGATGGTCGCTGGGGACGTAGGGGTACTCGCTTGGTATGTGTGGGTTGCGCCCTTCCTTATTGTTGTCTTTGTTGTTGATATTCATCTGTTTTAGTTTTATCTACTATTATCCTTCTCTTTCAAGGTACTTTATTAGCTTTTTATTGATTGTTCTTAATCATCGCTTTAAGCACTTGTATGCGTCATATTGACTGTTCTTAATCATCGCTTCAAGCACTTGTATGCGTTTTATGGATTGTTGTAAATCATTGCTTTAATCCTCTCTTATACCACTATCGAGTGTTATAAATAGATGTAATAACGTATAACACTCTTTATTAAATCTATATCTTTTACTCCAATCAATGGTTATTATGTGGGGAGTCACAGGTGAGGTTTTGTCCCGTTAGGCTTTCCCCTCCTTCGGAGGGGTTAGGGGAGGTCCCCATTAGCAGACCCTCTCGAGCGGTTGAGGGAGGCCGCCTCTCTCTTCCACTTAAAGTATCCTGCCACAGCGATAACGGCATAGAGAGCATAGAGGGCAGCGGTGAAAGGGATTCCTTTATATAGGTAGAGAGCAGCCAATTCGGCATCGACAACAATCCAGATCCACCATTGTTCGATGTATTTCTTTGCCAATGCCCATAGTCCGATGAAGCTGAGTGCATTGCCGAAGCTATCTAACACGGGGACTGTAGAGTTAGTGAAACGAACGAGGAGGAGGTAGAGTACGCCCCAGAGGAGGAAGAATACAAGCAGTGAGGGGAGTATCAACCGCCGAGGAAAGTGTGTGATAGGTATCTCCTTCGCACCCTTCTTCTGTCCAAACTTCCAATACAAGAACCCATAGATGGCTGCCAATGTATAGTAGATCTGCATCCCAAAGTCGGCATATAGCCCTGCTTCGTAATAGACAAACATATAGATGACAGGCATGATAATCCCCGTCAGCCAAAGCCATATACTCGCTTTGTATTCTTGATAGATGTAAATTAGGCCGACAAGGCAGCCCAGCATGTCTAATGTCATAAGTCTATAAGATAATGTAGTAATACCACGGTCGGCCCCTCCCCCAGCCCCTCCCCCGTAGGGAGGGGAGTGATCACCGAGATACCCCTACTACTTAGCGATAGGCATATACTAATTACTGATATGAGCCCAGGCTCTTATTTCTTGATGGCTGATACTCTACTTGGACTTTGCTTGCGACTACTTCGCTTATAGAAAATAGTGTTAAGCAGTCTGTGAGTCCTATCTCTTTGTTGTCGATAAGGGCCATCACCATTTTAATAGGATGTTTTTAGTTACCAATCCCTGCGTAAACAGTACATTACATGCCCCTCCCCTGCAGGGAAGAGAACGGGGGAGGAGCCAGTTGGGGAGGTCGGTGTCCTGATGTCTTAGAACTTCAGAGTGACACTCCCCATCATATTAAAGCCCGCCATCGGTATGAATCCAATCTGCGTATAACGGTTCTCATTAGGATGACCGTCGTGGTCGAGGATGGAACTATACACCCATCCGCTGGCTGCATAATGGCGATTGAAGATGTTGTTGAGGTTCAAACCGAAGACAGCCTCCCTTATTCCAGCAATCAGTCGACTTGGGTGAAGGGTATAGCTGAGGTTGACATTCGTCTGTGAATAGCATGGCAACGACCGTGTCCTATTCTCAGTATTGTCTAAATACTGGCGACTCACGAAATTAGTATGCCATATTGCCTCAAGCCCTTTATAGTGGAGAGTGAGCATACCATTGAGGATAGCGGATGGAGAGAAGGCCAGGGTAGAGTGGTTATAATGTATCTTACGGAACGAAGACTCCCAGTCGACGCTTGCCATCTCATCAAAGTCTTTGATGATGTTACGGCTCAAAGCAGCATTACCCTCAACCGTCAACCATGACAGAGGGCTCCATCCTGCCTCCAGCTCAGCTCCCATACGATAGCTGTCCTTGATGTTTGTCGTCAGATTCTCGCCTATATCACTCTGCGCACCCGTCTGTACAAACTGGTTGTTATAGTCCATGTAATAGAGGTTAACGCCTGCTCTCCAGTTGTGACCATTGTATTGATAGCCCATCTCGATATCCATCATGCGTTCTGGCGATGGTGCAGGATAACTACCATTATTGGTGAAGTTGTTGCGTTCAGGCTCTCGGTTAGCGTATGCAATAGATGCGTAAGCCTTATGGCCAGCACGGTAGTAGCTTACACCTGCCTTCGGATTGACAAAGTCATAACGCTCGCTGATGTCTAAGAGCTGGTTCTTGTAGCCATTAGCCACCTTATAGAAACGGTCGTTCTGACCATCGGTCATATACTCCACATGGCGTATCTGCAGGTCCATAAACACGTTCCAGTAGTCTGCAAAGTTATATTTTGCCTTGAAGAAGCCGCTGTAGTCATACTTATGAGCCTTGGAGTCATAGTACTTATAGTCCTTGCCACCTGTGCGATACATCGCATCTGCCTCCTCATTCTTTATATAAGTAAGGTAGCCAAAGTGGCTGCCACGGAACTGCTGAAGGTTCAGTCCGCCCGTTACATCCCAACTCTCGTCCTTGTAATTACTTGTGTAGACAATGCCGTATGTGTGCTGTGACAATCCTTTCAGGCGTACGAAGTCACTCTTCTTGACAAAGTTACCATTGCTATCGGTGAACGTCAAGCCGAATTTAGCAAACTTTGTCTTAGGTTTAAGTTCGCTGTAATAACCGTAGCCGTAGGTGTAGTGCAGTGTTATGTTGTGACTCCAGTGCTCAGAAGGATGGAAAGCAAACGACAAGAGGTTATGGTTCTGATAGAAATTATCCGTCGTTTTGTTCCAGAAAGAGCCGTCGCGCATTGTGTAACGTGCCGTCTCGTAGTTGCCATTCCCATCCTTAACAAAGGCCCCGTTAGCATCGGTCTGTAGGTATTCATAGAGCTGGTTGAACTTGCCCAAACCTCTCTCATACATGTCCTTATAGGTGGTGATGCCCGTCTTAGAGCCGTAGGTGCCATCCATCAGACTAAGGTCATTGCTGCCTGTAACGACTCCGTTCCATGCTTGTCCGGTCTTTTCAAAGTTGCCAATGTTCTTATAACTGATGCGGAAGTTATCGCCCAACCATGTAAGGCCACCATAGTAAGACCCCGAGCGACCACTCGTACCGTGAACATATCCGTCTGTGGCGGTCTCGTGATAGGCCCCATCGAAGACAAGATGATTAAAGAGAAGACCCGTAGAGAACTTTACACCAGCGTTATACGTATGGTAAGAACCGTAAGAACCGCTCACCTCAACACTCGGTTTCGTGCTTGGTGCGCTCGTAGCCAACGACACCGAACCACCGAAAGCACCGTCGCCATTGGTAGAAGTACCGATACCACGCTGTATCTGTACGCTACTCATCAGGGATGCGTAGGAGTTCATATTTGCCCAGAACACCGTCTGGTCCTCTGGAGAGTTGAGTGCCACACCGTCTAAGGTGATGTTGATACGGCTACCCGCAGCACCTCGGATGCGCATTGCTGCCGTACCCGTTCCGAGGCCGTTCTCGCCCCAAGCCAGTACGCCCGGCGTCTGTGAGAGAAGGAAAGGTAGCTCGTGTCCACTCTTCGAGAAGGCTTCAAGCTCTGCTTTTTTGATGTTAGATACAGCGTAAGGAGCACTCTTTGGCGCACGAACACCTGCCACAACGACCTCATCGAGATGCTGTTGTTTCAGCGTGTCCGTCACAGTCTGTGCCCTTAACGACGCCACACATGTAAGTGCAGCAGTAAATAGGATAATTCTTTTCATATCCCAGGTTGATGATTGAAGATAATAGTTAAAGGGGGAATCTCCCTACGACGGCATTATCCGTATCAGGTCAATGGGTATAATCTCAGCAAGCCCAAACAGGCAAGCACCCCTTAGTTTCCATTCTGAAAACCGATGCAAAAGTAATAATATATTATCAAACTGCCAAGAGTAAACCGTATAAATATCGTGCGAGGGCGTTTTTATCTGCTCTTCTCTGGCTGTTTCTTTTACCAAGGAGGGGTGTTGGGTGATGAGTGTTAGGTGATGATGATTAGCTTAGGTGGGTGTTGGGTGGTGGATGTTAGGTGATGATGATTAGTTAACGTTGGCTGTAAGGTTCTGTGAAATCGGTTGACTTAATGTCTCTGTGGGCCT
>ERZ772945.2634-NODE-2634-length-10745-cov-14.753321_pt1 | contig 10745 bp, 8 predicted proteins | sample MGYA00511681_ERZ772945 | MGnify/ENA primary metagenome ERZ772945 (study PRJEB29015, sample SAMEA2737943) | human oral metagenome | biome: human oral; feature: human-associated habitat; material: dental | place: China | collected 2143 ... | reverse complement strand
GTCGTTGTGGTGGGATATACGATAGGAATTAGCCTCGAATGACCCACCTTATTTCTTTAAATAAAACTTTAATACTCCGCCCTTCAAGAGCTCTTCATTACTGATACGATATTGGTTCCACGGCTTACCACCCAGTTCCATCTTACTGATGATAACGTCATCGGGATTAGGGCGCACTGCCTTAATAACGAGCTTGTCCCTACCCCACTGCGCCTTATCCAGACGGATGGTTACCTTATCAAAGACGGGGGATGTGAGGGTGTAATAGGGTTCACCAGGGCAATCTGGATAGAATCCTATCATATTGAAGACTGCCCAAGCTGACATGGTTCCCGTATCGTCATTACCAGGAATGCCCTCTGGCGCATTCTTGAAATATTCCTTCAAGAGTCTGCGTGTCTGTACCTGTGTACGCCACTCGTCACCTTTGAAATATGAGAAGAGGTAAGGATAAGCAATATCGGGTTCATTGGCAGGGTCGTAATAACCCTTGTCGAACACGCTCTGGAGCTTGTTTACAAAGTTTTTCTGTCCTCCCATGAGCTTTGCAAGTCCCATAACGTCATGCGGAACATAGAAAGTATAGTTCCAAGCATTACCTTCGTGGAAGCCTGGAGATGGTTCGAAGTTCTCGCCCTGCTTTGGATCGAAAGGCTTATAGAAGGTGCCGTCTGACATCAATGGGCGCAACAAACCATACTCCTTGCTGAAGTAATGGCGATAACCCAAAGCACGATTGTGGAACAGACGGGCATCGTCTTTCTTACCCAAAGCCGTAGCCAAACGTGAGAGCGCATTATCTGCAATGTAATATTCCAGTGCGTGAGAGACCGAATTATCATATTGTTCGTGCAGGGCAACATAGCCTTTCTGCATATACTCATCATTATCTGGGCGCAACGGATTATCGCTGCCTTTCGTTAGCGCAGACTTACGGAAAGCCTCGTATGCCTTATTGATGTCGTAACCACGCAAGCCCTTGAGCCACGAATCGGTGATGACGGGAATCGCTGGGTCGCCTTCCATGGTATAAGTCTCGCGACCAAAGAGTTCCCACTTCGGCATCCATCCATGTTCGTCATACATATCAATCATCGTACGAATCATATCACGCTGACGTTCTGGGTAAACCAACGTAAGCAACTGATGCACGTTGCGGTAAGTGTCCCAAAGTGAGAAGACGGTATAGCGGTTGCCCTCTTTTATGGTGCGAATATCGTTACTCTCCATTGCTGGATATTGCCCATTGACGTCTTGTAGGATATTAGGATGGATGAGGGTATGGTACAAGGCGGTATAGAAGATGGTGCGTTCCGTCTTCGTGCCTCCTTCAACGAGGATACGAGAAAGATCATCATTCCACCGCTTGCGAGCGGCATTGTAGATATCGTCAAAGTTCTTTCCTTGCTGCTCGGCATTGAGATTCTCTCGTGCATTTGCGATACTGACAAATGATACGCCCATCTGTACTTCTACTTGCTCGTTGGCGTCTGTATCGAAGTTCATCCATACGCCTATATCATCGCCCGATAATTCTTTCTGATACTTCTTATAGAGCTTATACTTACCATTGTCTGCATCCCATTCCGCCTCAACGCCTGTCATAGCACGTTGCTTCTTCCAATAACCCGACTCTAAAGGCTTTTTGCTTATGCGCATAACGAAGTAGATTGGGAATACTGCCTGTGGGTTATAACAGAAGGTTCCTTGTAACTTCATGCCCTCAAACTCGGTATTGCTTACCTTCCGCACCATGGCTCCCGTCTCATTCGTGAGCCCCTCGCCTAAGTTCAACAAAACGTGGCTCTCGCCTTTGGGGAACGTAAAGCGGGCTATTGAGGTGCGCGGTGTTGCGGTTACTTCGGTCTTGATGTCGTATTTGGTCAGATGGTTCGAGTAATAACCAGGATGGGCTACTTCCTTATCGTAAGTGCTACCATAGTTCTTATAGTCTACATCTAACTTCCCCGTCGTTGGCATAAGCAATAACGAGCCCACTTCTGGGCAACCTACGCCACTAAGGTTCACATGAGAGAAGCCTGTGAAATAGACATTATGATATTCATAAGGTGTTGACCACCATCTTGCATCCTTATCATACTTATTCAAGTCGGAACCCATCACATTAAAGGGAACGACTGACATCAAACCATTCGGGCACACAGCACCAGGGTTGGTCGTTCCGAAGTTGGATGTTCCAATGAAAGGATTAACAAGATCAACGGGCTCCTCGCCTGTCTTATCTGCAGCTCTCAAGGATAGAAAAGATAAGGAAATAAGGATTCCCAATAGGAGTTTAGGTCTCATAAAAAACATGCAGTTAATAGTTATTGCTGCCATGGTACATGAATGAAAAGGACTATGGCAAGCCTATATGAAAATGACTACGCACATCTCTGACATTATATGATAATACACCGAAGATGTGCGTAGCTCCGTCTTACAAGTAGGTTGAAACTTATAAGATGCTATTGTTCTTTGTAAATTCAACAATCTCTTTGATATAGCCGAACGCCATACCAACGACGGTATCAGCTGCGCCATAATATACAGCGACACGCTCGCCATCTTGCAAAGCAGCACATGGAAAGACTACATTTGGTACATCGCCTTGCAATTCATACGTAGCTGCTGGAGCCAATAGATAGGGACGAGTGCGATAGAGAACCTTCTCTGGATTGTCCTTATCAAGGATAGCTGCACCCATTGAATAGCGGAAGCCATTACAAGTGTTGATGACTCCGTGATAGAACAAAAGCCAGCCCTCATCGGTCAAGAAAGGAACAGAACCAGCACCAATCTTCGTACACTGCCATGCACTCTCTGGGAAAGGAGTAACCTTCATCACGCAACGATGTTCGCCCCAATACTTCATGTCAGGACTGAAGCTGATATAAATATCCCCGAAAGGAGTATGCCCATTGTCGCTTGGACGGCTCAACATCGCATACTTTCCGTTAATCTTCTCTGGGAAGAGTACGCCATTACGATTGAATGGCAAGAAAGCATTCTCACACTGATAGAACTTCTTAAAGTCGAAGGTGTAAGCAATACCGATTGTTGGTCCGTGATAACCGTTACACCAAGTAATCCAGTAACGGTCCTCAATCCATGTAACGCGTGGATCGTACTTATATTCCGAGTCTATCATCTCCGTGTTCCCAGCCTCAAACTTAATAGGCTCGTGATTGATCTCCCAGTTGATACCGTCTTTACTGAAACCTGCGAAGATGTTCATCTGTACCGCCTTGTTATCGCAACGGAACACTCCAGCGAAGCCATCCTCAAATGGAACGACAGCACTGTTGAAGATACTATTTGATGTTGGAATATGATAGCGGTCAATGATTGGATTCTTTGAATAACGCCACATCACATCCTTGCATCCAACAGGACGCTCCTCCCAAGGTAATATATCCTTAATACTTTTCATTATAAATAGTTTTATGTTTTTAGCTTGTGAATACCACTCAATTTTCGCAAACAAAGTTAACTTTTTACTTCTACATAGAATAAGAATTTATTATTCCTTAATTAGGAAAAACACTTATTAACGGGATATAAAGGCTGATCCGACCGCTTTAAAAACAAGTATATACGGGAGAAAGAGGAAAGCAATACGGATAGAGAAGACGGACTATACGGGCAGAAAGGAAAGAGAATACGGAAGGAAAAGAAAGGGAATACGGCAAGAATGGTAATTTTATCCGTATCTTTTCTTGCTTTTATACGTATTTTGTTATACTTTTGTACGCATGTAATTTCATTTTCAGCATAGTGAGAAAACAATTTCAGCGTAGTGAAAGTATATTTTCAGCGTAGTGAAAATGTTTCATCAGCGTTGAGAAAATATAATTTGATACGCATTAAATTATGATAGAATACAAGAAGAACTATAACAGAATACGTATCGAATTATGACGGAATACGCTTCCGACTGCGAAAATATACGAATCAAACAGCCAAGGAATATGCTTACAAATGGATAAGAAAGCGTATCTGACGGCAAAAACGTACATAAGAAAAAGAAGAGTAAACGAAAGAAACAAAATTATAAAAGGTTATGAGCATCAAATACAGACTACAAAAGAATTACGGAAAGCTGAAAGAGAAGGCTGAATTTCGGGCAATCGTTATGGAACGACAGACCATCGGATTGGAACGCATTGGGCGCGACATACAAGGTGCAACGGCTCTTACGCGAGCGGATGTTTTCGCAACGGTTATGGCTCTGGGAGATGAAATAGCCAATCAACTATTGGACGGTAACGCTGTCCATCTGCCGGGTATCGGTTATTTCTCACTGGCTGTGAAAGGTGAGGTGTACGAGGATCCGCGCACACACAATCACCGATTGCGTAACCCGAAAGTGCGAACGATAAAGTTCCGCCCCGATCGTGAAATGGCGCATAAGCTCCTTTCTGCCAAATTCGAGAACGAAACTCATCATTACGGCAATGCCTCCATTCCAACAGCCGAAGACATCGACCAAGCACTTGAGGAACTTTTCGCCGCAAAGTCTGTCATTACCATTGCCGACTTCCGCCGGCATCTCAATCTTTCCGCTTCTACTGCTTATCGCATTGCTGAACGATTGGAGGCGGCAGGCAGAATCCATAATATTGGGACGCGCCGACTAAAGATATTTGAATTGGCAAATGAATGAGCTACTAGTCAAGAAGCTGAAAATATTGGAGAAATGAGGATGTATCAGATTAACATACTCTCTTGTTTAATCTGTAACGTTTGCGAAACATTACGTTTGCTCCCCCTCGTTACTCGAAAGGCATTAATACTACACCATAATAAAAGCAGACCCAGAACATGAGGTAATTTATACATTATAATTACATTAAACATCAAATAACTCATATAAATTGAAGATTATACTTAATTTATATGTATATTTGCAATCAGTTAAACAATTGGCAATAGACGCATGATACAAGAATTAAAAATAAAAAACTTTATCTCATTTAAAGAAGAAGTAAAATTTAGTTTCGAAGCATCAAAAGATACATTCGCAGAATCTTCTCAAGTCGTAAAAGTAAACGAGAATACACGACTTCTGCGTTTTGCTGTCGTCTATGGTTATAATGCCTCTGGCAAAACAAATTTGCTAAAAGCTTTTAAGTTTTTAAAAGATTTTTGGTTTAAAAAGCAAAGTGATGCTTATGATGGGACTAACGTAAAGCCATTTAAATTGGATCAAAGCTCTGAGAAAAATCCATCTACTTTTGATTTAATATTTTTCGTAGAAGGAATTAAATACCGATATCAATTAGAATTAAACCAATCGGTTGTTCTTCTTGAGAAACTTTCATACTATAAAAGCTCCCAGCCCATCAAGCTATTCGAAAGAACTTTGGAAAATGGACAAACTGCAATCTCATTTGGCGCCAACTTGAAAGTTAGTAAAGCCATAAAGGATAATATTACCTTATTATGTTTGAACAACATGTCTTTCTTTGCCGCACGTGAGCAATTAAATGCAAAGATTCCACTAATTGATGACGTGAAAGAGTGGTTGAGACGTAAATTTATGGAAACAATTACCCCCTCAACAGATTTAACCTTATATGCTCAAAGAAAGTTATCAAATGATAATGATCTTAAGAAATACATCATTGATTTTCTTCATGAAGCAGACTTTAATATTTCAGACATATCATCAGAAACTGTCGAAAATGCTTTACCTAAAGAAATATTAGACCTAGTATTGAAGATTAAAGAACTCTCTACTATTGATAAGAGCAAACTTAGTGATAAGAAAACTATTCAGAAAATTCGCACTGATTTTTATCATACGGTTGAACGCAATGGTGAATCAGAGACATATCCTTTAAGCCTAGACGATAAAGAGGAATCTAACGGAACTGTTCGAACTTTCGGCATCGAAACTGCGATACATTCTGCTTTGAAAAGAAATGCTTTTCTTGCCATTGATGAGATAGAAACCTCATTTCACCCCTACCTACTCGAGAAAATACTTTATGAGTTTCTCAGAAGCAAATCACAATCGCAACTTTTAGTTTCAACACACAATGATGGTTTGCTGGACTTAGTCAATGATTTGATACGAGAAGATTGTGTATGGTTTACTGAGAAACAAAAATCAGGTATTACCGACCTGTACAAACTGAATGATTTCCGAGGATTAAAGAATCTAATTTCTATTAGGGAAGCTTATCGAAACAAACGCTTTGGAGCCACAATGGGATCATCATGGAAAAAAGAAATTTAAAAGACGCAGAACCCAAAGAGAGAGATTTCTCTCCTACTTTACAAGATTCTCAACTAGAAATAGATGAAGGGGTAAGAGAATTAGGGAAACTCTTCCCTTTCATTATTAGTGGTGGATCTAATACTGAACGTTTTTATTTTACTCATATCAACGATACAACAAAGTATAAATTTAATATCCGCCCAAAATATTTCAATGACGAGTCAAACTATGTAGAAGCTTTCAAGAAAAGAATAGAAGAAATCTTAAAAGTAAATTCTGATGCAAAAATTTTCTGCGTTTACGATTGGGATACAATATTCCAAAAAACTGGAAATCAAGAAAAAGATGCTAACTTTAGAGAAAAGTATAATAAAGAGATAGCAAATGGTGTTATTACAATGTGTCCTAGTATGCCAAGTATAGAATATTGGTTCTTGCTACACTTTGTGAACCATACCTCTTTGCTTAAAAATTATAGTAAAGTATCGCAATTATTAGCCCCATATATAAAGCCTTGTTTCCCAGAACCAAATCGAAAGAACAAATTGAAAAAACTGCTTAAGGCAGAAAAATATTTAAAAGATCCACAATGGGTTAGAATTTTGTGTGCAAAAGGGAAATTAGAAACAGCTATCAAGCGAGCTGAAACAAATATACAAAAAGCAGAAGAAGAGAATGCCTTGATAAATCAATCTTTTTCTTATGTTTATAAGATATTTAAAAGCTGGTAGTAATGGTTCTTCAGTTAATTGTAAAAACATATAATTGTTATAGATAACCGACTATATTTGATTTAGTGCAACAAATTGCCGCATAATCTAATTGGATTCAGTTGTTAAGTCAAAATATCCTATCGCAGAACTATTAGACAAGCCTTCGACTTTATCCATTTCACCAATCAAAGTCTCTATGTGGATAAGGATTGGCAAACTACCACATATAAAAAAGAGTGTAAGGAAAAGAGAAAGAAGACAGAGAAAACACTTTCAGTCATTATTTGTACAGATTACTTTTTGGTTGTTTGATAAGAATGTATTACTTTTGCACCGACTTCCAAAGCGGAAGTTAGGGGGTGCTTGCCTGTTTGGGCTTGCTGAGAATATACCCATTGACCTGATACGGGTAATGCCGTCGTAGGGAAATTCCCCTTATTTGTATTTTAATATCATTACTAAGGATATGAAAAGAATTATCCTATTCACTGCTGCATTAACATGTGTAGCAACGACAAAGGCACAGGAAGTAACTGACACGCTCAAGCAACAGCACTTGGAAGAGGTAATAGTAGCTGGCGTTCGAGTACAAAAGAATGCTCCTTATGCAGTGGCTAACATCAAGAAATCTGAACTTGAGGCTTTCTCTAAAACAGGACGTGAATTACCTTTCTTATTAGCTCAAACGCCTGGCGTATTGGCTTGGGGCGAGAACGGATTAGGAACGGGTACTACAGCAATGCGCATACGAGGCGCAGCAGGAAGTCGCATTAACATCACCTTAGATGGTGTGGCTTTAAACTCGCCAGAAGATCAGTCTGTGTTCTGGGCGAACATGAATTCGTATGCTTCGCTTATGGGAAGCGTACAGATACAGCGCGGTATCGGAACATCTACAAACGGCGATGGTGCTTTCGGCGGTTCGGTTTCTTTGGCGACGAGTTCACCCATGAGAACACCGAGCGCAGAGATCAGTGCATCATACGGTTCGTATAACACTTACAACGCAGGAATGAAGTTCTCAACGGGTTTGCTCTTCAATCATCTTATCTTTGATGGGGCATATCACGAGACAGCCACCGATGGTTATGTCCACGGCACAAGCGGGCGGTCGGGTTCTTACTATGGCGGTTTGACTTGGTTAGGGGATAACTTCCGTATTAGCTACAAGAACATCGGAAACTTTGAGAAGACGGGGCAGGCTTGGCATGGAGTTGTCGCTGGGAGCGGTGATCTTAGTTTGATGGATGGCACTTTCGGGGTACATACGGGTATTAAAACTTACAAGGATCTTTACGATAGAGGATTAGGCAAATTCAATTCCCTATACGAGTATTTGCAGACAGACAATAATGGTGCTTTCGTCAAAGATGCTGCTGGAAATTATCAAACGGAACGATTTAAGATGCGCGATGGTTCGTTTTGGAAGAAGACTACCGATAACTTCTATCAGAATCACAACATCCTTTCTTTCCTCATTCACCCTGCACAGCATTGGAGCCATAACATAACCGTACATTATACTTATGGTTATGGTTATTACAGCGAGTTCAAACGGAAAACAAAGTTGGCTAAATTTGGTTTGCAATTCACCGACAATACTGGCACGCAGATAGCAAAGACTGACCTCGTGCGTCGTAAGGGTTTGTCACAACACACCTACGGCGTTATCTATAATCTCAACTATAAAGATGAAAGCTGGGATGTAATGGGTGGCTTGAATCTCCAACAGTTCCGTGGTGATCACTTCGGATATCTTACTTATATCAAAGACCAACAGGTTGACAACAAGTTCCGACCTAACGGCAAGGATTATAAGTATTATTCTTCTGACGCTCGTAAGTTCGATTACAGCGGTTTCTTCAAAGCTAATTACCACTTTAACAACTACTGGAATACGTTTATTGACCTTCAGTATCGTCGCGTGGAATATAGAACCAATGGCGAAAATGATAGGTTCCGTAAGGGTGCCACTGGATACCATAATCAACTGTTGAATATCAATAAGCATTATGACTTTATCAATCCTAAAGCGGGCGTAAGTTACTATCGTGATGGGCACAAGGCTTACGCTTCTATCGCCTATGCTAACCGTGAACCTGAACGCAATAACTTTACCAACAATGGTAGTTACCCAGCACCTTCGCCAGAACGATTGATGGATATAGAGCTTGGCTATCAGTACACAGGCAATAATTGGCATGCAGGCGTAAACCTTTATTATATGGACTATACGAATCAGTTTGTGCAGACTGGCGAGAAGAGTGACATCGGCGAGAATCTTACCACGAACATCAAGAACAGCTATCGTATGGGTGCCGAGTTGGAAGCTGGCTGGAGTCCGTTGTCATGGTTGACTGTCGAAGGTAACGCTGCGTTAAGTCGCAATGTTATTAAGGACTTCGATGAGATGGCAAGTGTCAACTTTGATGATTCTTTCCGCAAGATACATTATAATCACTCTACTTTGGCGTTCTCTCCATCAGCCATCCTCAATGGCTTCCTCGATTTGCATTACAAAGGCATTAAGGCTGTATGGCATACAAACTTCGTCAGCCGTCAGTATCTCGATAACACCGAGAACATAACCCGTTCATTGCCTTGCTATTCACAGACGAATATCAACATCAGCTACTCTCTCCGTCCTGCGAAGCGTCTTATCGGTTTGAAAGAAGTTATCTTCGGTGTGAATCTTAACAACATCTTCAACCGTCATTATGCAGCCAGCGGAGGGGTATATAGCACTATCCTCGACCACAACGGACATCCTAACGAGAACCGTTACACGCAACTGGGCTTCATACCAATGGCAGGCTTCAATGTGATGGGAAGTGTTGCGTTGAAGTTTTAAATAGAACAAGACAGCAACAAAACCAACCAACTGGCCACCAACCAACCGGCCACCAACTGGCCCCTCCCCCTTCCCCTCCCCCAAAGGGAGGGGCGTAGATAGCGAGATACCCCTTGTGATTAACATGAGTTTACAAGTAGACATGTTTACATGTAAACAAGTTGTCCTGCTTGAGTGTTGACTCTTTTTTACAAGCAATCTACAAGCATACGGTACATTTCACGCCCCTCCCTTCGGGGGAGGGGATGGGGGAGGGGCCGGTTGGTGGTGGATGATTTGTTGGTGGATGGTTTGTTGTTGGTCGCTTTTCTTTCATTTTTATCATGACACTAGACATGCTGGGCTGCATCGTCGGCCTCATTTACATCTATCAAGAATACAAAGCGAGTATATGGCTTTGGCTGACGGGTATTATTATGCCTGCCATCTATATGGTTGTCTATTACGAGGCGGGACTATATGCGGACTTTGGAATGCAGATATATTATACATTAGCAGCCATCTATGGTTTCTTGTATTGGAAGTTCGGACGGAAGAAAGGGGCGGAAGAGATTCCTATCACACACTATCCACGTCGGTTGATACTCCCGTCAATCCTTGTCTTCCTCCTTCTTTGGGCTGCACTCTACCTCATCCTCATCAAGTTCACCAACTCTACCGTACCTGTATTAGATAGCTTCGGCAATGCACTCAGCTTCATCGGACTGTGGGCATTAGCTAAGAAATACATCGAACAATGGTGGATATGGATTGTCGTCGACATCGAACTGGCAGGACTCTACCTATATAAAGGAATTCCTTTCACCGCAGGACTATATGCTCTCTACACGATTATCGCTGTGGCAGGGTACTTTAAGTGGAGGGGAAGCCTCCCCAAGCCCCTCTTAAAGGAATAGGAAAGAAGCCTCCCCAAGCCCCTCTTTATCTTTGCAGTGAAAGAAAAAGAGCAGAAATT
>ERZ772945.2632-NODE-2632-length-10751-cov-19.280759_pt1 | contig 10751 bp, 10 predicted proteins | sample MGYA00511681_ERZ772945 | MGnify/ENA primary metagenome ERZ772945 (study PRJEB29015, sample SAMEA2737943) | human oral metagenome | biome: human oral; feature: human-associated habitat; material: dental | place: China | collected 2143 ... | reverse complement strand
CTCGCGGTAGATGGTATAATGGATATATGTCTTTTCCTAAATTAATTTACAGCATTGCAGTCCTAGTCATCATCGCTTGGGTATTGAGCATGGTGTTTCGCCTTGCCGCCTGGTTGATTAACGGGTTGCTTTACGTTGCAGTTCTGGTTGTTATCATTGGGCTTATCTCACAATTTATCAGCCAGAAAAAGCAGCGAAAATAATTCGCCTGTCACTATAAAATAATCACGGCAGCTTGTTCTGCCGTGATGTATGTTATAGTCCTAATTCTCTTAACTGCGCTGGATCAACCGTCGACGGTGATTCCATCATCACATCGACACCGGAGCCGTTTTTTGGAAAGGCTAGGGTTTCGCGGACGTTCGTTTCGTCGATGAGCTCCATAAGGATGCGGTCAACACCAAAGGCACAACCAGCGTGCGGCGGCGCGCCGTATTTGAAGGCGCTGAGCATGGCGCCGAACTTTTCCTCAACGTAACTTTTGCTAAAGCCAAGCAAATCGAATACTTTGTACAGCACCGCTGGGTTGTGGTTGCGCACGCCACCGGAGCAAATTTCGTAGCCGTTCATCACCATGTCAAATTGATCAGCCACGATAGCCAGTTTTTCAGCATCGGTCGTCGCCGATTCCAGCGCCTCTAGACCACCCTTTGGCATACCGAATGGGTTATGGCCAAAATCAAGCTTCTTGCCGTGGTCATCCCATTCATAGAACGGAAAATCGATAATCCAGGCAAAGGCCACCACGCTCGGGTCTTTCAAGTTGAAATGGGCGGCAAATTCGTTACGCAGGCGACCAAGCACGGCGTTGACGACTGAGCGAGTGTCGGCGCCAAAGAATATAACATCACCGTCCTCAGGGTTCATTTTCTCTATAAGTAATTTGTGTTCTTCGTCTGACAAGAACTTTGCTACTGGCGAAATCACATCATAAAAACAAGGAACGTTAGTATGCATTGGTATCACGTGGCCCTGCGCCTCATCTGTATTTTTAATTGTCGCGTACTTTATATAAGCTAGACCACCCGCCCCCTCACTTTTAGCAATATCGGTAAACTGGTCGATTTGCTTACGACTAAGACTGACGCCATTTTTAACACAAATCGCCTTGATACACTCGGCGTTCTTGAACACGCCAAATTCGGTGTTGGCGAACATGTCAGTCAGCTCAATCAGCTCCATGCCAAAACGCAGGTCCGGCTTGTCCGAGCCATACGTCTCCATGGCGTCTCGGTAGGAAATGCGCGGAATTGGACTGCCATCACCAACAGGCAGGTCGCTCAAATCCAGCAACTTTTTGCCAGCAAACTCGGTCGCTAGCTGGCACATCAACGGTTCAACTTCCTGGCGAACCTCCTCGCCGTCCTCAACAAAACTCATCTCCAGATCAAGCTGATAAAATTCACCGTACAGTCGATCGGCTCGCGGATCTTCATCGCGAAAACACGCTGCCAGTTGGTAATACCGCGACACACCGCCAACCATCAACAGCTGCTTGAATTGCTGCGGTGCCTGCGGCAGAGCGTAAAACTTATTTTCCTGCAAACGACTGGGGATTAGGAAATCGCGCGCGCCCTCAGGGCTGGAATTTGCCAAAATCGGCGTCTGAATTTCGATGAAGTCGCGGTCGTCCATATACTGATGCATTCGCCTATACATCTCAGCGCGTTTTTTCAGCATCTGTTGCATCTTTGGGCGGCGCAGGTCGAGGTAGCGATACTTAAAACGCAAGTCCTCGCCTGCCTGATTTTCCTCGGCAAATGGTTGGATCGGCAGGGTTTCAGCTCGGTTCAAGATTTCCAGATTTTCCACCACAATTTCCACATTGCCACTGGCGATATTTGGATTTTTCAAACCTTCGCCGCGCTCCGTCACCACACCGCTAGCACGAATCACAAACTCATCGCGCAGACTTTCCGCCAAACGAAAGGCTTCCGCCTGCTCAGGATTAATCACCAACTGCACCAAGCCAGTATGATCGCGCAAATCAATAAAAATCAGCCCGCCGTGATCGCGTCGCGAGTGCACCCAGCCCGCCACCGTAATATTTTTTCCAACTTCAGCAGAAGTTTCCGCCGCCAAAACTCTATTTTTCATATCTGTTATTATAACATGTTATAGCATTTACAATGTAATTATTGAATATTCATCAAACTAATACACAATTCTACGATTTAGAAATCTTATTCAAATCGTCATACCTATCAGAATCATTAATTATTGAATAACCAACAACAGCACGAATTACATCACCTATAGTCAAAATACCTACGGTTCGCTTCTTACTATCAACAACCACGAACATATAGTTATGCACTTTAAGGAATGCTGCGATAGCTTGCTCAAGATTTTGAGTATTTTTTATATAATATACAGGTGTTCTCATCACTTTGAGAGCAATTTTGGTTTTATCTGTATCAATAGAAATTACATCACTCAGATAAATGGTTCCGACCACATTGTCTAAATTATCTTTGATAACAGGGAAACATACATTACCAGTTTTATGTAAATTATCAAGTAAAAGTGGTCCTATCACATCATCATAATTAACTGTTTTTAAGTCAGACCGTAAAGTCATAATATCTTCTACTTTTTTATGCGCAAATTTAAGACCGTTTAGTAGCAATTTCTTTTCATTTGCAGTCAACACACCAGAACTCTTTGCAATAACGTGTGCAATCTCATCTCTTGATATTATTTTAGGAGAGTTTTGAGATTTTGGACTTAGTTTCTTTGATCCACCATATAAAAATCGTAATTTATAACCATTACGGCGAGCAAAATGTAAAACTTTTAATTCACAACTATTATATATTCTTTGGCAAAAATTATTAAAAAATTGCCAATTAGAAATCATCATACAGCTAATCACACCCAGCATAGTTATAGCAGCCCCTATATAACTATGTAAATAAAAAAGAACAGAAGAGACAAAACTAGCAGAAACAATTCCATAAATTAGCTTAATCCAATAATAGATATCCACAAAACATTCTGCACGTAAAATTTCTATATCGTTATAATCAATATCTTTATTAGATGTGTTTAAACGGCGCCTGATTTCAAAATCACTAAATTTGCTATAGTTCGGATTAATCGCGCCCAACACTAGCATCGCTAGATAGCTAATCATCGCTATAAATATAAAAACCATTTACATTTATATTACCATAAAAATTATTGCACTCATGTTATTTTTTTATTATAATAAATTAAATATTAGAGGAGATTGGTAAATTATTATGAATGCAAAGACTTGGATTATTTTCGGGGCTGCGTCAATTGCAATTTTGGCGGGTTTAATATTTCTTTCTAAGCAAAATTCACTTGATGTAAGTAATGTTGATAAATTTAAAACTATTATCAGTCAGCAAGATGCAGATAATGTAAAGTCTGGTATTCCAGACAGAACCAATGGCAATAAAGATGCAAAAATAGTTTTAATTGAGTATGGCGACTACTCTTGCCCAGGCTGTACAACATTAGAAGGCAATATAAAAAAAGTTTTAAAAGATTACGGTAAAGAAATATCAGTAGTATTTAGACATTTTCCTATTACAAGTATTCACCCTAATTCAAAAATAGCCGCAGCTTATGCCGAGGCAGCAGGATTGCAAGGTAAATTCTGGGAGATGCATGATAAACTATTCTCTAATAGAACCGACTGGTCAGGTGTTTCGGCAGATAAACGTGATAAAATATTTGATGAATATGCAAAACAAATTGGCCTAGATATGAATGAACTAAAAAAAGATATTTCTAGCAATAAAGTGGCACAAAAAATCGCTTTTGACCAAGCTATAGGTAAAGCTAGCGGAGTTAGTGGCACACCTAGTGTATTCTTAAACGGCAGATCGCTCAAACAAAACGAATTCAGCAATGAAACGGAGCTAAGAAATACCATTAAACAAGCAATAGAGTCTACTAAAAAGTAGCCTAGCCAATAATAATTTATCCTACTCAGAATCCTAAAATAAATATTACGAAACTATATAATTTTGCCAATCAGCCGGTACAACATCAACTGTAATTTTCTTATTTCGGCTTGATATAACCTTAATATCAATAGACATAACTCTTATTTTCCAGCCTTTAGTATTTATAATTAAAAAGGCACAAATTGTATATTATCACATAAATATAATTATTGCAATAGTATTTTACAAAAGCTTAGAGCGACGTACCAAAATTACAATTAGTAGCATAATAACTACAGTTATTCCCAAAACAAACCAATAGGCCCATGGCTCATTAGCAAAAGGTAAGGCTACGTTCATGCCATACATACCATAGAAAATATTGGGTACAGTTACCACTAACATAACAATAGTAAGAGTTTTCATTCTTAGATTTAGAGTATTATTAGCAACTGTAGAATATACATTATATAAACTAGCAACCGAATGCTCCGATGACTCGACACTAGCAAGTAATTGGCGTACATATAATAAAATGTCATCAATCGCCTCAATCATATCATGATTGGAAGCAATATCTTGATTATCACGCAAACGCTCTATTAAAGAAATAATAGCCCTAAGATTATATTTATAGATAGCTATATTATCCTCTATTGTAATAAATCTATAAAAATCCTTATTTGTAATTTCATGACTGCGCAATCGATATTTCATAGTATGAACAACATCACTCGTATGGTTTACAAGGCCGCCATATTCAGAGACTATCGTATAAATCAACGAAAGCAACAAAAAATACTGACTTTGTTGTAGTGAATAGGTTTTTATATCTATATTATTTAATGGCAAATTCGAATGAGCTTGTGAAATAGTGATAAAATCTTTATCGCCAACTACAACTAACAGCGGTAATGTTTTTATCTGATCAGTTTTTGACCGCCATGCCTTACGCAAAAATACATAAAGAATTCTACCGTCCTCACTATACTCAATATGAGGTAGTTCATTTGGATCAAATACGTCTTTTATTATATCTGCATCTAAATTATATGCCTTAATCAATTTATTAGCGTCTGCTTTATTAGCTTCATCCACATGAATCCAGACATTACCACCGCGCGGTGGCGTATCTACTTTAGTAAAACTTCCAGAATTAGATTGACGAGAATAATAATTAAGCATAACTAGCTCTATTATAACATCAAAATCTAGTCTGCGACTAAACTGGCTTTAGACGATGAGGATAATTTCTTGTGCGGCAATAGCAAAGTAATTGCACAACCTACTACCATTAAAGAAGCACTGATAATAAATATACCATGCAAAGAATCGCTAAATGATTGTAGTATTTTGCTATTATATTCATCTTGCTGAGATTTAAACTGATTAATAGACTGTTCACGGATCGGAGTGGGTATATTTTTAAATCCCTGTTCAGCACCAGCTAAGATCTCTTTGTGTTGACTATTAATCTGTAGAAGTTTATCTGAGTTTAGTTCGCCATCAAGTATTTTAGAAGCCTGTGGTGATTTATGTAATGTTTGAATATAAGGTAAGTTATTAGCATCACCAATATTATTGATAATCCCTGCAGTTAGAACACCTGCAAAAATCGCAGTACCAATAGTCGAACCAAGCCCACGGAATAACTGAACACTTGATGTAGCGACACCTAGATCCTTATGGGTAAATTCATTTTGTACAGCCAAACTAAGTATAGGTAAACACATACCCATTCCTAGGCCAATAAATACCATAATAACTGCTTCGTGCCAGTATGGGGTGTTTGGTTGCAATATGGTTAGCGAAAACATACTAATTGACACTAGCGCATATCCAGCAGTAATAAACCACTTATATGACCCAATACGGCTAACTATCTGCCCCGTTGAAAGAGAGCTTACCATCATTCCAGCTACCATTGGAAGTAGCATTAAACCAGCTTGCGATGCACTAGCACCAAACACCTGCTGGTTAAACTGAGTTAGGTATAAAATAGAGCCAAGAAAAGCTGCACCAAATAATAAAGCCACGATTATTATTAAGCTATAAGTTTTATTTTTAAAGAAACGAAGAGGTAATATTGGCTGCTTGGCACGCTTCTCTATATAAACAAACACCAAAGCAGATAATGCAGATAATATAAACAGCATATTTTTAATAAGATTTAACGATACGCCGTTATTAATAATATCTTTAAAAATTAACTCTGTATTATCAACCGCAAGAACCAATGCCGCTAATGAAACAGTTAATAAGATAGCACCCAAGTAATCTGGTTTATGTTTTGCATCATGTTTAATTTTTGGACAATAGCGCACTAAAGCAATGGTAGCAATTATACCAATTGGCACATTAATAAGAAAGGTCCAGCGCCAATCAGTTACTAAACCAGCAATATTTGCTCCATCTGTTAGCCAGCCACCAAGCAGCGGTCCAATTACAGAACTCATACCAAAGACTGCACCAAACATTCCCTGCCACTTGCCGCGTTCTTCAACAGGAAATAAATCACCGATAATAGTAAAGGCATTCGCCGTTATAATACCACCACCAATTCCTTGCAATGCACGCCAAGCAATTAACCATTCAACACCAGGACTAGCTCCGCTTAAAAGTGAACCAATTGTAAATATTGCCACACCAGATAGCAGTAGTGGCTTACGGCCATACATATCACTAAGCTTGCCAGCCAAAGGCACTGTTACTGTTGTGGTTAACATATACGCTGTTACAATAAATCCAAGCGATGAAAAACTATTAAATTCCTTAACGATAGCCGCCAAAGCAGTTGAAACTATTGTTTGATCAAGTGCTACCAAAAATAGCGCACTCATCACTGCGCCCATGACTATTAGTTTATTTCTTATTGATAAATTGTGTAACATTATCTACCTCTCAAACCTAAATTTATTAGATATAGATAGCCTATATATACAGCTTATTCCATAACACCAAGCAAATATACCCAGACGTTACATTGTATGCCTTATTATAAAATACGTCAAGCGTCTAAGTAATATTAATCAACCTTAATTATTTAAAATAGATGAACTATAATCACTATTTCTATCTGATTAATTACCAAGATATACTTACTTTACTACTTTAATAGCCGTAATCTATCAATCAGCCAATCTCGCGGTAAAATCGACAAGAACCAGCCAGCACGCGGGCCAGAATCTTTGCCGATTAATACGCGGTAGATGGTTGTAAACAACTCCCGCGGCGGCAGCAAGCCACTTTCTTTGTAGGCGTAAATCGCTTGGTGAAACCAATTGCCGTCAGCTTCGGCTGGCGCCTCGGTAATATCGTCAGCTAGTTGTCGTAGGTATTCTTTTTCTTCTGCTGAAAACTCGTCTGGATTTACCTCGTCTGCGAGGCGAAATTTCAGCGATTCAGGTGCCCACTGATCCAGCCACCGACTGACGTAGTCTAGCTCGGTGATAATCACCGTCTCTTCCTCATCAACAATGTCCGCATATTCCGCACTACGCCGCAAAATCTCCACCGTTTTTGCTGTGTCGCACAGAGCCGCTTGATATGAAATAACTAGATGCGAAAATGGAACTGAACTAACCGCTGACTGGTTCAACCCATCAGTACACAAGAATAGCAACCGTTCATCAAGTTCATTTTGCGGATGCTGCCTCATCGCTGCAAAGTCGTCAACCAACCGCACTAGACTATCAGTCTCGTCAAAATACAGTCGCTTGGCCGGCGAATACCGGAGCATAAAATAGCGCACTACCTCAGGCGGCAACATATCGACAACATCATGCGCGTTCACGCCAGTGCCTTTGCTGGCACTCATCTTTTTGGTATCGCCAGTGCGATTGATAAAGTCATACGGTACCGGTACTGGCGCATCAATGTCATAGACTTCACGAGCGATCCGCTTACCAGTATCGTACGAGCCACCCTTCGTCGCATGATCACGGCCAAACGGCTCAACATCAACGCCGAGCAGCCACCACCGCCCTGGCCAGTCCAGCCGCCAATCCAGACCTGCCCGTCATCGTACCGAACTGTGTGCTCCGAGTCATCATGACTACGATAGGTGATCGTTTTAGCGTCGCTATCCATTCTGACAAACTGACGATTTTTAAGACGACCATGTTCCATAATCTGAATCGGCGACCATTGATCATCCAGCTGCCGGCCCGACACTTCCTGGATGGCTGATTTAGCTTTGTTAATGCGTCTCAGTGAGCGCTCGATGGCTGGCACAAAAAACCCGCTCCGATACTTATCGCTGGCATAGACCACGTCCATAGTGATACCAATTTTATCAGCGCTCTCTAAAAATGACTTCAGGCAAAAATCCGCCCATGAATCATACCGATCATCTGGTGATGACACCGTGCAGAGCGGCATACCCAAGTACTGCTCGTAACTGGCCGGCAGATTAACTGGTACTTTGCGAAAAGCATCTAAATTATCCGAGACGTGAACATGGCGAGCCTTGATACCCGCCTGTTTCAATACTCGTACCACCGCATCAGCGATGACAATTTCGCGCAAATGCCCCACATGATACACACCCGAAGGCGATGCTCCCGAGGAGACTAACACTTCTTTATCCACATTCCGAAACTGTTCTACTATATCGTCAAGCCATTTCATGTGTTATATTATACACTAGTTTATTGCATTTAAATTTATAGTCTGTTAGGGGTAATTAAGTATGTTAGATGAGCAATTTCGAAAATTATTAGCAGATGAAGGCTTCATGGAGGTTGACGCCCCTCTCCTTCATCCATTTCAAGGAGATTCTACATCTCGCCCAATCTTTGCAGAGACAGCAACATACGATGGGCTGCGTTTTGCCCTAGCATCTTCACCAGAACTATACCTAAAGAAGCTTTTGGTTAGTGGTTTTAATAAAGTTTTCACTATAAATAAGGTATTTAGGGACGAAGAGTTCGATAGAACCCATTTAATGGAGTTTACTTCAGTAGAGTACTACATAGCCTACGTTGACTACAGATACATGATGGATTTTACAGAAAAACTTCTGAAAAAACTTGCAAAAGAAATTACAGGAAAGTTAAAACTAACTTTCATGGGTAATCTTTTAGACTTTTCCAAGCCATGGAAACGGATATCTATTCACGACACACTATTAGAAAAATTCGGTAAAGATTTATATGAGTTAGACTATGACGAGCTAGTCAATACTGCTAGGAGAGTAGGCATATAATATTCCGAACCAGTTTCAAATTATTGACATATTTGAAAACCTTTATCTTTCACACTTAATACAACCAACCTTAATTTATAACTTTCCGAAAAACGCTAGCGTCATATGCTATGATATAAAAATGGCCAAGGATTATAGGGATAATAACTTAATGCTTGAAATATTTGAATTATATCTTGGTGGCATGGAGCTTGCAAATGGATAAGACTTCCTACCACGCGCTACGCGTTGGTATGCCTCCAGCAGGTGGTGTTGGATTTGGCATTGATAGACTTCTCATGATTCTAACAGACTCCAGCGACATCATCGACGTAATACCCTTTTCTACCTACCATGAAAGCCAAAAAAGCAATTAGAATATTTGAAAAAATCCGCGACTTACCCTACGGAACAAGTGGCAGTGATGAAGTGTGGTCGTGTTACCGAAAGTGCGTACTCTTAAAGCAAGAACTACAGCACATCGGTATTACCAGTCAATTACTAATCGGCGTTTTCGATTGGCAAGATTTGCCGATTCCCGAACACACCCTCAACCTTCGCCGCCAGCGCCATGAACGACACGTGATACTGCGCGTATTTATTGACGGATCGACGTATGATATTGACCCGTCAATTGACATTGGACTTGCACCAACCTTACCGATAGCCCATTGGGATGGCACTTCAAGCACGGCAACCATGGCGTCACTCAAGCATTTACGCGTCTACCGACCACACTCATTGCATGAGCGTATTTTGTCGCGATTACGACGCAAGCTTTTTCGGGGTAACCCCAAGGAGTTTTACACTGCAATCGACAAGTGGCTAGCAGACACACGAGCACATCAGTCATCCTAACGATCACCGTACAGACTGGGCAAGACACTGCCCTATCACTTACTGTCATCGCCAATAGAAAATCACCAGCCCGAGCTCCAAAGAGACACTGGCTGGCGATTATCGTAATCGTTGGTTAATCTATGAAGTGTTATTTCAAATACACTTTTATGGACGCTTTCTCTTTTGATCTCGTTCTCATTTTTAGCAAAGAAAAAACAGTAAGCCTGTAATTATTAGGTTTACTGTTCTGTGTTAGTTTTTATTAAATTATTAGTTTAACAAGACCCGAATTATCTACTTGTGATACTCCCTTATTTTATGTTCATACTCAGTCAAAAGATTCTTTGAATAGATTTTTTCCTTTTCTGAATTTCTAACTTCTTTCCAAAGAATAGACGCTACTTTTAATTTGTTCGAATAGTTGTGACTATTTTCGTCTGCACTAAAATCCTTTAAAAATTGATTCCATTGACAAACCGAATGATCATACTTGGCATAATCTGATTCGCCATAATACACCTTTAGCAAATCTTTGATTGTGAATTTACCATCCTTTTCTCTTTTTACTTTCCGCCAAGTAGTCGCCATATCAGCAGTAAATTTAAAAGGTGTAACACCTGTTACGGCGGAGAAATATTCTCTGAATTTTACATTAAAAGAAAAACCACATTCAAGTAACGGCATATCTAATGTAATATTTTCAACTTGCTTCTTCTCGTTTTTTATTGATGATTTTTTAATTAAATTACCCTTAAAGTACTGTTCAATAATGTGATTGAGTTCTTGTTTTGTACCTCTATATTCTA
>ERZ772945.2627-NODE-2627-length-10767-cov-5.182786_pt1 | contig 10767 bp, 10 predicted proteins | sample MGYA00511681_ERZ772945 | MGnify/ENA primary metagenome ERZ772945 (study PRJEB29015, sample SAMEA2737943) | human oral metagenome | biome: human oral; feature: human-associated habitat; material: dental | place: China | collected 2143 ... | reverse complement strand
ATCTGCCGATATGGTTAAAGTATATCCCGATATGCTGAATAGCTTGTTTTGCCCTTTTCTTGTCGCGCTCATGCACTTCAATCCGGCTGATAAACTCGTTGAGGATAGTCGGGGTAAGGTCGGTAAAGTCAGCGTAACGGTCTATCAGCTTTACAAACTTCTGCGCCCGTCCGCCTGCGTTCTCAAACGCGGATAGCTGCTCTTGCAGCTCGGCAAGTTCCGCTTTCAGCGCGTAATATTCTTCTGAATACTTCTGCGACATCTGCTCATAGCGGTCTTGCGGGATCGTGCCGAGGGCGTTGTCCTCATAGAGCTTGTTCAGCACCTTGTCGATCTGTTCAAGGCGTGTCGTGATTTGCGGGATACGCTTCTGCTGTTTCTTGGTCTTGTCGGTCTGCTGCATGGCAAGGCTCTTTTTCACTAAGGCTTCAAACTCCGCCCGGTTGCTGATAGAATAGTCCTCGATTTTCTTCAGCACTTCCGCGATGGTCTGCATTAGCAAATCCGCGTCAATGATGTGCGGGGAATTGCATTTAGGTTTTTTGGCTTTTCCCTTGTTGTACTCGCTGCAATAGGCAACATGACGCTTGCCGCCATTCCGATAATCTATGCGAATGTGCATTTTTGCGCCGCAATCCTTACAGAAAAGCAAGCCCGACAAAGGGTGGATTTCCCCGTCCCCGTTGGGGCGTTTGACGGGCGCATTTTCCAAAATCCGCTGTACGGTTTCAAAGTCGGTACGGTCAATAATCGGCTCATGCACATTTTCGGTTATCTGCCATTGGCTCCTGTCTACATAGTGGTTCCGCTTGTCGCGGAAGTGCTTTGTGGTCTTGAAATTGACAACATCACCGCAATACTCCTGCCGTGTGAGGATATGGGTCAAGGTGGCTTTGTTCCACTTATAGCGGTTATCCTCGTTGAGCGTCTTATTTTTACAAGTTCCCCGCCCGCGGTCTTTCATGTAGAAAGTGGGGGTTGGGATTTGCTCCTGCGTCAGATATACAGCGATTTGGTTTCGGTTTTTCCCATCCAAAAACAGACGGAAAATAAGGCGTACAACCTCGGCGGCTTCCTCGTCGATTATCCAAAAATCCTTGTTGTCCGGGGCTTTGATATAGCCGTAAGGGGCTTCGGTGGCAATCGGTTTTCCACTTATGCCTTTGGTCTTAATGCCCGTTTTCACTTTTTTGCTGATGTCCTTTGCGTACCACTCCGACATGATATTGATAAAGGGGGCAAACTCTAATGTGTCGGGGTTTTCGCTGTCTATGCCGTTGTTGACTGCGATAAAGCGCACATTGTTCCGTCTGAAAATCTCCATAGCGTTTCCGACTTGGAGATAGTCGCGCCCCCAGCGGGTAAGGTCTTTCATAATACACACACCGATTTTTCCGCTTTCCACATCTTCAATCATGTGGGAGTAAGCAGAACGGTCAAAAAATCTGCCGCTTTCGTCGTCGTCAATGTAGTGCAGGATATTGGTTAAGTGCTGCCCTTTGGCGTAGTTTTCCAAAAAGATTTTTTGGTTCTGTATGCTGTTGCTCTCGCCACCGTCCCTGCCCTCGTCGCCTACGGAAAGGCGGGAGTAAAGGGCTGTGATTTTATTGTAATTGCTCATGTGCATATCCCTCCTGCGTCTATAAATGTGTTATTTATAGTTAAGATTATGCACTCCAGCGGGCAGAACCGTATTCCGCATTGCGCCTGTATTTCTTTGTATTTTTGCCTTTCAGATGAACGGCAAGCTTAAAACAAACACCGCAGAGCAGACCTATCATCAGATCCGGCATGTGAAAACTCGGAAGCGGAGAGGCAAACGCTATGCCAAGCGTCGAAAATAATGACAATAGCTTTTCCGACGTATTGACGCCTTCCGCCATGCGCCATGCCTCCCCAAAATTGGTACAGACAAGAGCAAACACGAGATAGGGGATATTCAGAATCAGACGTTTCCTCAACCTTCCGCTATCAACCCTCATCGCGACTGCCCCCGCTGCCTGTCCCTGCTAATCACCTTTGCCGGAATGTCCCTGACCGCGTCCATCAGCTTGTGCAGTGTCTTCAGCACGCTCGGACGCTTGTTTTTCGCAAAGACCTCTGCAGAGTACGCATGGAAGGCGGCTGTCATGGCATCCGCATCCCGCGCCTTAAAGAACACAAGATACTTCGGCGGATTCACCGACTTATCCCTAGTAATGGCATAGTCCACACCGAATTCTCTGGCATACTTTTCAAAGCCCTTCAGATCTGTTCCTGCGATGTCGATGTTGGTGACTCCCTGATTCTGACCTACCAGCTCCCGTATGGTCTGCTTGCCTTTCGGCGGAAGATTCCGTTTGGCTTCGGCCTTCGCCTCACTTTCCTTCAGCTTCCGAATCCCCCACAAAGCTAGGCGAAGCGTAATGCGGGCTGACAGCTTGGTCGTACTGATTGCCAGATTGACTGTCTTGTTCTCGACCTCTTCCTGCAAGAGTCATCACCTCCTTTCTTTAACGTTCGTCGTGCCCGGTTTTCCTCGATTTCGATTTAGAGCCGACCGTATCGGTATCCCTTGTCTTGGCAGCCTTCCTTGCTTCCTGTTCCTTCTTAGGGATGGGAAGCGCCATAATATGATTTCCCATACGGAGAAATGCCTCTGGCTGATGGAAGAGCTTCTCGAACTTGTTAATCTGTGCCTGTGTCAGAGAGGCGAAGCTTTCCTCGGTGAGACCGGTCACCAGAAAAGACCCGGCAACTACGTCATAGATCTCGCCATTCTCATCGCGGAGCGCCCGGTTGAGCGGCAGGCCGTTCATCTTGCCTTCCTCATTTACGATTAAGCCGACCTTCTCCTCAAAGGGATAGACCACCTCGATATAGCCGCCAACGGCCTTCTGCAGATCCGAAAGATCTGACCTGATCTCAACGACTTTCGGATACCGGTTCGGCTCTACCAGAAGTACGGTGAGGCTCTTAGGCTGTTCCGGTTCATCTTCTGCAAAGAGCGCCTCTGCCAGCATGGCCTCACGGAGTTCAAAGCTGCGGGCGTTCTCAAAGAGATGTGCCTCGCTGTCATAGTGAAACACGTTGTCGGAAAGTCGATCCGACAGCGCAACTTCTGCCTCATTGATATCTCGCACCATCTGCTCAAGTTTGTTAAGCGCCACACTGCCATCATCGGCAACCAGCAGAACTTCATGGATAGAGGAGGGCAGCACATAGAAATCCCCGCCGATTGTCTCAACCGCCCGGTCAAGAAATCCCGGGTATTGGATTACTGCGGCTCCGTTCATGCCGCCCTCGACCGTTGCAACCCAGAGCGGAGAAGGCTCATCGGAACAGAAATCTGCCCTGTCACCCGCCATCTCCTGCAGAACCTCATTCATGTTCCGAATACTTGCCGGATGATTTTTAACGGCCGCGTCAATCGCATCCGCCGCCAGCCGCTCCCTGGTGATGCCGTAGCTCTTTAGCATCGTATCGGTCACCAGAACGCTGGACGTTCTGCGTTCATTGCTGCCTAAGTCAAAGCGATAAACCACCGCCATGTCCTCTACCGTCTCGTGGGGAATCTCGGCAAGTTTCTCTTCATTCCCCTTAACCGGAATCATCTGCAACATCAAAGCCTCCTTCATCTGCTCATAGTTGCCGAGGACATTCCAGTCAAACTGCGGCATGTTCTGAGAAGCCTCCCGAACCGCACTCTCAATCATGTCCATCACCTGGTGCTCGGAAGCACCGGTGTTAGTGCGCTCATAGTAGGCATCCAGGTTCAGGCTTGCGCTCACCTTGCTGCCGGGAAGTGTTACCATAAGCCCCTCATAGGACTCTCCCTGCAGCTTCTTCATCTCCCGGGATCCGAATTCAAGATTCGGAAAGCGTTCGCGCATTTCATCCATTACATTCTTCCTGAAAACGTCAAAATCCATGTGTCAGTCCTCCTTTTCCAGCAGGAAGCCGATCGCTTCCGCGTTGTTTTTCGCATAAATGGTGTGAGACGTGAGGTATGTCAGTGCTTCACAGAACTCCACTGCGCTTAAATCCATGCAGGCATCCATCTCATCCTCATCGATGATGGAGTGCGCGATATAAAGAGGTCCGGTCACCAGGACACTTCCGTCCTTACGCACACGGGCATATTCCTTCGGGTACATCGCCATCAGCTCGTCTGTGATAAAGTGACTGATAAAACCGGACATGCTGTGATTCAGCATGATTTCCTCAATCGCCTCGACCTCCTCAATCAGATGGAAGCTATTGTTAAGCTCCGCATAGAGGACGATTGCCTCCTCTTCGTAGACATCCTCATCTTCTTCGCCTTCAGTCACATCGTCCGGTTTCTCCGGAATCTCCCCAGTCCCGCTAAAGAATTCATTCCACGTTTCGGTGAGAACCTTTGCCTTCTTGATCTGCCGGTAATGACGCATGGTCTCTGCCATGCGCGCCATTGCTTCTTTCGTCATCCGCTATCGCTCCTTTCCTGCCGGTTTTCGGCAAAAGAAAAACGTCCCCGATTCCTCAAGGACGCTGTTCACTGGGTATAGTATTATCGCTCCTGATCCCGGCCTTTCTTTTTCTGCCACTGATCAAGAAGTTTCAGAATGGTGTTCTGCATCTGTTGCGTGGTGTAGGATCTGGGAAAGTACTTCCTAAGCTGCTCGTTCCGGAAGGTAACCCGCTCAAGATCCCCTTTCTTTACTTCATTCATGATTTCTCTTGCGGCATCCAGGGTGAAACAGCCTTCCTGACTCAGCTTTTTCAGACGCTGTGCCTGGGAGAGAGACGGTGCCGCCTGTACCTCATCCATGGCCTGGATGAACATTTCCTGTTCCTCTGCTTTCAGGTAAGAAAGCTCAACTGCGGGGTTGAAGGAAATCTGCTTTTGGTCGACCATATCCAAGACCTCAGGGGTAAGGTAAGTCAGGCGGATGTATCGCTGTATTTGGTTTCGACTTTCACCAAGTTCTTCAGCCATTACCTGGTCAGTTCTCAACTTTGTCCCAACTTGGGACGAAGTTAAATCTGTCCTTGATCCCTGATGTTTCATGGCTTCCAGTTTCATCTTGTACGCATAGGCTCTCTCGCTCGGCAGAATGTTCTCTCTCTGAAGATTGGAATCCACCATGAGCACCGTCGCTGCATCGTCATCCATACGTCGAACCAGTACCGGCACTTCTGTGAGTCCCGCAAGCTCTGCCGCATGCGCCCTCCGGTGTCCGGAGATAATCTCGTAGCTGCCATCCTCCAGCGGCCGCGCAATCAGAGGCGTCAAGACGCCGTATTGAGCAATACTCTCCGTGGTCCGGAGCATGGCTTCGTCATCCACCACCTTGAAAGGATGCTCCTTAAAGGGCACCAATGCGCTGAGACGGATGCTCTGCACACGCTCAAGCTGACTTTCCGCGCGGCTCTCATCTGTCTCAAAGATATCATCGTAGCTGGTCAAGCTGATGTTTCCGCCTCTTTTCGGCATTTGCCATCACCTCCTTTGTCAGACTCTGATAAGCTTCGGCGACCTTGCCTCCGGGATCATGTTTGAAAATGCTCACGCCCTCGGCGCTGATTTCGGCCGCCCGGACGGAACGCGGAATGTCCGCATCATAGACCTTCAGCCTTTCGCCATAAGTGTCACGAATCAGAGTGCTGATCTCTTTTGCGAAATTCGTGCGGTAATCCACCATGGTCAGCAGTATCCCTTCAATCCTGAGCTTCGGATTAATCTGGCGCTTCACCTTGTTGACTGTCTGAAGTAACTGTTCCAGACCTTTGGCAGAAAGATAATTGGCCTGAACAGGAATCAGCACCTGATCCGATGCCGCAAGTGCATTGACGGTGAGCATTCCGAGAGAAGGCATACAGTCCAGCAAAATGAAATCATAGCGATCCCTCACGGTCTCCAGATATTGCTTCAGAACCGTTTCCCGACTCATGGCATTGACCAATGAAACCTCAAGACCTGACAGCGTGATATTTGCGGGAACGAGCTCGACGCCTTCTTCATGCGGTAGTATCCCCTCCTTCGGCGAAATCGGCTGATCCTGCATGACCTTTGCCATCAAATCCGTCAAGGTGACCGGAAGGTCATCCGGTCTGGAATGTCCTAACGCAATGGTCAGAGAGCCCTGCGGATCTGTATCGATTAACAGCACCCGCTTTCCTTCTCTGGCAAGACCGATTCCGAGATTTTCACATGTGGTGGTCTTGCCGGTTCCCCCCTTCTGGTTGACGACTGCCATCACTGTGGCTTTTGACATTGATTGATCACCTCCCTAAAACTGTCCTGTGGCCATATCGTTGTTTACCCACGCCTGATAAAAGGGACGGATTGTCGCAGGCGCATTGTAGAGCGCGGTCAAGAGATACTGCCTGATATTCCGCACCCTGGTCGTGTTCTCGGAAAGGCACTTCAGAACATAGCGGATATGCTCTGCGTTCAGCTTCATGAAACGGCTCTTTACCACTGCAAGCGGCTTATCATCACCGGCGATACGGATAACGCTTCGCTTGAAACAGCAGACATCCACCAGGAGATCCAGAATGCCGAGAATGGTTTCCTCTTCTCCAAGATTCTCCCGAAGCAGCACGTCAATGGATAGCGATTCTCTGAAATAGCGCTCATACTCGTTGCGTTCACTGATTCCATCCTCATCAAATCCCGATTGGATGGGATTGATATCGCTATTCTCAGTATTGTTATGATTAGTATTGATTCCTCGTGATTTCGGGTAATCTGCAGTTGTGATATTCACGGCTCCGGAATCGTGGTTTTCACGATTCTGAATTCGTGCCATCATAGATCCTTCCACACCGGTAATGAAATTCTTTACGAAGATCAGATTCGGCTTTCCGAGTCCCTGCCGTTTCCGCTCAATCAGACCGCATTTCTTTTCAAGCTCATCCAGAAGCTTCGTGGCTTTCTGGTCGGCACAGTTCATGTCTGCCATGATCTGTTCGATGGTGTAGATGATATACACCCGCCCCTTTTCATCTCCCCACTTGTTCTTGACGGACAGATCCAGCTTATCGAGCATGATGCCGTACAGGATTTTGGCTTCCGCAGACAGCTGCTTAAACTGCTCCCTTGTAAAAAGCACTTTGGGAACCCGGTAGAAGGAAAACTGTTCTGCCTGGGCTCCGTAGAAATAATCAAACAAGCATCATCACCACCTCTTTTCAGGAAAACCTGTCTCGTTTGAGCGGCTTTTTACGGAATACATCCTTCTCCGCGCCGAAAGGACAGCTGCTGAACTGGCAGTTGCGGTACTTGAATTCCGGACGGCAGAAGCTACAGCGGGCACAGCTAACAGGCCTCTCCTTTGATTTCCGGCCTACCTTTTTGGCTTCCTTTGTCAGCTTCTCATATCGTCGGAAGATCGCTTCATTCCTGCTCATTTTGCGCCCCGTCCTTCTCCCTGCGCATTTCTCTGCTTGCCAGTAGCCACCTGTCCAGCTCCTTGTAACAGCAGGCGCTGACACAGGGCTGCGTTTTCGCATAGCAGCAGCCCTCGCATTTCTTTTCCTGCTCGCTCTTCACGGTCTCGGCCAGATAGTAGCAGTTCCGCTCTTCCAGGATGCAACCGGCCTTGCGGTTTTTCCAGAAGAAGCAGCATCTGCAGCTTTCCGGCTTGTCATCGTAGTAGCGAACACCCTCCACCAGAATGACTCTCCTTCGTTTCTGTTTGTTCCCTCTCAAGCTGATATCCTCCTCTCTTTGCTACGCCTCCGGAAAATCCGGAGACGACAAAGCCCCGCAGTGAATTTTCTTCACTACAGGGCTATGTAAGATATCGTATGAGAGGACTGTGAGAGGAATCGGGCTAATCAAGGCGCGTGCCTTTGGAAATCCAAAATTCTCAGTCCCTAATTTCTAATGCATTTAGACATTCTCCGTATATAATTGCCATATTTCTAATTTGTTTTTCCGGTTTGAGCACCGGTAAACACTGCTGCGCAGCGAAAAACTCACGACCTCCCGCCATTTTTAGCTTGCGTCCCCTCTGAGGACTTACTCCGGAATTAGAAAAAAAGCCTGTTTTTTAGATTGCATCTAATCGGATCTCTGTTTTTTTAGATGAAAACAGGGGAAGATTGTGCAATCTTCCCCTGTCCAGACGTGTCCCCGGGCGGATTTGAACCGCCGACGTTTCGCTTAGGAGGCGAACCCTCTATCCAGCTGAGGTACGAAGACATATTGGATTTTCCTTTATTTTCAAGGCTTTGCCGTGATGGTCAAGAAAACCATGAATCAAATGACTCTGCTCGCCGCGCTTCGGCGCTCTGAATCCCCCTTTCCCGTTTCGAACGCCGAACAAAAAATTCGAAATTCGGTTTGGCGCATGATAACATTTTTCTTAGGGGGCGAACGCTCTATCCAACTGAGCTACAGAAACCTATGCTTCACATTATAAAAGCTTTGCGCAGGAAGCACAAGCAAAACCGGCCGTTCGAAGCGTCTGAGCTACAAGCATTCGCATCGACGTGGTCAAGCGCATAAAAGGACGGCCTCCCAAACTACGGAAGGCCGTCTCTTTTTCTCTGTATCCCTTAGTGCTTACGATAGCGTATTGCGATGACAAGCGCCGCTACATGAAGTGTTTATCTCTGCCTCTTTACCGTTTCTTTACTTGGTTCCCGTGAGCGCTACGCCGTTCACATAGAGCGTGTGCCCGTTGGCCGTCACATTCGCCGCATTTCCGTTAAAGGAACTCACATAGCTGTCCGCGCTGAGCGTCCAGGTACTTGTGCTGTCCAGGGTCACCGAGACGGTTCCGACTTCGGTCGAAACGCTCTCGCCCTTTGCATTGCTGATTTTGCCGTCCACGGAGCCCTCAAAGCTCGAGCCGTCGCTAAGCTCAAGATTTAAGGTGGAATCGTTGCCCACCTTGACTGCGCCCGCAAGCGTCTGCTTGCTTGCCTTCAAGGTCGCAATGTTCTTTCCGCCGCTCCAACCGTCCGCGCAGACCGAGAGCAGTATCTTCTCGGAGTCCTCGTTGACAATCTTCACATCGTTCAATGTAATCACCGCATCGGTGTTGGTCACGTGGAACACATGGCCGCTCTGACTGGTCAGGCTGCCGCCGTTCATCGTAAAACTGCTCGTGCCGCTGTCCGCATCACCGGACATGGACTGATAGATCATGATGCTGTCAAGGAAGGTCGCATTGCCGTTTCGCTCGGTGTTCTTCGCCGTGAGATTGCAGTTCTCAAGCTGAATGGAGTTCAGTCCCTCGATGCAGACACCCTCCGCGCGATACGACTTAAGTTCCGCGTTAGACACCGTGATGTCCGCCGTGGAATAGATCGCCGGGGAGCCGAGGCCGCTTGACTCATAGCTGCCGCCGTCTACCACGACCGTGCCGCCGCCTCTGTCCGTGCGTATCGCCGCAGAGGACTGTCCTGTCGTCGTGACCTTCAGATTCGAAGCGTTCGTGATGCCGCCTCCGGTTGTCATAATGCCGCCGGAGCCGTCGCCCATGGTTGTGATTTTCGTGTCCTTGATGGTGACTGTCGTGCCGTCGCCGCTTTCTCCGTTCTTTCCCCCGTTGCCGCCGTAGCAGAACATACCGTTCGCGCCGTTTGCATTGGATGTGATGCTTCCTCCGGTAATCGTGGTCTTGGAACCGCCTTTTACCAGAAGCGCTGCGTTGAGGCCGTAGAAGTTGCAGTTGTCGCCGCCGTCGGAGTCGCCGGTCTTCGTGAGCAGGGGATTCGCAATGCTCACCGCATCGGAAGTCGAAATGAGCAGCGCGCTCTCATCGCTCGTTGCGCTTACATAGGTCTGGTCGCTCGTCGAGCTTGCGGATGTGATTTCCGCGGCACCCTTGTACTCGATGTCCGAGCTGCTTCCGCCCGGTGCTCCTCCGGGGCCGCCCTTTCCGTCCGGGGCCTTCCCATCCGGCGCACCGCTCGGCGCTTCTCCCTGCGCCATGCTGCTCTCTGTCTCCGTGCTGCTCTCTGTCTCGGTGCTTTTGGCAGCCTTGTTTCCGCAGGCGACGACACTCAGTGCCACCGCTGTCGCAAGCAGCAGTATGCGACCGTTCTTCTTTCTCATAGCGCTCCCTTCTCAATGCCGACAACGCGGTCGGTCGATTGAATATCACAAGTTCCGTCGGGGCAAGCTCTGTTGCAAGCCTAACATAACCCACGCCGCGATACTTAGCAAGCAGCTTTTATAGTCCTGTCAATCCTTCCTTGTCAATCGCCCCCACCCGTAAAACGGGTGATTCGGGATGCGGGCTATAAGCCCGCATTACTAGCCAGCGTCTAAAGGCGCTGGCTTTCTCCTTGTGCCTCCCAGGAAGCAAAGCTTCCTGGGAGCTCCGTTCAAGCCACCTTGCTTTTATCACCTAGCTGCCCCTAAAGGGGCAATTATTGACTTAATTACTTTTGATCCGTTCCAGGCTTCGCCCCGAACGGATCTTCGTAATCCTTTACACTCATCTTATCTTGAAGAGTATCAGCTCTCTTGGTCTTGGATATACTTTCTTACCGTCGCATCATTCAATCCTACGGTACTTACGTAGTATCCCTCTGCCCAAAAGTGCCTGTTCCCAAACTTATACTTCAGATTCGCATGCCGATCGAACATCATCAGCGAGCTTTTCCCTTTCAAGTATCCCATGAAAGACGACACACTGATCTTCGGTGGTATGCTCACCAACATGTGCACATGGTCTGGCATCAAATGCCCTTCTATAATCTCTACGCCTTTGTATGCGCAAAGATCATGCAGGATTTGAGCCAAATCCTTCTTGTATTGATTGTAGATTATTTTTCGTCTATACT
>ERZ772945.2619-NODE-2619-length-10773-cov-2.677925_pt1 | contig 10773 bp, 12 predicted proteins | sample MGYA00511681_ERZ772945 | MGnify/ENA primary metagenome ERZ772945 (study PRJEB29015, sample SAMEA2737943) | human oral metagenome | biome: human oral; feature: human-associated habitat; material: dental | place: China | collected 2143 ... | reverse complement strand
AATACGTGCAATACGAACCGACAATAGGGATGCCTTTATCTTTAGCTTCTTTCACGGCGAGAAAAGAATTCTTACGCTGTTCCGCAAATTCTTCAAATACTTCAGGTAAATCTTTTACAAGTTCCATAGTACCCCTCTTTTCAGTATTTACTTTAATTATAGGGCAGACTTTTCATACGGGCTAATATGTATTACTCTTTCTTTAGTATTCCTTTTTTCTATGTTCTCATTCAAAACCATGTGTTTATACTATGAGGCAGAAATAACTTACAGAGCTTTGCAACCACTTCACAGAAATTGTCTTTATCATTCAGAAGAGGTTCAAATACCGCCATATACAAACAATGAAACATGAAAGTACAATACAAACGCAGAGATAACCGCATTATTAAAGCAAAAAAAACACCGCCTGTTACGAGGCGATGTTTTTTGCTTTATCTGATTTTATCCGTCCGCTTCTGCGGCAAGGACCGCCGCACCGATGGCGCCGGCAAAGCGCGCCTTCGGATCGGAACAGACTTTCCTGCCGAAAGAATCACTCAGCAGTTTAAGAAAATATACATCTTCACAAAGGCCGCCCGTCAAGAAAATAGGCAGATCCTGCTCGGAGAGTTTCGCATATTCCTGTCGTACCTTCTTAACGACCGACTGTAAAACACCCCAGGCAATATTAGGTTTTGACGTTCCCTGCCCGATAAGGGAAACGATTTCCGATTCGGCAAAAACCGTACACATGGCGCTGATTTGCAATTGTTCCGTATGGTCACGGGCAATTCTGTCCAGATCCGCCAGTGTCACATTAAGCCTGTTTGCCATGATTTCAAGAAATTTTCCGGTACCGGCGGAACACTTGTCGTTCATATAGAATTCCATAACCTTTCCTTTGTGGCAGGAAATAACTTTTGTATCCTGTCCGCCTATATCGACGATGTTGAACGTGTCTTCACCGAAGAGGACGCTGGCCCCCTTCGCATGGCATGTAATCTCCGTAACGCGTTTTTTGGCCCCTTCCACGGCCTGACGGCCATATCCTGTGGAGATACAGTACATATCCTCAAAATTATAACCTTTAATACGCAGTTTTTCTTTAATTTCTTTAAGTGCCTCCAAACTGCTCCAGCCTGTGGGAATAACAAACGTGTCCAAAATTCCCCGTTCCTTATTCATAATCACCGACTTGGCGCAGGTCGAGCCGATATCTATACCTAAATATGTCATTATAAAGCGTCTCCCCTTTTACGGATACCGATATCCCGTTTGCTCTTTTCTTCATTATACATGACTTGTAAAGCGTCACGTCATGTTCAGAGAAACTTATGCTCCGTTTATTAATACATAGAATTTATCTATTGGTTTATTTAATGAAAATTATGTTATGATAAGAAAGTAATTTTGTACATTATATATTCAGTAAGGAACACCGTCATGATGGAATTAAAACAACTTGAATCATTTGTTGCCGTTATTAAATACGGCAGCTTCACTAAAGCGGCACATGTACTCTATATGTCACAACCGTCTATCAGCACGCATATCCGCGCTTTAGAGCGGCAGCTTGATACACCTCTGATTATCCGCACTACGAAACAGATCCGTATTACGCCGCGAGGCCGTGAGCTTTACGGCATGGCGATATCCATGCTGAAATTACGCGACGATCTTCTCTCAAAATGGCAGCATGAAGATTCGCATGAAATTATTATCAGCGCGTCCACCATCCCGTCCATCTATTTGCTCCCGCAAATTCTGCGGGGGTTTCATAAACTCTACCCTGATATTCCCTTTACGATTAATCAGGACGTAAGCTCAAAGGTCGTCGCCTCCCTTTTAAAGGGACAGATCCAAGTCGGCTTTACCGGTATGGAAACGGAGGAAGACGCGCTTGAATTCGTTCCTGTCGCCTTCGATCGCATGGTAGTCATCACACCGAACTCACCGGTCTTCCGTCAGATGGCCTCCCAAGACGACGCGGCTTTGCAGATCCTTTCGAAGTATCCTTTGATTCTCCGCGATAAAGGCAGCGGCAGTAAAGCCCATATTGACAGTATTTTTGAGAAGCTCCGTCTCACGCCCGACAAATTACATGTAACAGCTCATTTAAGCGAACCCGAAGGGATCAAGAATCTCGTTATTAATCATGTCGGTGTCTCGGTCATTTCCGAACCGGCAGTCACCAATGCGGTTAAAGAAGGGACCCTTCTCAAATTTAACCTGCCGAAAAAACTGGCCTTGCGCCAGCTCTATATGGTGTACCACAAACACGATACTCAATCAAGCCATGTAAAACACTTTATCAGCTATGTCAAATCCCTCGGCTGGAAAAAACAGGACTGATAAAAATAAGGCCTTTCCGAGGAAAGGCCTTATTTTTATGGTGATGACCACGGCATATGTACACGGCTTTACATCACCGTTTCGTCGCCGGCCTCATATTCTTCCTGCTGTATTTCAATTGTCTTCACAAAATAAACATGATCGGCAAACTTATCTTTATACTTTATTTTACAATAGCTTCCGAAGATTATGCCGAGGAAGACCCATCCGACAACCATGGCCCATTCCTGCGGTAAAAGAGCCGATCCCGATCCGGGTACGATGTACATAATAAGCATAACGCCCGACATGAACACCGCCATAACGCCGACAAAGCGATAGGGGCCTACCCGATAGGGCCGTTTCATATCCGGCTCCTTCATGCGCAAGACCAGAAAGGACAGGGAAACGATAAAATAAGCCAGCACACATCCGAAATTGCCGGCATCAACAACCCAGAGCAGCATTTTCTTGCCGAAAAAAACGGCGATTATCGTAATAACACCCAAGAGGAAAAGCGCGTTAACAGGCGTCTTATATCGCGGGTGGAGTTTAGCAAAAACCGGCGGAATCATATTGGCACAGGCCATGGAATACATAGCACGGCTGCCGCCGATAAGAAAGGAATTCCAGCTCGTAATAATACCGCAAAGACCGCCGACAATCAGGACCTTCGCCATCATATCACTGTTAAAGGCCTTGGCCATGGCATCAGCCGTAACGAGACCGCCGACACTTTGCATGGACAAGGAAATATCGGCATTGTTCATAAGATACCCGACGGCACCTATGACGAAAGAATAAAAAGCGACTGCAAGAATAATGGACAACACGAGAATACGGCCGATATTTTTCAGAGATGCGGAAATCTCTTCAGCCGCCTGGGGAATAACGTTAAACCCGATAAAAAAGAAAGGCGTCATAACGGCTACGGCCAGGGTGTTCTTCACCATCTCTGTCGTTGTCGCCCCGACAAAGTACTGCCCTTCCAAATTGGCTGCATGGCCTGTAATCCCCGCTGCCGCGATGAGGACAATGCCGACCGCCCCGATGATTAAAGTAAGGCCGGTCTGCAAGATCGCCGCCGTCTTGGCGCCGACAATGTTGACATATGTAATCAGGATGACAAGGCTGATGGCCAAAACCAGCCATGTCGCATAAATATCAAAACCGCCGACACTGTACAAGTACCATTGCAGAAATTCCGGATACAAATACGCAAAGATAGTCGGCAAGGCGCACGCTTCAAAGCAGACGACACCAGTATATCCGAAAATAATGGACCAGGTGCAAATAAATGACCCTATCTTGCCGAGAGCCCTGTAACTGAAAACGTGTTCACCGCCGTTTTGCGGCATTGCAGTCGTCAGCTCCGCATAGGCAAGACCGACAAAGAAAATCATGATGCCGCCCAACACGAAGCCTATCATGGCACCCAGTACGCCCCCCTGCATAATCCAGTCCCCTGTCGAAACAACCCAGGCCCACCCGATCATCGCCCCAAAGGCCAATACCAATATATCCCATAAATTAAGTACTTTATTAAATTCAGAATTTTTCTGTGACATACACTATACCTCGGCTCTGCCATATTCATTCCCGTATGTTTACATATTGCAAAATACACTCTTTTTATTCATAAACTTACGGGTGTCTTTATATTTTACCTTTTCCGCATATGTTTGTATACTCTCTTCCGATAGGCCGAATCACATTAACTGTTGTTTATCATATTTCTTATATATATAAATTTATCATACTAAAAAGAACGAACGGGCAGTAAAATTACAACATTATGCCGAAAAATTCCGCACAGTTTCATTATATAAAAAGGAGCGGCTCCGAAAGGATGTCTCCCGAAACCGCTCCCCTTAGGAGTTTTTTATCTTGTTTCCATTGAATCAAGAATAGCCTGTACCGTACTTTCAAGTTCAGTTTCTTTTTCTTCCTGTAAGGTCGATGCCATAGTTACACGTTCATTGAGAACGGTCATGTTTTTCAGGTTATCATCAATAAACTGCTGCATCAAATCTCCGGATTTAACGGCCCACGAACCGTTTTCCAAGATGGCAATCGTCCGTTTCTGTACATGCAGGGCTTTCATGTGTTCAAGAAAATCCAGCATAACCGGGTAAATACCGAGATTATATGTTACAGATGCCAGGACAATGTGAGAATACTTAAATGCCAGCGAGATAAGATCCGATACGTGTGTCGTCGATACATCGCAAACACGTACATTGGTCATTTTTTGTTCACAAAGACGACTTGCCAGTTTCTGTGCCGCCGCTTCCGTATTGCCATACATGGACGCGTAAACAATAAAGACGCCCTGTTCTTCCGGTTCATACGTACTCCAATGCTGGTATTTATCAAGGAGGTACTCAAAGTCCGCTCTCCAGACGGGCCCGTGGAGGGGGCAGATAAATTTAATCTTATCCAGGACCGCAGCGGCTTTGCCGAGAAGATGCTGTACATGAGGACCGTATTTTCCGACAATATTTGTATAATATCGTCTCGCTTCGTCGATCCAGTCGCGGTCAAAGTTTACTTCGTCCGCAAAAAGTTTCCCGTCGAGAGCAATAAAGGAACCGAAGGCGTCAGCCGAAAAGAGAGCTCCGTTTGTCAGGTCAAGGGTAATCATCGCTTCCGGCCAATGAACCATAGGCGCTTCTACAAAGGTAACGTTATGCTTGCCAAAGGAAAACGTATCCCCCTCTTTCACTTCAATGAGTTCCTGTTTATCAACGGAAAACCCGAATTGCCGCATGAGCATGAACGATTTTTCCGTACTGATAATCTTCACCTTCGGATAACGGAGCAGGATCTCTTCAATACTGGCGCCGTGATCGGGCTCCATGTGGTTAATAACTAAATAATCCAATCCTCTGCCGTCCAATACGTGCTCAATATTCTCCAGAAGCTGGCGACATACGCCCCAGTCAACCGTATCGAAAAGGACCGTGTTCTTATCCGTTAACAGGTAGGCATTATAGGAGACGCCGAGAGGAATGGGATGTATGTTTTCAAACAAATGTGTCCTGTGGTCGTTGGCGCCGACCCAATATAAATCTTCCGTTATGTTACGTACGCAATACATAGGAGAAACTCCTTTCATCAGTAATAATTTATTCTTTAACAAAGCCTGTCTTTTCTTCGGCGCATTCCGGGCAAACCCAATCTTCCGGCAAAGCGCTGAACAGCGTGCCCGGAGCGATATCGGCATCTTCATCGCCTAATTCGGGAACGTATTCATAGCCGCAGCCGTTGCAAACATAACAAGGCCCGATAGGTTCCGCTTTCGGCGGTAAGGGTCGTTTCATCTTAACCATCGGCGGCGCCGGCTTCTTCTCCCCTCTGCCGAGAGCATCCGCCAAAAGGGGCAGAATTTCACGAACATCTCCGACAATACCGTAGTCGCAGTTTTTGAAGATAGGCGCATTTTTATTTTTATTGATAGCTACGATAGTAGACGCGTCTTTAATGCCCCTGAGATGTTGCTTGGCCCCTGAAATACCGCAGGCAATATAGAGATTCCCCGTAAATTTCTGACCGGACATGCCTACATAACGATTTAAGGGCACATATTTCAAGGTTTCCGCAACGGGCCGGGAAGAGCCGATGGCCGCACCGGCAGCCTGTGCCAAATCTTCAATGAGCTTCATATTTTCCTTATCACCGATACCCTTACCGGCAGAAACAACTCGTTCCGCCTGAGCGATAGGGGTATCCGGGGCAATGCCGACGGAAAAATCATAGCCGTCCTTAGCAAGAGCCGCCGCCAATTCGGAAACTTTAGCCTTGGCATCGCCTTCCGTAAAGAATTTACCCTTACGGATACCGGTAACAGGAGATATCTTCTTGACTGTACTGCGACTGCTCTCATGATTAGAATGCCCCAATCTGCCGAGCAGGTGCGCCGCAATGACGAGGCGCTGAATTTCGTTGGTCCCTTCATAAATGGTCGTGATCTTCGCATCTCTGTACGCGCGTTCCACGTCCATGCCTTTGAGAAAGCCGGAACCGCCGAAAATCTGCAAAGCATCATTCGTAATTTCCATTGCCGAATCGGAAGCATACATTTTCGCCATAGCCGCTTCCATACCGTAAGGCTCATGGTTTTCTTTTAACTCGGCAGCCGAATAAACGAGATAACGGGACGCACGAAGCTTCGTCGCCATATCGGCGAGTTTAAAAGAGACACCTTGATGAATACCGATAGGCGCACCGAACTGATGGCGTTCCTTAGCATAGTCAAGAGCGTTTTCATACGCCCCCTGACCGATCCCCAAGGCCTGAGAAGCAATGCCGATACGGCCGCCGTCCAAAGTGGCCATGGCGATTTTGAAGCCTTGACCTTCTTTGCCTAAGAGGTTTTCTTTCGGTACTTTTACATCATTAAAGATAAGCTCGGCCGTAGTGGACGACCGAATTCCGAGCTTATCATAGTGATCTCCGAATTCAAATCCTGCCCAGCCTTTTTCCACAATGAATGCGGAAATGCCCTTTGTGCCGATATCCGGCGTGGTTACGGCAAAGACAACATAAATATCCGCTTTCGGCGCGTTCGTAATAAAAATTTTACCGCCGTTTAAGAGATAATAATCGCCTCTGTCGACGGCCGTCGTCTCCGTGCCGCCCGCATCCGATCCGGCGTTTTCTTCGGTCAGTCCGAACGCGCCGAGTTTTTCACCTTTGGCCAGGGGAGTTAAATATTTCTTTTTCTGTTCTTTAGTACCGAAGGCCGCAATCGGATACGAACCGAGAGATACATGGGCGGAGAGAATTACCCCGACACCCCCGTCTACACGGGACAACTCTTCGACGGCAATAGCATAAGCGAGAATATCCCGCCCCATACCGCCATATTCTTTCGGATAAGGCAGGCCGAACCAGCCTTTGCCTGCAATCTGCTTGACCACATCATCAGGAAATTCATTGTTCTGGTCAAGTCCGAAGGCAATCGGTTTCACTTCCGCCTCTGCAAAGGCGCGAACCTCTTTGCGAAGCGCTTCATGCGCTTCCGTAGTCTGAAATAACATAATCAATCCTCCTTATCGTTACACTCACCGGTATATACATCGTTTATAATACTCATCAGGCTGATGGAACGCAGCTTATTTTCAATTTCCCGCTGGATAGCACGTAAATTACCGTGAATGCGGCAGAGGCCGTGAACGCGTTGCCATTCACAGTCATAATCACTGCGCATACAACCTGTTACATGTACATTTTCCTCCATAGCAATAATGAGGTCATATAACGAGACTTCATTCAAATTAACGAGAAGACAACAGCCGCCTTTAGGTCCTCTTTCCAAGCCGACAATACCGGCTTTCGACAATTGTTTTAAAATTTTATAAACAAATGCCAGAGGAATTTGTTCTTCTTTCGCTAAGGTTGGAGCAATGCGCATCTTACCGTCCTGCAGGGAACGTATAATGCGAAGGGCATAGTCAGATTTCTTATTCATCAACACGATATCGCTTCCTATTCAATAACCGTTATTTGTTTATATTTTAATATTCTGGATATGCAAGGTCAAGAATGTGAATATTACTCATCCAAAGTATTTTTGCAATTTTATACATCATCTACTCTCTCTTTTTCATCTATATATAATTATCACGTCTATAAAAATCATTGTGTTTATTATATTGCTATCAATATTCAAAAACAGGCTATTATTTTCCAAAAAAAATTAAGCAGTGTATATTTATCTGCATCGAGCCGGCAAAAAAAATATTATTTCAATTCTTTTCAATTCAGCAAAGAATCATCTATGATTTTTACGTATTGTAAAAGGATTTGTTGTTTTTACAACTGCAACACTATGTTTCTTCCGCTATACTGTGTACAGAAAGAAAAATACAAATACCTTGCAACGCTGTTTAGAGGAGGAAATTATAATGTTAAAATCTATTTTAAAAAAATTCGAAGATATGAATGATACTGTTACACAGGATATGCTCGTCGGTGATATTGTTCGTCTCCATCCGGAAGTCGTTGATACGCTTCTTGCACAAGGCATGCATTGCCTCGGGTGCCCCTCGTCTCAGAAAGAAAGTCTCGCCAATGCCTGCATGGTGCATGGCCTTGATCCGGAAAAAATCACAACAGCCGTAAACGTAGCCATTCAGGCTAATAAACAATAGGAGGCAATAGTATGAGCGCATACTTAGGACCTATTCATTTCTGGTTATATAATAAAATCCTTTTCCAGGAAGATTTGCTTGATGCCATCGCTGCATATGCCGTAAATAACAACTGGCTCACGGCTGACGAAGCGGCAACATATACTGCAGCCGATCGCCGTGAGTTATCCGAAGCCGTTGACGGAGCAAATATTCACGGCTGGCTGCAAAATCGTATCCATGACGGCGAAGGTCGTTACGCAGCCCTTGTGACCAAGCTTACAAGTGCCGACACAAATCGATTGGATGCTTTAAAACAAGTGGTTTTCGACTTCGGCAGGAGCAGGCAGACAGAAGTTCCCGCTACAGCCCCCGAAGCATTCCACCAGTTGGACAATATACTTCTTAACGGCATGCCCTGCGACCAGGTCATGAAGGTTATTGAAAGCAATCCCGATAAGGTTATCTGGGAAGAAACGCAGGACTTGCACAGCCAGTTCTGGAACGGCAACGGCACGTATTATTACGATTTGCGGGCCGCCTTAATCAAGGGACTGCTTGCCGGCAGTACACTGTCCTTTACAGCAACGGGCGACAATAATTACGAAATCAGCAACTAAAATATAAACGAGGTGTTACTATGTACGCTACAGACGTTATGGTCGAAGAACATGCCAATATTTCCCGTATGCTCAGGGTAATACGTAATATGTGCTGTTCTATTTTGGACGGCGCCGAAGTCAACCGGCAGGATATTGTCGGCATCATCGACTTCATCCGCAACTATGCGGACATTAATCATCATCAGAAAGAAGAACATGTACTCTTCCCCGAAATGGTTGAGCATATGGGGGAATTGGCAAATACGATTATTACGCACGGTATGCTCGTCGAACACGATCTTGTCCGGGCGCATACACGCGGAGTTGATGAAGCGTTGAAACTCTACGCCGAAGATCCCCGTACGGAATATAAGCTTGATATCATCACGGAAATGATGGCTTATGCAAATCGCCTGCAGGTTCATGTAGAAAAAGAAAATAATGTTGTCTACCCCTTTGCCGACCGCGAATTGCCTGACGAAATCAAAGAAAAAATAAACAATGAAGTACGTAACCTGGCGGCAGAAAACGAAAAGACCGGTATTGTGAAAAAATATCTCGACTTTCTCGCCCGTATGGAAGAAAAATATAATGCTCTCGGCTATGTTCCGGCGCCTGTCGAACAATAAACGGCCTTATGATATGATAAAGGTGTACCGTCCAAGGTATACCTTTTTGCACAAAGAAAGGCCCGGTTATGACACATTCATCTTTCATAAAGGCCGTCGCGGCGGCGCTTCTTTTTACTATGACAGCGGGTTTTTCCGTAACCGCAGCGGCCGTACCTTCCTTCACGACGGGAAAAGCATTGCATCGCGGAGATTGTATCGGTATCACAGGGACTGCAACAGCCGCAGAGGATATTGATATACCGGCACTGAAACAGCGCCTCGGCGAAGAAGGGTTTTCTGTCAAAGTAATGCCGACCGTAACCAAGCGATACGGCTATTTTTCAGGAACGGACGCGGAACGCGCCGGGGATCTGAACGAGCTCTTTGCCGATGACTCCGTAACAGCTATCCTTTGTTTCGACGGCGGCTACGGCTCAGCTCGAATTCTCGACAAACTCGATTATGACATGATACGGACTCATGCCAAGCCTTTCATCGGCTTCAGCGACACTACGGCCCTGCATATTGCACTGGAAGTAAAATTATCACATTTCACGGACCCATGGCCAATACGCTTTCAGGCATCGACAAAAACGATTACACATGGCATTCTTTCAAAAAAGCCCTGACCGCTTCACAGCCGTTAGGAACTCTTTCTTTGCCGGAGGGGTGCAAGTTGACTGCGCTCATCCCCGGCACCGCGACAGGCATACTTGCCGGCGGTAATCTTTCCATCATTGCATCACTGGCAGGTACGCCTTACGCACTGCAGGGAAAGGGGAAAATACTCGTTTTAGAAGACGTGAACGAGCCGTCTTATAAAATTGATCGGATGCTTAATCAGTTATGGCAGAGCGGCCTCTTACAAGACGTCGAAGCCATTGCGTACGGAAACTTTATCAACTGCCCTGCCGACCCGGGTGATTTTACGACGGAAGAAATACTTGCCTATTATGCCGCCTTGGCCGGCAAACCGGCAATTAAAGGCTTTCCTGTCGGTCACGGCACCGAAAACGCAACTCTTCCGCTAGGTACGAAAGCCATCCTTCAGAGCGATAAAGAAAATGTAACGCTGGCCTTTATCGAACCGGCATTGCATACATAAACGTGCTA
>ERZ772945.2617-NODE-2617-length-10777-cov-2.703880_pt1 | contig 10777 bp, 7 predicted proteins | sample MGYA00511681_ERZ772945 | MGnify/ENA primary metagenome ERZ772945 (study PRJEB29015, sample SAMEA2737943) | human oral metagenome | biome: human oral; feature: human-associated habitat; material: dental | place: China | collected 2143 ... | reverse complement strand
CCAACGACTGCGTGAAGGCAGAGGTTCGCAAATATGACAGACTTTTCTTTGTTGAAAACCCATCAGCCGACGAGCGTGACTTCCACGAGTTGTTGAATCCTGACTCTCTTTATGTACGTACCAACTGTTATGTAGAGAATTTTGCAGCCTCAATGAAGTCTGGTCAGTATCTGCAGTTCCAGCGTACAGGCTATTTTATGGCCGACCCCGAAGGCTCTTCCGAAGCTCCTGTTTACAACAAAACAGTAGGATTAAAGGATACCTGGGCAAAACAAAGCAAGAAATAATCAGTCGTTTTGAGCAATAACACCTTCCAAAACAAGGAGTTTAAAGATAATCTTCAAAGGTATGAGGCCGCCCTTAACACAGGCAAGCCAGTTTACCTTGATCCTGATGAGCTGACCGATATTGCAGAATATTATCATCTGCACGGCCAGCTCAATAAGGCTCTTGCGGCTATCGATCAGGCCATACTGATGTTCCCGGGTGCTACGCAGCCCCTTGCCTTTCGTGCCCGCGTGGCTATTCTTCTTGAGGATAACGTACAAACAGCCCTGCAATACGCCGAACAAATTGAAGATAAAGCCGACCTCGACTACTTCTATATTATGGCCGAGATCATGATTGCCAGTGGAAACGATGAGCAGGCCAACCGTTATCTGAAAGAGAAAAGCACGGAAATAAACAACGATGACATTGACGATTTTTACCTCGATGTGGCTGTTCTCTTTGCCGATTACGACAATATGACGCTGGCAAAACACTGGCTTTCGCTCGTCACCGATACCCATTCGGACGACTACCACGAGCTAAAGGGTCGCATTGCCATGGGGCAAGGCAATTTTACTGAGAGCGAACGCATATTCAACAAGCTCATTGACAGCGATCCTTATCACGCACCTTATTGGAATCTGCTTGCATCGGCACAATATCTCCACAACGATGTGTCGTCGAGTATTGAGAGCAGTGACTTTTCGTTAGCCATCAATCCGGATGATGTCGACGCCATCCTCAATAAGGCTAATGCACTTTGTATGACAGGCAACTACGCTGAAGCACGTCAATATTACGAACATTTTAAAGAGCTTCAGCCTCACAGCGAGATTGGCGATATGGGCATCGCTTCGGTGCTCATGGGCGAAAACAAACTCGAAGAATCGTTTAAATACTGGAGAAAGGCAGAAGAACATTGCACCCCCCAGTCGGTCAACATGATCGATATTTTACGTAATGAGTGCCTTGTTTGCGCGGCATCAGGTCATACAAACGAGGCTCTCTATTGCATTAGTAAGCTCGAAGCCATTGCCGGTACCGACTTTCCCGACATCCATATCATCAAAGGTTATATTCACCTGCTTAACAAACACGATGACAAGGCTGTGCCCTGTTTCAGCAAGGCTTTTGAAACAACCGGGGAAAAAGACCATATCCGTACCCTCTTCTTTATTGCCTATTGCTATTACGATTGTGGTTTCATGCGGAAAGCCCACAATATGATGCGTTCCGTAAGCCTGTCGGCGCAGGCCCCGCAGTTCCCCGACGTGTGGCTTTACCTGGCTGTTACCGATTACGAACTGGGCTTACAGTCCGATTTTATTCACGATATTACAAAAGCCATTGAGCAGAATCCACGAGAAGTAAGGTCGGAATTTCGTGGATATTTCCCTGAAAACCTTGCTGATAATGAACTTATCAGCTACGTCCATACTCACCCTGTCTCCAACACCGATAACCCGTTAACCCGTTAAAAATAAAGGTATGAATATTTTCTCCACGCTGCTAAGCAACTTAAATTATACCACAATCTTCCTCCTTATGCTCTTGGAAAGCACTGTAATACCCGTGCCTTCCGAGCTGGTTGTGTCGCCGGCAGCCTACCATGCCGCCAACGGCAACCTCAATATCTTTCTTGTTGTCTTCTTCGCTACGCTGGGAGCCGATGCCGGTGCTACCATCAACTACCTGGCCGGATATTATTTAGGGCGACCCATTATTTACCGGTTTGCCAACAGTAAGTTCGGCAAGCTCTGCATGCTCAATCAGAAAAAGGTAGAGAAAAGCGAGAATTATTTCAACACCCACGGCATGCTCGCCACCATCACAGGCCGTCTTATCCCGGGCATACGCCACTTAATTTCCATTCCTGCAGGCCTGTCGAAGATGAACTACTGGAAGTTTCTGCTCTATACCACGATAGGAGCGGGTTGCTGGAACATCATACTGGCCACACTCGGCTGGTATCTTCATTCCATCGTTCCTGAATCAGAACTCGACGACAAAATCATGGAGTATGGCGAATACATTAAATTCTTCATCATGATACTTGTTGCCATCGCCCTCGTTTATTTCCTTGTGAAATGGTATATAAAGCGGCGTCGCACTTATAATACCGATTAATTCCGTAATCCCAACCATTAAACAGCACCCCTTTTCAAACCTCACCATCCATCCTTACACCTAAAAACGAAGAATAATGAATGAAGAAGAGCTAAGACTAATTGTTTCAAAGTTCCATATTCAAGGTACTGTTGAAACCATCAAACCGATAGGAAACGGACTGATTAACGAAACTTTTTGTGTAACAACAGCCGGGGATGATTGTCCCGACTACGTGTTACAGCGTATTAATAACACCGTATTTACCAATGTCGACTTGCTGCAACGTAACATCGAACTGGTGACAAACCATATCCGTCACAAGCTGCAGGCACGCCACGAACAGGATATTGACCGCAAATGCCTGCGGTTTATCCACACCTACAACGGCCTTACCTACCACCGCGATGCCCGGAATCGTTACTGGCGTATGAGCCTTTTTATACCCAATGCCGTAACAAAAGAAGAGGTAAACAACGATAGTGCCTTCTGCTGCGGACAAACTTTCGGCAACTTTGAGCAAATGCTTGTCGACCTGCAAGAGCCTCTTGGCGAAACCATTCCGAACTTTCACAACATGGAATTGCGCCTCGAGCAATTACGCGATGCCGTAAAAGCTGACAAGACCGGGCGTGTAAGCCTGGTTCGTGACATGCTCGACACGCTCGCCTGCGATGCTGACGAAATGTGCCTTGCCGAACAATTGCACCGCCAGGGCGCGCTTCCGAAGCGTATTTGCCACTGCGATACAAAGGTCAATAACATGATGTTCGACAACGACGGCAGCGTATTGTGCGTTATCGACCTCGATACTGTCATGCCGAGTTTTGTGTTTTCCGACTACGGCGACTTCCTGAGGACAGGAGCAAACCGGGTTGCAGAAGACAGCGATCAGTTTGAATCGGTTGGCCTTAACGAAGATATTTTCTGTGCTTTCACTGAGGGTTATCTCGCGTCGGCGGCGCATTTCCTCACTCCCGTCGAGGTTAACCACCTGCCTTACGCCGTGGCTCTGTTCCCCTACATGCAGTGTGTGCGGTTCCTTACCGATTATATCAACGGTGATGTATATTATAAAATTTGCTACCCCGAGCACAATTTCGTACGCTCGCGCAACCAATTGCTGCTCTATCAGGACGTAAGACGCCACGACAAAATGATGGCAGAGTTTGTTCAAGGCATCATAAAACAATGAAAAAATTATCAGCAACCCTCATCAGCGGCAGGCTGCACAACGCTGCCGATATTCCTGAAACATTCAGAACACAGGGCGTAACATACCATAAAATTGACGTTGTCGACTGGCCTGCACAATATCCTTATTGTCCCATTGTTGAATTTGCCATTGCTCATCAGGGCGATGCCATTTTGCTTCACTACCGTGTAGACGAATGCGACACGCTGGCTACGGTGGGCGACGACGGCGGCAAGGTTTGGGAGGACTCGTGTTGTGAGTTTTTCATCAGCCCCGATGGCAACAACAATTACTACAATATCGAAACCAATTGTATAGGTACAGCCTTGCTGTGTAACGGCCCGGGGCGCGATAACCGCACCAAGGCACCGGCCGCAATATTGAACCAGATTAACCGTTGGGCATCGTTGGGACGTACCCCGCCCGGCCAACTCGAAGGGCCTCAGGCGTGGGAACTGGCACTGATTATTCCCGTCAGCGCATTCTTCTGCCACCCTATACAACCGGTTTCAGGCCGGACCGTACGCGCCAATTTTTATAAATGCGGTGACAAGATGCCTCAACCACATTTCCTTTCATGGAATGCTGTCGACATTCCATCGCCCGATTTCCATCGTCCCGACTTCTTTGGCGAAGTAAAATTTATGTAGAAAGCCGCTTCTCAAAGCCAGCTCACGCCGTACTCAACAAGGCTGGAAATGCCGGCATGGCTAAGCAAACCCGTATAATATATGACGGGAGACGTTATAGGTACTGCCGTCTTTGTAGTGGCATAACGGCATAAAGTTAATGGTTTTACCGTTGATGTGTCGTGCCGTTGCTGTGTTATGCTCATCGTTCGACGGCCGTCAGTTGCGCTGTTGACGGCCGTCATACCCATTGTTCGGCGGCCGTCGTACGCGTTGCTGACGGCCGTCGGACAATCAGCAAAAGCCCGTAAACAAAAATGCATTACGTTGCATAATGGCTGCCATTGTTACGTTAACCATTTAATATTAAGCAATATACGTATAATATATTAAACAGTTTATTCATGACTTTGTTGCACAATATTTTCATTATATGATTGTATTTCTCTCCATATTGCGGTTATTTTGATAATTATTTCTTAACTTTGAATATCAGGTTTTCAGTATATGTTGATAAATTTGTAGTCTATGTATAAGTCTGTTTTCGTTGTAACCGCTCTTTCCATAGCGTTTAATGGCCATGTTATGGCGCAAAAGCGCAAGGTTCCTGTCGATAGCGTGATTACGGCTGCCGCACGAAAAGGAGATTTGTTTTCACGCAACGGCTCGGTTGATGTTATTGGCGAAGGCCGTATGAATAAGGGGCTTGTAATTAATTCTCTGGGTGCATTGAGCGGACAAGCTGCCGGTGTAAACATAAGTTCAGCGGGTAACGACCGCATGGCTATGCTTAATTCGGTTCGTGTTCGCGGAACAACGTCTCTTACAGGAGGCAACGATCCGCTGGTTATTATTGATGGTGTTTACAGCGATATAGCAACACTTAACAGCATTTATCCCGCCGATATTGAGAGCTTTGCAATATTAAAGAATGCCGCCGAAACCGCACCTTATGGCAGTCGTGGTGCTTCAGGCGTTATCGAAGTGACGACAAAGAAAGGCCGCGGTACCCAATTCCATATCTCTTATGACGGCAATATGGGGTTTGAAAGCGTCAGCAAGAACATGGAAATGCTTAGTGCTGATGCCTACCGCACAACGGCGCAACAGTTGGGGATAAGCTATAACGACGGCGGATTTAATACGAATTTTCCAAAGGCTATTACACGGACGGGATTTATTCAGAACCATCACGTGGCCTTTACAGGTGGCAGTGAGACAGCCAATTACCGCGCATCGGTTGCCTATATGAGCCATAATACCATTATCCGACTGCATGGAGAGAACAACTTTGTGGCGAAAATGGACTTGCAGCAAAAGGCTTTCGATAACCTCTTAGGCATCGATTTCGGTGTGTTTGGGAGCAGTATGAACGCCGATCACATCTTCGATTACCAGAAATTATTCTATTCGGCTGCCGCCCAAAACCCCACATTTCCTGCAGGCCGCGATGCAAACGGAGGATGGAACAGAAACGGACAGGCTTCGCAAATTGCCACACCGGGAGCACTTTTGCTTGAACAGGATCGCGATAAATTGCTGAATTTTATCTCGCACATGCAGCTGTCATTCCATCTCAGCCCCGATTTTAGTTTGTCTGCATTTGGTTCTTATAGTTACAATTCAACAGGGAATGCACAATATTTGCCTACGTGGATATGGGCACAAGGTCAGGCTTTCCGTGCCGAAACCAAGTCGGAAGACTGGCTTGCCAACATGAAGGCTGCGTGGAATCATCGTTTTGGGACAAGCAGGCAACATGCTTTGGCAAGTGCGTTACTGGCTGAATATCAGAAGCGTACAATGCGAAGGTTCTATACTACGGCCAAAGGGTTTAAGCTAAATCAGCATGGTTACGACAACCTGGCGGCGGGAAGCATACTGCCTTACGGCGGAACGGGCAGCAGTTATGAGAACCCTGCTATGGTGTCGCTGATGGGAGAGGTTGAATATAGCTACGCCAACGCTGTAACATTTACCGCTAATGCCCGTGCCGACGGGTCGTCAATGTTCGCCCATGGCAACAAGTGGGGCGTGTTTCCATCGCTTGCAGCCAAATGGAATATATTGGAAACGTTCCATGATATGAACCGTTTTCCCGGACTTTCAAAGTTTGAAGTGCGAACAAGCTACGGCTTAACGGGAAATACCGGCGGCATAACGTCGTATAATTCACTGCCGCTTTTAAACCCCACAGGACTTATTTCATGGAATGGTAATCCTACAACAACCATGGGAATTACGTCAAATGTGAACCCCGATTTGAAATGGGAAACACGAAGTTCTTTTAATATTGGTACCGATTTGGCCTTTTGGAAGGGGCGCGTTGTGCTTACGGCCGACTACTATTATTCGCTTACGCGCCACATGTTATACATGTATGATGTGCCCGTTCCGCCGTTTGTCTTCGACAAATTGCTGGCCAATCTTGGCAGTATGCGCAATAAGGGATTGGAAATTGGCATTGGAATTACACCCGTTCAACGCCGTAATGTTGAGCTAAATGTAAATATTAACGCTTCGTTTCAGTCGAACAAGCTGTTGTCTTTGAGCGGTAACTATCAGGGAAATCATCTTTCTGCGTCAGAAATAACATCTGTTGGCAACCTCAATGGTGCCGGCTTCCACGGTGGAAACAATAATATTGTATATCAGATTATTGGACAGCCGCTGGGCGTTTTCTACCTTCCTCACTGTACAGGACTAAAGAAAGGCAGCGACGGCAGGATGTATTATGAAATAGCCGACATCGATAACGACGGCACAATTAATCTGGCTGACGGCAAGGACAGGTATATAGCGGGGCAGGCTACGCCCAAAATGACGCTGGGTTCCAATATTGGTTTGCGCATACATAACTTTGATATTTCACTGCAAATGAATGGTGCTTTCGGTCACAAAATATACAATGGGTCGTCGCTTACTTATATGAACATGAGTTCTTTTCCTGATTATAACGTGCTGGCAACGGCACCCGCGAAGAATATTGGCGACCAGGTGGCAACCGATTACTGGCTGGAAAGCGGAAACTATCTGAACTTTAACTATCTTACTGTTGGTTGGAACGTTCCTGCACGACGTTTGTCTCGCGTTATCGCTGCGATGCGATTGTCGCTCTCTGTCAACAATCTGGCTACGATAACAGCGTATAGCGGACTTACCCCTATGATTAACAGCTATGTGTCTGACGGCACACTGGGTATTGATGACAAGCGTTCTTATCCGCCGTATCGGAGCTTCAGCATAGGCTTTTCCATCCAGTTTTAAATGTTTGTATGATGTATTTCAGATGTTTGTACGAGGTATTTCAAAGTCAGTCATATCAGTTTCAAATGCACAATATGATGAAAAAATATATTTATAAGACAATATTCATTGGTCTATGCCCCTTGTTTTTCTCGGCATGCTTGTCAGAAAATCCGAAAGGTCAGATTGATGAGTCGGAGGCTTACGGCAATGCTGACGACATCGAAAGGAACTTAGTGGGCGACCTTTACAATTATATCGGCGGCTCTTCAGACAGCCAGGGCCTGCAGGGTACGTTCAGAGGGGTGTACGATTGGAACTCTTTTACAACCGATGAACAGATATTACCGATACGCGGTGGCGATTGGTACGACGGAGGATTTTGGCAGCGTCTTTATTATCATACATGGGAACCGAACGATGTTGCCCTTTATAATACCTGGTGTTATCTGTATAAAGTGGTGATGCTTTGCAACCGGTCGCTGGATCGTATTGACAAAAATCGCTCGAAATTAAGCAATCATCAATATGCCGTTTTTACGTCGGAGGTACGTGCCGTCAGGGCAATGATGTACAGTTACTTGCTGGATATGTTCGGGAATGTGCCGTTAGTTACCGGCTATAACGTATCTCTTTCTGACGTGAAACAGGTATCACGGAGCCGACTTTTCGGTTTTGTTGTTGGTGAATTACAAAGTTCTTTGCCTTACTTAAGACAAGGGCGAAGCAACGTGGAGGGTGTAAATTATGGTCGTGTAACCCGTCCTGTGGCCGAGTTTATGCTGGCCAAGCTGTTGCTGAACACTGAAATCTATGCCGATGATGACTGGACAGACGATGTCCATCCGGACGGAAGGGCAATATTTTTCACCGTAGGCAGCCAGCGTTTAAATGCCTGGCAGGCAACCATTGCATACTGCGACAGCATAGCTGCGGCCGGTTACGTTCTGGAACAAGACCCTGCAGCGAACTTCTCTATTCACAATGAGACGTCTCGTGAGAACATTTTCACGATACCAATGGACAAGGGAAGGTATGCCAATCAGTTTAATTATCTGTTCCGTAGTCGGCATTACGCACATGGAGGAGCATTAAAACTCGACTCCGAAAACGGCACGTCGGCCACGCTTTCTACCGTCCGCGCGTTCGGATATGGCACTGACAGCATTGACAAAAGGTATAAATTATGGTTCTATTCTGATACGGTCAGGGTGAATAATCAGGTTGTAAGGATGGACAATGGGCAGCCATTGGTGTACCGTCCTTTTGAAATCAGGCCCGATTTATCGGGTACAACCTACGAGAAAACGGCGGGCGCGCGAATGAATAAGTACGAAATTGATCCCTCTGCCTATTCAGACGGGCGACTACAAGACAACGATATTGTTCTGTTTCGATATGCTGATGTGCTGCTGATGAAAGCAGAGGCAAAGGTACGTAACGGCGAAAACGGTACGGCTGAACTTAACGAAGTGCGCCACCGTGCAGGCATGCCGTTACGTGTTAAGGCCACGCTCACCAATATATTAAAGGAGCGTTTGTTAGAGTTGATGTGGGAAGGGTGGCGTCGTAACGACCTTGTACGCTACGGTTTATTTGCCAAAGCCTACGACTTTAAACCGGCAACAGGAAGCTATACCAGCGTATTCCCAATACCTTCACAGGCTATTAACAAAGACGGTAATCTTAAACAGAACAAGGGATACGATTAATTGATACTGCTATAACAGTGGTATAGAAACGTCTTATTAATCGTTTTGCGTCATCCATTCGTTGAGAAGCTTGCAGTATTGCTCTGTCTGGTCAACGAAAGTCATATGCCGTGCTCCCTCCATCAGCTCCCAACGGACATGCGGTATGCGGTCGAACATGGTCTTTGCAAGCAATGGAGTGCACTCGTCGTTTGTACCATTGATAATTAAACATGGCGTATTTATTTCGTGAAGACGGTCAGTATAGTCGAAATTTCTTAAATTACCGAGCGGCGTGTACTCGTTAGGGCCCCATGCAGTAAGATACGATTCGGTGCCGAAACGCTTTTTACGGGTCAGACATTCGGGCCTTTCGCCGTCTGAATCGCAGGCATGAAGCACCGTGTAATGGTCGTTCGCTGCAAGACATTCCGGGCTTTCCCAGTTACCTGTACGCTCTGCTTCGGCAATGGCTGCCTGCTCTTTTTCAGGCATAAACGATATAAGACGGTGCTGTTCACGGCTCCAAAGCGTGCTCGATGAGAGCGTACTTGAGAGAATTGCCGACTGTATTCCTTCGTGACTGTGGTCAATAAGATAGGCAATCAGCATCATTCCTCCCCACGATTGCCCCAGAATATGAACACGATTAAGATTGAGATAACGGCGTAATGCTTTTAATTCCCCAATCCATGTTTCCATATTCCATAGTTCTTGATGCCCTTCTACAAACGAGTTTCCACAGCCAAGCTGATCGTAACTAATCACCATTCGCCCGTCATTAGCCAAATCATCGAGAAGCTCAAAATAGTTATGTGTGCTTCCCGGCCCGCCATGGAGCAACAGCAGAGGGGCTTTTTGTGATGAATTATCGCCAACAATGCGGTAATATGTGCGGTAATTCATAAAGGGCATATAGCCTTCTTGTATCTTCATTGTCTTTATTTTCCAGTTGTCTGCAAAGATAATCCATTTCGCTGACACATGTTTCGTTTTCCGCAAAAAAGCATGGCGGCTCGTCATCGATATATGAAAAACCGGCACCGGATTTCTGCAAAACGCCCTTTTTCCCTTTATTTGTTCATCCTTTCAGCTGATAAAGCAGGTGTCTTTATGGTGATTGAACGGCGGCCAGACAATGTAATGATAAGGGTGCGGCGGCCGTAGTACACATTGTATGACGGCCGTGGTATTATGTGTGCGACGGTCCGCGCGTACGACGGCCGCCGCACGTGAGGCACCACGCAGTAACGGCGATGGGAAAATGGAAGACAGGGGAATATGTATGGATAGAATAGCCTGTGGAACAAGCAGTTATCGTGATACGACACAGCAATACTTCACAGGCAATAACACGAAAAAGGTGAGACGTTTACTTACCTGCCTGCCGATCAATTTTCTCACAACATCCGAAAATCATATTTCGAATCTGGGCGATTCGCGCCTGCTCTTCAGGGCGGAAACGACGATAAAAGATGAGGGCCAGTTGCAGATTGTCAAGCGCTGGCATCCATTCGCAGCGGTACACGTGTATAAATCCCGCCTTATAATATGCGTCCGGCTTTTCGGTTTCCTGGCATAAGGTGAGCATTTTTTCATACAAAGGTAGCGCCTTGTCATACTGTTTCAGGTTGAAATGG
>ERZ772945.2616-NODE-2616-length-10779-cov-3.215871_pt1 | contig 10779 bp, 14 predicted proteins | sample MGYA00511681_ERZ772945 | MGnify/ENA primary metagenome ERZ772945 (study PRJEB29015, sample SAMEA2737943) | human oral metagenome | biome: human oral; feature: human-associated habitat; material: dental | place: China | collected 2143 ... | reverse complement strand
GCTGGCCCAGCTGGAGGCTCAGGAGTAGGTGCCACTGGTGGGTTAGCTGGTGTTGGTGCAGGAATAGGTTCTTCTGGTGCTGCTGGTCCAATTGCTGGATCTTCAGGATCAGGTGTTGGATCTGAATGTTCTGCAGGGTTTGGAGTATCAGGCATAGGCACTTCTGGTGTCACTGGAGGTACTGGTAAGATTGTACCAGTATTATTTTCATCTACATGAACCCCTAAATAGCCTAAGTCAGGTACATGTGGTTTAGGGTATGGATAGGAATCCGTAATATCTCTTGTTACTGTATGTACTGCTGTAGGGTCATACAATGGATCATCCAATCTGTATTTGATTACAGGAACGTTATCACTAGTCGTGTCCTTTACTGGAGCACTAGGTGTTGTTTGAGGACCAGCCATTGGAACGTCTTTAGGATTATTTTTCAAATCATAAGTAGGAACGCCGATACCACGAGAGCGTTGTTCATTACGCAAACGCATAAGAGCAGCTTCTGCTTGGCGTTCTTGTTCCTCTTTGAGTTTATAGATTTCATCGAGCTCACCTTTACGTACTGCACCAAATGCGTACATATCGGTTGTAGGAGCTTGTTCATTTAAGAAGAGATTAATAATCTTTTCTTCAAAACCAAACTCTTTCATTAGAGCACGAGCATTTTGTAGATCCATATTAATATGAAGATACTGAATCATTTCATAAGGTACTACTGTGAGCTGGAATGGTTCACGATAAGTATCAGTCAACGGATCTGAATTTTCATGTGCTACGATAAGCATTTCATTAGCATCATCCCAAATAGTTGGGACAAAGCCTAAGTTATATTTGTGATTATTATCACCATAGACAAGTATACCGCTGACAGGAGTATCATGATTACTATTGACAGCTTTTCGCTTATCTTTTACTAGTTTAATTATAGTTTTTTCCATAACTAGTATATTCTCCTTTTCTCTTAAGAGTTTTTACAAATTGATCGACAATGTCTTGAATCCAATCCGGCAGAGTCAAGACGGTTACGCCCATATTATCATTAGTTGAGACAATTATATACCTGTTATAGATGGCACTTTTACAGCCCGGGTTGTATCTTACTACCCGTTTTAGGTGGTGATATAATAGAGAATGACCTTTCGTTTCCTCCATTGTAACGCCACGTTCAAATGCTCTTTTAAGAAACGTTTTTTGTTTCTTCTTCGATTTGATATTGACTCTTTCTTTCATTCTCTTAGAGAAATGATGAGATAGAGTATAATCATTATCGAATTCGCATTTTTTCGTAAGGGTCTCTTGCATGTAAACCCAACCGCTCTTGATAGATCTTTTCTTGAACTTGATTCAAGAGCTCTGGTTGGAACACTCCTTGCTTGAGATAGTTAATGAACGGTACTAATGCTTCATACACTAATTGGTTAATTCGTGCTAAAGCTTTATAGTAATTCAAGAAACCATCATCATAATAATTGAACTCCTCACCCGTTTCCATACATTTATGCTTAAACGTTTCAGCATATTGTACGGTTCTTCCATAGAAGTATGCTTGTAAATGAGCTGCTTGCAATAATGCATCCAAGAATCGTTCATTAGTGAACACTTCTACATACATATTGCAATCGATATTAGCATGAGTAAAATCATTAATAATTTGCTTAGCTAATCTTGTATATTCTTTAATGGCTTTATCGCCATAGTATAGTAAGAAGTTCTTGTTTTGCTTATTGTTATTGATTTCACGGTCAATACAATTCTTACGCTTCTTACCACCTTTTTTACCTTTAGCCAATCTAACATCAAACGGTCTAGTACCAGTGATGATTTGATTGGTTAAACCAGTTTCTTCTTTAAACTTATCTTCATAACCTCTACGGAAATAAATCTCCGCTTCACTAGTTGGTTCAGTTGGGAAACTTGGTACCATGATTGGTTGATTATTTTGTCTGAAGAACGCTATATGCTCTTCAGCTCTTGCTTGACCCATCTTATATGCTTCACTATTAGCAGTGATATTATATTTAGGGTCTACCTCGATATTTGGATTATACATATTAGATTTCTTCCCCTTCGTTCAAAGATGTAACTGCTTGGAGTAGTCTAGACCCTGGTTGAGACAAATGAACAGCGTTCTCATAATTTCTTCGTTCAGTTTCGCTCATATTTTGGATCTCATGTAAACTATCCAAGTAGTCACCTAATCTAAATCCATCATTGTAAATATAGTTTCCATCCTCATCACCTAAGTCTTCTAGGTATAAGATGAAATCTTTCAACGATCTAAACCCATTAACTGGGTCTTCAGGTTTAATAGACCAGTTAGAGATAAGAGATTCTTCAAAGTCAATGATATCTACGTTTGCAATTACATACTCACGTACTACATCTTGACCTGTAATAAACTCAAATGTCTTTTCTTGGTCATAACCCTCAATAAAGTAAATAAATAGAGTATATTTTCGGTCCTGAGGATCGATATACTCTTTCTCTTTTGGTTCATCTTCAACTTTGACGAACATTGATCGGATCGGCTTATTGCTGACCCCTTTAATATTATTATTATATGGCATATTAACGCCTCCTTTCATACTTATAATATATAACTCTAGTAGAACTTAGGTTTGCGTTTTACATATATCATATAATCAGAGAATCTAGTTATACCAGTATAGATTAAGTTAGGCATAATATCCTTACGCAACCACTCTTCAATGAAGATACCAGAATAATACTGGGACCCTTGAGAGAGATGTGTAGTAATAGCATATGCTAACTCAATCTTATTCCCAGGAGAGTAAGGACTATTACGTAGTCTATTCTTATCATCATAGTCTGCATTGAAATAATCATAGTCACACTTGACATCTCTAAATAATAACCTACCCTGTCTAAGGTCTATCTTAAAGATATTACGTTCACTACCACGAGAAGATACATCAGGGAAGTTCTCTACTGTACCACGTAGTCCATTAACTAAGTTAATACCATCACACTCTATACTCCAGTTATTCTTTCTACAGATAACTGGTTCGCCGTGTGTTGGTAACTTAGACCGTACACCACGTAAATCCCGTAGATAACTATTAATAGTTTCTCTTGTAGCATTCTTACATGTCAATATTATAGGAGACTGTATTAAGAAGTCATCGGTAAGCATATCCTCATCGATAACTACAGCGTTATTATAAGTCCCATAATGTATAGGCAACCCTTTAATAGCTCTATCAGCTAGATAGATAATACCAGAGTTCTCTCCTTGACGCATAATATCTGTTAAAAAATGAACCTTGCCGTCTACTAAGTAGCCTGGGTCATCAGCTACAGGTGGTAGCTGATTTAAATCCCCACAAGCTATAATCTTAACACCGAAAGATTCAATATCTTTAACCATAGACTTAGGTGTCATAGATGCTTCATCTATTAAGATAAGTTTAACACCCTCTAGTTGCTCACGTTTAACAAACTTAGTTGTAACTTTAGGCTTGTTAAAGTATGGATCCATAATAGGTCTTCCTAATCCGTCATATTGGATTTGTTCTATAGGTTCATATATAGAGGCGTGTATAGTCTTAGCTGTAAATAATCCTCTATTACGCATAACTATAGCGGCAGTACCGGTAAAGCTCATAGGAAGTAACTCGTCTATGGATAACCCTAATCGGTTAATAATCTCGAATAGTACTACAGTCTTACCAGTACCAGCAGCACCAGTATACTGGAATACTAATTCAGAACTATTATTAAACCAGTCGACAGCAGCGTCAACAACTGCCTGCTGTCCTGGGTTTAATTGAAGTTTCATTATCTCACCCTCTTGAATACAACAAAGGTTTCATAATGTCTATCATCAGTATATACTGTAAGTAATTGATATCCACGAGCTGTCATATTATCAATACCATATGTGGCATACTTAGTCTTATAAAGCATAGACTTAGTATCACCAACAGCTGGTGTATATTCTTGTAAAGATGTATTGTTTTGTGCTACAGCTACATTAAATCTTTGATCAGATGGCTCTTGTCTTACCAAATCAGTATGGTAATATACAAAAGACCAAATACCTATAAGAATAATAGCTATAATACACCCAATAAACGTTTTCATATTATTTTACCCTTTCATACATAACAGTAATTGCTAATGGTTGGAATGGTACATTTGAAGTATCAGTTATTTGTTTTACCTTATAACCACGAGACTCCATATCAGCTATACCAGCATCTACAGATACTGGTAGATATCTAACTAGTTTAATACCACCAATATCTGGTGTAGCTTTTTCTAATGACCTATCATTAATCATAATAGCTATATCATATGTCAGATATTTTTCTGTATCAGTTCTAGTATCTATCCCACAGCTTGTAATAAATAATGTAATCGCTGATAGAAATATAATCATTAAAGTTTTCATACTATTGTACCCGTGTATAAACAACTACAGTTCTTCCGCCGCCAAAACCACTATCACGTACAGTTACACCTTTAATTTTGAAACCACGATCTTTCATATCAGCTATACCTTGGTTTACTTCAGCATCATACTTATAAGAAACTATAACTGTATCATTTATAGCTGGGTTTACGTCTTTTAATGCAGTTTCATTATAATCAACTGCTCTATTATGGGCTGAACTAAACGTTGTAGTGCAACCTGTAACAGAAACCAAAGAAATTATAAGCATTGCTAAAATAATAAGTCTCTTCATTTTTACTTCACCCTTTTATATACTACAATAGATTGATCTTTTAAATCATCATGAACCATTGCAACCACTTCATACCCTTGAGCTATCATATCATTAATAGCATCACTTGATGGATAGTCATATGCAACTGCTATTTGTCCACCAATAGCTGGAATATATTTATTCTCCACTGGATGCACTTTAGAGTGTTTTTCTGATGTATTTACACGGAATATACCAAATGCGGCACTAGCTATAGTAAATACGGCCATAATAATTAATACTATAACCGCAATATACATTATATATTTATTTATTTTCTGCTGTGTATTCAAATCCATAGTTACCACCCTCTCTTAGCTCTACTACGTTCTTTGATAGCTTCCATTTCAGATTGAGTGAAGTCTATTTCTTTAAGATTGGAAGTATCATAGCCACATAAATAATTTATGCAGTCCATATACTTAAGACTGTCATTGTAATAGATACCAGATGTGTAAGTTACACCATTATCCATTACAATTTGAACTTGACCCTTAATATCTCTTTTCTTAGGATTAACTTTAGCATAAGTCACCACTGTAGGAGATTCTTGGATCAAATCTAGATACATATCGAATAATGTCTTCATAATAGCCACATTATTCAAAGGATCATAAATAACTGGATTTTGTAGAGTCAATGCTTGAGCATCTTGCTCAAAGCATAATGGTCTACCTTTGATAAATACAGGAATTAACTGTCCTGCATCAGTTTCAAACATAATTTGAAGAGACTTAGCAGGATTGTATACTAAACCACAGGTATAGAATACATCCTTTTCAAATTCTTGCCTCGTATAAGTTGGAATTTTTTGAACGCTAACAAACATGCTTCCCATAAGAGTACCTTTCTACCTCTGAAACAGTATTGTAATCAGGAGGATTTACGACATGAATGAATATAACACAAATACCGACTTCCAGCATACTGAAATCGGCATATTAACGTCACCTTGCGATAAATATAAGCCAGGATTTCAAACTTTCTATTTACCCTCATTGAATCCTATGAATCTTAAGTCTAGCACAAAGCAAACTATAAACGTACAACCATCAAATCTTATCAATAAAGAACCTATTAAGGGTGGTAAGATTCAGGTTGGGTCTAATATATTAGTGGAAATGCCTAAAGAAGTTGCTAGACAATATCCATATAAGTATATCCCACCTGGGACTAGATTTATAATCGGTTTCCCTAGTGGCGATATTACTAAACCAATTGTTATAGGGAGGGATTACGATGCCTACAGAGATAAGTAGTATCCAAGAATTCATTAGTATGAAACCAGTGAATAACTCAGACTTTCATGCTTACTCGTACTATATGAAATCGTCACCCAAAGGGACATTGGAAATCCCTTTTAGAAACTTAATCACTACAGATTATCTTAATGACTTCAAGAGAGAAGCATATAAGATAACCTTAACTGATGAAGAGTTTCGTAAATATAAATATAAACCAAAGCTTTTAGCACATGATATCTATGGTAATAGTGAATTCCATTACATCATATTAGCTATCAATGGTTTATATAGTATTAAAGACTTTAATAAGAGAACTATATACTTGATTCCAAAGAATGAACTACTTAATTTACTTTCGTATGTCTATGCTTCTAATAAGAAGTATATAGATTCTTATAACTATTCACATGATATAAACTAATCTACTCACGGAAGAGTACACTGTACTCTTCTGTGTTTTAATTTATATCATATGATGGTTCTTCTATAAACATAGGGATTGGTTCTGCACTTCTAAACATTGGTTTGATTTTATCTTTCATACCATGTTGCTCAGCAAAATACCCTACGGATAATATACTTTGATTTGGTAATGCTACAAACATAGATGGAGATTTAAACTCACCTTGACGTGGAGACCATTTCCTAATAAGATTTAGATATTCTCTTGCTTGAGCCTTATCTAAAGCCTCATTAGCTCTGCCTTTACGTACATATACCATCTCATCAAATTCTTCTGGTGGGATATATGGACATATATCAGATTCTAATGCATTAACAGGAATCTCTAAGTTATACCTAATCATATCTAATGAACGATCAGTATACTCAGATTTCTTAAACCCATTAATCTTATCTTGATTGAACTTGTCAACTGTCATTTCTAGTTTAGCTATAGCAAATGGATTAACTCCTCGAGCGATAGCTTTAGTTCCACTAGGTAATGTGCCAGAATATTCTGGTGTCATCTTCTTCTTTTGACGTTCTAATCTAGCTTGTTCTTTATCTACAGGTTTAGCGTCATCTTTAGATTCCTCTTTAATAGGAATCTTAGGATCTGTAGACTTTAATTCGCTTTCAGCACTCTTTACTTCTTCTGGCTTAGTATTTCTTACAGATTCAGCATTTTGTGCTGCTAATGATAAATCAGTCATAGTCAATCTATAAACTGGTTGTGTACATCCTACGTCACAAAGCAACTCAACTGGTTTCTCTGGATTGAATGGATGATAGAATCTCTTAGGTGCGTTAGTACCATAACGACTCTTAATGAGAGAGAAGCCCATATATGGATTATCTGCGGCATCTTTCTCAGGAATAATGATAATACCACTATCGATATTTTCTAGAATCTTGATAGACTCACCGATATTATTACGACCGACGCATTCTACCAAGTTATTACGACTAATCTTACGTCCCTCATCGATAGCTTTAGCTGCTTCACGGTTTAATTGTGACGCAGTTATTACTGGAATATCTTTGTCTATAGCAAATTGTTTGAACTCATCTACTACAGAACCTAATGCCATGTATGGATCTTTACCTAGAATATCAAAATCACGACATTTAATACGTTTGATATAATCTTGTACCATACAAATGACTTCTTTATTACTATCGGCTAACTCATCATACAATGCATATACATAATCAGTATCTACAGTATTAGCTGGGATATACTTAATAACGATATCAATAGGGTCATCATCAGTTACCGCAAAACCATTATTCTTAAATTGCTCTGTCAATTCTTCTAATGATAATCTTCTATCAAAATCTTTAGCTACTAAGATACCATGTGCACGTTCAATAGTTTCTTCAAGAGAATTTTCCATTGTAAGATACACAATACATGGTCTTTTAGTTGGATCTTTAGGTTGATACTCCCTATTAAACTTTTTCAATTGCAATGCTAAGTTAAGCATTGTCATTGATTTACCCTCACCTGGTAGACCGAATAGTAGATAAATACGACCATTCTCGAAACCGCCAGAGATAATATTATTAAATGCTTGCATACCAGTCTTAAGCTTAGTGGATGGGTTATGCAAACGGTCATATACACTACCCATAGTTCTGATAAATACATCAGAATCTGTCAATGAGAATGTCTCTGACCCTGTTGCTGTATTAGCTGTTTGACGTAAAGTCGTACCAATATCACGTAATCTAAAACGCATATCTTTTAATACTGCTTCACGTTCTAGTTGGCTACCGGCTGTAGTCAACTCAATGAATTTATCATGGGCTTGTGCCATGTATGTAATAACTGAATAGTTTTCATAGTCAGAATAGATACGTTGCTCTATAACTGAGAAGTCACTACTATTCAAGTCATTGTCTATTTGGTTTAATGGTAAGTGCTTCTTAATTAATCCATCAGAACACACTTCGATAAGAAGCTCTTTATCTTTATTACCATTAAGTCTTCTTTCTAATAAAGCCTTGAGAAACTTAAATACGTTTATATGCTTTTCTTGAGTCTTGATATCATAAACCTTTTCTGGGTCCATCTTATTCATAAGCTTTAACAACGTAGCTAAGATTTCTCGATTGTCTTGTCTGTATAACGTTTGGAATACGTACCTAACGTATATAACTAGATTAGGCCATTCAATCATGAATTTATTGTTTAATTCATTACCTCTAGCCATTAATCCTACCTCACTTTACTCTTTTAATAAATCGATCAATTGGTCAGTAGTTATAAAAGTATAACCCTTATTACTATTGATATATCTTGTGAGTATCTCGTACTCTGATAGATTCTTATCGGTAATATAGTCATACTCTTTAAATTTTTCCGAGACTTCGTTGGCTTGTTGTCTTATGATATCATTCTTAAAATCACATTTAAACTTAATCGAGCCGTCATTTCTAAATTTGTCTCTAAGTATATTAATATTTGGATGGTCTGCTGTAAGTTCTACACGGATATTATCAATACCCTGAGCTTTTAGGTCCATCAAATAGTTGTAAATGGTTACTGGGTCACTAGCTATCATATCATCAATATTGATGGTATCATATCTAAATGACTTAATGTGCATATATTTCACATAATACTGTCTTGTATAAGTATTATGTACTAAAATTATAAAGCCCTTAGGCTGTTCTTCACCAAAATTCCATCTAATTGGTGAACCGCAATAGTACCAGTCTCTTTCATAGCAACCTGGTACATGAACATGACCAGCAATTACTGGCCCATTTGATAAAATAAAGTTATTAATACTAAATATTGGGGATGGAGCATCTAAATCTTCTGCATTTCGCCCATAAATAGCTCCACGGATAGTTCCGTGTGCACATACAGAATCGTATGTCTCAGTATATAATATATTCTCATAATATTCTTTACCTAATCCAGGTATTTCAGGAATACAGAGAATCTTCTTACCATTTACATATTCAAACCGTATAGTCTCTATAACTCTAACATCTACAGTTTCATCGTTCATATATTGATAGAATAGCTTAGTTTGATTAGCATCATGAGATGGTGTACCATGTAAGATGAATAATGTACAACCCTTATTACGGCATACTGTCACCAATTCATCTACGAATTTCAATGCATAAAAGATAGCATCTGAATTGCCCATAAACTTATGATGAAACAAATCACCATTTATGGATACCAAGTCTAAATCGTCTATATTTGCTATTACATTAGTGAATTGCTCACTAAGAATCTTATAAGTTATCTCTGGGTTTATTACCCCAAAGTGTATATCTGATATATGTGCTTCTATGAATAAATTACTGTCTTTCATTGGCTTTCACCACCTAATACTAAGCTTAATTTGTCTTGTATTAGTACGTTGTATATGTAATAATTTTCTACGTTAAAGAATCTTCATTATAAACCTATTTAGACAAAAAATAATCAGAATAGAGCCATTGGCCCTATTCTGTTTTTGTGTTGTAATAGTATTCTAAGATATTACAGAATCCACTCATTAATGGACGAATGATGTTAATAAACATTTGTTCATCTTCTAAGCATTCTATACTAGCATTACCATCGGAGAATGATACATTTGCCTGCTCTTTCTCTTCATCATAATTGTAGATTCTGATATTGATATCTTCAAGATATGATAAAGTGATAGCAATCCTAATATGTGGTTTAGGAAAATAAGAAATGATTACATCATCATCTTTAAACTGAGCATCTAATCTATATTTAGATAAACCCATATCAGATTTATCTAATCTATCACCGGGTGTATAAAAAAAGATTAGTTTGGCTATTCTAATGAAACAAGCCATAGCTCTAAGTTCCTTATAAGATGGAGAGTGTTTCCTTAGTTTACTTAAGTATCTTGTAAACTTAAAATATGGGATAATCCCATACTTCTTATGAAGTATGAGATTACCATATTCGTTATCTTCAGAGATAGCTTTTAAGTTGTCGGATACTTTTACATTAGAATATCTTTTTCTTACCATATAGATATCCTTTCCTTTAAAAGTATACTTATAGTTCTACTCCATGAAGTTCCATAATATTTAAGAGATGAATGTTATTACCATTCTCATCTTTCTTATCCATATCTGGAACTTTATGAGTATAATCAGAGACATAGTCAAACATAATCTCCAATACATTGATACACATATCTTTGTTATCGTTGGTCATATTTACTCATCTCCTTGAAAATTGTATCCACTACATATTGACCAGCTATACCCATTTCGATGACTTTATCAAAAGCCTGTTTCATTTCTTGTGGGTTATTGAATAAGAATTTTTCACCTGGGGCTGATTTAGATACCAGAATACCTAATGCAGTATAAAG
>ERZ772945.2615-NODE-2615-length-10787-cov-5.141260_pt1 | contig 10787 bp, 10 predicted proteins | sample MGYA00511681_ERZ772945 | MGnify/ENA primary metagenome ERZ772945 (study PRJEB29015, sample SAMEA2737943) | human oral metagenome | biome: human oral; feature: human-associated habitat; material: dental | place: China | collected 2143 ... | reverse complement strand
TCTCTCAACCAGGAACATCCCCGCGTATGCGGGGAAAACAATTAATTTTAATATTTTCCCCTATAACCGCCAGGAACATCCCCGCGTATGCGGGGAAAACTGGTTGTTGGGGTTGCCGCATTTGTGGCTGCTGGGAACATCCCCGCGTATGCGGGGAAAACCGAGTGTCGGTAGAGTTTGATGTGATGGCCCCGGGAACATCCCCGCGTATGCGGGGAAAACGTCCCGCGCCGGGCCTGCCTTGACCGCGGGTGCGGAACATCCCCGCGTATGCGGGGAAAACGGACACTGACCAAAGCCGCAACACAGGCGGGGCGGAACATCCCCGCGTATGCGGGGAAAACTAGCCGCTGCATAGCCCACTGGGAGTACTCATAGGAACATCCCCGCGTATGCGGGGAAAACTTCAACCCCTCCGCCGATTCTTTCATGACAATCGGAACATCCCCGCGTATGCGGGGAAAACTTCATCATTCTTGCTATCCCCCTCATTGACCCCGGAACATCCCCGCGTATGCGGGGAAAACTTTCGACGCCAGTGCTAGTTTGTGTGCGATGCCGGAACATCCCCGCGTATGCGGGGAAAACGGTGGGTGAAGTCGACACCACGCGATGGTGTCGAGGAACATCCCCGCGTATGCGGGGAAAACGTGATTCTTTATCTCTCAACCTGACACCCTTAAGGAACATCCCCGCGTATGCGGGGAAAACCCACACTATCAAACGTGGCCCCCAAAGATTGCAGGAACATCCCCGCGTATGCGGGGAAAACGGGCAAGGGACAAAAACCATCTCCCATCAGCCAGGAACATCCCCGCGTATGCGGGGAAAACTCATAGATGCGCAATTTAGCATCTGACAAGGCAGGAACATCCCCGCGTATGCGGGGAAAACAGGGCACCAACCCTTTTGGTTGGTCTTTTCTGCGGAACATCCCCGCGTATGCGGGGAAAACCACCCCATTAATATCAATAATCATTCCTTATCCGGAACATCCCCGCGTATGCGGGGAAAACGGCTGTTGCACGGATTCAGGTGGGCTAAATTATGGAACATCCCCGCGTATGCGGGGAAAACCAACGCCACCCAGTCCGCAATTGTTTGCAACGAGGAACATCCCCGCGTATGCGGGGAAAACTTAGCCAAGCCTTCCTTGACGCCTTCCCAAGCAGGAACATCCCCGCGTATGCGGGGAAAACGTTTCCTGTAAGCCATAAAACTTCGCCAAAGCCGGAACATCCCCGCGTATGCGGGGAAAACATATTGGTTGTGTTTGGGATAGTATGTTGTTGGGGAACATCCCCGCGTATGCGGGGAAAACTGCATTCTCTCGATCCCCCGCTGTATAGTGGAGGGAACATCCCCGCGTATGCGGGGAAAACACTTATTGACGTGCGGTTCCTCGTTCCTGAGGGTCATTTTACATTCGGTTTTGTTTTTCTGCACCGTGGGGGTTCCGTGGAATCCCCCTGCAGCTCCCTCTTTTCGGAGTGTTTTAGTGCCCGAATCGTCGTTTACGGCCAGCTCGGGACCAGCCTGCTTTCGGCTTACGGCTGCGCTTTTTGGTGGGACGGTGGATAACTTTTAATCCTTCGCAGTCAATGACTTCCCAGTTATGGTTGTGGACTCGGAAATCATAGCCTTGCTCCAGTTGGCGGCTGGTGAAAGTCATGATTGCCCTACCAGATTTGCATTCCTCAACGACTAGTTCCCAGAGCTTATCACGGATACGGGAGTTGACCTTGCCGACGAACGTTCCGGGGGCCACCTCGGTGAGCCACCTGGTGAGGTGGCCCCGGAGCGATTCGGGGCAGGCTGCGAGCACTATGGTAATCATGACGCATCAGTGGCATAGTTATGGCCTCCGGGAACTGGACCATCTTCTGTGGGATCCCATAGTGCAAGCAGTCCCTCTTCATACCAATTGTCATCATCGGCATCAGGGGTTTGTTGCAGCAGAATGGTTTTGATGTCCCGGACGATCCGATTACCCAGTTTTTCCTGCTTGAATTTGTCACGGCATGCTCGGCGAACATAGCTTGGTAACTCATCTTGCGGAAAATCATTGTCTCGCATAGCAGCTGCGGCTTCGAAAGCGATAGGGATTGTTACGTCGGCTTTGTATAGATCTGCAATGTCATAGACAAATGCGCGATCGTGGCCACAGTGGAAAACCCCTAAACCTGGGGCGCATCCCAGTGCAACAATAGCCGCATGGGTGAGACCATAGAGGCTTGTGTGAGCAGCTGATAATGCTAGGTTGATGGGGTCACTACCAGCGAAATCATCTATGTCGTACTGTCGCTTGTTCCAGATAACGTTGTACTTTTTCGACATTTGGGCATAGATGCGCTTGACTCGTGCCCCTTCCCGGCCACGCAATTGCTGCATGGTGAGTTTGGAGGTGTCTTCACCAGGCCACCGCATGCCATACATGGTGCGGGCGGCAATCATCCGCATTTGTTGATTGCTGACGATTTTTGCCTGTGCTTCAAGGAGTTTCGTGCCTCGGCCGATGGGGCGGCCATGCGCATAATAGCGAACGCCTTCCTCACCAACCCAGATCACGCACATTCCAGAATCGGCGACTACACACATGGCTTGGTGCGTGATTTTTGTTCCCGGACCAAGCATGAGTACCGATAGTGTTGCACTCGGTATGTGCAACACTCCGTCCGCATTGGTGGCGGTGAGTGCCGACGAGTCTTTCTCAATGATGCAGTGCTCAAGGTAAAGAAACGAGATCCGATCCGATGCCCGAACTAAGCTGCTGGGCGAGGTGGGACGTATTCCTGGAATAGATTTCATGGCAGTTATCCACGATATGGGGCCAGCGTGAGCAAGCCCAGTCCGTACGCCTTGCCCTTGCCAACACCCTTGGTGAGAGCGTCGTAAAGCAAAGTCGGGTCAGTAACCGTGAGCACACCATCAAACTGGCATTTCAGCAGGGACACACCACTGCTGTTTTCGTGTTTGAAGCTGTACCGCTGCGACTTGGTGACCATAAACGTGGGCTGTGTGTCATCCCCGGCGGAAATCCCCAGGCGAGGTGCCCGATCAAGTAGCCACCGAATTTGCTGGTCTTCCTTGACAAGTGGGATTCGCTGCTGTTTATTTTTCTCATTTCGGCGCGATAATACCGGATTGGCGGTTAGCCGGAACTGGTATCGTTGTCCCATCATGAGTCGGTCGAGAAGCAGCGTGTAGTCACGGGTTTCCCATGTGGGATGACCAGAGTTTGGCCAGCCCGCTTGCTCCACAATGGGTTCGAAGGAGGGCTTCCGGTCGCTGACCACCCACAATGTCACCTTGTCACCGATGCGTTCCAGCCGCCATAATGTTCGGGGGTTGCTGTCACTATTGTGGGGTGGGAACGACGATTCGATAGCCGCGTGCATTGTCTGTGGTGCAGAGAGGAATTTCGCAGTTCCTCGCCGTCGTGGATTGAGCGGCATGCGACTTAAATAGTGCATTAGGAGTCACCTCCAATCAGAGCAAAGGGGTCATGGTCATTATGATCATCGCCTCCCACGCCATCTGGGTTATCAATCCAGGTGAATCGGTGCCGGACCGGACGGAGTTCATGCTGCCGGGCCCGTTGGGTAAACTGCACCGGTAGGTCCCGAATAAACTCGTCCGGGGTTTCGTTAGCTGGGCAATCTTGCGAAATCGCCAACTGGAGCTTTTTTGGCTGCCGCCGGCGATACCAGTTGGACGCCAACCATGGGTGGCTATCTAACGCATCGTCAAGTGTCTGGTCGGTGAGCCCAATGACTAGCTTGCTTGCCGGGGGACAGGAGCGACGCCCCAAAAATAGTGGGTATTTCGGTGTGGCAATATTCTCGGACAGTCCAGTCAGGAAATCCTTCTCACCCTCGATGACAACCAGGAATCGGGCGTCTGCAAGATAATACCGCCAGGTTAAAGCCTTGGCTTTGCCTGTGCGCCAGTCCTTCTCGGTCTGGAAATCCTCCAAGATCTGGCCCGCCTGGTCGATGCGTACCCCTATCGTGAGTCCTGCCAGATCGGCCAGGTCCGCCGAGCGGGAACGCCCTTGGGCTGCGGCAAGCAACCCAATGATGCCGCTCTTTGTCGGTTCCCGCCGGGTATCCCGGTAGTTAAACCGGGAGGAAGCACCCCAGGCCTGCAGGGGGGCCGAAAAATTCAACAATAATACCGTCATGACTTAAATATCTTCGCTATCGGTGGCTCCGGCATCGGAGCCTGCGGCAGCTTCAGCGAACGCAACAAGCTCATCCAGCGTTGCCTTCTCGCCGAAATTATCCAGGTTTGTGGCTTTCACTGCGGAACCAGTGGCCAGGTAGCGAGTATTCGGCCGTGACCCATAGGCGGCATCGGCGTTCGCCGCGTATTCAGCCAACCGGGTGACGGCTTCGGTCATACGACCCGATTGTGCGGTGATGGCATCTTCGAACGCATCAACGAACGAAACTGGTTGGTCGTCACGAATCGACACGGCGAAAAACTCCGGCCGGGTACGGTTCGCAAATGTGTTCTGCTTACCGGTGGGCATGGAGACCGCGAATGCCCGGGTAAAAGCAGCCAAAGCCTTGGCCGCAGCCTCTGCCGAACCCAGGTTTGCGATCAGTGCCGGCACGTTGATGGTGGCATACCGGTAATACGTTGACGAATTGAATTCCAGGGTTCCGATCATGCCGGCCCCAGCATTATCCTCCGGGGCATTATCATCAACGGCGGTGAAATAGTCGAACTCGGCATCTAGTGGGTGCACACTGATGGCGTGCGCAACCTGGCAGCAGGCGTCAGCGTTCAGATCCGGGGCGTCGGCGATCATGCGGCCAAACAGGGCCACATCGTATGCGTGATCGTCGGTGAATGCTTGTTTGACCAGCTTCTTGTCGAATTTCCCATCATTATTGGCATATGCATCAATGGCCAGGGCAGCGAGGGCCTCAATTTGGCTGCGGCCCAAAAATACCAGGTATTCCGTCAATGGTTTTGCCGGTGCCATATCGCCGTCCTTGGATTTTTTCGGTTTTGCCATTTTCAGCCCGGCAGCCTTGAGCACTTCCACGGCCATGGTTTCTGCCTCGGCTGCATACTCCGGGTCCTGTTCGACGATTGATGCGGCGATGCGTTCTACCGCGCGGAGCGTGCGTTCACCTAGTTCGGCAGGGTCGACCAGCTCCTCGAATTCCCGGCGGATGGCGCGTTTCCACGATTGGGATGACACGCGGGCGCGGCGGGTTCCCCCGAAGACCGTGGATTTGGGTGAGCCGGAATCGTCACGGTTGAGGTTGGCGGGGCCGGTGGATTGCAGTGCATGAAAATCGATGTAGTAGGACATGAGTGAGACTCCTTATTTTTGAGAGGTTACGGGGATGGGGGATTGGTACAGTTGGCGAGCCCAGTTAAGCTGTACTGCTTTACGACGCCCAGGGTCCTGGAAGTAATACAGGTCTTTAGCGAGTGCACCATAGTCTAGAAGGATGCTGTCCTGGGTACGGAACAGCTTGATGAGTGATCGCAGATGATGCGCCACACCCTCTATTGTTTGGCTTTGCACCATGGCGGTAAACCGTCGGTACAGGGAACTATCAAACAGTTCGGTGCCTGTCGCGGTGGCAAATTCTCGCACCGCGGTGCCAAGGGTTCGCGGCCGCGAACCCTTCTCCGTTTTCACATGGACACCATGCCGTTTTGATTGCTGGTGCACGGCATACAGCGTGAGCGTGAGAAACGCCGCTTGTTCACCCCGGGTGGGGTTTTGTCCCATGCCAATGAGGGATTCCGGGAATGACTCGTCGTAAAGCACATCCCAGGTTTCCGGTGAATCACCAATGCTGCGATTGGCAACGTGGCGGAGTGTGGCGAGACGCTCTTTCGCCCACGATGAATTATCCTTATATCCATCTTGCAGCTTTCCCACGGTGTGGTAAATGTATGCTGCAAGATCATTACTTTTCGATGACATTACTCTCCTTCACTAGTAGGTGATTGAGTTTGGGGAAGTGCCTTATAGATGCGACCGCGGAACCATACCTCCACCTGGCCAATGCTGTAGATGGTTTCGCTCCCATTCGGATTGCTAATCTTCCGGCCGGTCCAGGCGGCGGGTGACGCCTCGTGCGCAATGCGTCGCCCCTCCGTGAGCATGGTGTCGCGCAACCAATCGGTCCACTCCTGCAGCTGCTGTTGGGCATCAGCCTGGGAGATGGACAACTTGCTCAACCATTCACGGAACCGCTGGTCGATCAGAGCATAGGCGGCGGCCCGGGCTTTGTTTGCGGCAGCGTCGGGGGATTCCTTGCTGTTGATTTCGCAGCGGCGTACATCGGCGGCAAATTTTCCCAGCTCCTTCGCGGCCGTCATTGCGCGCTCCACAGCACGTTCGGCAATATCTCGTAGCTCTTCGCCTTCATCAATGATTGCTAACAGGCCGGGGAACGTGAGGCTGTCGTGGGCGACGGTGCTATAAACCGCGCTTTGCGCCCCATAAATCATGGAAGTGACATCCACCGTGATCCGAAAATCCTTAGGCAGTGGATCGCCAATGCGCTCGGCCAATTGCATGATGGTGTGCGGTGGCATGGCGCTGGGAAGCTTATCCTTACTGTTGCGCTGCTCAATCGTCACGTAGCCACCGGTTTGTCCCTGGGGGAGGAGCGAACTCAGACCACGCCACAGTGCCTCACCTGGGTTGAGCGTTTTCGGCATGTAGATATGCCGTTTCGCCTTCTTCGACTGTGGATCGGAATAACGCCAGGGGGTCATGGTCTCGTTATCGTATTGCGAGAGATAATCTATCGGATCCCCATTACACACCAGCACCTTATCAATGGCCGAACCATTGTTGTGTAGGAGAATTCGTCGCTGTGGCCACGTGCACAACCCAATCTGCCCATTCACGTGGGCGTTCTTGCGGGCGGCCGACGTGAGCGGTGCCTCCTCCCAGACGGGGAGATCGCTATCTGGCTCACATTCAAAAAACTGTGGGGAAACATAATTGAGCAACAAGGTTTCCTTGAGATTTTTCCCCTTGATGACCGTGCAGCCCAACCATCCCAGCCAGCCGATTCCAATGGGATACCCCTTGCCACCCTTGACTCGACTATCACCCACGGCCCCGGATTTAATGCCGGAATAATCAAAATTCTGGGTGTGGATCAACCACTGGGCAGCCTTGGCGTACGACAACTCCATATTGGGATCGGATTGCACAAACAAGGCGTCTTCCTTGGGGCTATCCGCAATGATCTGCCCCAGGCCATTCCACACACCCTTGGCATTACGCAGGCCCGGGGTTTGCAGGAACGGCTTTTCGGGATTTAGCAGGTCAAACCGGTCGGAAACGGAGTCAAGGTAGTCGGTGATCGTCTCCATTGGGAGGGCATCATTCTCCCATAATTCGGCCCAATAATCCGAATCTTCCGCCATATCCTCATCAACACTGCGGCGGAGAATCGCCAACAAGGTGCGGAAAATCGCCACATTCACGGTGGGCAGGTCACAGGCGAGCTCTTGAATGTCATGTGCGTCGGCAAAAACATCCTCGATACCAACCTCGGCAACCGAACCATCGGCGTAGATAACCGGTATCCACGGTTCGGTGAGTAGGTTGAAACTATCTGCCATAATTCACTCCTTTGAAAAATGATGATTTCAACTTAAAAAAACAACGTCGAAATGTCAATGGATTATTCGTTATCCTTACCACTTTCGGGGGTGGCTTTCATGACTATCATGCCCTGTTCCCGGGAGTATTGAAACGTGAGACCAGCAAATTTCGCCTTGAGGTCCTGATTCACGGGCAAAAACAACTGACCACTCAACCATTTGTTTCGCATCAAGGAATACACCTCGGACTCGTCGAGGACTTCTCCCTCCAACGCATCCAATAACTGCTCGCCCAATTCCCCGTGTAATACCCACTGCGGCAGCGATACGGTGGTACGGGCTAACGCGCGGGAGAAATCGTCGTCAAGCGGAAAACCGAAATCAATGGGCTCATCGGCATGTTCGGGCGCGAAATCCAGCGTGCGGAACCCGGTATCGGTGTCCCGAATGACAATGACCTCCAGGCTATCCTCAATATCACGCACCTGGGCCTGGCCATGGGTCTCCTCCCGAGCATTCAACGCTCCCTGCTTCTTCGACCACAGTGGCTCCGATGCTGGCTTCGGGAAGAGGAACATTTTTGCCCGATCTTCCTGGTCCTGCCGCAACGCTTCCGCTTGCTCCTCCGCCAAATCCCACTCGTCCGCCCATGCCTGTGGATACGTGACATCTGGGTTATACGTCATTCGCACCAGTGGTGCCACATCATCAGGAGACGTAATAACCGAGCCATGCAGCAATAACGTATTCAACGTGCGCAATAAAATGCTGGCACCATACACCGCGCACGAACCCCTATCCAGCTCTGGAACCTCCTCAGGGGCAGGTTGCGTGCAGCCAGAAATATACAACATTGCTGTGGCAAACTCCGCCGGCCGTGACTCACGAGACCGATTATGCCGATGTAACCGGCCCGCCCGCTGCAACAATAAATCCATCGGGGCAAGATCACTGAACATACAATCGAAATCAAGATCCATGGACTGCTCAATTACCTGCGTGGACACCACAATCAAACTCTTTGGCCGATCGGGCGCATCCGGCCCCAACCGGGCCACCAAATCCTTCTCAATCCGCCGCCGCTCAAACGCCAGGAACCGCGAATGAATCAACACCACTTCCACATCAACTTGCGCGCTGACCTCCGCATACACTTCCTGTGCCCGCCGTACCGTATTGCACACCACCCCAATGCAGCCGCCAAACCGTGACTGGCCCACTACCTGCTCCACCACATCATCAATGAACTCCACCATAAACACCTGCCGGCGCCCACTCGGTTCCAGCGGATAAAACTCCATCCCCGTAGCTCCAGCCACGCTAATCAGTGGATAGCTGGTCTGCGACTTCGCCTCATCCTTATCCACCTGCTGCGCTTTTGCCCGATAACTTATCGACACACTCCGCGCCACCCCCACCCGATAAGCCGTGAGCAATTGAGCTCGACGCGCTGGATCTAGAGTGGCCGACAACGTAATCACCGGTACCCCTAACGCACCCAACCAAGTGATAATCCGGTCTAAATACACCGACATGTATGAGTCCGCCGCATGGATTTCATCGAGCACGATGATCTTATTGGTGAACCCCAGGTGTCGTAACGCCAGGTGCTTCGATCGCAATGCGCCAAATAACACCTGGTCGATGGTGCCAATGGTAAAATCCGAGAGCGTGCTGGTCTTCCGGCCGGTGAACCACCAGTGCGGTTGAATTACGGCTTCCTTGTCGTGAAGGTCGTCATCGTAAATACTTCCAAAACTATCATCAGCATGATGAAACAGGCTCTGATATTCCTCATTGAACTGGGCCTTACTATGGCTGAGCACCAGGCTAGAGCGCATGCCCGCGGGGAGCCGATTATCCAACCAACGCAACAGTCGTGGCAACATGGCGTCCGACGTGGCACACGTGGGCAGCGCCACGGTCACCCCGCTGAACCCCAACCTGGCAGCCAAAATCTCCGCGGCTGCAAGTGCCGCCTCTGTTTTCCCCTCCCCGGTGGGAGCCTCAATCAGTAACAGGCTTGGACCGGTTACCTGCTTGGCGATCTCCATGGCGGTGTTCTGGACTGGGCGGGCGGATGCGCCCTCGGGGAGCGCGAAGCTTGCGGCGAATAGCTCCTGGTTATCTTTCGGCTCTGCGGGTTGCCACCTGTGGGGAAAGCGAAGTCGTTGAAGAGCGAACTGTGCCCGGTCCCAGCTGCTGCGGGTGTCGTCGAGCGGGAAGAATGTTTGGTTTGAGGCGATCCAGTCGCTCATAATGAGAAACCCGGTGAGCACCATCTGCGCCGTTTGGGTGAGGGGAGTGGTGGCTAGTACCTCCAGGTCGCCATCCGTGAGCCCGGCGGTTGCGGCTGCGCGATCCCACAAAGCAAAACGTTCCGCGTGCCAATGTAGTTTGCGTTCTGACGCATAATTCTTCGGGCCGGTGACCTCAGACTTTGTCGGAAAGACGCCATGGTGACCGGCAAGAATGGCCATTATGGCGCCAACGGCCTTTGGTGCCGGCTTTGTGACCTTAGCGTCGATCCATTCATCGAAGCTCAAGGCACTGTAGTGGCTATGGGGTGATTGTTTCAGCTCATCCTTGGAAAACTGTGGTGTATCAAAATCGGCTCCCGCCAATGCCATCTCATCCCGCAGCGGTTTCGCCTTCGTTGCGAACGGGATGCTGTGTTTGCCAATGTCGTGGCCGGCAGCGACGAAAATCGCCAGCTTCCGCGCCAATTCCAGGCCGTTATCATCCCCATTTCTGAATGGTTCGGCGATGATCCGGCGTGCATTTTCCGGCAGCCATGAGTCCCAGAGTACGGCGGCGGTGCAGGCGGCATCGTCCAGGTGCCGATAGAGCGGCATCCACGATTGGTCCTTCCGGTTGTATTTTGCCCAGGCTTTTCTACAGGAAAGCGGGGGCTGTGCAACTGGTGGTCGGTTCATGGCTTTCTCCAAAATATCCGGTTATGGTTATGCGGTTATGGCTCCGTATTGTATGCAGCTTGGTGCACGGTGACGCCATATGTGGGGAACGTTCCCCAACTGGGCATGTAGCTAGTTAGCTATTAGGTTAGGGGTCGGTCATGGCTGTTCCTATTGTTGATGGCTCCTATCGGTTATACCGATCATTATTCCCTAAAACCGTCGATATTTTTGTTGCGTGTGATTATATGTTCGAAAGGCCTAGCAATTGTG
>ERZ772945.2612-NODE-2612-length-10793-cov-16.364221_pt1 | contig 10793 bp, 8 predicted proteins | sample MGYA00511681_ERZ772945 | MGnify/ENA primary metagenome ERZ772945 (study PRJEB29015, sample SAMEA2737943) | human oral metagenome | biome: human oral; feature: human-associated habitat; material: dental | place: China | collected 2143 ... | reverse complement strand
CTTTAATTTGTCTTATTGCAAACTCAACACCAACAGCGTTTGGAACAGTTGGACTGCCAGTTACAACAATGATTTCAAACTTTAAATTGAATGCTGGGGAAACAGCATTTTATACATCATTATTGTTGTTAGTTTTGACATGTATTATACCATTTATCTTGGTAATAATGGCTAATAAAGAAATTGATGGTGGAAAAAATGCAGCATTTGGAAGAGGAATTTTACCTGTAGTTATTGCTTCAATTATTGGTTATTTAACACAACCATTTATCGCAAAAGCAATGGGTGCTGAATTGCCAACAATTTTATCAAGTTTATTTGCAATGATTTTGATGATAGTTGCTACTAAAATCTTTATTAAAGAAGATAAAAGTGCAAAATCTAATAAAGGTCAAGCTATTACTGGAAAAGATGCATTTATGGCTTGGGTTCCATATATTTTAATGATAATCTTAATTATTGGAACAAGTCCAGTTGTAGAAGCTGTTCATAAAGCTTTAGAACCAACAACTACACATTTCAATTTTGCTTTGGGGCATGAAGCTACATGGTTTAAGGATAAAGGAGATCCGAGTGTAATATTCAAATGGATTTTAGCACCAGCTGCACCATTATTTGTTGCAACTGTTATAGCAGGATTCATTCAAGGTGTAAAACCAAAAGTTATGGCTGAAACATTAAAAGAAACAATTTTAAGTAAATTACCTTCAGTTGTGGTAATTATGGGAATTGTGGCATTATCAGTAGTAATGAAACATAGTGGAATGATTGAAAGTATAGCAAAAGGATTTGCTGCAACAGGTAAATTCTTCCCAGTAATTTCGCCATTCTTAGGAACTATCGGTACATTTGTAACAGGAAGTGACTTGGCATCTAACTTGTTATTCGGTGGAGTTCAAGTAAATATAGCAGGATCAAACGAAGCATTGAAAGCATTGTATATCGCTGCTGGTACAGGTGGAGCGACAGGAGGAAAAATGATTTCTCCGCAAAATATTGCAATTGCCGCTTCAACAGTTGGATTAATGGGTAAAGAAGGAGATATGCTTAAATTCACTGTTAAATATTCAATAGCTTATGCAGCTGTTTTAGGTATTTTAACATTCATCGGAGCAGGAATACTTCATTAAAAACTTAAAACTAAGAATTATGAAGTTTTAAAAAAATAAATGCAATAAATAGTTAATAAAAAGGAGAATACTGAAGTTATAAAAATTTTAGTATCTCCTTATTTATTTAAAAAATTAAATTTTGCTGCCAAATAAAATATTATTTTATTTTTTAAGCGGGATTTAGTGAGAGTTATTTAAAAATGTATAAAATTGTGATATAATAAAAGACATAAAAACAGTAAAAAAAATAATTTTAAATAAAAGTAGGAGGAAGTAATGTCAGAAAACAACAATCCAGAAAAAGTGGATTATGCAAAAACGCTTAATTTGCCAAAGACAAGTTTTAAAATGAAAGCTAATTTGGCACAAAAAGAACCTTTGACATTAAGGGACTGGAAAAAAGCTGAAATTTATGAAAAATCATTGAAAGAAGGAGCACCATTTTTTGTGCTTCACGATGGACCGCCTTATGCGAATGGAGATATTCACATTGGACATGCGTTAAATAAAATATTGAAGGATATTATCTTAAAATATAAGAGATTAAGAGGTTATAATGCACCGTATATTCCAGGTTGGGATACTCACGGACTTCCTATCGAGTGGAAAATAATGGAAGAACTTGGAGAAAAAGCAAAAAATATGACTCCACTGCAAATTAGACAAGAATGTAAAAAATATGCATTAAAATGGGTGGAAAAACAAAAAGAAGGATTTAAAAGACTTGGAATTTTAGGAAACTGGGATAATCCTTATATCACTTTAAGACCTGAATATGAAGCAGAACAATTAAAAGTATTTAAAGAAATTTATGAAAATGGATATATTTATAAAGGGCTAAAACCAGTATACTGGTCACCAACTACTGAAACTGCACTTGCAGAAGCAGAAATTGAGTATAAAGATGTAACTTCTCATTCAATTTATGTAAAATTTGAAGGGGAAAAAGATTTGACTGATAAATTAGGTGTGGATGAAGCAAGTATTTTAATTTGGACAACAACACCTTGGACATTGCCAGCAAACTTGGGAGTATTCTTACATCCTGAATTTGATTACGGATTGTATAAAACTGAAAAAGGTAATCTTGTAGTTGCAAAGGACTTGGCTGAAGATGTATTTAAAACATTGGACTTGTCGTATGAATTATTAAAAGAATTTAAAGGGACAGAATTGGAATACACTCATTATCAACATCCGTTCTTAGATAGAAAAGGGTTAGTAATGAATGCTGATTATGTAACAATAGATGCAGGTACGGGAGCAGTTCATACAGCACCTGGACATGGGGCAGATGACTATAATTATTCATTGAAATATAACATTGGAATTTTGTCGCCAGTAGATGATAAAGGGCATATGACTAAAGAAGCTGGAAAATATGAAGGAATGTTCTATGCAAAAGCAAGTAAAGCGATTGTTGAAGACTTGACTGAAAGCGGACATATGTTGTACCACACAACTTTCGTTCACTCGTATCCACATGATTGGAGAAGTAAAAAACCAGTTATTTTTAGAGCAACTGAACAATGGTTCATTAGCATTGATGAAAGCGATATTAGGGAAAATGCATTAAAGGCATTGGAAAATGTTGAATTTGTGCCATCTTGGGGTAAAAATAGAATTGGTTCAATGTTAGAAACTCGTCCTGACTGGACTATTTCAAGACAAAGAGTCTGGGGAGTGCCAATACCATTATTTTACAATAGAGCGACTGATGAAGTTATTTATGAGCCAGAAATTATGGATAGAATAATTGAATTGGTTAAAAAAGAAGGAACTGATATTTGGTGGAAATATGAAGCCAAAGAAATTATTGGGGATGAACTTTTAGAAAAATATAATTTAAAAGATGTGGATATTAGAAAAGAAAGAAGTATAATGGATGTCTGGTTTGATTCTGGAGTTTCGCATAGAAGTGTGCTAGTGCCAAGAAACTTGCCAAGACCAGCAGATTTATATCTTGAAGGAAGTGACCAGCACAGAGGTTGGTTCCAATCTTCACTATTGACATCAATTGCAAGTACAAAAGATGCACCTTACAAGAGAATATTAACTCACGGATTTACAATGGACGGACAAGGTAGAAAAATGTCTAAATCACTTGGAAACACAATACTTCCAAAAGATATTACAGAAAAATACGGAGCAGATATTTTAAGACTTTGGGTATCTTCAGTAGATTACAGAGAAGATGTGAGAATTTCTGAAAACATTTTACAGCAAATGTCAGATGCGTATAGAAGAATTAGAAATACAGCAAGATTCTTGATGGGTAACTTAAATAACTTTGACTATGCAAATGATAAAGTTGACTATAAAGATATGTTTGAAATTGACAAATGGGCAATGCACAAACTGGAAGAATTGAAAGAAAAAACAACTGAATATTATGATAAATACGAATTTTACAGTTTGTTCCAAGAAATTACATATTTCTGCTCAATGGAAATGTCTTCATTCTATCTTGACATCGTAAAAGACAGACTTTACTGTGAAGGTACAACTTCAATCGAAAGAAGAAGTGCTCAAACTGTGCTGACAGAAGTTCTAAAAGTGTTAGTAAGAATTATTTCACCAGTATTGTCGTTTACTGCTGATGAAATTTGGGAAAGAATTCCAGAAGCGTTAAAAGAAGAAGAAAGTGTGCATTTATCAAAATGGATTGAAGCAAATCCTGAATACTTAAATGAAGAATTGGCTAAAAAATGGGATAAAATCGCTCGTTTAAGAAGAGAAGTAAATAAAAAACTGGAAGCAGAAAGACAAACTGGATTAATAGGGCACTCTCTTGATGCAAGAGTTCTTTTAAACATTGCCAATGATGAATATTCATTTATAAAAGATTATACAGAAAATGAAGTTTCTGATTTATTTATCGTATCTCAAGTTAAATTTGTAAATGATAATTTAGCAGAAAGTGAAATCGAAGGAATAAGTATAAGTGTGGAAAAAGCGTCTGGAGAAAAATGTGAAAGATGCTGGAAGTATGATGAAGAAGTTGGGCACGATCACAATCATTCAGATGTTTGTCCGAGATGTGCAAGCGTTTTGGAAAAAATGTAACATAAAATTTATTTTGTAAAATTGAACTAAATATATCTAAATAAATAACTTATTTAGTTCGATTTTTACAAATATGTGTCAATAAAAATGTGAGGAGAAAAGAATGCCTTATATAATTATTATTTTGGTTTTAGCTGCATTAGATCAAATTACAAAGCAGTTAATGTACAATGTAGCAGGTGGAATGCAAGGTTTTTCAATACCATTAATAAAAAGATTTTTTCATTTGACTTATGTTGAAAATCACGGTGGAGTTTTTGGACTTTTGCAGGGTAAAATCAACCTTTTTACGATAGCAAGTACGGTTCTGATTATATATGTAATCGCTATGGAATATAAGAATTTTAAAAATTATAGCAAATGGACTAAAATAGGAGTGGCAGTAATTGCCGCTGGAGCTTTGGGAAATATGATTGATAGAATTTTTCGGGGATATGTAATTGATATGATTGATTTTCGGGGAATTTGGGTTTTTGTATTCAATGTGGCGGATATGTATGTTCATATTGGGATTTATATTATTGTTATTGATTATTTAGTAAGAAAATATAAAATGAAAAGAGGTAAATAGCGTGATTTTTGCTGCTGTTTATGGATTTTTCTTGCTTTTTCTTGTAGTGTTAATACTTACTGTATTTTTGACTATTATTTATTTTTCTAAGAATAATGTGTTAGTTGAACTAATTATTTGTGGATTTTTATTAATTTTTACTATTAATTTTTTCTATATCTGGTTTCCAATTAAAGAAAATACAGAATTGAAAATAGGAAATTATTTACTTACAACTGATTATAATGCGACTGTTCCTGAAGTAAGTTTTTCTTTAGGAAATAAAGGATATTTAAAAAAAATTAAATAAAATAAAAGATAACTGGGTTGGTTATATTTATGATTTTGATGAAGCTGTATTAGAAAATTTAAGAGCTGAAGAGAAATTAGTTTCTTTATTAGAAGAAAAAGAAGTTGAAAAGAATAGAATTGAATATAATAAAAATTCTGGTTATTTTATAATAAATTCACAAAATCAGCTGTTTCATTTGACAGAAGAACAGGCAAAAGAAAAACTGAAAGTAAAAAATCTTAATTTGAAAAATCCAGAAAAAATTATAAGAAAATATGGAGAAAAAAAAGAAAAATCAACATTTTACAAAATAATTGATGATTATTTTATACCATTTTCAGATAATGGAATTGGTATAATAGGTTATGAAGTAATCAAATACTTCGCTATTTTAACATTAATTTTGAGAATATTATATTTAAGAAAACTTTTAAAAAAAGAAATCAAGAGAAAGGATATAGATAAATGACTTTTCAGGAAATTATATTAACTCTTCAAAAATTTTGGGGAGAAAAAGGTTGTGTAATTGGGAATCCTTATGATGTGGAAACTGGAGCGGGGACTTTTAACCCTGATACATTTTTGATGTCATTAGGACCAGAACCTTGGAATATTGCGTATGTTGAGCCATCTAGAAGACCAAAAGATGGAAGATATGGAGAAAATCCAAACAGAGTTTATCAACATCACCAATTTCAAGTAATAATGAAACCATCGCCAGAAAATATACAAGAATTATATTTAGAAAGTTTGGTTGCACTAGGAATTGATCCGAAAGAGCATGATATAAGATTTGTAGAGGATAACTGGGAAAGTCCTACATTAGGAGCTTGGGGACTTGGATGGGAAGTATGGTTAGACGGAATGGAAGTAACTCAATTTACTTATTTCCAACAAGTTGGAGGATTAGAAGTTGAAATTGTTCCATCAGAATTAACTTATGGACTTGAAAGAATCGCACTTTATTTACAAAATAAAGATGATGTAAAAGATTTAGAGTGGACAAAAGGTGTAAAATACGGAGAAAGAAGATTCCAATTCGAGTACGAAATGTCGAAATACAGCTTTGAAGTAGCTGATGTGCCAATGCACTTCCAATTATTCGATATGTATGAAAAAGAAGCATTAAATTGCTTGAATCATAACTTGGTATTACCAGCTTACGATTATGTGCTAAAATGTTCACACACATTTAACAATCTTGACGCAAGAGGTGCAATCAGTACAACAGAAAGAATGTCTTACATCTTAAGAGTAAGAGATTTAGCTAAAAAATGTGCCGAACAATTTGTGGCAGCAAGAAAAGAATTGGGATATCCGTTGTTGAAAAAATAGTGAAAGGAGTGAAAAAATTGAATTTTCTTTTTGAAATAGGATTAGAAGAATTGCCTTCGAGATATGTAGACGAGGCTGAAAGTAATTTGAAAAAAATTGCGGAAAAAGAGTTAAAAGAAGAAAGAATTGCGTTTTCAGAAATAGAGTCTTTTAGTACGCCTAGAAGAGTGGCGATTATTGTTAAAGATATTGCTGAAAAACAAGCGGATTTGGATAAAAAAAGTGTTGGACCTTCAGTGGAAATCGCTTATAAAGACGGAGCGTTGACAAAAGCTGGAGAAGGATTTATAAAATCACAAGGAGCGACATCTGATGATGTAAAAATTATCGAAAATGAAAAAGGGAAATATATTTCAATTGAAAAATTTATTGCTGGAAAACCTACAAAAGAAGTGTTGCCAGAAATATTGTCGAATGTTATCAAAAAAATCGAGTTTGAAAAATCAATGAAATGGTCAGATAGAACATTTAGATTTGCAAGACCGATAAAATGGTTTGTGACTTTGCTTGGAACAGAAGTATTGCCTTTTGAGTTTGAAGGATTAAAAGGTGGAAACAAAACTCGTGGAATGAGATATTTTGCACCACAAGATGTTGAAATTTCAAATCCTGACGAATATGTTTCAAAATTGAGGGAAAATAGTGTAATTGCTAGAAAAGCTGATAGAAAAGCAGAAATTTTGAAAAGTATAAAAGAAAATTGTGAAAATGATGGTGATGTTGCAATTATCAATAATTATTTATTGGAAGAAGTTGTGAATTTGGTGGAATATCCTTTTGCGATAAAAGGAGAGTTTAATCCTGATTATTTGGACCTTCCAGAAGATATTATTACGATAACTATGGAAACACACCAAAGATATTTTCCAGTGAAAGATGCAAATGGAAGATTGACAAATAAATTTATTGTAATTAGAAATGCACCTGAATATTCGGAAGTCGTGAAAAAAGGTAATGAAAAAGTTATCGAGCCAAGACTTGCTGATGCAAAATTCTTCTTTGATGAAGATTTAAAAGGTAAATTTGCTGATAATGTGGAAAAATTAAAAGAAGTTACATTCCAAAAAGATATGGGAACAATCTACGAAAAAATGCAAAGAAGTAAAAAAATCGCTGAATATTTGGCAGATGAATTGGGATATGGAGCGAAAAAGAAAAATATCTTAAGAACAGTGGAACTTTCAAAAGCAGACTTGGTTTCGAATGTAATTGCAGAAAAAGAATTTACAAAATTACAAGGATTTATGGGATCAGTTTATGCTGAAAAACAAGGTGAAGATAGAGAAGTGGCACTTGGAATTTTTGAACATTATTTGCCAAGATACCAAAACGATATTTTGCCAACAACTATTGAAGGAGCATTAGCTGGAATTGCTGATAAAATCGACACTGTAGTAGGTTGTTATTCAGTAGGCTTAAAACCAACAAGTTCAAAAGACCCTTATGCGTTGAGAAGAGCGGTTCAAGGAATTATTCAAGTAGCATTGGATTCTAAATTAGAGTTAAATTACGAAAAATTAGTTGAAAAGGCTTACGAAATTTTTGCAGCTGACAAAAAAGTGTTGGATAAAGATGTTGTAGAAAATGTGGTAGAATTGTTTAAACAAAGATTATCAAATGTTTTAGGTGAAAAATACAGTAAAGACTTGATTTCATATGAAATTAATCTTGAAAACAATATCGTAAAATTAAATGACAGATTATCAGTGTTATTGGAATTATCAAAAACAGAAAATTTCGAAACATTAATTAACTTATTAAAAAGAGTAAAAAATATAGTTAAAGATACCAAAGGTGAAACTGAAATTTCAGAAAACTTATTTGAAAAAGACGAGGAAAAAGCAATATTTGAATTAGGAAATGAATTGGAATTTCTTGAAAATGAAGAATTTGCAAATTACATTCAAGTTTTATTGAATAATGCAGATGTAATTAATAACTATTTCGATAATGTTATAATTAACGCCAGCGATAAAAAAATTAAAAATAATAGAATTGCTACATTGAAAAAATTGGAAAAATCAATTGACAAGATGATAAATATATAAAAATTTTTAAAAAAATTTAAATAGTTAAATTGCCAGTCAATATGGGGTTTTCGAATAAATTTCACAGTTAAATGATAGATAAATAAAATTTTAGTGTTGACTTTTTTTGCTAAAAATGTTATTATTTAAGTGTAAAACAAAGGTTAAGTTGAACTTGACCTAGTGCAAAATTAGCAAAAAAACTTGATTTTTTTGCTTAAATGGTGTATAATCACTTAAGTAAAGTTAGATTAAAAAATCCAAATTATTAAAAAGTTTTTTTAAAAAATCAATTAAGTTTTAGTTTTTTAAAATTTTTTATTTTGGATTAAGCATCTTGAAATATAACTGTTTAGGCACAATTAAGACAGTATAGTAACAAGATTTAAATAGAAAATTCAGGAGGAATTAAAATGAAAAAATTAGTTATTTTGGGAACAGCTTTATTAGCTTTGAATGCTGTAGCGTCTGAGTTCCAAGTAAAAGGTGGATATGATTTCTACAGAAAATATAAATCAGGAGCAGATTATTGGAAAAATTCTGATTTTAAAGTAAAAAATGGTGCAACTGCTGGTGCTGAATACATCGTAGACAACCAAGGTGAATTTGAATGGGGATTAGGAGCAGAATATAAATTTGCTAACAACTCAGGAAAATTAAAACCTAAAAAAGACCAATGGAATGGTACTTATGCAAAAGCTAAAAAAATTGGTAGAGATGTACCAGTTTATGCTTTAGGTAAATTTAACTTAATTACAACTAACAATGGAAATGATGCTTTATATGTATTAGGTAGAGCAGGATACAATTTCGCTAAAGAATCAAAAGAAGCAAGAAAACAAGCAGGATTGGATATTAAAGGTGGATTATATACTGCAGCAGGAATTGGTACTGAATTTGGACCAGTTTCATTAGAAGCATTATATGAAAGATCTAGTTTTAAAGTATCTGACAAAACTCCAAATGCTGATGTAACTAAATACAGAGATCATTTAGATACAGTTGGAGTAAGAGTAGGTTATAGAATCGGTCAATTGAAAAATGACAGATCACCTAAAGTTATAACTCAAACAGTTGAAGTACCTGTACCAACTCCAGTTCCAGTACCTGATAAAACAATCGACACTGGTAGAAATGCTGCATTACCATTTAGCTGCTCAGTTGATGAGAAAAAATGTGTAATCAGAGGATTTAAAGTTGACGGAAGAGTACCTAACGAAACTGAACAAAACGACTTGAGAAGTATCGCAGGTGTAATTAACCAATTCGCTGATGGTGGATCAATTGATTTCGTTGGACATACAGATTCAACTGGATCAGCTGCTTACAACCAAAAATTATCAGTTGCAAGAGCACAAAATGTAGCAAGATTATTAAGAGAATATGGACTTAAAAATACAATTTCTTACGGAACAATCACTGGACAAGGTGAAGCCAATCCAATGGATACTAACGATACAGAAGAAGGAAGATACAATAACAGAAGAGTTGAATTATTCTTCCAAAATGTTGACTTCCAAAATGTAAAATTCATTAACCAATAAGAATAATTAATAATTTGGGAACTATTTTAAATAGTTCTCAAATTTTATAATTTTTTTAAAATTATATTTAAAAAGAGGCGAAAGCCTTTTTTTTGTATAACAAAAAATGTGAGAAAAATTATTAAATATTTTCTTTTTTTTCGAAAAATGTGATATAATTTATTGTAATTGTGTATTTAGAAAAATTTAAAATAGAGATTATTTAAAAATTAAAAATTAAAATTTATATATTAATAAGATAAATAGAAATAATTTTTTAATTGAAAAGTGGAGAAAATATGAAAAATAATTTTAGAGAAAATTTATTGAGTGCAGAAAAAATGTGTAAAAAAATAACTGAATTAAAAAGGGAAGGGAAAAAAGTTGTTTTTACAAATGGAGTATTTGATATTTTGCACATAGGTCATTTGACTTATTTGGAGGAAGCTAGAAATCTTGGAGATATTTTGGTTGTCGGTGTCAACAGTAATTCTTCTGTTAAAGTCAACAAAGGCGATAAAAGACCAATTAACGATGAAAAAAATAGAGCGTTTGTACTTTTGGGGACGAAGTTTGTGGATTTTACAGTTATTTTTGATGAGAAGACGCCGGAAAAACTTCTGGATATTTTAAAACCTGACATTCATGTGAAAGGTGGAGATTATAAGAAAGAAGATTTGCCGGAAACAAAAATTGTGGAAAAAAATGGTGGAGAAGTTAAAATTTTATCTTTTGTTGACAATGTTTCCACAACAGATATAATTAATAAAATAATTAAAGTTTATTAAATAGTGCAAGAACACTCGCGACTTTAGTCGTGAGATGAATTGTACGAAAATTTTAGTAAGCATATAGGGAAACTTGTATGTAGACACGGAGCAAAACCGT
>ERZ772945.2610-NODE-2610-length-10805-cov-23.426698_pt1 | contig 10805 bp, 8 predicted proteins | sample MGYA00511681_ERZ772945 | MGnify/ENA primary metagenome ERZ772945 (study PRJEB29015, sample SAMEA2737943) | human oral metagenome | biome: human oral; feature: human-associated habitat; material: dental | place: China | collected 2143 ... | reverse complement strand
AGAATAACTGAACCAGAATCAGTCGTGTTGCCAATTACACCATACCCCAAAGGGCCTCACCCCGGAACGGATCACGTCCGAGGCAGCGGGCAGTAATCTACACGCCCATCCCCACCCCATCAAATCGCCAGGAGGTGAAGACCGACACATAGCAGGAGCCTCAGGCACCTCCCCCCTTCATTCTCCCGATCACGGCCTCACAAGACCCTGGCAACCAGCATCACACCCCTTTCTGAACGCTCACAACCGAGCGGGGCTCCAGAGGCATCCCCTACACTCCCATCTAGTTCCTACTCACCCCCACCCTCCTGGGAGGCAATATGCCCACCCGCCTGCGACACCGTCACCGTGTAGGTCACGGCCCCTGCAGCACTCGCCTCCTCACTCTTGGACTGGCCCTGATCGCAGCCCTTCCCCTCGGCGCCTGCGGTCCCTCTCACAAGGGGCAGCTGACCGTCGAGCCCGCCGGCGCCTCCACCACGGCCGACCCCTCCAGCTCGGACACGCCGTCCACGACACCAACCCCGACACCATCGGCAACATCTTCCGCAACAGCCTGGACGGCCCCGAACGTCACAATCTCCAACGACACCACCGGCACGTGGCACCGGCAGGACGACATACTCGAACGACCGGTCGCGACATCATCAGAAATCAGCCAGGCCTACAACTTCGACGCAGGAGGCTGTCTAGCCATTATCTTCTACAAAGCAAACCAAACAATTCACGACGAAGGAAGAAGGGGTGGAGACAACCTCTCCTCCTCCACCGAGGTGCAGGAGACGATGTCGAACCACAGCTCTTTCTCGGTGACCTCAGGTCCGACTTCCGTCAACGCCGTACGAGACGACAATGGAACGCTCCCCGGATACGAAATCGAATACACAGCCACTGTCACATATTCCAACGGCTCGACGAACAACGTAGCGGGATACCGTTTCTTCCGGCAGATCAGCGATCTGGGCGTCACCCTCGAAGTCTTCCTCGAGTGCACCCCGGACAAACTCGCCTCCGCCGATACATGGCACCAGTTCTTGTTCTCGACACGAGTGGCAGGACTCGACGCTGGGGCCATGGGATAAATGAGTCCCGGTACCGAGTCACAGCACCTTCCCTCCTCCTTCCTCACCACCAGGAGAGCCGCATTGCCTCATTCAGCACAGCACCATCGCCAGATGTTCCTCGCTCGCACCCTCTCCAGGGCTCGTCGCCTCGCCCTGGGAATGTGCCTCGCAGCCAGCCTGGCGCTGAGCGCCTGCGGCCCCGCCCACAAGGGACAGCTGAGCGTCGAGCCCGCCGGCGCCTCCGCCGAGGCCAGCGCCTCCGACTCAGAACCATCCGAGACACCTCGCCCGACGCCGTCGAAGACGCCGTCCGCCACTCCCTCTGCGGCCGCCACATGGTCTCCACCGTCAGTCACCTTCACCAACGAAGACACCTCCATCTGGTCCCGAAACGACGACCTGGCCAACACCAGTAAGAACTCCGATACTGTCCACATCGAGGGATACCAGTTCACCAACGGGCAGGTCTGTCAGGGGTACATCAGCCAATACGTCTCGGAAGAGTATTTCACGCCCCAGCCCATCGATGGGCTGCAGTCGATGACTGACGTATCGCTTAAGACTGACGACTACACAGCCTATCAGACCACCAGCACCCCTTCCCCTGTCGAAGCAGTGCGCGACGACAACGGAACGATGCCCGGTTACGAGGTGGGATTCAGCGGTAACGTCAACTTCTCTAACGCCCCGAATACGCCTGTCGTGGGATATCGTTTCAGCAGGACCGTCGGAAAAGAGGGATACGTCCTGAACGTTGGACTTGTGTGCCAAACGGATACACCGGCCTCTTTAGAGCAGTGGCACACAATTCTCGCCGGTATCCGAGTCCAGGGAATCGACGCCGGAGCCATGTAGTCGGCCAGCGCGGCCCGCAGAAGAGCGGGACGGCTGGTGCGGTCCTGCACTCGGCTTTGCACTCACTGGCCGGTGGGGCCGGGACGCCCGCGTTCAGCGCCGCGTCCCGGCCCCACCGGCTCAGTTCATCGCGCAGTCACCTCACCCGAGCCGGGCCCGAAGAGCCTTCAGCCTGTTCAGGGTGGAGCTGCTTCCGAGGATCTCCATGGACTCGAACAACGGCGGAGAGACCTGTCGCCCGGTCACCGCGACACGCAACGGGCCGTAGGCCAGACGCGGTTTGATCCCCTCACCGTCGGGCATGCCCCGCCCCTCGACGATGGCGGTCTTGAGCACGTCCTCCAGATGGTCCTTGTCCCACTGCTCAGGGCTGAGCCCCTCCAGGGCGCTGATGCCCGCCTCCAGCACGTCTCCGGCCGAGGCCTTGAGCTTGGACAGGGCCTTGTCGTCGACGACGAGATCGTCGTCGGACACGAACAGGAAGCCGAGCATGTCGCGGCTCTCGCGCAGCAGCTGGATCCGGGTCTGGATGAGAGGGGCCGCCTCGTTGAGGATCTCCTGCTCCCGCGCAGTGAGCTTGTCGAAGGAGTCGGCTGAGACCAGTGGCGCCTGAGCGGTCTCTCCGGTCGGGTCGGGGTAGGCATCGGCGAGGTAGGGCACCAGCCGGTCCCGGAAGTCGGCCTCCCCCAGCGCACGCACCTGCTCGGCATTGATGGCCTCGCACTTCTTGGGGTCGAAGCGGGCCGGGTTGGGGTTGACGTCGTGGACGTCGAAGGCCTCGATCATCTCAGCAGCGGAGAAGACGTCGCGGTCCGCGCTCAGTGACCACCCCAGGAGGGCCAGGTAGTTGAGGAGCCCCTCGGGGATCATGCCGCGGTAGCGGTGGATGAGGAGGTTGGACTGCGGGTCCCGCTTGGACAACTTCCGATTGCCCTCCCCCATGACGTAGGGCAGGTGACCGAACTCGGGAACGACCTGAGCCCGACCGATGTCCATGAGGGCCCGGTAGAGGATCACCTGCCGCGGAGTGGAGGACAGCAGGTCCTCACCGCGCAGAACATGGGTGATGCCCATCGCGGCGTCGTCAACGGGGTTGACCAGGGTGTAGAGGGGCTCACCGCCTGCGCGCACGACGACGTAGTCCGGCACGCTACCGGCCTTGAAGGTGATCGGGCCGCGGACCAGGTCGGTGAAGGTGATGTCCTCCTCCGGCATCCGCATCCGCAGGACGGGCAGGCGCCCTTCGGCGCAGAAGGCGTCCTTCTGCTCCTGGGTCAGATCGCGGTCGAAGCCGTCGTAGCCGAGCTTGGGGTCCTCGCCGCGCTCACGGTGACGAGCCTCGATCTCCTCGGGGGTGGAGAAGGACTCGTACAGGTAGCCCGCCGCCAGCAGCTCGGCGGCCACCTCCTTGTACAGGTCCATGCGCTGGGACTGGCGGTAGGGCTCATGAGGGCCGCCCTTACCCACGCCCTCGTCCCAGTCCAGGCCCAACCACGTCAGGGAGTCCAGGATAGCATCGAAGGACTCCTCGGAGTCACGGGCGGCGTCGGTATCCTCGATCCGGAAGACGAAGGTGCCACCAGTATGGCGGGCGTAGGCCCAGTTGAACAGGCAGGTGCGCACCATGCCCACGTGAGGGGTTCCCGTAGGTGAGGGGCAGAAACGCACGCGCACGGACGATGAGCCCTGCCCCGGAACGCCGGAGGCGGCTGCGGGCTCAGGGCGGACAGCGGATGAGTGATCACTGAGTTCAGGCATGATAGGTCCAGGATAGTCCCCTCAGGCGCCGCTCAGGGAACAGGGTGGGTAACCCCCTGAAGGGGGTTCCCCACCATTCCGAGAGATGGGGATCTCACCCCATCGCACTGCGCACACGGACGAATTAACGTGCCACCCATGAGAACATGATGTCGCCGCCAGGAAGTCCTCGCGGCTTCCACCAGAGGTGCTGACATCCCCAGCCCGTTCGGGAAGACCCCCGACTCACCGTTCCTTGGAGGCCTCATGTCCCCGTCCCTGCATCCCTTGGCGCGTTCCGCCAACCGCCGCCGATCGGCTCTCAGACTCCCTCTTGTCGCTGGGCTCAGCCTCGCTCTGGCCGTCCCGGCTCTCGCTGCGTGCCAGGACGAGTCCGGCCCCGCGCACCCCAGCGCCTCCAGCAGTGCGTCATCATCCGCTGAAAAGTCGGGCAAGAGCACGGAGCCGTCGGGAAAGCCCTCCAAGGGAGGTAAGAACAGTAACGTCGAGTACGTTCCTTCGTGGGAGTTCCCGCAGTCCCACTCCGGTTGGAAGGTAACCGTTTACGACACCGACGGCAAGAACAGAATGGAAAAGTCGAACGGATGCGTGTTCTCCGCGACGCAGAACCTGTACGAATCAAGCGGGGAAGGCGATCGCGCCGAGTCGGACTATCAGGCAGAAGCCTTTGTCACCGCCTATCAGAAGCCGGACTTCACGAACGTCTCCTTCGAACCCACCAAGGACGATTCCACCCTGGTCAAGGACACCGATGGTCACGGCATCGAGACCAGACGGCTGGATTTCACATACACCGGTACGGAAGACCACAAGGACTACAAGCTCACCAGGGTCGTCCGTGTATTCAGTACGGTGGGCACACCCGTTATGCTCCAGGCGGCGTACGCCTGCCCTGCTGACGCCTACTCCTCCAGCGAGATGGAGACGCTGTTCAAGGCCACGCCGATCAGTAACCCCGGCCCAGCCGACATGGATGAGGCCGGGCCCGACAACGGGTCTGGCAAGGACTCCAAGAGTAACAACAAGAAGAAGAGCGATTCAGGCGACAAGAAGAGCGACGAGAAGGGTTCGGGAAGCTCTCCCAAGGACACCTGATCGGGCCCGCGGCTCCCCTTGAGCCGATGAGCAACACCGGTACTCACCGGGTATGGGTGGGGTTCTCGGGGCATGCCTCGAGAACCCCACCCATCGTCATCGGGGCGAGGACTCCAGCTCCTCGGCACCAGTCACATTGCCTCAGCGACGGACCACCGGGTTGGAGAAGAAGCCGATGCCCTCGACCTCGACCTCGACGCGCTGACCGGCGCGGATCTCGCCGACTCCCGCCGGCGTTCCAGTGAGAATGACGTCGCCGGGCAGGAGGGTAAAGATCGTCGATACGTAGGAGACCAGCTCGGGAATCGTGCGGATCATGTCCGTGGCCCGCCCCTCCTGGACGAGGCGGCCGTCGACCCGGGCACGCACCACCGCGTCGCCAGGCGAGAACAGCGGCTCGCGGCCGGGCTCGGGAACCTCGATCCACGGCCCCAGGGGGCAGGAGGTGTCGAAGGCCTTGGCCCGCACCCACTGCGGCTCGGCGCGCTGGCGGTCTCGGGCCGAGACGTCGTTGGCGACCGTGTAGCCCAGGATGACGTCGTCGGTGTGGTCCACGGGGACGTCCTTGGCGAGGGTCTTGATGACGACGGCGAGCTCGGCCTCGTAGTGGATCTCGTCGCTCCAGGAGGGTAGGACGATGGGAGCATCCGGGCCGATGACGGAGGTGTTGGGCTTGAGGAAGACGACCGGGTCGCGCGGTGGCTCGTTCTCCCCCATCTCGGTGATGTGGCCCGCGTAGTTCTTCCCGATCCCCACGACCTTGGAGCGCGGGATGACCGGCGACAGGAGCCGGGCCTCACGCAGCTCGACGACCTCCCCGGTGGCCTCGGGCAGGGAGTAGAGGGGGTCTCCCTTGAGGACCAGGAGGTGCCCGTCGGACTCGCCCGACGCGGTCTGTTCCTCGGGCAGGCCCTGGACGATGCCGTAGCGGGGCTCGTCACCGGTGGAGAAGCGCGCGATCTTCATGGGCCTCAGCCTAGCGCTGTTGGGCTCAGCTGCCCGAGGCCTCCTCGAGCGCGGCGCGACGCTCCGTGATGGCGGCGTGGGCGGCGCCGTCGGCGGCCCAGACGTCTCCGGGGAGCGTGCCGGGCAGGTAGGGGTTGTCGGTGGCGATGAAACGGATCTCGTCCTTCTCACCGGCCTCGACGGCGCGGCGCTGGGCCTCCCAGTCGCGCAGGGCCCCGAAGGCCCAGCCTCCCAGGGCGAGGATGGAGACCATGTTGATGACGGTCATCGCTCCCATGACGAGGTCGGACAGGCTCCAGACGAAGGAGAGGGTGGACAGGGAGCCGACGGCGGTGGCCACGATGATCATGGCCCGCAGGGCGTAGTGCTTGTGCTGCTTGCCCTGGAGGTAGTCCATGTTGACCTGGGCGTAGGTGTAGTTGCCCAGGAGCGAGGAGTAGGCGAAGACGAAGATGATGACGGCCATGAGGTACTGCGCCCAGCCACCGAGGACGTTGGTGACCGATGCCGAGGTCAGGGTGTTGGCGGCGCCATTAGCAACCTCTGGGGCGGATTGAGCGGCCACCGGGTCGTAGACCCCGGAGAGCAGGACGATGAGGGCGGTGACAGTGCAGACCACGATCGTGTCGACGAAGACGCCCAGGGACTGCACGAATCCCTGCTGGACAGGGTGGGGGACGGTGGCGGTGGCTGCGATGTTGGGGACCGATCCCTCACCGGCCTCGTTGGAGAACAGGCCTCGGCGGGTGCCGTTGAGAAGTGCGGCGGTGAATCCCCCGGCGGTCCCGGCGAAGGCCTGGTCGACTCCGAAGGCGCCCTCGAAGATGGAGAAGATCGCTCCCGGGATCGCGGTGACGTGCAGCACCAGGATGGCCACGGCGATGAGGGCGTAGACCACCGTCATGATCGGCACGAGCCATTCCGAGACCGCAGCGACCGACTTGATGCCCTTGAAGATGATCGGCGTGGTGATGACGACCAGGCCGACGGCGGTCATCCACGGCTCGATGTGGAAGGTGCTCTTCATCGTGGCGGCGATGGTATTGGCCTGAGTGGCCTCGTAGGCGAAGCCGAAGACGAAGGTGATGACGACGGCGAAGACCCGGGCGGCGGGCTTGGATCCCAGGCCGCGCTGGATGTAGTAGGCGGGGCCACCACGGAAGGAGCCGTCCGGGTGGGTGACCTTGTAGAGCTGGGCGAGGGTGGCCTCAATGAATCCGGTGGCCATGCCTACCAGCGCCACGATCCACATCCAGAACACGGCTCCGGGGCCACCCATGGTGATGGCGATGGCCACGCCCACGATGTTGCCGGTGCCCACTCGGGACGCCAGCCCGACGGCGAAGGCCTGGAAGGAGGAGATCCCGCCCTCGTTGCTGTCACGGGAGGAGGTGATGGCCCGCACCATGTAGGGAAAGAGTCGCAGCTGTACGAACCCGGTTCGTACGGTGAAGTACAGACCACCCAGCACGAGGAGCCAGGCGAGCAGGTAGAGGAACAGGTGACCGGAGGCCTTGTCCAGGATGTCCGCGCCTTCGGTGAAGAAGGACTCCAAGGATGCGGTCCAGCTGTTGTCTGCACTGGATGCCGCACTGTTCAGGGAAGCCAGAACAGATTGCACGTAAGAACCTCCGTCGGGGTGGGATAACGGTACAGGCGGGGTGGGCGATGAGCGCGTGATCGGGGCAGCATGGTCAGTAGCGAGTCACGCGTTACTCCCAGGTCCACCTCTCGTCGGGGAGGGGTGGGGCACCGTATTCGCGAAGGGTACGGACACTGTGTTTCAATTCGGTGACGCCGCTGTGCCGATGGTGCCACAAGTACACAAGGCGCGCAGTCCGCCTCGACACCGTGGATCTACCGGATGACCGGGCGCTCCCACGCCCCTTCGGGCAGAGCGGACGGCAGGTGCTCGGAGTCCCCGCTGAAGGCCGGCCGGTTCCCGTCCGACGTCGGAGCTCCTCGACGCGACTCCCAGTCCCTCAGAGCGCCGACGACCCACCGGCTGAGCAGCACCAGCGCGGCGAGGTTGATGATGGCGCCGACGCCGAGGAGCACGTCAGCCAGGGTCCACACGGTGGTCAGCTGCTGAACGCTTCCGATGCCAGCGCAGATGACGGCTCCGATCTGGAGCGCTCGCGAGACCCAGGGGCGGTCGGTGAGGTAGTCCAGACAGACCTGGGCGTAGGAGAAGGCCCCGATGATGGTGGTGTATGCCAGCACCACGACAAGCAGGGCCATGGGCCAGCGGCTCCACTCCCCCACGAGCTGGGCGATGGCGTCCTGGGTCAGGGTTCCCGCGGTCTCCTTGGCGGTTGCTCCGGGCTGGAAGACGTCTGCTCCGGCGACCAGGATCGCCAACGCCGTCGCGGTGCACACGAACAGGGTGTCCACCACGACCCCGAAGGCCTGGATGAATCCTTGCTGGACCGGGTGCTCGACGGTGGCGGAGCCCGCGGCGCAGGCAGCCCCTCCCAGCCCCGCCTCATTGGAGAACAGACCACGACGTACCCCGTTGAGCAGGGCAGCGGTCACTCCCCCGGCCAGTCCGCCCAGTCCCTGGCGCAGTCCGAAGGCACCCTCGATGATGGAACGCAGCGCCTCCCAGGCCTGGACTGGGTGGGTGAGAAGGATCGCCAGGACCAGAGCCAGGTAGGCCAGCGCCATGAGCGGGGCCAGGTACTCGGCCACCCGTGCCATGGCGCGCAGGCCCCCGAGGAGAACCGGTGCGGTCAGTACCACGACGAGGACAGCACCCAGGCTCGGCGAGATCCCTCCGGCCCCTTGGAGGGAGGCGGTGATGGCGTTGGCCTGCACCATGGGCATGACCAGTCCGTTGGCGATGAGGAAGACGATGGCGAACACGGCGCCCAGGATCGGCAGCCGCAGTCCGCGGGAGATGTAGTAAGCGGGGCCGCCGCGGTAGGTTCCGTCCGCACGGCGCACCTTGAACAGCTGGGCAAGAGTCGCCTCGCTGAAGGCGGTGGCGGTCCCCAGGATCGCCACGAGCCACATCCACAGCACGGCGCCGGGGCCCCCCATGATCAGTGCCAGCGCCACCCCGACGATGTTGCCGGTTCCCACCCGGCAGGCCAGTCCGACGGCGAAGGCCTGGAAGGAGGTGATTCCACCGTGCCGCCCGTCGCGGGATCCCGCCACCGAGGCGGCGATGGCATTGGCGTGCCGCAGCTGGACGGCCCGGGTTCGGACTGTGAAGAAGATTCCGGCTCCTACCAGCAGCCACATGAGGACCCAGGAGAAGAGCAGGTCGGAAGTGGTGGACAGGACGGTATCGATCTGCTCCGTCCACGAGGCGTGCGCCATTGCAGTCATCGCGATCAGCCCCGTCTTGCTGCGTCGTCGGGCTCCCAGACGCCAGGAACAACGTCTCCGGGCAGGAGGGAGTTACCGTGACCGACGAAGGTCGGTTCGGTGATGCCCCGGGCTCGCTGGGCCTCGAAGTCCCGCAGGGCTCCGATGACCCAGGGGGCCAGGCGGATGATGACGACGAGGTTGAGCACGCCCAGCAGTCCCAGGGCGATGTCGGTCAGGGCCCAGACGATGGGCAGGGTCAGGACGGTGCCGCCGAAGGCCGCCGCGGTCAGGAGGATCCCGAAGACCTGCTCGGACCGACGCTCTCCGCCCAGGAAGTTGACGTTGACCTGGGCGTAGGAGTAGCAGCCCAGCACCGTGGAGAAGACCAGGACGAAGATGAGCACCACCATGGGCCAGGTGGTCCAGGCGCCCAGGTGCTCGGCAACGGCCTGCTGGGTGAGGATCGCTCCGACCAGGGAGCCGTCGCCGGGGTGGTAGGCCTTGGTGGTCAGCAGGATGAGCAGGCCGGTGGCCGTGCACACGAGGATCGTGTCGACGAAGACGCCGAAGGACTGGATGAGTCCCTGACGCACGGGGTGGGCGACGGTCGCGGTGCCTGCGGCGTTCGGGACCGTACCGAGACCGGCCTCGTTGGAGAACAGACCGCGGCGCACACCGTTGAGCAGCGCTGCGAGGACTCCTCCGGCAGCGCCGAAGAAGGCCTGGTTGAGGCCGAAGGCCCCTTCAAAAATGCTCAAAAGGACCTCGAGAAGCTTGTCCGCGTTAAGGACGATGACCACCACGGCCATGAGCACGTAGGCCAGCGCCATGACGGGAGCGAGCCACTCCGCGACGCGGGCCACGAGCCGGACTCCACCCAGGACCACCGGCGCGGTCAGCAGAACGAGGAAGACCCCGACCACCCAGCCCGAGACGCTGGGGACGGTGGCCGTGATGACCTGGGCCAGTGAGTTCGTCTGCACCATGACCACGGTGACGCCGACCGAGACGATGCATATGACGGCGAAGATCCTGCTCCACAGAGCCGATCCCAAACCGTTCTTGATGTAGTAGGCGGGGCCCCCGCGGAAGGTGAAGTCCCGACCGCGCTCCTTGAAGATCTGGGCGAGCGTGGACTCCACGAAGCTGGTCGCCATGCCGATGAGCGCTACGACCCACATCCAGAACAGGGAACCGGGGCCACCGGCCACAACGGCCAGGGCGACGCCGGCGATATTGCCGATGCCGACTCGGGCGGCCAGCCCCACCGCGAAGGCCTGGAAGGAGGAGATGCCTCCTTGGGCACCTGAGCGCGACCCGGACAACGAGTTGACCATGGTGCCGAAGTGGCGCAGCTGGACCAGGCGGGTGCGTGTGGTCAGGTAGAGACCGGCCAGGATGAGCAGGGCGGCAAGAAGATAGGTGTAGAAGAAGTCGTCGACGGAGTTGAGCAGGTTCTCGATACTGGTGAGGTTCATGCGTCGGCTCCTGTCGAGGCGGCGGGCTGGCTGCTGGCCGGGGTGGCTGCGGGAACGCCGTCGTCGGCGATGCTGTCCACCTCGGCCAGGTGGGTCCTCTCGCCGGTCCAGACGTCACCGGGGAGGTCACCGGGCAGGTAGGGGTTGCCCACGCCGCTGAACAGGGGCGCGACTCGTCCCGCCGCGCGCTGGGCGTCCCAGTCCCTGAGTGCCCCCACTCCCCAGCGGGCGAGCCAGATGAGGGCGACCAGGTTGGTCAGGGTCATGACGGCCA
>ERZ772945.2609-NODE-2609-length-10808-cov-2.073282_pt1 | contig 10808 bp, 7 predicted proteins | sample MGYA00511681_ERZ772945 | MGnify/ENA primary metagenome ERZ772945 (study PRJEB29015, sample SAMEA2737943) | human oral metagenome | biome: human oral; feature: human-associated habitat; material: dental | place: China | collected 2143 ... | reverse complement strand
GGGGGGGGGGGGTAGAATTATGCTAAAAAATCTTAACCAAAGAGGCTATATGTTTAATTTTTTAAAAAATGTCTTTATTATCTTTTGTATTATCGTAATATGGGAAGCAATAAATAATAAATCGGGCAGTAAAGAAGGCTACTCACAAACGGGTTTTAATAGCTGCGATAGGCTAGTTAGGCTCACAACAGAAAAACTAAAGCAAGAAAATAACGAGCTAAGAAGAACGTATATATTGATGAAGCTAGAGGCAGGCTTGCAAATGTCCAACGAGCTTAAGAAACAATTTTGTTTATCGGCGCTCGAACATCCAGATGACTTTTTTAATGTGAAGAAATAAATTTTTATAAGGAGAAAAAAATGAGAAAAATTGTTTTGGTTTTGACCTTATTATGGACTTTTGCATTTACGCAGACGGCGAAGCAAGATTGCGAAGAGTGTACGAGCACTCTACCGGGGGACATATTTTCGGAGATCGATAAAGATTACGCCAATGCTGCTAAATTTTACGAAAAATGTTGCGATTGCAATCAATACGATGCCTGCCAAAAGCTAGGGATATTATATGGCGACGGAAAGGGTGTGGAAAAAAACAGCAAAAAAGAGTTTGAGTTAATAAAAAAGTCGTGCGATGGAGGATCGGTACGCGGTTGCACATCGCTTGCTTATCAATACCACTTAGGAGGAAATGTTAAACAAGATCATAAAAAAGCGCTTGAATTATTTAAAAAGGCGTGTGAGGGCAACTATGGTTTATCTTGTTATATGTCGGCAACTTATTATACGGGCGAATATGAGGAAAACGGCATAGAAAAAGATGATAAAAAGGTGATTGGATTCTACACAAAAGCATGTGATAAAGGACTTGCATTGGGTTGCACAATACTAGGAGGGATCTATCATTCGGGCGATTTCGGTACAGAAAAGGACAACAAAAAAGCATCCTATTTTTACAAGAAAGCTTGCAACGGTGCCGACGACCAATGGAGTGCTTGCGCGGCATACGCCGCGTATGCAGAAGATAAAGATAAACTGGAGGCGGCAAGATACTATAAAAAAGCGTGCGAACTCGGTAAGGCGGATCCTCTCGCTAAAAATGAGAAATCTGCACAGGTTGTGCAATTTGCCTGCCGTTCATATAATTCTATAAAAAGTCTCATCGAATAAGATTGCTGCGGGCAACATAGCAAAGCATTGCCCGCACGAAGCTCTCCGTACATATGAGTGTAGACTAAACTTAAAAGGTTGCGATGCAAAGCGCAAGGCGAGTATTTGCAGTATCGCAGCGAGACTATCAACTAAGCTCCAATCACGCTAAAACCCTATTTACCGAGCGCTTGTGCAAGCGGGTATTGCAAACCACCGAAGCAAAAAGTCTGATCGGAAGCGTTTGCGGCGTATCCCAACCGACCGCCCCCCATATTTTGCTCTGTAGCTCTAGCTTACGCCAAAATTTTAGGATTTTGAAATTTAGCGCAAAAATATTATAATTTCGCCCAAATCACGGCTAGGACAGAAAATGAACTCACGCGTGCAAAACGAATATCTAAAATCAAAAATTATGAGCGCCGAGAAAGCCTGCGAACTGATCCCAAATGGCGCATCGGTGGGCTTTAGCGGCTTTGTTGGGGCGGGTTGCGCGCTAGCGCTACCACAAGCCCTGGCGCAACGAGCGACAACGCTGCACGAAAAAGGCGAGCCCTATCAAATCAAAATTTTTACAGGCGCATCAACCGATCCGCTTTTAGACGGAGTTTTGGCAAAAGCAGGTGCCGTGAGCTTTCGCGTGCCGTTTTTTACGGATGCCGATATGCGCCGTGCGATAAATAGTGGCGCCGTGCGATACGCGGACGTGCATCTATCAAGCCTTGCCGCGCAGCTTAAAGCTGGCTTTTTTCCACATCTAAACTTTGCCGTGATCGAAGTAGTGGCGATTAAAGAAAGCGGCGTGCTCGTGCCGTCCACGTCGCTAGGCAATAACCAAGCCTGGCTCGATATCGCCGATCGCGTGATTTTAGAAGTGAATTACTATCAGCCGCTTGAGCTGGAGGGCATTCACGACGTTACGGATCTGCGCCTGCCGCCGCATGCTGAGGATCTGCCGATCAAGCACGTAGGCGATCGCGTAGGTAGCCCCTATATGCATGTAGATCCTGCCAAAGTAGTCGCTGTAATAGAGGCTAGGACGCATGATCGCGTCAATAATTTCACCGCCGTGGATGAAATTTCAAGCGCGATTGGGCTAAACGTCGTAAAATTCTTAAAAAACGAGGAAGCTTGCGGCAGACTTCCCGCAAAGAAGCTACTGCCGCTACAATCGGGCATCGGCAACGTCGCTAACGCCGTGCTTAGCTCGCTACAAGGCGCTGGCTATCAAGGGCTGCAGTGCTACTCCGAGGTGATTCAAGACGGCATGCTAGATCTTATCAAAAGAGGCGTCGTAGGCACTGCAAGTGCCACAGCGCTATCGCTTAGCCCTGCAGGTGTCGAGGAATTTCAAAAAAACATCGATTTCTACCGCAAGCACATCATACTGCGTTCGCAAGATGTCTCCAACTCGCCAGCGCTCATCAGAAGGCTTGGCGTCGTGTCGATGAATGGCATGCTAGAGGCAGATATCTACGGTAACGTAAACTCCACCAATGTCATGGGGTCGCAGATGAAAAACGGTATTGGCGGTAGCGGCGACTTCGCTCGCAACGGATATTTGTCGCTATTTCTTAGCCCATCGCTCGCTAAAGGCGGCGCGATCAGCGCTATCGTGCCGTTCGTGAGTCACGTTGATCATACCGAGCACGACACTCAAGTCATCATCACCGAATACGGCATCGCCGATCTGCGCGGCAAATGCCCTCGTGAGCGTGCTCGCGCGATGATAAGCATCGCGCATCCCACTTACCAAGACGCGCTGAGAGATTATTTCGAGCGGGCATGTGCGCAGCCCTGTGCGGGGCATACTCCGCACATCCTAAGCGAGGCGCTGTCGTGGCATCAAAGATTTAAGGATACGGGGAGTATGAAGGCTTAGAGCGAATTTGCTTGAGCTAATGCGCTAAAGCCTAAAGCTTAAACCCATTTTTGCTGAAGCGGGAAGTTTGCACTTAAAAATTCCGCCTGCATTTGAAAGCTCTATCGTTATTTAGAGCGAGGCGCACTAAAATTTTATTTTGTAAAGCTCGCGCGAAATGTTATAAAACGAATAGATCGAAATTTGCGCCATAAAATTTTAAAATTTGCAGGCGGGTTTAAGGCGCGGAATTTAAAATTTTATCGCTACGGAATTTTAAAATTTAGCCTTAAATTTGCAGCTCGCACATTTCAAATTTTAAAATTCTACGGCTTGGAATTTTAAAATTTTGAACTTCGCAAAATTTCATCCATAAATCCGCTATTAAATTTTAAATTTAGCTCCACTTCATTTGCCACGCGTAAGCTTTTTTGGCAATTTAGCTATAAGGCGCGCCATAAGTTTGCGATAAAACCGCGTAGTATCTGTCAAGATGAATTCCGTATAAATTAAAGCGGCGGCTTGCTAAATCAGAATTTATCGCCTTACGAATGCGATCTTTGGGCTATAAATTTAAAGAGGCGGGCTATAAAGTCGCGGCGAGATGAGGTTAGAATTTTATCCTCGAAGGCTCCATCGGCTTGCTGTAGAAGTAGCCTTGCATATATTTAATCCCCATCTCTTCTAAGATGATTGAAATTTCGTGGTTTTCTACGTATTCGGCGATGAGCTCGTAGCCCTGCTTGCGCGCGAAGTTAGCGATGGTTTCGACGATAGCGCGCGAGTTTTTGTCGTTTGCGATGTTTTTGATGAGCGCTCCGTCGATCTTTATGTAATCCACGTCGAGCGTTAAAATTCTATAGTAGTTGGAGTATCCGCTGCCAAAATCGTCTATTGCGACCTTGCAGCCGTAGTTTTTGGCTACGGCGATGAAACTGCGTAGGCTCTCGTAATCGTCAAATTCCTCGCTTTCTAAAATTTCAATAAATAGATTTGAAGCATTTGGGCTGGATGCGAGCTTGCGCTCTAAAAGCTCCTTGATACCTTCGTTTGCGATGTCAAAATATGAAAGATTTATGCTAAAGCAAGTCCCTGCGAAGCGGTCTAGCAAGCGAAAGGCTTCGTTTATTACAACCTGAGTTAGCGGGATGTAGAGCGAGGTTTGCTTTGCGATATCGATAAACTCACCCGGGCAGCGCGTCTTGCCCGAACGGTCGATTAGGCGGATTAGAATTTCATATACTAACGGGACATAATCACCGCCCTCGGTGCCGTAGGTGTTACCACTAGGATCGCGGTGGGTGATATCAAATATGGGCTGAACAAGCACAAAGACTTGATTTTTCTTGATCGCATTTTGAATGGTGTTGATCATAATCTGGTTTTGAAGATATTTTTCCTCAATCGCATTTGGGCGAGAATAAAAGCCCACGCGCTCGTTTTTACTCTGCGCCTCATACATCGCCATGACCGCCTGAAAGACCCTATTTGCGCCACCTGCCACGTCGGCGCGCTCGCTTACGCCCATAGTGATATTTAAAGGCGCGGACGCAAAGCCCTCGGTGGTATGGAGATTGAAAACTTTATCGGTGAAATATTTGTTTATGATCTCCACGTCGCGCGCGACATTTAGTCCCTCGTAAAATAGGCAAAACTCATCCGATTGGATGCGAAAGATACTAGCTTTGATCTCGTGCGATTCGATACACATCGCAAGCGTGCGCGCAAAGGAGCGCAGAATTTCATTCGTCGTCTCTGCCTTGTAAAAAAGCCGTAAATTTGCAAAATTTACGATAGTGATATAGATCGCTACGCCCGTTTTTTCGGCGTTTATTAGCTCATATAGCGCTGCTTCGTTGCCCTGGCCCGTAAGATGATCGATATAGACTTGATTGTTTAAGCTCTCCTTCGCGTTCGCAAGAGCTAGCTTCATAATCTCGCGCTCGCCGATGTCATGAGCGTAAAGCGCATATAGCGGCGGCTTGGATGCAGCAGCGATATTTGATAGCCTTAGGCTCACATCGGCTAGCTCGCCGTTTTTACGAAGCAGGCGCGTATCTTTGGCGCTTTTATTTACCATCGCAGGAAGCTCGGTCCCTTTATCTTTGGGCATCAAAACTCCAAGATCGCTCCCTTGTAGCTCGCTTTGTTCGTAGCCGCTTAAGCTAAGCGCGCTTTTATTGGCGTATAAAATTTTAAAGCTCTGATCTGCCAAAACTATCGCTTCGCCTGCTTGCTCGCATAGCGCGCGATAGGGCGCGAGGGCGCGTTTACTACGCAAAGCATCGGAATTTATGATGTAAGTAAGCAGTAAAAACGACAAAAACACCGCCGTGTAAAGCATCGTCATTTGCATAAACGAGCCGTAAAATTCCTCACTAGCGTAAGAAAATCGCTCGCGCAGGCTTGCGAAGCGCTCGTTTAGTAACGAGAGATTATCGCTTACAATGATATTTTGCCGCTCGAAATTCCTTAAAATTTGCCGCGCAATTCCTATAAACGCAGCTTCGTCGGGGCTTGACGCATCTGCGTTTTCTAGCGCACTTTTTAAAGCAGAGATCTCGGAGCGATTTTTATAATTAAGCCCTAAAATTTGAGAGTAGAGATTTGCTCTTTGCACATTTGTGCCACTGGATAAAAATTTTTGCTGCAGACTTTGAAAAAGGATTAAATTCTGCGAATTTAAAGCCCCAAGCTCGTCCAAAAGCGAAATCTTATCGCTAAAAGCGTTTCCGATCGCGCGCACATCGCTGCTAAGTCCGATTTTATCGATGATTTTGTCTTTTTGTAAAGCTTGCAGCACCTGATAGATGCCGCGCATATCGGCATTTGCGATCGAAAAGTCCCTTCTTGCGATCTTTGCATCAAATAATATATTTAAGCGGTTATCGGCGTTATCGATCAAAGCTAGCTCGCGCGAAATCGTGCTAAATCTCGCTACATCTCTTAGCGACGAGAAATAATTCCCGGCGATGATTATGCCTAATATCATAATCCCCACCATCAAAGCCCACATTATCTTATCTTTCATCCTGCGCCTCCGTCATCTCGCCCTTAAGTGTAGCCAAAAAGCTCATCAAAGCATCAAGCTCCCCATCGTTAAGATCGTATTTTAGCAGATCCTTTGCGATCTGCCGCACCGCAAGACGCAAATCCGTCTGCCCGTTTACGTAAGGTGCGGTTTGCGTGATATTACGCAAGCTAGGCACGCGGCGCAACTCAAATCCGTCGGAAGTGAACTTATGCCTAGGCGCATCCTCCTCTTCCGCGCTTGGGCGAATTTTAGTAAAACTGCCGGTGCCTAGGCTAACGCCGTTGTGACATGCCGAGCACAGCCGCACAAAAAGCACATATCCGTTATATTCGGCATCATTTAGCTTAACCTCGCCGCGCAAAAATCGGTCAAATTTGGAATTTATCGCCGTTTTGGACTTTAAAAATTCCGCCAGCGCATCAATGAAGTTCGCCGTATTCGCCTCGCCGTAAGCACTTTTAAAAGCCTGCTTGTAGGCTAAATTCTTCCTGATAAGCTTTAAAATTCTATCTTCGCTCGCGTCCAGTTCATTCCCGCTAAAAACCGACGCCGCGATCCGCGCTTCAAAGCCCGCGAAATTATAATCGCCCAAATAGCGGTCAAAATAATAAGAATTTATGAGCGTAGGCACGCGTCCATCGCGCACCGAAGCGCCCGAATCGTTTAGATAGAAGTTATGGCAGCTTTCGCAGGAGCGGCCTTTACTGCTAAATCTTACGTCGGTAAAAATTTTTGCGCCCAGCCGCGCCTTTTGTGGGTCGTATTTAGGCATCTCAAGCGGCGAGAAAAGATTGCCGCAAAGCCCCAAAACCGGCGCCAGGCTAAATATAAAACAGCTTAAAGCTCGCTTCAATCTCATCGCTTATCATCCCGCTTCTAACCCGCTTTTTCAAAAGCTCCTCGATCTCGCGCTCACTAGCCTCCGCGCCATCCATATGCAGGTGCCACGCGGCGTTTTGCACCGCTTCTTGCAGGCTGCGTTTTTGCTCGCGCTTTTCGGTTAAAATTTCGCTTTTAAATTTGATGTCGCGCGCCCCGAGCAGCGCCTCAAACTTTTCGGCGGCGGTAGCAAGCCTTTTATGCCCCGTGCCGAAGCGCTCAAAAAGCGGCGCCAGCATCGATGAATTACGCTCGCTCGCCCAATTTAGATAAATTTTTCGCTCGCCCAAAGCTAAAAACGCCTCAAAATCCTCCGTGCTTTTTAGCGCGGGGCTCATCGTAAGAAATGCAATATCAAAAACTGCGGGAATTTTAAAATTTTCGCTCTCGCGGTTTTTGCTCACAGCGTCTTTTAAATTTAAAGCCCGGGCTTCTTGAGCTTGCGCGTTTGAAATTTCGCTTTGCGAGCGCGGATAAATTTTAAAATTTTCGCCTGCTCCGTCTGCAAAACCATCGCGGCTAAGCCGCTCGCAAAACTCCGCGAAGCTTAAATTTAATACGTTTTGCAAGCTGATGCCAAACTCCTCTGCGCTACGCCTTAGCTCGCGCAGCATCCCCTCCGAGCTATCGATCGCCGTAACCTTGGCGCCCAGCGACGCGAGATACAGCGAGTAAACCCCCGTGCCGGCGCCCACGTCTAGCACGCTTTTGCCCGCAAAGCTCACGCCCCAGCCGCGCAGTATCTCAAACACCCGCTTGCCGAAATCGCCCGGCTCGCCGCTAAATTTGGCGTAACTTTCGGACTTTTTATCCCAGCTATTTTTATGTGATTTTTCGCCGATTCTCTCCACCGCTAGCCTTTAAATTTTTCGTAATAATAGCAAAATTTGGCAATTTTTCCGAATTTGGGCTATAATAAATGCTTTCAAAATCTAGGCGAAAGGGCGTTCATGGCGGACGTGACGATAAGAAATTTAAACTTTGCTTACGAAAAACGCGAAATTTTAAAAGATATAAACCTAAGCTACGAGCTGCGCGATTTTTTAGCGATTTTCGGGCCCAACGGCGGCGGCAAAAGCACCCTTTTGAAGCTGCTTTTGGGGCTGCTGCGACCAAGCTCGGGCACGATCGAAATTTTAGGCAGATCGCCCGTGCTTGCCAGAGCGCAAATGGGCTACGTACCGCAGTTTATAGCGATAAACAAAAGCTTTCCCATAAGCGTGCTCGAAGTCGTTTTAATGGGGCTGATAGATAAGAAAATTTTCGGCTTCTACTCCAAATCCGAGCGCGAACAAGCTATGCAAGCCTTGGGGCGCGTAGGTATGCAAGACCTTGCAGACTGCCGTATCAGCGAGCTTAGCGGCGGGCAGAGACAGCGCGTTTACATAGCGCGGGCGCTGTGCGCAAAGGCTAAAATTTTACTTCTTGATGAGCCGCTAGCGAGCATCGATACGATGGGGCAGGTTCAAATTTACGAGCTTTTAAAATCCCTAAACGAGAGCGGCTGCGGCATAATTTTAATCAGCCACGACGTGCAGCTTGCACTAAACTACGCAAACCGCGCGCTTTACGTCGCAAACGGCTCGGCGCATACCCACGAGATCGATCCGGGAGGCAGAGCGGAATTTTTAGAGCACCTGCGACGCGAGCACGGACACTTCTGTGCCGTCGATCTCGCGCTTAACGAATGCTGCTGCAAGGAGGACAAAAATGGCTGAAATTCTATCCTACGATTTCATGCGAAACGCCCTACTCGGCGGACTTTTGGTCAGTATAGTCTGCGGCGTCGTGGGCTCTTTAGCCGTGATAAATCGCATGAGCTTCATAGCAGGCGGCATCGCGCACGGCGCATACGGCGGCATCGGCATCGCGCTATTTTTAGGCATCTCGCCCGTGCTAGGAGCTAGCGTATTTGCGCTGTTTTTGGGGCTGCTCATCGCCTACGTCACGCTGCGAAACACCGAGCGCTTCGACGCCGTAATCGGCGCGATATGGGCGTTTGGAATGGCGCTGGGGATAATCTTTGCCGATCTCACGCCCGGGTACAAATCCGATCTGATGAGCTTTTTATTCGGCTCGATCTTAGCGATAAATCACGAAAATTTGATCTTCATCGGCATTTGCGGCGCGGCATTTGCGGCGCTTACGGCGTGCTTTTACAGGCAGTTTTTAGCGATCAGCTTCGATAAGGAATTCGCCCTGCTGCGCGGAGTGAATACAAGCGTCTTTTACTACGTCCTCGTAGTGATGGCGAGCCTCGCGGTGGTCGCGTCGATTCAGATCGTAGGACTAATCTTAGTGATCTCGCTGATGACAATCCCGCCCTTCATCGCCGAAAAAATTTCAAAAAACTTAGGCTCGATGATGGCGATAAGCTGCGCGCTATCGGCGCTTTTTTGCGCGGCGGGGCTTATTTTGAGCTTTAAGCTCAACCTAACCAGCGGCGCTTCGATAATCCTAGTCGCCTCGGTCTGCTTTTTCGCAAGCTCGGTCTTTAGCAAACTTCGCGCCTAAAATCCCGCCCAGCTCGCTAAGCAGGATGCCCGCGAGTATTAGCGCCGCGCCTAAAATTTGAAGCGCGCTTAGCTTCTCGCCGAAAGCATACCCCATCACGCCCGCGCTTACGGGCTCCAGCGCGAAAATCAGCACCGTTTTTATCTCGCTTACGCCGCGGTTTTGCGCCATTGTTTGGATCACAAACGCCGCGAGGGTGGCAAAGATCGAGGTCAAAACCAGCGCAAAAACGAAATCAAAACTCGGCGAAAAGATCAAATTTCCTAGCACCTTTATCTCGCCTTCAAATTCCGCGTGCGGAGTAAAAACCGCCGCGATCAGCGCACAGACGCAGACGCAGATAAACTGCACGATCACAAAGCCGTAGAGATTGCTTTTGCGCGCGCAGACGCCGGTAAATACGATATGAAGCGCGTATGCAAACGCCGAAATCAGCGTCAGTCGCTCGCCTATGCCAAATCCCACCGCGCCGCTTGCTCCGCTTAAAAAATATAGCCCCAAAAGCGCCACGACCGCACCGCCAAAGGCGCTCGCACCGACTTTTTTGCCGAAAAACGCAAGCATTAAAAAGGGCACGATGACGACGTTAAGCCCCAAAATAAACGCCACCGTCGATGATAGCGCATAATCAAGCGCTATGGTCTGGCACGAAAAATCGCAAAACAGCATCAGCCCGCAAAACACGCCCCGCCCTATCGTGCCGCGGTCAAATTTGACGCCGAAGCGCAGGCAGGCGAGGTAGGTAAAAATGCTCGCCGCCAAAAAGCGCCAAAACAAAAAGCTAAAAACGTCGCCGCTATGCAGCGCGCGCTGAACCGGCACGAAAGTGCATCCCCAAACGATCGCTACGAAAAGCAGCCCCAGATCCCACAGTCTGCTAGGCGGAACGGGGTTTTGCGCGCGGCTTTGCGCGGAATTGGAATTTTGCTCAAAACTCTGCACGGAATTCGAGCTTTGCGTAGAATTTAAATTTTTTGCGGAGTTAGAATTCTGTGTAGTATTAGAATTTTGCGAAGCGCTGGGGCTTAGCGCGGAACCATAGTTAAAGCCCTGCGGTGCATGAGCGGAGCCGTGGCCCTTTGCAATGATATCGGTAAAATTTTTCTTTGAGCGTCGCGTATGAGCGGCGGCGAGGCTTTTTGTGGGGCTTAAATTTGGCTCGTCTACGGCGCTCGCACGATTTAGCGAACTCTCGCTATTTGCGCTACTATGAGTGGAATTTCCCATAAAATTTCGTTTGAAATTTTTTGCGGAATTTTCGCAAGGATTTATTGCGGAGACTTTTGCGGAATTTAAAGCTTTGTTTTCGGCGCAGCTTAGAATTTGCGCGGACTTCAAATTTAGCACAAGAGCCGCAAAATTTAAAGCAACTTT
>ERZ772945.2608-NODE-2608-length-10823-cov-4.795412_pt1 | contig 10823 bp, 9 predicted proteins | sample MGYA00511681_ERZ772945 | MGnify/ENA primary metagenome ERZ772945 (study PRJEB29015, sample SAMEA2737943) | human oral metagenome | biome: human oral; feature: human-associated habitat; material: dental | place: China | collected 2143 ... | reverse complement strand
AAGGATATGCTCCACATCGCAGTCCGCATTGGAGAGATTGGTTAAGGTAAGCATGATCAGAACTTGTAACTGTAGCTCAGGAGGAAGTTGAACGGTGCAACATAATATTTTGTCCCTGAGTGCCCCGCTGTATCATCACGGTTGAGCACATTATCGATGCGCAGATTGATCTCGCTGTGCTCATCGGGGGCATAGGCTGTGTTCCATGTCGTGAGCAGATACGGTTTAGAACGAAATGTGGGCTTGCTGTTTGGCGTCTGTATACGATCAGCAAGATAAGAAGCAGTGAGCGCAGATGTCAATTTTCCTTTGTGGTAGTTCACGCCTCCTGTCAGCTGAACTTTTCCAAATGTACGCACCCATCCAAGTTTATTCTCAGTATTCTTTGTCATCGGATTCTGCCACGTTACCCCCCAGTTGTAGGAGAAGCCATTTGCTCCCCGAATCTCATGGGAAAGTTCCACTCCAACGTTCCGCATCTCCTCATTCGTATAGTAGCGCACCGGATTTGTCAGATCGTCAATGTGAGGAGTGATATTATCCTTAACACGTATATGGAATATTGCAGCTTTCCATGTATGTCTATCATGATTCTGCTTCCAACCAATTTCATAATTGATGCCTTTCTGTGGACGCAGATTCGGTGAAGGCAGCTGTGAAGCATTATCGTTATACATTTGTGCAAAGGTTGGCATGACAAAGGATTGGCTGATATTCAGGTATAGGCTGTTCTCACGATCGAGCTTGTGCAGCCACTGCCCAGATGCGCTGAGGTTGCTGTAGTTCTGACTGCGTGCAGCCCCCGTTGTCCACGTTCCACGCAATCCGAAAATACCAGTATTTCTCTTATCGAAGCGCTGCTCCCACTGCCCAAAGATCCCCCAGTTGTTGCGCGAATACCGTTCATTTCGAGTGCTGGCAGAGGTGGGAAGCGCCGCATACATTTCGTGCACAAGGTCAAAGCCCAATATAGCGGTGGATTTTGGACTCATCTTCCAAGTGCGCTGTACGTCCATTCCATATGAACTGTTCTTTTCACGCGTATGGTACCAACTATTCCTTCTCTGCCATGAACGGGTGATGTATGTAGGTCCCTCGTATGCCAAATTTCCCGTATTATAGAACAAGCTTCCCTTCCAATTGGCATCCTGATAATTCAGCTGCGTAATATACTGTTTTGTTTCATATTTACGGGCTTGAATTACATCCCCCACACGCAAGCCTGAAGTGCCTCCCCGTGCCTGAGATACCTCACTCGTATATTTCCCCTCCGTTTCATAGTAACCAAAAAGGAAATTCAGTCTGGGGTTCACTTGATAAGAAAGCCCTATGTTCTGTCGAATGATATTGCTGACATCCAGACGCGTCTCTCCTCTAAAACGAGCAGTCGATGCACTTGCATAGTTAAGGCCATCTCTGTTGCCCCATTTATCGTAGTTGTAGTAGAAGCCAAATTTCTCATCGCCAACGCTCACGCCGTAGCTACGCTGTCCATAGTTGCCGAGGCCCACATGAACCTCGTTTGTGCCCTTTTTCTTTGTGATGATATTGACAACACCGCTGACTGCCTCACTGCCGTAGAGAACAGACCCACTCCCTTTGACAATTTCAATACGTTCGATGCTGCTTGCAGGGATTTGGTCGAGGTTATACTTTCCGCGCCATGCAATCGGATTCCCGTTCATAAGAACGAGTGCGCCGCCCTTAATCCCGCGCAGATTTACTTCATTCGTCATTCCCCCCATCGCTGCACCATTGGGGCCAAAGGACTTATAGACGAAGCTGTCAACCTGCGAGAGCACATCCGCTGCGTTCGACGCGCCGCTCTGTTTAATGTCCTCTGCCGTGATCACTGTCGTTGCGGCGGGCACATCAATATCCTTTTTCTTCGTGCGCGTCGCCGTCACCACAATCTCATCAATGGTATAGCTGTCTAAATTTTCCTCCGCCTTGTCTGCCGCCTCCGCGCCCGCAACTAAGCCAAGGCTCATTATCGTCCCCAGCACGGCGGCAGTTAATCCTTTCCTCTGCACTTCGTCACCATTCCTTTCAACACGCACCCTCCAGTTGCCGTTATCAGTGAGAACCCCATTCATTCTCCTCTTCAACCGGGCAGAACCCTTTACCCACTCAAATTAAGTGCATTATAATATGAATAAACAATAAATGCAAACCAAGTTCTAATTCATCTCTTCCTGTCATATTCAGCGGGACACAGGGCGGACCGTATTTTTCTCCGCCACCAGCGTCATCCTCTTCCCCCAAAACAGAACACACCGCGCCTTCATTCCCCTCCTCCAAGGCTTGCGATGGCCGTGGGTTTTATATATAATAATGATATTCTTTTATTTTATACTTTATGCAGAGGGGTGGAAATCATGTTCATGACGACAGTGCGAAAGAGCCTTGCGCTCGGCTTCGCCGCAGTTCTCACCGCGGGCCTCGTCGCCGGGTGCGGCGGCAGCAGCAAGCCTTCCGCCGATTCGGGAGGCGGCGCGTCAAAGCAGTACAAGGTGGGCATCGTGCAGCTCGTGGAGCACAGCGCGCTGGACGCGGCCAACAAGGGGTTTGTGGACGGGCTGAAAAAGCGCGGCTTCGAAGAGGGAAAGAACCTCACCATCGACCGGCAGAATGCCCAGGCCGACCAATCGAACCTGCAAAACATCGGACAGCGTTTCCTGAGCAACAAGGTTGATCTCATCTACGCCATTGCCACACCGGCAGCGCAGACCATGGCCAGCCTGACGAAGGAGATCCCCATCGTCGGCTCCGCCATTACCGACTACGTAGGGGCAAATCTGGCCGCCAGCAACGAAGCCCCCAAGGGCAACGTCACCGGAACCAGCGATATGAGCCCCATCAAGGAACAGATCGATCTTCTGCAAAAACTCTATCCCGACGCCAAGACCATCGGTACCATCTACTGCTCCAGCGAAGTCAATTCCGAACTCCAGGTCAAGGCCATGAAGGACTACGCCGAAAGCAAGGGGCTCCAGGTGGAGACCGCCACCATTTCCACGGTGAACGACATCCAACAGGCAGCGCAAAGCCTCGTGAGCAAGGTGGACGTTTTCTACGAACCGACGGACAACGTGATTTCCTCGGCGCTCCCCACCCTCCTCGGCGTCACCACACCGGCGAAAAAGGGAATTATCTGCGGCGAGCCGCACCAGGTGACAGCCGGCGCCCTCATCACCTACGGCATTGACTACTATAAATTAGGCATGCAGTCCGGCGACATGGCGGCCGATATTTTAGAAGGCAAGGCCAAGCCCGCTGCCATGCCCATCCAGACGGCGAAAGAACTGCGCACCTTCATCAACAAGAAAACCGCCGCCGCCCTCGGCCTCACGATCCCCGAGGAGATCGCCAAAGACGCTGAAATGGTAGACTAAACCGCCAAATGATGCTTACTTAGGTAAAAAGGCCGCCCCGCACTGAGGCGGCCTTTTTCGCGTCTTTCCTTGTATCCCATGTGCCGGTGTGCTATCATAAAAGAACCGGCGCGCTTTGGCCGCGCTTATTTTATTCCAATTAAGGGGACACACACATGGACTTATTCGTACCGACGTTATCCCAGGGCCTTCTCTGGTCCATCCTCGCCTTAGGCGTCTACCTGACGTTTCGCGTGCTGGACATCGCCGATCTCACCGTAGAAGGGAGCTTCCCTCTGGGGGCTGCCGTGGCCGCCCGGCTGCTCTCCGACGGCAGCAGCCCTTTCTCCGCCATCTTCGCCGCCTGCGCTGCCGGTATGCTGGCGGGGGTCGTCACCGGCTGGCTGACGACGAAGCTCAAGATCCCGGCGCTTCTCTCGGGTATTCTGACCATGATCGCCCTTTACTCCGTCAATCTCCGGATCATGGGGAAGGCCAATCTCTCCCTGCTGCGGCAGGAAACTATTTTCACCCGCTTCGAAGCCTTCTTTGACGACCGCCAATTCGTGATTCTCGCCGTGGGCTTTGCCGCCGTGTTTCTTCTCAGTCTCCTCTTGTACTGGTTTTTCGGCACGGAAATCGGCGCCGCCATCCGGGCCACGGGCTTTAACCCCCACATGATCCGCGCCAACGGCGTCAATACCGACGTCACCGTCATCTTGGGGCTGCTCCTTTCCAACGGCCTCGTGGCCATCTCCGGGGCGCTCATCGCCCAGAGCAACGGCTTTGCCGACGTGGGCATGGGGGTTGGCACCATCGTCATCGGCTTGGCCTCCGTCATCATCGGCGAAGTGCTCTTCGGATCCAACGGCTTCATGAAAGCCCTCTTCGGGTCCAACGGCTTCCTCATCTGCCTGATCTCCGTCATCTTAGGCTCCATCGTCTACCGCGCCGTCATTGCGCTGGTGTTGGAGCTGGGGATGCCCCCCAACGACCTCAAGCTCTTCACCGCTCTCTTAGTCGCTATAGCGCTGGCCCTTCCCCTCATCCAAGGGAAGCTCCTCCAAGCGCGAAAGGCGGTGAAGTAAATGCTGGATATTCAGCACATCGCCAAGACCTTCAATCCCGGCGCCATCACGGAAAAAATCGCCCTTCGGGATCTCTCCCTCCACCTTGATCCCGGGGATTTCGTCACCGTCATCGGCGGCAACGGCGCAGGAAAATCCACCCTGATGAACTCCATCGCCGGTACCTTCTTCGTGGATCGCGGCACCATCCGGGTGGACGGGGAAGACATCACCCGCTGGCCGGAACATCGCCGCGCCAAGTACATCGGCCGCGTCTTTCAGGACCCCATGATGGGGACCGCCGCCGGGATGATGATCGAAGAAAATTTGGCCATCGCGTCCCGCCGGGGGCGCACTCCGTCGCTGCGCTGGAGCGCCCCGAAAAGCGACCGGAAAAAATTCCGCGATCTTTTGGCGACCCTCGGTCTCGGCCTTGAGGATCGGCTGGAATCGAAGGTGGGCCTTCTCTCCGGCGGGCAGCGGCAGGCGCTGACTCTCCTCATGGCCACCATGGCCGACCCGAAGCTCCTCCTCTTAGACGAACACACTGCCGCCTTAGATCCCAAAACTGCCGAGCAGGTGCTCTCCCTCACCATGGACATCGTGGGAAAGCGCCGCCTCACCACGCTGATGATCACCCATAACATGCGGGACGCGCTGCGCTGCGGCAATCGCCTCATCATGATGTACGACGGGCGCCTCCTCATCGACGTGGCCGGGGAAGAAAAAAAGAACCTCAAAGTGCCCGACCTCTTGGCCATGTTCGAAAAGGCCGCCGGCAGCGAACTCGACAGCGACAGCCTGCTGCTGAATTGAACAAAGGCGTGAAAAACTGTCATCATCGGGAGGAGAACCGCACCATGGAGGAAAGAGAGCCGCTCCTGTGCCGCCAGCAAGAAACCATCGCGGCAGGGACGCGGGACGGCGTTCCCATCGCTTTGGCGTATCTCGTCGTGGGCTTTACCCTCGGTATCGCCGCAAAGAATGCCGGATTTACCCCCTGGCAGGGATTTTTAGCCAGCTTTTTCAATAACGCTTCCGCCGGAGAATACGCCGCCTTCACCTTGGCCGCCGCCGATGCGCCCTACTGGGAAATGGCGCTGATGACCCTGATTGCCAATGCCCGGTACCTCCTCATGAGCTGCGTCATCAGCCAAAAATTTGCCCCGGACGCGCCGCTTCTCCATCGAATCTTGGTGGGGTTTGACCTGACGGATGAAATCTTCGGCATTTCCGTAGCCCGTCGGGGCACGTTAAATCCCTACTATAATTACGGGGCCATGATGGTAGTGCTCCCCGGCTGGGCGGGAGGCACGGTACTGGGCATTTTAGCGGGGGAAGCGCTGCCCGCCGCCGCGTTGAGCGCCCTGTCGGTGGCCCTTTACGGCATGTTCTTAGCCATCATCATGCCCCCGGCGAAGTTAGATCGCGTGGTTTTGGGGAGCGTTCTCCTGAGCTTTGCCGCCAGTTTCCTCGCGGCGCGGATCGAACCTTTCGCCAGCCTTTCCGGCGGAACCCGCACCATCCTGTTGACGGTAGGCATCGCCGCCGGCGCGGCGGCGCTCTTCCCCACCCGCGAAGAGGAGGACCGCCATGACCCATGACATCTACGTCTACATCCTCGTCATGAGCGCGGTGACGCTGGCGATCCGCATCCTGCCCCTGACCCTCATCCGCCGCCAGGTGAAGAGCCGCTTTCTCCGCTCCTTCCTCTTCTACGTTCCCTATGTAACGCTCGCGGTGATGACCTTCCCCGCCATCATCGACGCCACCCGCGTCCCCATGGCGGGCTGGCTGGCCTTTTTTGGCAGCATCCTCTTGGCGTGGCGAGGCTGGAGCATTTTCGCCGTCAGCGCCGCCGCCTGCGCCATGGTCTTCGGAGCGGAATTTCTCCTCCTCTCGTGACGGCGCGCTTTTCTCCTCCGCGAAACATCGTCCGATCGTTCAGAAACAGGCGATACCGGTCTGCGTCAAGGCACGGTACCGCCTGTTTGCTTGTATCGTCCGTCCCTTCTCTGCGGTTTACAAATAGCCGAAAGCCCGATATACTAAAGGAATCAAGGATAAAATGAAGTCCATCAGGAAAAGGGAGTCGATACGCGCATGGCGGAATGGATAAAAAATGTGAACGATTTTGTCTGGGGGCCGGTAATGCTGGCGCTCTTAATGGGCACCGGCATCTTTTTGACGATACGGCTGCACTTTTTGCCGTGGCGAAACCTCGGGTACGCCATCCGCCTGATCTTTCACCGCAAGGATCGGCACGCGGGGGACATCTCTCCCTTCCAGTCACTGATGACGGCGCTCTCCGCCACCATCGGCACCGGAAACATCGTCGGGGTGGCCACGGCCATGGTCTTAGGCGGCCCCGGCGCCATCGTCTGGATGTGGATCAGCGCCGCCTTCGGGCTATCCACGAAATACGGCGAGTCGGTGTTGGCGGTGAAGTACCGGGAGACGAACAGCGTGGGGGAAATGGCCGGCGGCCCCATGTACGCCATGAAGAACGGCATCGGCGGGCCGGTGGGGCGCGTCATGGCCGTTCTCTTCGCCCTCTTCGCCGTCTGTTCCGCCTTCGGCATCGGCAATATGACCCAAGCCAACTCCATCGCCGCCGCGTTGGAGGCGAGTTTCGCCGTCCCCACCTGGCTCTCGGGAGCCCTGCTCATGGTGGGTTCCCTCGCCGTCTTAGTGCGGGGGATTCACAGCATCGGCAAAGTGTCCAGCGTCGTGGTGCCGGCGATGTCGATTTTCTATTTTCTCATGTCCATCGTGGTGATCATCGCCAACGCGTCCGCCCTTCCGTCGGGCATGGCCGAGATGCTGCGCCTCGCCTTCTCCTTTAACGCGGTGGCCGGGGGCGTCGGCGGGGCGGCGGTCAGCTCCTTTTTGATGTCCCTTCGCTGGGGGGTAGCCCGAGGCGTATTCTCCAACGAAGCAGGGCTCGGTTCCGCCCCCATCGCGGCGGCGGCCGCCCGGACAGACCACCCCTCCCGGCAGGGCTACGTCAATATGACCGGCACCTTTTTCGATACCATGATCGTCTGCCTTTTGACGGGCCTCGTCATCTCCTCCTCCGGCGCTTTGGGCGCCGTCGATCCGGCCACCGGGGAACCCATCTCCGGCGCGCAGCTCACCATTTTGGCCTTTCACTCGGTCTTTGGCGATTGGTCGAAAATCCTCGTTTCCGTGGCGCTGGCACTCTTCGCCTTCTCCACCATCTTAGGCTGGGAATACTACGGAGAAAAATCTCTGGAATATTTGGTGAAGGATCGCCGCGCCGTCATGGGGTACCGGGTACTCTTCGGCCTTGTCACCTTCGTGGGCGCCACCACCACCCTCGACCTCGTCTGGAACTTCTCCGATACCATGAACGGCCTCATGGCCATCCCCAACCTCATCTGCCTCCTCTGGCTCAACAAGGACATCGCCCAGGAATGTTTCGCCTACGAGAAAAACGTCGTCGCCGTAGAGCGGCGGGGCGAAAAAGTGGACTGCGGCGCCTTTGATGCGGAGCACGACGGGTAAGAACACGAAAATAAAATTGCCGTTTAAGAAAAAGGAGTGCAACCCCCATGAAAAATGTACTGATCGTTTCGGGACACACGGATCTCCAGCACAATTCCTTTGCCAATAAGATCATCCTGGAGGATTTAGAGCGGCTTTTGCCCCAGGCTTCCTTCGATTATCTGGATCGATTGTACCCGGACTATAAAATCAACGTCGCCGCCGAGCAGAAAAAGTTGGTGGCCGCCGACGTGATCGTGCTGCAATTCCCCATTTTCTGGTACAGTATGCCGTCTCTCTTGGCGAAATGGATGGAAGACGTATTTGAACACGGCTTCTCTCACGGTTCTTCCGGCAAGGCCCTCACCGGCAAGAAGCTGCTCCTCTCCTTCACCTCGGGCTCCCCGGCGGATACTTACGCCAAGGGTGCGCCCCAGCTCTACCCGGTGGAGACGATGACGACACGCTTTCAGCAGGCGGCAAACCTGTGCCACATGAAATACGAAGGCTTCGTCTACACCGGCGGCGTTTCTTACAGCAACCGCGCCGATAAAGCGAAGCTCGCCGCCATGGCCGACGCCGCGCACGCCCACGCGACGCGGCTAGTGAAAAAGATTCAGTCCCTTTGACGCGCCGCTCCATGAGTAAAGGCCCCGCCCCAAGAAAACGCTTGGCGCGGGGTCTTTCATTTGACAGGGATTTTCCCGCCCTTTATAATGAAGAAAGTAAAGAAGGCGCTGTTTTCGCGGCGCTGGCAGGAGGTCAGGGAAATGTTGGATATAAAGTTTGTCCGGGAACACCTGGACGATGTGAAAACCATGTTGAAACATCGGTGCAATCCGCTGTCGCTGGATGATTTTGAAGTCTTGGAAAAGCGCCGGCGGGCCATCCTGGGCGAAGTGGAAGGGCTGAAGGGCGAACGCAACGCGGTGTCCAAAACCATCAGCCAAATGAAAAAAAACGGCGAGGACGCGGCGAAATTAGTGGAAGACATGCGGGGCGTCGGGGATCGGATCACCGTCTTAGACGAAGAGCTGCGCAGCGTCGAGGCCCGGCTCAAGGAGATTCTTCTGAACATCCCCAACATGCCAAAGGACGACGTTCCCATCGGCAAGGACGACACGGAGAATCCGGAGATTCGCCGCTGGGGCGAGCCGGCGAAATTCCCCTTTGCCCCCAAAGCCCACTGGGATCTCGGGGAAGATTTGGATATCTTTGACTTTGAGCGGGCCGCCAAGGTGTCCGGGGCGCGGTTCACCTTCTACAAAGGGCTGGGGGCGCGGCTGGAGCGCGCCTGTATCAACTTCATGATGGATCTCCACGCCCGGCAGGGCTACACGGAAATGCTGGCTCCCTACATTGTGAGCCGCGACAGCATGATCGGTACCGGGCAGCTCCCGAAATTCGCCGAAGACATGTTCAAATTGGAAGGCCTAGAGCAGTATCTCGTCCCCACGGCGGAAGTCCCCGCCACGAATTACCATCGGGAAGAAATCTTAGATGGGGCGAAACTGCCGGAGCATTACACCGTCTACACGGCCAGCTTCCGCGCCGAAGCGGGGAGCGCGGGGCGCGACACCCGGGGGCTCATCCGCCAGCACCAGTTCAATAAAGTGGAGCTCATAAAATTCACCCAGCCGGAAAATTCCTGGGAAGAATTAGAAGGCATGGTGCGGGACGCCGAGGAAGTCTTAAAGCTCCTGAACCTTCCCTATCGGGTGGTGACCCTCTGCACCGGGGACATGGGCTTCACCTCGGCCAAGACCTACGACATCGAAGTCTGGATGCCCGCCCAAGACCGCTACCGGGAAATCTCCTCCTGCTCCAACTGCCTCGACTATCAGGCCCGGCGGGCAAACGTAAAATTCCGCCGCGCTCCGAAGGAAAAGCCGGAATTCGTCCACACCCTGAACGGCTCCGGGCTGGCCGTAGGGCGCACCGTGGCGGCCATCATCGAAAATTATCAGGAGGCCGACGGTTCCGTCCTCATCCCCGAAGCACTCCTCCCCTACATGGGCGGCGTCAAGGAAATCCGAAGGCAACCATGACGGTCAAGCGCAGTGTAAGCAGCGCTTGACCGTCATGCAGCCGCACGGCAAACGGCTTGCGCATCCAATGGTACGGCAGCCCTTTTTGCCGTGTAACTTTTTATTTCCCGCCGCAAAAAATCAACACAGGCTTTTTCCCCGGCGGCAAGGCCAAAAACAAGGAAGCCGCCCTTCGGGCAAAGCCAACGCATATACCGTCTTTCCCCAAGAAACGGGGCCTTCCCTGGGACACAGCGATCCATCAGATATGCGGGCAAGAGTCAAAAAATGTTTCACGTGAAACATTTTTTCTGATGCGCCCTTCCATCGTACCCAAAGATTGCATTTCTACTTTATGTAGCTCCAATTTGCGTCAAAGTTCGGTCAGCCGCGGAGGAGGAACCCTTGACGCGGCCCTTCATTCCCCCCCGCGTCTTTTGTTTACAAACAAATGGCGCAAAAGGGAACGAACGAAAGGAAAAGTTTTCCTTGACTATTGTAAACATGTAAAATATAATGAGTCCATCATTCAGCGGGGCGTCATCGCGGCGCGCTGCCGCGCGAACTTTTTGCAGGAGGGATTTTTATGTTGGGAAGTAAAAAAGCCCGGCGTTGGGCCGGGGTATTCGTAGGAGCGGCTCTCGTGGGCGGCCTTTTGACCGGCTGCGGGGGAGGCGGCGAGAAAGCTGCCGATAACGAGATCAAGGTGGGGGCGAATTTCGAACTGACAGGGAACGTGGCCAACTACGGCACCGCTACCTTTGAAGGCCTGCAGCTGGCCATTGACGAAGCCAACGCGGCGGGGGGCATCAACGGCAAGCAGATCAAACTCATCAAGGCGGACACGA
>ERZ772945.2606-NODE-2606-length-10825-cov-20.236955_pt1 | contig 10825 bp, 8 predicted proteins | sample MGYA00511681_ERZ772945 | MGnify/ENA primary metagenome ERZ772945 (study PRJEB29015, sample SAMEA2737943) | human oral metagenome | biome: human oral; feature: human-associated habitat; material: dental | place: China | collected 2143 ... | reverse complement strand
GATCTCGACGCGGAAGTGAACCGATCTCGGTGCGGAAGTGAACCGATCTCGGCGAAGGGGGCCGGGGCGGCCGGCGCCTCCCGCCGGCCGCCCCGGGCTCAGACGCCGATCCGCGCGCCCTCCCGGCGGAAGACCGGGATGTACTCGTACGGCGCCTCGGCCTCGATCCGCCCGCCGCCGTCGAAGGTCCGCCCCGAGTGGATCTCCGTCCACCGGGCGCCCGCCGGCAGGTAGACCTCGCGGCTGGTGACGCCCGGCCCGGTCACCGGCGCGATGAGCAGGTCCGGCCCCAGCAGGAACTCGTCGTCGACCTCCCAGGCGGCGTCGTCGTCGGGGAACTGCACGAAGAGCGCCCGCATGGCCGGGACCCCCGTCTCGGAGGCCTGCCTCATGACCTCGCCGATGTAGGGGCGCAGACGCTCGCGCAGCTCCATGTGGGCCCGGGAGACCTCCAGGCAGCGCTCGCCGTAGCTCCACACCTCGTTGGGGCCGCCGCTGACTGGCGAGCCGAGCTCCCCGCGCGGCTCGCGGTGCCCGTGGAGCCTGAACAGCGGGCAGAAGGTCCCGAAGGCGAACCAGCGCGCGTACAGCTCCCGGTACGCCTCGTCCGTCGGGTCGCCGCCGTGGAAGCCGCCGATGTCGGTGGTCCACCAGGGGATGCCCGAGATCCCGATGCTCATGCCCGCGCGCACCTGCCGGGCCAGGGAGTCCCAGGTCGGCGGGATGTCCCCGGACCACACGGCGGCCCCGTACCTGGCCTGCCCCGCCCACGCCGAGCGGCACAGCAGCACGGTGCCGGAGGCGCCGGCCTCCCGGCTGCCCTCCCAGAAGGTCCGGGCGTTGTCGCGGGGGTAGATATTGGCCACCGCGGCGCCCGGCCCGGCATGGAAGGACAGGTTCTTCGGGTGCCCGGGGTTGAGCTCGGGCTCGCAGGCGTCCAACCACCACACCCGCACCCCCAGGTCGAAGTAACCGCGCTTGACGGTCTCCCAGACGAACCTGCGGGCGCGGGGATTGGTCGGGTCGTAGAAGGCGACCGGCAGGGAGCGCGGCATCTTCTTGTCGTGGATGTCCTGGTGGAGCTCCACGCCCTGGTCGGCGCCCACGAGCAGGCCCCGCCGGACCATCTCGTCGTAGTTCTCCGACAGGGGCGAGATAGTCGGCCAGACGGAGACCATGAGCCTGACGCCGAGCTCGTCGAGCTCGCGCATCATCGCCTCGGGGTCCGGGTACTCCTCGGGGTCGAACCGGTAGTCGCCCATGGCGGTCCAGTGGAAGAAGTCCGTGACGATCACCGACAGGGGCAGCTCCCGACGGCGGTACTCCCGGACGACGTCGAGCAGCTGCTCCTGGTTCAGGTACCGCAGCTTGCACTGCCAGAACCCGGTGGCCCACTCGGGAAGAACCGGCGGATGACCTACGGCATCGGCGTAGCGCTCCAGGATGTCGGCCGGCGTCGGCCCGGTCGTCACCCAGTAGTCGAGCCCCGGCGCGGCATCGGCGACCCAACGCGTGGCGTTCTCAGCGAGCTCCACGCGCCCGACCGCCGGGCTGTTCCACAGGAACCCGTAGCCGCGGCTGGACAGGTAGAAGGGGATCGTCACCTCGGCGTTGCGCTGGACGAGGTCGAGCACGACCCCCTTGTGGTTCAGGCGCCCGTGCGTGTGCTGCCCCAGCCCGAAGATCCTCTCCCCGGGGTAGGCGCGGAACCGCTGGTGGATCTCGTACAGGCCCGAGCGCTGCCCGTAGAAGACGTGCGAGCCCGGCCACCAGAAGTGCTCCCGCTCCTCGGCCAGGAGCTCGCGGCCGTCGCCGGTGCGCAGGAAGCGGAGCATGACCGCCGGCTTGCCGTCCCCGGCGTCCAGGCGGGCCTCGACAGTGAGGTCCCCGACGACGAGGCGGACGGTCCGCCCGTCCTGCTCGTCCCGGCGCGCGGGAGGGCAGTCGCGCGGCTCGGGCGGGGCCTCCAGCGCTCCGACGTCCGCGGACGCGATGGCGTGCTGCGCGCAGCGCACCCGCACCGAGTCGCGGCCCCACTGCTCGACGCGCATCACCTCGTGGGCGTACCGGATCTCGAATCCGTGATCAATAGTGACGTATTCCAGCATATGAGTTCCTTTGGATGATGAATATGGCGGCCGGTGCGCCTCAGGACTTCACGGCGCCGCCGGTCGCTCCCGCGGCGACATACTTCTGGGCCACCACCAGCAGGATCGCCGCGGGCAGCGAGGCCATGGTCGCCGTCGCCATGACGGAGCCCCAGCTGGCCACGAATCCCCCGATGTACTGGTAGATGCCCAGGGTCACCGGCCTGGCGGCCGAGTTCGAGTCCAGGGTGAGCGCGAACAGGAAGTCGCTCCAGGCGAACAGGAAGCTGAAGAGCGCGGCGGTGACGAGCGCGTTCCGGCTCAGCGGCAGGACGATGGAGAGGAAGACGCGCAGGCGGCCCGCGCCGTCCACCCTGGCCGCCTCCAGGATGGAGACCGGGATGGCCGACATGAATGCGCGGATAATGAGGATCGAGAAGGGTATCCCCAGGGCGGAGTCCGCCAGGATCAGCCCGGGAACGGTGTTGAGGATCCCAAGGGTGTTGTAGGCGCTGTACAGCGCGTTGGCAATGATGATCCCAGGAATCATCTGACTCAGAAGCAGGATGAACAGGACGGCTCCGGAGCACCGCACCCGGTGAAGGGAGAGGGCGTAGGCCGCCGGCGTGGCCACACACAGGCAGACCGCCACGGCCCCCAGGGAGACCACCAGGCTCGTGACGAGGTTGCCGCCCTGACCGGCGACGGCCTCCCGGTACCCGTCCAGGCTGGGGCTCACGGGAAGAACCCTCAGGTCGGCGGTGGACACGCCGGGCTGAAGGGAGGCGTTAACCATCCAGTACACGGGGAACAGCATGACCGCCAGGCACGCCAGCCCCAGGACCGTGTCCAGGACGGAGCGGCGGGAACGGGGCGACCGGCGGGGGCGAGGGGCTGTCATGATCCCTCCCCGGAGCGGCTGAGCCTGAGGTAGACGACGGCGAAGACGACCGACACGAGAACCAGGACGTTTCCGAGCGCCGCGCCCTGGCCGAACTCGAAGTTGGTGAAGGACAGCTTGTAGGACTGCGTCGCCAGGGTCTGGGTGGCGTTCGAGGGCCCTCCGCCGGTGAGCCCCAGAATGATGTCGAGGACCTTGAGGGTGTAGACCACCCCGAGGACCAGCACCACCGAGACCACCGGGCGCAGCAGCGGCCAGGTCACGTACCGGAAGGCCCTCCACCCCACGGCCCCGTCCAGGGCGGCGGCCTCGTAGAGCTCATCGGGGATGTCCTGGAGCCCGCTGTACAGAATGGTCATGTTGAAGGGGACGCCGAGCCAGATATTGACGATGACGACCGCGATCAGCGCCACGCTCGTACTGGTCAGCCACGGCACGGGCGGAAGGCCCGCGCCCTGGAGGAGCTGGTTGACCACACCGCCGTCCTTGTCCAGCATCCACTTCCAGATGGCGCTGGAGACGATCATCGGCAGCAGCCAGGGCAGCAGAATAAGCGAGCGCATGACGCCGTTGAGGGGGAAGCGCCGCTTGAAGAAGACGGCGAGCGCCAGCCCGATGGTGAACTGGCCGGCGATCGAGCCCACGGTGAACAGGAAGGTGTTGAGCACCGCCGTGGAGAACACCGAGGAGGTCAGTACCGAGACGTAGTTCCCCAGGCCCACCCACGGGGCCTCGCCGGTGTAGAAGGTGGCGGTGGTGTACTCCTGGAAGCTCATTGTCACGTTCTTGACAATGGGGTACCCGAAGAACAGCGCCATGAAGGTCAGGGCCGGCAGGAGGAAGCCCCACTTGCCGAGCTCCTCCCGGCGCCGCATCGACTTGCGCGCCGCCGCCCGCCCCGCCGGGGGCGTGCGCTCCTCTCTTGAGCCGCGCCGGGCGGACCCGGCCAGGTCCTCGGCCGCCGTCATGACAGGTAGTCCGCCTTGGCGGTCTCAAGGGCGGCCTGGGCGGTCGCCTTGCCGGTCAGGGCGGACTGGATGGCGTTGTAGAGGGCCTCCGCGGTCTTGGGCCAGGCCTCCCCCAGCAGCGCGGTGCGGGCCCGGCCGTTGTTGACGGACTCGACGAGTGACGTCATCTGCGGGAGCTCCTTGAGGTAGTCCGCGTCGACCTGGGAGTCGGTGGGGATCGTGTACCGCTCCGTGTTGAGGCTGAGCTGCCTGGAGGCGGAGAGCAGCTCGGCGAGGAGCTCGGCGGCCTTGGCCTGCCGGTCCTTGTTGCCGGTCTGGGGAACCGTCCACACCTCGCCCCCCAGAGGGGCGACCAGGGTGTCCCCCGCCTTGGGCACCGGGATCTCGGCAACGGCCCAGCTGATGTCGGACTTGTCGAAGGTGATGGTCTGCCACGGCCCGTTGATGACCATGGCGGCCTTGCCGGAGGTGAACTGCTCGCCGACGTCGCCCTGGCCCCAGTTCAGGACGCCGGAGGAGGCCGACCCCTCCTTGACCAGGTCGACCCACAGCTGGAGGGCTCCGGCGGCCGCCGCCGAGGCGATGTCGGTCTCCTCGGCGCCGTTGGACCAGAAGAAGGGCAGGAACTGCCAGGATCCTTCGTAGGAGGCGGCGGCGCAGAACGCGATGCCGTAGGTGTCGCCGCTGGTGAGGGTCTTCGCAGCGGTCTTGAGCTCGTCCCACGTGGTGGGCACGGACACCCCGGCGGCGGAGAGCTTGTCCTTGTTGTAGTACAGGCCGATGGTGTTCGCGCACGGCCCCATGCCGTAGAGCCTGTCCTGGTAGGTGCCGGCGCTGACGAAGCCCTCGATGAACCCCTCGGCGCCGATCCCGAAGTCCGACAGCGGGGCCAGCGCCCCGGTCGCGGCGATCTGCTGGAGGTCCGGGTTGTCCAGCATGAGCAGGTCGGGCAGGGTCTTGGAGGAGCTCATCTGGAGGACCTTCTGGATCAGGCCGGTGCCGTTGACGCTCTCGCGCTCGACGGTGACGCCCACCTTGGAGGCGCACTCCTCGAGGACCCTCTGGAAGATATCGTTGTCGGGATCGTCCGCGTAGTAGTCAAGGATCTTGATGGTGGAGGAGTCCCCCGACCCGCCGCTCCTGCCGCACGCCGCCAGCGGCAGCGCCGCCGCCAGCGCCGCCCCCTGCAGGACGCGGCGGCGGTTGATCACGAGCCTGTGCTGTTTCGTGGACATGTCAGCTCCATTCCTCCGCCGGCGGCCCGTGCCGAGCGACGCGTGAGCGATACGTATGCGCACACGTATGCGATCGGCCTTCGAGCCTGCCGGCTGCGACTTGACGGGATCTCGGGCGCGGCCTCGTCGCCGCGCCTCGGAGCCAGAATGTATCGTGATAAACCTAATAGCGCAAGACGCGGCCCTGAGCACGGACCGGCCCGCCCACTCAACCTGGAGTCACCCACCATGCCCTCCTCGCCTACCAGCCGCGATGTCGCACGTGCCGCCGGGGTCTCGCAGTCCACGGTCTCCTACGTACTGAGCGGCAAGAGATTTGTTGCACCAGAAACAAGAGCGCGCGTCCGCGAGGCGATGGTCGCGCTCGGGTACCGCCCGCACGCGAGCGCGCGCGCCCTGAAGAGCAACCGCAGCAGGATCCTCGGGCTCATCGCCCCCTACCACGAGCACACCGACGCCCCCGGCCAGTACCGCTACATCGTCTCGCTCGCGGCCGCGTGCCGGCGCCACGGCTACGAGCTGCTGGTCATCAGCGGCGAGGAGGGCGTCGAGGGCATGCGCCGGCTGACCGAGTCCGCGCTGTGCGACGGCATCCTCGTCATGGACGTCCTCGACCGCGACCCCCGGGTCGACGCCGCGCGCAGGTCCCAGATCCCATCGGTGTTCATCGGCTTCAGCCACGACGCCGACGTCGTCGTCGCCACCGACACCGACTTCGAGGCCATCGGCGCCGGCTGCGCCCAGAGGCTTCACGACGCCGGTCACCGGCGCGCCCTGGTCATCAACCCGGCCTCCGAGCACGTCACGCCCATGGGCTTCATCCACCGCTTCGCCCAGGCGCTCGGCGAGCGCGCCTGGGCCCTGGGGCTGACGCTTCAGCCCGTCGAGGTCTCCCGCGACTTCGGCTCGATGCAGGCGGCGCTGGCCGCCCACCTCGCCGGCGCCAGTCCCGCGGACGCCTTCATCGCCGCGCCCACCACCTCTGTAGACGACGCGATCAACGTGCTCACGGCCAACGGCCTCGCCCCGGGGGCCGACATCTCGGTCATCGGGGCCGGGGGCTCCGGGGACTCGCCGCACACCAGCGTGGACTACACCCACTACGACTCCGACGTCCCCAGGGTCACCGAGACCGCCGTCGGGCTGCTCGTCGACCAGCTCGAGGGGCTGCTCCCGCTCACCGGCAGGGAGCCCGAGCGCGTCGCCCCGGTCTTCCACCCGGGAGTGTCCCTGAAGACGCCTCCGCGGTGAGCCCACGGCCCGGCCGCGCGCGGGCCCGCCCGAACGCGGCGGGGCGGACGACGCCAGTGGTCCGGTTCGAATGGATGCGCTCCGACTCGGCCGCCCGCTCACAGAGAAGAGAATCTTCATGCCAGCTCCCTCAACCGATACCGAGAACAAGACCAGTCCCGAACCCGCGCCCGCCGTCGTATCCGCCGGCCGCTGGCGGCCGCGCACGCTGCGCACCTCGCCGTCGAGGCAGGACCGCGGGCTGTTCGGCCACCCCAGGGGCCTGCCCTGGATGCTCAACGTCGAGATGTGGGAGCGCTTCTCCTACTACGGGATGCGCGCCATCCTGCTGTACTTCATCACCGCTACCGTGGCGGACGGCGGCCTGGGACTGAGCGCCAACTCCGGACAGGTCATCATGGCCGCCTACAGCGCCGCCGTGTATCTGCTGGCGATCCCCGGCGGAATATTCGCCGACCGCATTATCGGCCCGTGGGTGTCGAGCCTCTACGGGGGCGTCGTCATCATGGCGGGGCACGTGTGCCTGTCAATTCCCACGGTCGCCTCCTCCTGGCTGGGAATCGTCCTGGTCGCCGTTGGAACCGGTTTCGTCAAGCCGAATCTCTCCACGATCGTCGGCGGCCTGTACGACGTCGACGACCCGCGGCGCGATGCGGGATTCCAACTGTTCTACATGGCGATCAACATAGGCGCGTTCGTCTCCCCGCTCCTCACCGGCTGGCTGCGCGAGCACTACGGCTACCACGCCGGATTCCTCTCCGCCGCGATCGGCATGGGCCTGGCGCTGGTGGCCTTCGTCCACGGGCGGCACAGGCTCTCCGCCTTCGCCTTCACCGTCCCCAACCCGCTTCAGGGCGACGAGCGCCGCAGGCTGATCCTCGCGGCGATCGGCGCGGTCGCGGGCGCGGCCCTGGCGGTGGCGGTCCTGCGGAGCGCGACCGGCAACCTGCTCGACGCCATCTCCGCCATCATGCTCATCATCCCGGTGGGCGCCGCGATCGGCTACTTCTCCCTGATGCTGCGCTCCCCGAAGGTCACCCGCCGCGAGCGCACCCACCTGCGCGCCTACATCCCCCTGTGGGTCGGGGCGGTCCTGTTCTTCATGATCTCCGAGCAGGCCGCCGGCAAGATGGCGACCTTCGCCAAGGACAATACCGACGGCCGCATCCCCCTGCTCGGGTGGGTCATCACCCCGGAGGCCTACCAGTCGGTCAACCCCGCGGCGATCGTTCTCCTGGCCCCGCTGGTCGGCTGGTTCTTCACCCGGCGGGCCGGCAGGTTCCCCTCGACCATTGTGAAGTTCGCGATCTCGGTGTTCGTCATCGGCCTGTCCGCGTTCCTCATGGGCTACGGGTTCCGGGTCTGGCCGGGCGGCCAGGACCTGTCCCCCTGGTGGTTCCTGGCGGCGGTCTTCGTCATCCAGACCGTCAGCGAGCTGTTCCTGTCACCGGTGGGCCTGTCCACGACGACCGCGCTGGCTCCCAAGAGCTTCGCCTCCCAGGCGATGAGCATGTGGCAGCTCAGCATCGCCACCGGCCAGGGGCTCGCCGGCTTCATCATCGCCCAGACCGAGGACATCCCCGACTCGACCTACTACTACGGTCTGGGCGCGGTGACGGTCGCCGCGGCCCTGATCCTGTTCGCCGTCGCCCCCTGGACGCAGCGGCAGATGGCCGACGTCGAGGCCGCCGGGGCGCACGACGGCGAAGGCGGCTGACGGCGCCGCGGCCGGCCGCGCTCAGGGGCTCAGGGGTGGAGGACCCTGATGCCGTGAGAGTCGAGGCTCTTTTGGAGGTCCGCGTCGGGGGCCTTGTCGGTCACGAGCACGTCGGCCAGCTCGATCGGGCCGATCCGCGCGAAGATGCCCCGCCCCAGCTTGGAGGAGTCCGCGAGGATCACGACCTGGTCGGAGTGGTCGATCATCTGGCGCATGAGGGTGGCCTCGGCGATATTGCCCGTGGACAGCCCCTGCCTGCTCGACATGGCGCCGACGCCGATGAAGGCGATGTCGCACTGGAACAGGAGGCTCTCGTCGGCCTTCTGGCCCAGCGCCGTGGTCAGGTCCCCGGTCGTCGTCTGGGCGCACGGCCGGACGGGCCCTCCGACGACGAAGATCTCGTCGGCGACGCCCGGCGCGATCACCGCGGGCAGCTGGAGGTTGTTGGTGACGATGCGCAGCCCGAGCCCGGGCTCGAGGTGCTCCACGAGGGCCAGCGCCGTCGTCCCGCCGTTGATGATGATGGAGGCGTCTGGGCGCACGAGCGTGGCCGCGATGCGCCCCACGCGGCTCTTCTCCTCGGCGTGCAGGCGCTTGCGCACGTCCACCCCCGTGGTGGTCTTGGGCACCATGTCGACGCTGACCGCGCCCCCGTGGGTCCGGATGACCCGGCCGAGCGCGTCGAGCTCGTCCAGGTCCCGCCGGATCGTGTCGGTGGAGACGTTGAACAGGCCGGCCAGCGTCGCCACCGACACCTCGCCGACGGAGGACACGTAGGTCGCCAGCTCCGCCTTGCGCCGGGCGGGGAGCTCGGGGGGCGTGCGGCCCGCGGGGGCGCGCTTGCTCGAGGAGGGCATGGCCCGATTCTACTGCGGTCCGGCGCGGTCCACGGGCTTGCCAAGCCGGAGCCGGCATCGGTATTCTGGCATGGAAACGCAGAAAACCGCACAGAAACGCAAGCGCGGGGTGCGGAGAGCCGTGAGGAGGCCGCTCAATGCTCGTCTCGGGCGCCGGGATCCTGGAGGTGGCGCGGGAGAACTCCTTCGCGGTCCCGGCCTTCAACGTCAGCGACTACGCCATGCTCAAGGGCCTCATGGAGGTGGCCCAGGAGGCCGAGGCCCCCCTCATCGTGGCGATCCACCCCGACGAGCTCGAGCACGTGGGCGCCCAGTTCCTCCCCGCGGCGATCGCCTGGGCGCACGGCGCGAGCATCCCCGTGGCCATCCACCTGGATCACGGCGCCACCCTCGACCAGGTCCTCGTGGCGATCCGGGCCGGGTTCACCTCCGTCATGCTCGACGGCTCGCTCAGGCCCTTCGCCGAGAACGTGGCCGCGACCAGGCAGGCGGTCCGGGTCGCGCACGCCGTCGGGGTCTGCGTCGAGGGCGAGCTGGGCACCATCGGCGTGCTCGACGAGCGGGCGCGCAGCGCGTCGGGGATCGTGTGCACCGATCCCGACGACGCCGAGCGCTTCGTCGCCCAGACCGGCGTCGACTCGCTGGCCGTCGCCATCGGCACGAGTCACGGGCTGTACCCGCCCTCCATGCGGCCCAGGCTGCGGATCGACCTGCTCGACGAGCTCGTGGACCGGGCGGGGGTCCCGCTCGTGCTGCACGGGGGCTCGGGCAACACCGACGCCGAGATCGCCCGGGCCGTGGCCCACGGCGTGAGCAAGATCAATATCTCCAGCGACATCAAGGCCGCGTACCACCAGCGCATGCGCGAGGTCCTGGCCGACCCGTCCCTGCGCGAGCCCGGCGAGATCCAGTCGCGGGCGCTCCCGGCGATGAAGAGGACGGCCCTGCACAAGATCCGGCTCTTCGGGGCCGAGGGCCGCGCGGGGCTCTACTGAGCCGGGCTCAGATGCGCTGCTTCGCCCCGGGCCGGTCTCCACAGGCCGCGTTGCCGACACCCCGCCATATCATCGTCCACAGTTCTTTGGCGGAGGTGGGGCGTGGTGGGTGACCCTGGACGCATGTGCACCTCGCCGATCACCCTGTTCCCCTCCGCCAACGCCGCCGTCTCGAGCCGCGACCGCGGCGCGCCCGCCTCACCCGCCCGGCGCCTCGCCTCGGAGGCCGTCGCCCTGCGGCCGGGCGCCTTCGTGCGCGCCGACGAGTGGAGCGCGCTGCGACCCGAGCAGCAGCACCTCGTGCGGGTCGTGGCCGCCCTGACCTCGAATAATCCCCCCACCCGCGCGGTCCTGGCGCGGGAGAGCGCCGCCGTCGTCCACGGCATCCCCGTCGTCGGCCCCTACCCGGCGCAGACGCAGTTCTGCCTGCCCGGCTCCACGAGCGGGAGGCGCAGCCGGGTCAGCCGCACCACGGCCGCCCCCGCCGGCGTGGAGGTCGTGCGCATGAACGGCCACCCGATCACGAGCCTGGCCCAGACCCTGGTGGATCTGGCCTGCACCCGGAGCCTGCGCTCCTCGCTCGCCTCCCTGAGCTGGGCGCTGCGCGGGGGCGGCGCGAGCGAGGAGTCGCTGTTCGGCCTCATCGAGGGCCAGCGGCACCGGCCGGGCATCATGCGGGCGCTGCGCGCCCTGGCCCACGTGCTCGACGGCGGCTCGGCGGACGACGAGCCCCTCCACGACGGCGCCCCCCGTGACGGTGTTCCCCGCCGCTGCGATGGGCCCGAGTGCCCGTCGGGCGAGCGGACCGAGTCCT
>ERZ772945.2605-NODE-2605-length-10848-cov-3.022607_pt1 | contig 10848 bp, 5 predicted proteins | sample MGYA00511681_ERZ772945 | MGnify/ENA primary metagenome ERZ772945 (study PRJEB29015, sample SAMEA2737943) | human oral metagenome | biome: human oral; feature: human-associated habitat; material: dental | place: China | collected 2143 ... | reverse complement strand
GATAACCGTATGCCTTGTTGTCCGACGGCCGTCGGCAGCGTTGCTGACGGCCGTCGAACAATGACCCCTGCAGTGCAAAGGCCCGGGAAATACGTTATCAACAATTTTCTATTGAATAGTTTTTGCAAATTCATTATCATGTTTATCTTTACCGCGAAGAGCTGTAAGCCTCCCGCATTGGTAAACGGCGGGGCTATGCTGTCGGTCTCTTTGAAGACGGGAAAGCGTGGACTGACGTGCGGTATCGACACAAAGCCGTATCAACGGCATCAGTCTTACCATAGCCGGGCCATGGGCAATTGAGCTGCCAAAAACGGTGACCCCTCATCAATAACAGTGGAACAGGTGGGGGATAATGGAAAAACGGAATCATGACAACGGTTGTAAGCCATGATTCCATTTGCTGTATGGGGCTACCTTTTGTACCTGATTTTCCAGCCAGTCCACAGGCACCAGAAAACGGCTATGCCCATCAGGCAGATGTACAGCACCGTAATGCCGCCGAGGAAAGTGTACATTCGGCCCGTGTGTATTTCGAGACACACGTTGCGCAACGACATGGGCAGCGTGGCCATCTGCTGTGGCATGGCAATGACGGTGGTGCCCTTGCCGTAGTCAACCACCACAGGGCCTTTGGCAAAGTGGGCTGAATAGCCGGCGATAGCGTTGTCGGATACGGGCATTCCCTTCACCGGACGCGCGGGTTTGCCCGTAAAGTAGTCGGTAATACGGTTGTTTCGCCGGTCCCATCGGTACATACCGTTGAACGATCCTATCAGCCACGTACCGTCGCTATCCCTTTGTTCAACGTTAATTCCCATGACGCTCACGGGCGGTTGCACGGCTACGGGACGGGGTTTTGCGTTTAAACGGCTCATGGTATAAAAGCCGTTCGACGTGTATAGCAGCCATTCGTTCGTGGCATCATCGTACCGAAGCGAGCGCAATTTGTCGTGCCAGGCATTGCGGCTGTCCATGGTGCTGAACGGAACAGGCGGTATTTTGCCCGAGGCAATGGCTATAAGGGCAGGCGGTCGCAGCAGCCAGCCGGTTATACACAAAAATAATGTAAGGGCGATGGTGAGCTTGCCTGTGCTGTTATGCCATGCCGTGAGCTTGCGAACAACACGGCTGCCCGTGGGGTTGTGAGGGTGGGGAGCAAGCCAGTACACAATGCCCGACAGGGATAAAAATATGAGAACAATGGCGATGGCATCGACAATCATGACACCTATAGTACCAAACAGCTCGCCGCTGTGCAATAACCATATCGTCCGGAAGAGCGAAACCTTGCCGTCATTATTCTGTGAGGCGGGCAGGGTTATTTTGTTAAAATGGCGGTAGGGCGGCAGGGAGAGGTATACATTTGAGCGACTTGTAACAACCAGGCTGTCGGCTTTTACGGTGATGTCAGTCAGTCGGTCGCCCTCATCGTTGGGTAACGAAACCTCGTGCCAGGTGTTGTTGCGGTGCAACTGGAACAGCGCGTATTGGCCAAGAGCAAACAATTGGCCCCGCCTGGTTTCGGCAAGCCGGCGAATTTGCAGGTTATCGACGCCGTGTGGCAACCCTTTGTTGAAAAGGGTAAAGGCCGCAGCCTGGCGGTTGGTAAGCCATATCCCGTTGTTTCCATACAATAAAATATGCTTCTTCCATTCGATGGTTCCCCTCATCAGTCCCTGATTCCAGTTATGATAACGGTAGCTTGACGGGAGCATAGCCCGGCTAACGCTGAACGGTGCAAACAGTGAGGGATGGTTTAACACCAGTCCGGAGAGCGAAAACATGACGATAAAGAACGCCAGTATCAGCCCGAACCATTTATGATGCTTGCGCCATGTTGATTTTTTCATGTGATGGTTTATGGTGAAACAGGGAAATAAAATATTGACATGCGTACCGAAACACTCATCATTTGTGCATGCAGGAGCAAGTGTTCCTACATGCGTTGTGAGGTGTTTTTTGCAATCATTGTTTTATATTTGTATGTTAACAGCGGCAGATAAAATAATTTATGCCAGGAGTTAACCTCGTAAAATCAATGAAATATAGTTCAATTTACTTTTCGTTCAGAGCGGTTTTAATTTCGCGGTACAGCACGTCGTAATGCGCTTTGAGCGTTTTTGTGGGTGCCGAATGGCGCAAACGTGCCAGCAGTTTAAGCAGTTGGGTTGCCTTTTCCTGATGGGCAGGGTTCTTGATGGCTCTGAAATCTTCCATCGAATTAAAGTCGAAGAAGGCGGTTGAACGCTCGTTTTCGTGATGGTTAACCGAAGCAACATAGCACGAAGAGGTATTATTGCCGGTGGGTTTTAAGCCCTCTTTCAGAGCAGAAGGCATGGAAAGGCGGCCCCCCTGCTTCGACGACAGCGCACGAAGCAGGCAGCTTACATACACCACCTGGAGCTGACGCTCGTAGAAATCGGGCGTTGCGCCCTTCAAACTTTTGGCCCAGACAAAGCTGTATATGTTGTCCATCAGCGTTTGATACGTCAGAGCCCTGGCGGGTTCCATTTGTTCAAATAACGAGAGAGCGGTGGCAACGGGGGTAGCGAACAGGCTTTTGAGGAAGCGTGCCTGCAAGTCGGGGACTGAGATAATGAGGCCCGTTTTGCCGGTTACCTCTTTGTTGAGCATCCAGTTAGGCAGGTCGGCAATGTTCTTCAGAACGAAACGAAGAGCGGCCAACTGCGTATTGCGGTCGATAAAATGGTAGTTTGTCCGACCGTCACCGGCAACGGGATCGTCCATATAAATGCTTCCCACGTACATTACAGCGTGGTAAATATAACGCTTAAGCTGCTCGGCCACTTCAGTATACGCCTCTTGCAGCCGCCTGTAATTTTTATTTGGGTCGACACACCAAACAGGGAGCTTGCTCATCATGCGTTTAAGGTTCCTTATTCCATATTCACCAGCTTTTACGACATCGTTGCCTAAGTCTTCCGATTGGCAGGTAGGGTCGACGGAATTAAAGAAATATTGCTGTCCGTACAGATACATCGGGTTGTGCTCTTTCTCACGTATCCACTGATTCAGTGTGGTTAATTCGTCTTCGGGTGTGGCTGCCGACGGAATAGGACGATAGCCCCATGCAATGGCATACTCGTCGTATACGCCCAACGGTGGAGGCAATAAATTGACGTTTTTATCGCCTGGCTGGGCTACGTAATTATAGCGGGCATAATCCATGATGGATGGGGTAGTGCCATATTTCTGTGTAAACGATGCGGAGCGCAGCGAGTCGACAGGGAAAGCTGTTGACGCACGGAAATTGTGTAATAAGCCTAATGTGTGACCAATTTCGTGTGTAGCGACATATCTGAGCGAACTTCCCGTAAGCTCATCATCAAATATTCGTGCCCTGACCTTTTCGTCAACGGCTGCCGTTTGTACAAAACGCCAGTTATGAAGCAGCTTAACACTGTTGAAATAAAACAAAACATCGCCCTGTATTATTTCGCCTGTCCGGGGGTCGGAACAACATGGTCCCATCGAGTTTTCAACGTTAGTGGTGATCATTCGGTAGCAATTGTATCGAATATCATCAGGGTCAAATTCAGGGTCGTTGGCGGGATAGTCCTTTACTTGTATCACATTCTTGTAACCAATCTTCTCAAAAGCCTTGTTCCATTCAAGCACACCTTCTTTAATATAAGGCCGCCATTTGCGTGGGATTGCGGTGTCAATGTAGAACACAATAGGCTTAATAACCTCGGTCAATTCGCCGCGAGCGTAGGCCGATGAGTCAACAGGCTGAAGATTCCAACGCTTAATATACGACACGGGTACGACGCCATCTTCCTTGTCTGTAAAGTATTCCTTCTTCTCATCAAAGTAGCCTATGCGCGGGTCGGCATAGCGGGGGCGCATGGGTTTTTCAGGTAACACGATAATATTGCGTGTCATGGTAACCGTGAATGGCTCGCCTTTTGAACTGTATCCCAGCAGTGACTTGATTTGAACATTCCTGGGAAACGTCTTAATGCCGGTTATCATGCAAAGGTCATTAACAGGACTTCCCGACATTGTAGCCTGTGGAACACCCGTTTTAAAAGGGTTAAGTTCTTTTATATCTCCGGTAAAGAGAGGTGATAAATCAACTAAAACAGAGCTGTCGCTGGCGGCTTTTATCTTATATGATTTCCAAACGGGGGCTGCAAAGTTTCGGTTAAACGAGGCTTGTAGTGAAGAATTAGGGTCGCAAATGTCTTTTGTTGGTTTCTTATGAATGAATAATCGCTCGCCAGTTGTTGAAAATTGGATGAGCACTGGCGAGTGAGGCATTTCGCCTGCAACGGTACTTGAATTATTGCTTGTGGTTGAAACGCGCGATGTTAGCAGAAGATCTTTGCCCAGTAATGACTTTGGAATGGCGAAGAGATAATCGCCGGCTTTGGAATAAATGTCAATAGTTCCCCGATGAACAGTGTAGCCTCCGATGGCGGTATCGAAGCTGTTTTTGGGCGTTATAAGTTCTGTTTTCTCCGTATCCTTATTTTTCTTTTTGGTTTTTCCTGTTATAGGAAGTGTACAAATTAATAATGTGAGAAGTAAAGTTAAAGATTTTGAAGTTGGATTCATTTATGTTTGTGCTTATGATATAAAGTGATAAAGCTCAGGATGATCTGGTATTGCTTGATCCTTCTTTATCACTTTACGTTTAGTTATGGTAATTGATCAATATCGAAACCGTCGCATTTTGAGAAGGCTTCTTTAAGAATTTCATACTTTTGCTTCATTTTTGGATAAGCCGTAATTAAAGAATCACGTTCTCTTTTCGGCGTATTGAAAAAGAAAGCTACCCACTGACGCTTGTCGACATCGGCATTAGGCACTTCGATCCACCACTCGCTTTCTGCTTCATCATAAAACGTTGTATTGTGGTTATAGGTAATAAAGCCCAACTGATGATAGTTAATTTGCCAGGGCAATTTCCCGGTAACGTTACCGAGATCTGCAATATAATCGACGCCCTTACCGTAGTAATTCTTGCTGATTTCTTCGAAACTTTCGGGAATTGAGAACACACCCTTTGCACCTTGCAGGAAGTCTATCCAGTAGCGTGAATGAATATCGCCTTTAATTGCCAGTTTAAGACTGTCTGAATATGAAGACATTTCCTTGCGGACGTCGCCCAAAGCCAGGAAGCGTTGGCTGGCAAACGAATGGTAATAGGGACGCCCTACGTCCTGGCCCAAAAAGAAAATGCTGTCCGCTAAAATAATAGAGAACGGCAGATATTTCTTTTTAAACCCGGTGCTATAAACATTAAGGAATAAGTTTTTAAGCATATCCACGCCGCCTGATAGTACTTCATTCGATTGCTCCGGGGCGATCATTAAAATATTATTCTTCGTTTGGAAATTGTAACGATAGTCTTTTACCTCCGGGTTCGTGATGAGATAGGTGTGATAATCTTGATAAAACAGGAATCGTTGATGTTGTACAGGGTCAGCGGTATTGTCTGTTACGTTGTATGCCGGCTCCTCTAAATCCGCATGAATGGCATTGTCGTTGCTGCATGAAAAGCACAGTATGAGAAGCGTACCACACAGTAATGTTGTATAAAACTTGTTTTTCATTGCTTCTTTTGTTTAAAGAAAGGTATAGGCTTTTGCCTATTCCATGATATGGGAATTGAGGTTACGCTCACGCCGTGGAACAGGCAGCGTGTAGCGTTTGTCTCCTTGATTAAGCTTGTATTCGATTGCGGGGGATGTTCCATTGTTCGCATTGTATGTGTGTTTTAATTCAGGACATCCCCACCTTCTTAGGTCAAACCATCGTAAACCTTCAAAGCACAGCTCCATTCGACGCTCTTTCCGGATAGCCTGCATGGCAGCATCTTTATCTGTAATTGACACGTTGGTATAGCCTGCAATACGATTAGTTCTTAGGATATTTAAGTCGTCAGCAGCCTTTGCAACCTGTCCCAGCTCTGTATAAGCCTCAGCCCGGTTTAGATATGCTTCGGAAAGGTGCAATGCTCCCGGAAGCATGTTCTTGGAACTATTTTGATAAAACTTAAAAGGTTTGATGCCACCTCCCGGCACAGACGTAAAAAACGCATCCTTACGCCTGTCATTTGTGTTGAACATTGTATACAGTGTGGGATTGACAGTATAGCATCCTTTCTCGCTGCCACTGGCTGAAACGTAAACATATAAGCGGTATGCGTTTCTGGAACCAAAGGTAAAAAGAATCTCTTTGTTTTCCTCATCGAAGAAGCGTAGCGTTGAGCGAACAGGTTGTTTGCTTAAGTCAAAGAGCTTCACACTACCGTTATCAATGAGCTTTGTCGCCCAATCGACGGCCTTTTGATATTGCTTTGTGTAGAGTGCTACGCGCGATAAGAGAAGCAATGAAGCATTAAGATTTGGGCGATAAATGCTCTTTTTGATGTGCGTTTCCGAAAAAAGGTTGACAGCTTTAGTCAGGTCTTCTTCTATCAAAGTGTAAATATCAGCGAGTGTTGCACGTTTAAGCTGTCTGTTTTCAACGCTTGTTGCCGTATTGACAGGGACAGCAATTGTTGTACTTGCTTGTGTTGCATCTTCGTAAGGCCTGGCATATACGTTTACCAGCATAAAGTAAGACCATGCACGTATAAACCTAACTTCGGCCTCCAAATCGTTCTTTTTCGTCTGCTCACCAGTGATTTCAGGGAGACGATTCAGAATAATGTTGGCCGTTAATATGCGATGATACGCCACGTCCCAAAGCTGATCGGCTGTAAATGTGTTGTTAAAGTCGATCTCAGGCTCGGCTTGCCACGAATAGTATCCCCACATTTTCTCACGGCTGTCTTGCGAATCCTTGCGACGAGGCTTTACTCTATCGCTCACGTCATCGGTCAGAATATCCAGGTATTCGGCCAATACGACGCCGTTATGCTGTCCCATATTGAGCATCTCTCCAGCTATAAACTCCTTATAGTCTTGTACTGTTTTGGGGATAAATAAGTCTTGCGACTTCTCTTCAAGGAAATCACCGCAAGAGGTTATCATTGATAAGAGGGCAACAACAAGGAAAGTATTGCCGAGTCGATATAATTGTTTCATCATACGATTTCTACGTTTAGAATTTTAATGTGATTTGACAAGAGAAACCCGGACGGGGAGGAACGGTTCCTGATGTAATAGCAATCTGCTCAGGGTCACGACCTGTTAGCTTAGAGTTTTTGATTACAAACAAATTACTACTTTCCAATGACACGCTGGCTCCCTTTAAGTGAAAGAAGTTGAGTTGGTCACGACTGAAGTCGTATCTTAGGCTTAAGGAACGACAACGTAAGAAATTTCCCGATGCAACTCTGATGTCACTCTTGTTATACATGTCCCAACGGTTGTCGGCAATAGGGTATTTACGTGCATAATCGCCAGTGAAACGTAGCGGCTCATCAGACAGGGCGGGGATGTTAGTATACAATTCATCGCCGGGTTTGCGCCAGCGATCGACAAATTCGCGCGACATGTTCTGCTGTGGGAAAGGCAATGCCTGTCCGCTTTCGCTGTAAAGGTTGTTGAGCCATATTTTACTACCAAGCGCAAAAGCAAACAAGGCATTAAGCGTGAAACTTTTGTATTTGATTGACGATGAGAAGCCACCGGTCAGGTCAGGAATACGTTTTCCCATATATTTAAAGGCAGCATCGAGTGCCTCTTGCTGGCTATTGATAATGGTTTTACCGTTTTCATCTTTCTCCAGTTCGCCATAGAAGACGGGCTCTCCTGTTCGACTGTCAAGTCCTTTAAAGCGGTAAGCATAAAGGCTGTTAACGGCATATCCGTTCTTTACAAGCGATCCGTTTACATAACGCTGCCATGATGCTTCCGAGTCGCCGGCCTTTGTCACGCGGTTAAAGTTCTGTCCTGTGTTCACCGAAACGCTCCAGATTACATCTTTTGTGCGTACAGGCACGAAGTTGAGAGCCAGTTCCCATCCTTTGTTTTCGATGTCGCCTTCGTTCAAAGCCACGTTTTTGGCACCGTTAGAAGGAGCTATTTCAACAGGTACTACTTGGTCATAGCCTTTCTTGCGGTACACATCGAGTGTTCCGGAAAAGCGATCATCGAGTATCGAAAAGTCGATACCGAGATTGTATGACACCGTTTTCTCCCATTTAAGATAGTTATTTGGGAATTGATAAAGCGTAGAAACGAAATCGCGCAAGGTGCTATTATAGTTCTCTTGCTTAACTATAAGGAAAGGTGTCTGGCTGGGATGCACGTTGCCCTGTACACCATACGATGCACGAACAGCAAGCTCGTTAAGCCAGTTCCATTTCTTTGCGAACTGTTCATGGTGTACATTCCATCGTCCCGATATTGACCAGACAGGCAAGAACCGCGCGCTCTTGTCCTGGCCAAACCGATTTGAACCGTCGGTGCGCAGGTTGAAATTGGCAATATATTTATTGTTATATGTGTATGTAAGCACCGAGAAATATGACAGCGTATTGGTGGTATTGTCAATTATTGCCATCGGGTTTTGCTGTATCGAACGTGCATAGGCCGGATAGAGCGATAAGTCAATGTCGGCAAAACTTTTCCCTCTGAACGGCATATAACCCAGAGAACGACTCTTGTGGCTGTTGCTCACAACCGACGTCAGCTCTGTTCCCACCGATGCAAATACGTGATGCACGCCCCACTTTTTGCTAAAGTCGGCTACGTTTCTAAGCGTATAGCGTTTGCCTGATGTGTTTTGCCAGATTAATTCTCCGCCCAAAGGAAGTGAAGAATATTCGTAAAACTCCTTAACTCCGTTCATATCTGTTCCGAACGGTGTCAAGCGTCTTTGCGATGCGTAGAAACTTTTTTCGTCGGCCCATAGCTCTTCTCCTGACGTGCTATTGCTGTAACCTGCCAGCGTGTACCATTTTATCCACTCCAAAGGACGCCATGTAAGATGAACGTTTGCCCTGACAGCCTGCTGCTTAATGTCGCGTCCGGTAGTCTCCAATTCGTTCAGCACGTTGTAGGGAAGTGACGCAAAGCGCGTTTTTTCGTTGTCATAATAGAAGTATGAACCATCGCTGTTGTATGCCGGAATAGCGCGCGATGTGCGGAAGGCATAGTCTAATGGTGCTACCGACGGGTGAGAATACTGCGAGTTTGTAGTATTCATGCTTAGCTCTGCACCTACTTCTAACGACTTGGTTATTTGTGCATTGATTTTCGTCATGCCTGTCAGGCGGTCCAGATTCTCATGTTTGTTGGTACCCGTTTGGTCGAGATAGCTCAACGAAACATAGTAATCCATGCGCTTTCCTGAGCCGGAAAGCGATACCGAATGCTGTTGTGAGAGTCCGGTACGAAATAGTAAATCCATCCAATCGGTGTTGAGTTCTTTCAGGTTTCTCACATGCGCACGGAACGTGTCATAGTCAATTTCCTTGTTCCATAGTTTCTGAAGTTCACCCTCATAAGCCATATTGGTAGGCTGGTAGGTTTTGAACTGCAAGCCGCGAGCCACCATTTCTTCCGACATTTCTATACGCTCTTTCGAGTTCATCTGGTTCAGAATGCCGTACGTCGGGGGCAGAGTTACACCAAAGTTACCGCGGTAGGATACCTGTGTACGCTCGCCACGGCCGCGCTTTGTGGTAACAACAATCACGCCGTTGGCCGCTTTTACGCCGTAGAGTGCGGTCGCACTCACGTCCTTTAATATATCAATTCGTTCAATGTCATCGGGGTTAAGGCCTGCAATAGCATTGCCAATAAAGTTTACATTATCAATATTATTGAGTTCTTCTGCCGACACCGAAACAGGGTCGTCCAGTATGATTCCGTCAACAACCCATACCGGTTCACGGTTTCCTGTAATAGATGACGAACCGCGAATACGTATTTTGGGTGCTACGCCTACCGTAGAACTGGGATTGATAACCGAAAGTCCTGCAATTCGTCCCTGCAACATCTGGTCTAATGAATGGGTTGAAGAGGTTTGCAAGTCTTCCATGTTGATGGTGGTAATAGCACTTGAGAGCTTTCGCTTGTCAATTTCCTGATAACCCGTTATCACGACATTCGCCAGGTCGACAGCCGCTTCTTTTAAAATGATATTTAAAGCATCCTCGCCCTGCCACGTGGCATATTGTGGGGTCATACCAATGTACGTGAACACCAGTGTTGATGGTTTTTTGGCTACGCGCAAATGAAATTTTCCCGAACTGTCGGTGTATGTCTGTTCGTTTGTGCTTTGAACCTTGATGTTTACGCCGGGTAGCGGCCCGTGGTTTTCGTCGGTAACGCTTCCGTTTATCAGAAACGTTCCGGGGGCTTGTCCATAGGCATCGCAAAGCACAATACACAACAGGCATAAAAGTAAAGAGGCCTTTTTCATCTATTGTTACTGTCTTTAATATTAATAAATTGTTTTGAAGTGCCGTATAACTGACACATTATTTGCTGGCGGGAGATGTCGGGAATATTAAAAAATATAATAAATTTTACGGGGTCCAGACATTTATAATGCAAAGATAGGGTGTTTTATCTATAAACAAACGTTAATACAAGAAAAAAACAACATTTGAATACATATTTCTGAGTGTGATTATAATAAGCTCGCTGTTTTGAGCAGGAAAGCCGGGTGTTGTTTGTTTGAAACGTCAGAAAAGTTTTGCATACAGTGTGATGAAACGGTGTTTTCTCAATAAGGTTATTTTGGGGCATACGCAATATGTTGGGATGGAATGCAGGTTTGGCTTGCCGGGTAAAGCTTTTGCCGGGTTCAGCTTCGGCCTTTCAGCTGAAACCTTCATGTTGTGACGGCCGTCAGCAGCACGTACGGCGGCCGTCGGACAATGGGTATGACGGCCGTCAGCAACGCGTACGGCGG
>ERZ772945.2601-NODE-2601-length-10858-cov-3.440526_pt1 | contig 10858 bp, 4 predicted proteins | sample MGYA00511681_ERZ772945 | MGnify/ENA primary metagenome ERZ772945 (study PRJEB29015, sample SAMEA2737943) | human oral metagenome | biome: human oral; feature: human-associated habitat; material: dental | place: China | collected 2143 ... | reverse complement strand
TGGTGGTGGAGCTGCTGGATGCGCGGATTCCGCTGAGCTCGGCAAATCCTGTACTGCGGGAGATTGTGGGGGGAAAGCCGCGTCTGATTGTGCTCAACAAAGCAGATCTTGCGGATGAGACAGCGACGCGTGCATGGGTGAAATACTTTGCTGCGCAGGGGATTGCAGCAGTCCCCGTGGATGCGGTGAAGGGGCGCGGTGTGAAGGAACTCGTGCAGGCGATTGCAAAATGTGCGAAGCCGAAAACGGACAAACTCGTTCAGCATGGGGCGAAGGCGCGTGCTGCACGCTGCATGATTCTCGGCATTCCGAATGTCGGAAAGTCCTCGCTCATCAATATGCTCCTTAATAGAAAGAACCTCGTAAAAACAGGCTCAAAGCCGGGCATGACACGAGAAATCAATTTTTTTGCGGTGAATGCCCCGGCAGGAAAACCGCCGAATGCGGAATCGTTTTGCGTTGCCGACTTACCCGGCTACGGTTTTGCACAAGTATCCCAAGCGGAACGAAAGCGGATTGACGCTATGCTGTATGATTACTGCGCAACCCGCTCCACACTTAAAACGGTATTTTTATTGATGGATGTCCGGCGGGATCCTGCTGAAATAGAACTGCAAACCTTACAGTTCTTCCGGGAGCACAACATACCCGCTGTCTTGACGGCAACCAAAGCCGATAAGCTCAGTAAAAACGAACAGGCAACCCAGCTCCTTGCCCTTGCGTCCTTTTTTGAATGCAGCAAGGATGAAATAATCGTAACCTCTGCTACAAAAAAAACAGGCAGAGAAAAGCTGTTACAGCATCTCTCCGCCTGTCTTTCTGTGTAATTACAGCTTATAAAAATTAACACCACCCGTTTTATGGGTGGTTTGTGATTGACTTGAATTGTCAAGCCAAGTGCAACATAGTTGAATAATAGACTTCATAGGGAGTTCTAAATCCAAGGCATTTCCGTGGTCGTTTGTTCATTTCATCCACTTTGCTTTGTATATATTCTTCCGACACATCATCAAGGTCGGAATGCTTAGGAAAATACTCTCTAAGAAGTCCATTTGTATTTTCATTCGTTCCTCGTTGTCAAGGGTGATGTGGTAGCGGAAAGTAAAACTTAACCTTTTCCAATGCAATAGAAATTTCAGCATGCTTTGCAAATTCCATGCCTCTATCCGGTGTAATTGAATGACAAGGCTGTTCCTTAAGACAGAAAATCATGGCATTTTTTACAGATATAGAATCATTCTTCTCGACTTTAGAACTTAGAAGAAATCGACGCTTTCTATCAACTAGGGTAACAAGACAAGCACCACCCCTCTTTCCAATAACGGTATCAGCTTCCCAGTCTCCTATACGAGTTCGATTATTAGCCTCTTGCGGTCTGTCTGAAATAATATTGCTGATGGGGATTTTGCCACGTTTTTCAATGTATTTCTTGGTATGTCGGGATTTTCCACGATGACGAAGTTTACGTATAGCACCTCGATTGCCATTAGAAGCACGTTCCTTGTCTGTGTCAAACATTCCGGAGTATATAGCTCTATATATTGTTGTATAGCTAATATACAGCTCTGATTTCTCCAGCTTTAGTCGACCGCATATTTGTTCAGGTGACCATTTTAATTTCAGAAATTTATCCCTGACATATTCAAATCTTTTAGAATCAGAAAGCTTGAGCTTAGGTTTGCAAGCAGTGCGACGTTCTAAATATTTAGAGTGAGCTACACTTGATGAATAAATTCCATCACAGCAATTACGAGCTATCTCTCGAGAAACCGTAGACTTATCACGATGAATAGTTTCAGCTATATAAGTTAATGTTTTGTTCTGAGAGTGAAGAAGAAATATCTTTTCTCTCTCAACTGGTGTAAGATGTTTGTAATGACTCATAGTTCCTCCTTGGATATGGGATGTCTTCACAAACACCATTATACCAAGGCTATGAGTCATTATTTAATTGTTGCACTTAGAGTATAAATTCAAGTGTCAAAAATCTGCCCGGGCGGATTCCGTCTGAATTATTCATTCCTAAAAAATTCTGCTTTTCCCCCATTGACAAACGTTAGCAGATTCTGAACGGAGGCAAGAATGCCTTGTGGGAAAAACGGGAAACGGAACAATGAATCGGAGTGAAGAATCTATGTCTCTGATGACGTCTTACCGCTTTTCCTCATTACGGTAATAGATCCTTCACATTCGCTTCGGATAACGATTAACGTTTCTCTCATTATGAAGCCTTACCGTCTCCGGTCATTCTGAACGGAGGCAAGAACGTCTTGTGGGAAAGACGGGAAACGGAACGATGAAACGGAGTGAAGAATCTATTATGCTGATGATGCCTTACCGATTTTCCTCATTACGGTAATAGATCCTTCGCTGCCGCTCAGGATGACATCTTACCGCATTCCTCACCACAGTAACAGATTCTTCGCTGGCGCTCAGAATGACGTTTAATGTTCTCTGTCATTATGATGCTTAGCGTCCCTCCGTCATTATGATGCCTTACCGTATCCCGTCATTCTGAACGGAGGCAAGAAAGCCTTGCGGGAAAGACGGAAAGCAGAACGATGACACGGAGTGAAGAATCTATTACTCGGATGACATCTTACCGTCTTCCTCACTACGGCAGCAGTCCTTCACATTCGCTTCGGATAACGATTAACGTTCTTCGTCATTATGACACTTTCCGTTTCCCTCATTATGCAGCAGATCCTTTGCTGTTGTTTCGTATGACACCTAACGGAAATCATATGCTTCGGCTTTTAACTCACAGCTAACAGCTAACAGCTTATAGCTGACAGCTCACAGCTGATAGCTTTTATCTTCTTACCGTTTCCCTCACTATGACGCCTTGCCGTCCGCTGTCATTCTGACAAACATTCTTTATATAAAGTTATTTTTCTATAATATATCGACATCCTGGTAGACAGGCTGTACAAGCCATTTTCCGGAAGAGTCCATGATTCCCCACTTTCCCTTGGCTTTCACTGCGCTGTATCCGTGGCTGAACGGGCGTGCCTCTTCAATAAGGCCGTCTTTATCGGCAAACAGGATTTGTCCCTGATCATTGATGACCTCGTAATTGCTGCTTCCCTGGTGCACCCATGTCAGCCGGTCATGAAGGAAAGGATCGATCGTCATGTCGGTAGATACGGAAAATACAGAATACCCTGTTCTCATATTGTATAAGCTGCGGACCCCATTTTTCTCTACGACCAGACGGTCGGAACCGGCAAAGGTGATACCGTCATACCGGAAAGGAATCACCTGCTGTCCCGTTTCCACACTGAAAATCCCGCTTTTCCCGGTCTTTCCGTCTTTCAGTACCAAAAGGCCGTTAATCTCGTCCAAGTCGCCTACATCATAATCTCCCGGCCGGATAACATATTCTCCTTTCCGATTTACAAAACCGGTTTTCCCGTCATTTTTAATGACTGTACCATACCAGGTCATGGGCCATACTTTATCATTCCTGCTGTCAATGACGATATTTCCGTCACGGTCTATGTAACCGCGCTTGGCTCCGTCATAGGTAAAACCGCCAAGACCGATGCCGTTATAGCCGAATCCTCCGTATATCAGGCCGCCGGTCACAAAGCCCAGCAGACTGCCCACATTGAAGCCTCCTACTTTACGGCGGTACTCGGCCAAACCGCCTTCATACGCATACATTTGATTGGACGGCGCCTGGAACAGTTCCCTGCCGCTGCCGTCAACAGCAACGATCTTCCCTTTCTCATTCTTCACGAAAGCACGGTCTTCACTGAACTCGGCAAGCACATCCTTATACCGCGGCGAGATGACCACCTTCCCCATGCCATCTTTGAAACCGTATTTTCCTTTTTCTTTAAAGGACGTATAGCCGTCGCTGTCATAATACTCCCGGCTGTCTTCCTGCCCGGCAGCATCCGGCCTGCTCCGGCGGTCCGATTCATCGGCGGCCTCCGGTGTCAGTTGTTCGCCTGTTTTGGAAATGAACCGGGTGGTTTTCTTATCCACCATGACATGAATCACACCGGTGCGGTCATTCACATCCAGGATTTCCTTATAAGCAGGAGCAATCAGCTCTTTCCCGTCTGTGCCAAGAATACCCCACTTGCCGCCGGATTTGCATTTTGCCAAGATCCCCTGCTCTATAATCCTATCATTTTGGAAAGTCATTCCTGCCCATGTCCCAATCGACTTGGGCACATTTCGATTAGGTACCACAAGCGGCGCCAGGAGCTCATTCAGCACCACGCCGGACTCATACTGATATTCCACCTTCTCATTAAACTCCCGGTTTCCCGTATGCGGCAATCCCATACGTTCCATTTGCCGGCGCTGTTCTGCGGCCATATTCCGAATCGCATCACTGTCCTTTGTCTCGCTGGAAACCGTTGTGCGCGATTCTGTCCGCCGGACACGCTCGGCAATCGTTCCATTCCTGTCCACTGTCGTCCGCGTCTCACTGCGGCTTTCCGTCGTTGTGCTTTCCGCCTGCGCAAAACCCCCGCCGGACATAACAGCGCCGAAACACACCAATGCCGTCAAAATGTATCTTTTCTTCAATCCGCCACACATACGATGAGTCCTCCTTCAACACATCTGTTTCTCAATAAACATATTATACAAAAACTCCTCTTTTCCCGCATCACAGATGATTTAAATCGTAAAAGAATAGTTAGCTTGCAGCTGACAGCTGACAGCTAACGGCTAACAGCTGACAGCTAATAGCTAATAGCTATTACCCTTTTTGCCGGCTTCCTCATCACGGTAATAGATCCTTCACATTCGTTCAGGATGACGTTTTACCGTCCATTATCACTCAGAACGGGGGGCAGAAAAAGAATCTTCATTCTATTCTTTTGCGTCATTCCCCCAAGCCAGTATCCTCCGTCCGGCTTCGCCGGCCACCTCCTTATAAACAAGGAGGCTTACCCAATCCCTATTCTTTCCGTCAGAATCCCTTTCCTCAACACAGCAGCAGATCCTTCGCTCATGTTCAGGATGACGCTTAACGTTTCCCTCACTATAACAGCAAATCCCTTGCTGTTGTTTCGTATGACACCTAACGGAAATCATATGCTTCGGCTTTTTAACTCACAGCTCACAGCTGATAGCTTTTATCTTCTTACCGCTTTTTCCACCATGAGTACAGATTTTTCACACAATTCTGGCGGACACCCTGCCATGAGTTTCACTTTTACCGGAAAACGAAAAAGGAGCAGGCACCATCAGCAGTGCCTGCTCCTTTCTTACTAAAAGTTCCTTATTTCTTGGCAGCGAGAGCTGCTATCTGTGCCTTTAATTCTTCCAATTCGGATTCCATATCGTTGATCCTCTTATTCTGCGCTTCAATACGATTCGCCATTTCCACTTTGGAGTAACGGGTATAAACGTCGCCGCGTCCCAGTTTTACGGAAACGCCCACATTAATCATGTTCCTGTCATCTCCCATGGTCCAGCCGAGACTCATCATCGTTCTTTCGTTCGGCCGATAGAAGAGGCCTACCGCCGCAGCGCTGGCGTTACGGTAATTGCCGAAGCCTGCCGCAATGTCCCACTTGTCATGGGGGTCGAAGTCCAGCGGATGGAGGGCTGCCAGTGCTGCCGCCCCTGCTCCTACTTTACTGATCCGGTTGTCCAGGGTGCCCAGCTTTCCGTTCAGATTGTTGATGGTATTTCCCAGGTTGGTAATGTTGGTTGTATTCTTGCCGACCTGTTTGTCCAGTATGGTCAGGTTGTCTCCGGCACTGTTCTCTTTCTTCACATAGTTGCCGTCATTCTTCACATGGGTTTCGTGGTACACCGTATTTCCGCTGACAATCTTTGTGTTTCCGTTTTCCACTTTTCCATCAGCTTTCACGTTGACCGTGTATTCCGTTCCGCCAAACGTATTGGCAGCTGTGGCAAGTGTCACATTTTCACCGGCTTTCACGGTGTTTTTTGTGTCTTTCGTGGCCACGGTAACTTTGTTTTCTTTTCCGTCACTGCCCTTTAACGTAATGGTGGTGGTATTGTCCGCGTTTTGTGTGCCGCTCATGGTATAGGTGGTATTGGTATCAATCTGCCCCGCGATGGCTGACAGGTCTACGCTGCCTTTTACTTCATTTCCGGCCGTATCTTTTACGCTCATGGATAATCTATTGCCGTTAAGGGACAGCGCATTGTTGTCATTTACCAATTTATCATTGCCGTCTGCAACGGATGAGAGATCCACGCTGCCCGTCACTTCATTTCCGGCCGTATCCTTTACACTCATGGACAGGGTTTTACCGCTAAGGGACAGCCCATTGCTGCCACTTACCAGTGTATCATTGCCATCCGCCGCTCCGGCTACCGCTTTCTTCAGCTGCGCTACATTGACGGCATCGGTATCTGCCGCGCCAGCTGCTACGTTTGTAATCTGGCGGGTATAACCTTCCGTCTTGTCCCCTACAGAAACGGCACCAAGAGTTGATTTCCAGGCAGCAGACGTATCTGTGGAAGCCGCCTGGGTAGATGGATCATAACCGCTCGCACCTGCTGCCGTGTCTGCTACACTCCATGCGCCAAGTGCAACTCCATGATTTGCCTTCGCATGAGAATCATAACCAAAAGCCATAGCAGTTTCTTTCTCCGCTTTACTATTCTTGCCCATGGCAATGGCCCAGTCCGCGGTCGCGGAAGCATTTGTACCTACAGCTACCGCTTCTTCGCCCTTGACTGTCAGATAATTCCCCAGGGCAAGACCTCTCTGTCCGCCGCCGCTATTCGAGCCGATGACTTTATTCCCATGACCGAAAGAGACCCCCAGATTTTCCGCTTCGGAACTGGTGCCTACCACGACACTACCGCCGTTTGCCGTATTTGTCATACCGACAGCCACGTTCTGATCACTGCCGCTGGAACTCTTGGTGTAAATCCATTTTGTCGGATCGTTCGGATCTTTTTCCGCCGTATAGCCGACCAGGTTCCCCACACCAATGACCGTATTCTGTTCCCCGAAGACTTTTGTCAGCTTATGGTCATAATTGTTGTAATCCGTGCCGAACACGGCATTATGGGCGCCTTCCACTTCCAGATTCTGGCCGGCGACGATACTATTGTTTCTTCCGTTTTTCACTCCGGTCAGTTTGTTATTATTGCCAAGAACGGTGCTGTTCACCCCTTTCGAAGAAGAGGAAATACCGAGCACGATGCTGTCTTCCGCCTCGGCGCCGTCATTGTCATAGTTGCTGCCGGCTCCCGTTTTTGTAGACTTGGCGCTGTAATAATGCACTTTCGCCGCACCGGCAGCTGCCTGTACCTTTTTCAGCTGTGCCACATTGACGGCATCAGTATCCTGCGTGCCGGCTGCTACGTTTGTAATCTGGCGGGTCACTGCCGCACTGGTCGGAGTTGCCGCTTTACCTACAGAAACAGCGGCGGCCGTCGCTTTCCATGTTGCTGACGTATCCGCAGAAGCCGTATCGGTCGATGGATCGTAACCGGCAGCTCCCTTATCAACAGAGGCGACGGAATCCGCGCCGATCGCTACACCGCCGTCTTTTTCCACATCCGTATTGTAGCCGAGCATCACCGCATTGCTTATATTCGCCGTATGCGATTTAATCGGTACATTTTCCGTCACCTTATATTTCTTTTCGAGAATAACATTGCCCGAAGCATCTTTCATCGTATACGTTTTCTCTACAGTCTTCTTTTCCGTAGCCATGGACCCAAGGATTACATTATTTTTACCGCCGTCCATATGGTGATAATCCCCAATCACTACATCGGCCGTACTGCCGGACATATTATTCCCGGTCCCCATCATAGACATACGTTCCACATTCCTGCCTGTATTTCCATATCCGTTGATCGTATTATTGATGCTGGGTGTATTTGCTGTACCTGTAAGGATATTTCCGGAGCCGATGATCTGGGAATGGACGGCATAATCTGAGGTATTTCCATTCCCCATGGTGACCACGGAGCCGCCGCCGGTCGACATGGCCAGTCCCATCGCTTTCCTGAGCTCATCATGGCCCAGCGGTCCTTCTCCCATAGCATACTTCTGTCCTCCTCCAAGTATGGCATCGCTCCAATGCTCATTCATACTGTTTCCATCTTCATCGGTCGGTGCCGTCCCGAAAGAATGTGTAACGCTATTGCCCGCGCCGAAAACGAGTGCCCCATTGGCGCCTTCTGTTTTGTTCAGGGTACCGACGACGGTGTTTGCCATCCCATCATTCTGGTCCGCCTTATTTGACGCTACGGTATTAAGACCGCCATAGACAGAAGCCAGATAACCGTCATAGCCGGAATCACCTGCTTCCACAATGGATTTGATCCCTGTCACGGTCTCCTGCCAGCCATAAGCTTTTGCGCCATGCCCAAGAGCCACATTCATTCCGCCGCCGTCTCTGGTCCCGCTCTGGGCATGATACCCGACAACGACACTGGCATGTTTCTGCCCGATATCGGGATCGGCCTTTTCTTCCGGTGTCATGGAACCGATAACAACAGATTCTTTAATCGCTGATAACTTCTGATTATCCCCGATCACGATAGACGAGCTGGGATTGACTGCTTTGTTATTATTCCCGATAACAGTCAGGCTCTCATACCCTTTCATATAGGTGTCGTTGCCGGAAATATCATTTCCCTTGCCGATGACAAGGTCGGACACATTCTTCGTCCTTTCTTCCTGGTGCCCGGAAACCGTACCGGCATTTCTATCGGTAATCTTATTGCTGTCCCCGATGACGGTCTGACTCTTGCTGTTTTCAACGGTATTCTGAGAGCCGCTGATTGTAACATTCATTCCTTGTGAAACGGTATTTCCGTCGCCGGTAACAAAGACATGGCTTCCCCATTTGCCGATGTACTTACCCAGAGGCTTGCCATCCGCCATCGCCTGCGCCAATTTCTGCTGCTCCGAAGCGGAGAGTTGTCCGAACTGATAAGAATCGGACACATGGTTCCACGCGCCGGTCACGAAAGCGCCATTGGACTCCTGTATCGTATTGTTGCTTCCGAGTATACCGTCATTAGAGCCGGCATGTTCTTTCGTGCCGCCTTTATCAACATTTTCCGTACCGATGATAATGCTGCTGTTTCCTTTGGAAGCCCCCCGTTTTGATGCATCAGGAATCAGGCCGGATGATTCGCCGATAACGATACTTCCGGAACCGTTGGACTGGGCATTAAAACCCATGGCAACCGCACTATTTGCCGTCGCCTCTGCATTTGCTCCAATCGCAATGGCTCCGGTCTCTTTTGCCCCATCGTTGTTATAATTGACTGATGATGCATTTCCGCCTTTCACGGATACGAAATGAATGCTGCCCGTACCTCCGGCAATAGCTTTCAGCTGCGCTACATTGACTGCATCGGTGTCATTCGTGCCGGCTGCCACACCGGTAATCTGCCTTGTAGCAGTACTGCCATTACCAACAGATACCGCTGCATGCGTCGCTTTCCATGCGGCCGATGTATTTGCAGAAGCTAATTTGGTAGACGGATCATATCCCGCAATATCCTTGTCAACAGAGGCAACGGAATCCGCCCCGAGCGCTACGCCGCCGTCTTTTTCCGCATTGGCTTCCGAACCGAGTATGACCGCCTTGCTGGCGGTTGTAGTAATACCGCCGGCAGAAGAACCCATCACAATCGTATCTTTTGCATTGGAAACCGTGCGGTTCGTACCGATGACAGTTACACCGCTTACATTGGTACCTGTATTTTTATAACCGTTCAGTAAATTGTAAGCAGCCTTTTCCGCTGCGGTTCCTGTCAGGGTATTTCCCACCCCGACCAGCTGGGAGCGGTATGCGTAGTCTGCTTTATTTCCGCCGCCGATGGCAAGGACAGCGCCGCCGGAATCATTTCTCCGTATATCCTCCCTGAGTTTTTCCGCCAATTCCTTGGGACTGTTGATCCCCAAAAACGACATGGGATTTGCTATATTGTCCACTGAATTGGTCACTTCATTGCCCGCGCCGAAAACCAAGGTACCGTTTGCGTTGTGGGTCCGATTGGCAGTCCCTACGACCGCATTGGCGATTCCCGATACACTGCTGCCTGACGTTTTTGATTCAATGCTGTTAAAGGATCCGTTGATGACCGCCCCGAAATTCTGAGCGGCAGATCCCTGGTTCGTATTTCCGTCATACGCATTCGTCATGATGGAGTAGGCGCCGGTCGTCGTCGCAAACGCACCGGCAGAATAACTGTTCAGCCCGACGGTGGTCGCGCCTACCAAGACGGACAGTTTGCGCTTTTCATCATCCGTATTGGAATTTACCGTGGTATCTCCCAAGGCGCCGACATACTTATGGTCGCCGATCATCACGCCGCTGCGGGCATAAGTATTCTGCCCAATGGCAATCCCTGCCGGCAGTAAATGGTCTGTACGGGAAGGATCCGTCGAATGCATCCCGAAACGGAATATTTTGTCCTGCGTTCCCCACATGTTTTCTACAAAAGCATTCTTACCGACGGCAATACTGCCTTCCTGCATAACATAATCATCAATCTGGGCGTGATCGCCTATCGCAATGGCACCGTTTTTCGTACTGTTATTTCTTAAATCAGTACCATTTCCGATTTTAATATTCTGATTCCCCGGTTCTACAAACGTATTGACCCCGTCAAGCGCCGCGGATACAGGGCTTACGGAAATCCCTGTCAATAAAAAAGCCGCCAAAACTGCTGCCAGCGTGTTTTTAGAGACTCTCACCCTCCCGCTTTTTCTCGCTGTGCCCGCAATTTCTGAAACGACGACATAACTGTTCTTCACTCGACTCCAAATGACTTTGTAGATGTGATTCATGTTTTCCTCCCATAAAAAACAATATAATTTAGAAACGCAATAAAAAGAAGCAACATCCCCATGCTGCCGATACTGCCTTCATAC
>ERZ772945.2587-NODE-2587-length-10899-cov-10.364994_pt1 | contig 10899 bp, 15 predicted proteins | sample MGYA00511681_ERZ772945 | MGnify/ENA primary metagenome ERZ772945 (study PRJEB29015, sample SAMEA2737943) | human oral metagenome | biome: human oral; feature: human-associated habitat; material: dental | place: China | collected 2143 ... | reverse complement strand
CGGTGCCCGAGGTCAACCGCGTCGTCCTCGACGTGACCTCCAAGCCCCCGGCCACCATCGAGTGGGAGTGACGCTCTGGCTGAGCTGAGCGCGCAGACTGATAGCCCCGGCCTCGTCCCTGAATCGTGGGACGAGGCCGGTGTTTCGTTATCGGGTGAGCGTGGCGAGTGCTTGGTTGACGCGGTGCGCGTCGCGCGGTGATAGCCTGCCGATTCTGCCCACAGTGCCGAGGTAGGTTGGTGGCAAGAGGGCGATTCGGTCTACTCGTACGAGAGATGGTTTCGTGAGTCCAGCCTCTTGCCAGTCGTCGAGGGGAGTGTCGAGTGGAAGCGAGAGCTTGTTCGAGGCGCTGGTGATCATCGCTGCCAGGAGGCCGCCGGGTGAATAGGCGAGAACGAGGATCGGGCAAAACTTGTAGCCACGGTTATCGAAGTTAAAGCGCGCGTGCCAGATCTCCCATGGAGCGGGCGCCGCATCACTCGCCGTCATCCCAGTCTCCCGGGAGCCGCGCGACTCTGTTTGAGTCCAGGGTGGGGCGATAGGCGTAGCGCTCGAGTCCGTCAAACGTGGGAGTCTCGGGGCGCATGTCGAAGGGGAGGCCTCCAACCTCAATCGACTTGGCCAGGAAGATGTTGATCGCGTCCGACAGGCTGATGCCCCACCGTGCGTAGACGGCTGCGGCGTCGGCCTTAATCTGTGTGGTCGTGCGGATCTTCACTTCAGCGGTACGGGTCGTCGTCGGCATGGTCGCTCCTTTCACCGCCTGCATCATAGTCCCTGACTGGTGCTGAAATGGGGTCATTGTGGGGCGGTATGGGCTAGAAGTGGGCAGATTCCCCTTGATATGAGGCCAGATTCTGGCCATAATAATGGCTAATGTTGAAAGGAATAGAATGTCGACACTGACTATGGGGCTCGCCGAGGCGAAGAACAACTTTTCGCGAGTGACAGCAGAGGTGAACAGGACGGGGAAGCCTGTCACGATCCTCAAGAACAACAGGCCTTGGGTCGTCATTCAGCCTGCACAGCAGTCTGAGAGCGCCGTCGATGTCGCTGTCGATTTCATGGATGCCTACGCGGACGTGTTTGAAGAGCTCGCGAAGTGAACACTGTCGCGTTTTCTCGGGACGATGTGTGCGCCATCCATTCGGCTGCGATTGCTCGCTTCGGTGGTCTTGATGGCGTGCGTGACGAGGGGATGCTGGCCTCGGCTCTCGCCCAGCCCTTCCAGACTTTTGGGGGCGAGGAGCTCTACCCGAGTGCAGTTGAGAAGGCGTGTCGGTACGCTGTTGGGATCATTTCGGGGTATCCCTTCCTGGACGGAAATAAGCGAACTGGTGCTGCTCTGTTAGGTACGTATCTCAGGATGTGTGGTGTTGGTTTTATGCCTGACCATGCGGAGTTCCTTTCAGCCATGCTCGGGGTAGCTGATGGGTCTATGAGTTATGAGGAACTCGTGGGCTGGGTGAGAATCAACGTGGGGTAAACGCCTTCGGGTGTTGTGTTGGCGATTCAGTGGCGGAGTATTCCGTGGAGTAGGGTTCGTTGTAGCGAAGCGGTAGCCCTGGATCAAGGAGGATGGCACGTGGATCTGCTCGAATACATGCGTTCGCACAACAATATGACGCAGGCCGAATGGGAGCGCACCTTTGAGGAAGAGGTGCGGGAGCTTCTCGTCCTGGTCGCTGGAAGCAGTGGGGCCGCAAAAAGGAACGGCTTTTGGGAATCTGCGTACTCGTACCTGGCATACGTCGACTGCGAGACGGGCGCCCTGTGTGCGGATGAAGGTCGGCTGGTCTATCCCATAAGTGACGAGGAGAATGCCGCGGGCAACGTCTTGGGTCGCTTCCGCGACGAGGAGATCTACCGTGTCACGGCGCGCAAGAAGATCCTGCAAGAGCTCCCCGAGGGCATGAGCGCCTCCTCGCAGAACCGCCTCCTGGTCGTGGAGGTTCTCGAAGAGAATCCTCCGTGTCCCGCACTGGACGAGGTCTTGGCTGAGTATCGCAGGCCGGTAGTCCTCAACGACGAGGAGTTGGGTGAGCTCTCCCTCGACAAGGACTATGACACGTTTGAGGGAGTTATCTCGTGGCGGGATGAGGAGATCGACATCTCGCTGGAGGTCGATTCGTCCAGTGAGGACACGTGGACCGCAGCCGTGCAGGCGATGAAGCAGATGCTCGTCGATCAAAACAAGTGGGACCGGGACATGCGAGCGTTCGCCGCGCGAGAGCTCACCGAACTTGCGTGTGAATGGCGCGAGTCAGTCGACGAAGAGGTCCCGGAGATTACGGAAGAAAGTTTCGCGCAGCGATTAGATCTCACCAGCATCGCGATGGATCCGGATGGCTCGTTCTCAGCCTACTTCGATGACGACGACATGTTCTTCGGGCACTGCGTCGTCGTGTACGGGACCCTGACTGATGGGGTGGCCGCGGCGGTCATGGCGGGTTAAGCGTCCTGAGCGCTGGTTGGAGTGGCCTTATCGAGTCGACGCAGGAGCATGTAGAGCCTGATCGAGGAAACCAGGTCGGCGATGGGGAAAGTATGCCCTTGCTTGTACTGTTTCGCCGTTTCGGGGGAGATGAGTTGCTCCTCTCGCGCGCGGCTGATCGCCGCGAACCCGTGTGATGAAGTAACGATCATGATGCCGTATGCCCCCAGGAGCACAAAGGGGAGGATGAAAGCCTGAGGTCCGGGGCCACCTGGGGCGAATAGATAGGCCCCCAGGAAAAGCATCAACAGGCACGTGATAAAGAAGAAGGGGAGGAAGCTCAGTTTGATGACGAGGCCCCAGAATGCCAGTTCGCTGGGCCTGCGCCTGTCGCGAGAGCTATACGTGCAGACGACAGTCGCCGCGGCGCAGACAACCATCACGAGCGGCCAGACGTCGATACGAAGTGACGGGTAAGGAGGGTAGAACACCATGGAAAAAGGCCCGCCCGCGTAGGCTGTCGCGACAAAAAAGAACGAGGTTATGAGGGACGCGACTCTGGACATAGGGACTCTCTTCATCGAGCTTCGTTAACTTGTGATGATTATAACATCGCTGTCATGGAACGAGGCCTACCCCGATGGGCGGGGTAGGCCTCGTTGTGTGCGCGTCGTCCGCTAGCGAATCAAATGGCGCAATCGTGCATCGCGCTGGGGTGCGCAGAGAACGGGACTACTTCTGGCCCTCCACGTCGGGCACGTACTCGAGGAAGTGAGCCAGGACCTCGTCGTTCTGGTCAAAGAACGGCTTCCCCTTGTCGAGGGAATCGATCTGAGCCATGTCCTCGTCCGTCAGCGCGAAATCGAAGAGATCGATGTTGTCAGCGATGTGCGACGGCGTCTTCGAACCCGGGATCACGATGTGTCCCTGCTGGACGTGCCAGCGCAGCAACACCTGGGCGGGGGACTTGCCGTACTTGTCGGCGAGGCCCTGGACGAGGGGTTCGGTCATGATCGAGTCGTTGCCGCGTCCGCCCAGCGGGTACCACGCCTGCAGCGCGATGTTGTGCTCCCTCAGGAGCGCCTTGAGCTCGGTCTGCGGGAAGTAGGGGTGGCACTCGACCTGGTTGATCGTGGGGGCGACCTCGCACTCGTCGAGGATGCGCTGCGTCTGGGCGACGTCGAAGTTCGACAGGCCGATCGCGCGGATCGTGCCTTCCTTGTACGCCTTCTCGAGGATGTGGTACCCCGCGACGGTGTCGCCCGCGGGCTGGTGCAGGATCATCAGGTCGACGTAGTCCGTGCCCAGGCGCTCGAGCGTCTCGTCGACGGCGGTGGGGCACTCAAAGAACGATGGCCAGAGCTTCGTCTCGAGGAAGATCTCCTCGCGTGCCTTCGAGGACGCGCGCATGCCGCGCCCAACCGCGCGCTCGTTCACGTAGACGTTCGCCGTGTCGATCAGCGTGTAGCCGTTGTCGAGCGCGTAGGTGACCGCTGACTGGGCATCATCGGGCTCGAGCAGGTAGGTGCCGAGGCCGACCTGGGGGATCGTGATGCCGTTGTTCAGGGTGATGTGGTCCATGTGAACTCCTTTGTTGTCGTGAGCGGCGTGCGATGGCTCGGTGGTGTGGCGCTGAGCCGTGCGGATGCCGCTGATGTGAGCGTATTCCTATCCCCGGTTGGTTTGTGTGTGGCGGGCGCATCTGGATATGTGATGTGCGGCTTGTAATATGGTGACGGCGGTGTGAATTTGTGGTTCTGCTGTTGACGCGAGGCTGCGCGACCCTATACTGAACAGTGTTCATTATAGATTGTTGCAGCTCGCACGACAGCAGGGACGGATGCCCAAACAAGTGATCGACCGGGAGGGCCTGGTCAGCCAGGCCTACGCCATCGCCTCGCGCGACGGTATTTCCGCGCTCTCCGTGCGCAAGGTTGCCAGCGCGTGCGGCATCGCGGTCGGCTCCGTCTACGTCTACTTCCAGACGAAAGCCGACCTCACGGCCGCCGTGCTGACGCGCTTTTTCGAGGAGAACCTCTCGCGGGAGCTGTGCTCCGTGCGCCCCGGCGAACGCTTCACCTCCTACGCCCGGCGCTTCCGTGACGCCCTCGTTTCCGTTCGCTCCGCCATGAGCGTCGACTGGTTCGCGGAGATGCGCGGCCTGCCCGAGCGTGAACGCGACGCCCTCGAGACGGCCCGCGCCCCCATGATGGCGCACCTAGAACGCGGGATGTGCGGGGTCCTTGAGGCCGACGAGGCAGCCAACCGCGCTCGCCTCGTCGGGCCACTACGCCCCGAGCGGGTCGCCCGCCTGACCCTACGCACCATCTTCGCCTCCATGATCGACGAGGCCGACTGCGAGACGCTCTTCGCTCTGCTCGACGCCTCCCTTTACCCGTGCCCGACAGACCCCAACGAGAAAGACCCCCTCCGATGACCCGTTTGCACGTCAAGAAGCAACCCCTGATCGCCGTCGCCGGCGTCGTCTGGCTCATCGCGGGGCTGAACGTCGCCCAACTCGGTGTGCGCGCGGCGATCGGCATGCGCGGCGTCGCTGTGATCATCGTCCTCGCCCTCGTCGGAGGAGCGGTCGCAGTCTTTAGCGCGTTCCACCCGATGTTCTCCAGGCTCGTGAAGAAAAACGCCCAGCGGATCGCCGACCTGGAGGGAGAGCGCCACTTCGTCTTTCGTTTCTTCGACCGCAAGAGCTACATCATGATGGCCCTCATGATGTCCTTCGGGATCGGCATGCGCGCAGCCGGGTTCTTCCCCGAGTGGTTCATCGCCTTCTTCTACACTGGCCTGGGCCTGGCTCTCGCGCTCGCGGGTGCCAGCTACATCATGCGCGGCGTGCGGGGGCGGGCGTGGGCGTTCCACGGGAGCAGGGCAAACACGCGTGGGCAGTCGCTTCTCTGAACAGAAGAGAAGGCACCGACTGGCCCGAGGGGTGCTCGTCGCGGCTGTTCTGGCGTACGCGGCCGTCCGGATCGGCTTCCTGTACGTTGGTCTCCAGATGGCGTCGACGGCCTCCTTGCGCGAAACCGTGGATCAGTACAGCGGTCTGCTTAAGGCCGTGGACGAGCTGCTCGTGCTTTCGGCTGTCCTGGGCGGGTGGGCCTTCTACAACGCGCGCGGATCTCGAGTCCGCAATGGACGAACGTTGACCGGTCTTGCGGCGGCGAGCTTCGCCCTGATGATGATCGGATGGGTGGTGATCGCGCTCGGGACCGGCAGGCTCGTCTTATCCCGTCAATGGACTTTCTGTCGTCGCCGACGACGGCCTCCAGGCGGCTTTGGCTGGGATCTACGGCGCGTGGCACCTGTGCGACATCATGCTCGGGGTATTCATGATCGCCTGGGCAGGGTTGTTGTCCCGGCCCCTGTGGAAGTACAGCGGGGCAGCCATAGGGCTGGCGCAGATCCTCAGCACCTACTTCGGGCAACCCGTGAAGCCGATCCCCATGCTGGTGGCGATCGCGCTTTCGACGGCGTGGTTGCTGACGCGCGGCGTTTCCAGCGGGGCCCCGCAACCCGAGCCCTAGAATGGGAGGAGTGGGGAATCCTTTTGCCCGGGAGATGAAGGAGGCCGTGTCGTGGCGCGACCGACGAGCAAGAACGAGCTGATCGCCGCATCCGCCCGCGGGTACGGGAAGCTCACGGAGTTTGTTGTCTCCATGACCGAAGACGAGCTGGCGGCCCCCTTCGACTTCTCCGCCGACAAGGGCCGGAAGGAGGCGCACTGGAGCCGGGACAAGAACCTGCGCGACGTCCTGGCTCACCTCCACGAGTGGCACCGGCTCCTCCTGGACTGGGTGGGTGCCAACGAGGTCGGGGAGAAGCGGCCATTCCTGCCCGAACCCTACACGTGGCGGACCTACGGCGACATGAACGTCGCCCTGTGGCGCAAGCATCAGGACACGCCCCTGGAAGAGGCCCGCGACCTGCTGGATCAGTCCCACAGTGCGGTCATGGCCTTGGCGGAGGGGTTCTCCGACGAGGACCTGTTCGACAGGGGACGATTCGACTGGATGGGGACCACGACGCTCGGCTCCTACTTTGTGAGCGCCACGAGTTCCCACTACGACTGGGCGCTTAAGAAGCTCCGCGCCCACCGAAGGGCGTGCGCGAGGCGCGACTAGCCGAGGGCCGCGGTGCATGCCGCGACAGCGCGCGGCACAGGAGTCCGAGCGGCTCGCCAGCCCCCGCGACTCACGCCCCGGCCTCGCCGTAGCGGCGGCGCAACTCCGCGCGTAGATCCCTGAAGTATCGGGCCTGGTATGAGCGCAGGAACAGCCTGGCAACCCATCGGGGGACGAACCTGCCCCGCACGTCCACGTCCTCCGTGAAGCTCAGGCGGCACCCGGATCCCGCCGGGATGAACACGCCTCGCCAGCATCCCTCCAGGGTATCCCCGTCGATGGAGAACTCCCAGAGTCGTTCCTCCTGCCGACGCACGGTCGTGAAACGAATGGGCTTGCCGCCTTTGGGATACTCCACGAAGTCGCGCTCGCCGGCCCTCTCGCATCGCTCCAGGTCCGAACGCCACCGCCACTGATCGACGTCGGTGACGATCCGCCACACCTGGGATACCGACCAGGGCAGGTCGGCCTCGTGAATCACGCGAACTCGCGTCATCGCTCCCCACCGTCCTTCTTCACACGGGAGTTACGGTGCCGGATGTGCCTGCCTCCTCCCCGTCGTGAGGCGCTCCCCGCTCACCCTCTCAGGATACACAGTTCCCTGAAGCGGTCGTCCAGTTCAGCGATCCTCCCCAGTGTGTCTGCCAAGGCGAGGTTATCCTCCGTCAGGTTGTGCAGGTGCGCCTGCCCAAACAGCGAGGCGATCCGCTCCTTGATCTGCGCCCGCTCCGGGTCGTGGTCGGCCAGGAATCGGGCAGCGTAGAGGCTCCTGGCCGCAGCCAAGCGGAAACTGAAGTACTGGTGGATCCCCTTTTGCTGCGGGCTCATGCCGTTGTGTCTGATGGCTTCGGCGTAGGAGCGGATGACGCCCGCCTCGCCCGCCTCGTAGCGCTTCCTCATGATCGAGGAGACCTCCCGGTAGACCTCCTCACCCTCCGGCTCCCTCACCCGCGTGAAGCCGCCCCACATGGAGAACGACCCGCGCCTGTAGGAGATTGCCCGCGCCTCCCAGGCCTTCGCGAAGTCGTCGAAGTCCATGCTCATGTAGGGGAAACCCGCCGGATCATGCAGATGTACGCGACCGCCGTCGAGACCGAGAACGCACACGAAGTGGTCGACCCCGCCCAGGCCCTGATAGTTCGGGTTGTAGGTGAGCAGCCCCATGTCCAGGGGGCCCGCAACCACCGGGCCTTTCTCCAGCATGCGGGCGAGGCGATCGCGGACCTCGGTGAGGTCGGTCGTAGGTCCTTCGACGAAGAAGTCTTCCCACGTAAAGCCGAGCATGCGCAGGCAGTTGCTGATGGACACGTCGGGCTCCCCGTTGTCGAAGAAAACGAGCGGATGCCGAGGGTCGTCTTTCATGATGCTCGCCCCGTTGCCCATAACCATGAGGGCTTCCAGGCGCTCGGGACGCACGTCGAACCCGAAGGAGTCCAGGGCCATTGCCAGGGAGTTGGTGTAGCACAGCGACACGTCTCCGAAGTACATGCTCATGTGTTCTCCTCGCTTTCTGGGCGCGCGTATGAATCAACCTGCGCGCGACGACTCCCAGGCCGGGACAGCGCAAGCCGCGCCTTTCGTCCCTCCTATGAGACTGCGTGTGCGGGGCAGGTGGGGGAGGAGCGGTCGGTGCTCACTGCCCTCCCCCGACGATAACGGAGAGAAAAAATCCCGTCAACACAACGAAAAATCATTCTTGTCGGGACTGTCTCCGGCGACCGAGAATCCCGCGTTCCGAGAGCCGCCGATGCCCCGATGTGAGGGCGGTCGCGTTGCTCGTCGCCTTCCTCACCCTAGGAGGAACTCGTGCTCGCGCCGGATCAGGCCGTCTTCGATGTCGAACACCTCGAACGACCTCATCCCGGAGTCGTCGACCAGCAGGACGACGATGCGGCGTCCGTCGGCGGCTTCGTGCGCCTCCTCCACGCGGAAGTGCGCATCGGATGCCGCGTAGGCGTCCCGGATTGTCCGCAGGTACTCCTCGACCCCTTGGATCGTCCTGTTTTCCTCGCCGTGCAGGTGCCACACCACGTCCGGGTGCAAGAATGCCCTGTACGTTTCCCAGTCCCGATCGTTCTCGGCCCGGAAGAAGCGGGCGAGCGTTTCCACCGCCTTCACGGGCGCCCCTTAGGGGTCCGCGTCCGCGGGCTCGCCCCTGAAGCCGCGTTCACGGGCGCCTCCTCAAGGCCAGATCCACCGGCGCTACCCTCTCAGAGGTCGACGTGCTGGCGCGCGGAGAACCCGCGTTCCTTGAGCCTGCCGCTGACGTAGTCGTAGCGCGTGGGGGTCACCTTGATGATGTTCATGACGAAGGGCAGCTGGCGCAGCCGTTCCACCGGGATGCCGCGCAACCGGCAAGCGCGCTCGTACTCCGCGCTGAAGGGCTCGAGCACCTCGGCCGTGCCCGTCACCTGCAATCCAGCGAGCGTGTCGAAGGAGATGTCGTCGTCGTGGACCGCCAGGCACACGTTGCTGTTCTCCCGCAACGCTCGGAACTTCAGGCCGCCCTCGCTGACGATCCAGAAGGCCCCCTCGGCGTGGACGTATTCGACGGTCGTGTTGCGCACGATCCCAGCGCCCGCCGTGGCCAGCGCGCAGATCTTGTGGCGGCCGAGGAACTCCTCGATCTCGGCGATCAGCTCGCCCTCGGGCATGCGCGCCTCGCCGGCCTCCTGGTCGAGCCAGCGGTTCGCCGCCGCCTCCCAGTCGATTGCGCTTCCATCCATGGGTCCTCTCCCTTCGGGGTCGGGGTCCGCGCCGCACGGGCCCTCCCCACCAGCATAGGCCGGGTCAATGGCGCTTCGGGCGCCCGTGGGAGAGGGGTGCTGGGACCTCGGTGCCTTGAAAGGCGGCGGCCGACGGTGTTCCCTGTGAACAGCCCGATCCGAAGACCCGAAAGAGGTGGCCGCCGTGCCCGAGCTGAACGAGCTGTCGAAAACGCTCTACATTCCACTCGTGGGGCGCATCTACGCGTCAAGGCACTACCCGTCGATGATCCACGATCCCAAGGCCCTCGGCCTGGAGTCCTCCCTTCCTGCGGATGCGGCCACGATGAATCGCGGGCAGAATGAGTACACCATGGTGTCGAGCGTCGCGCGCTCCGTCAACATGGACCGGCGGATCCGGGGGTTCCTCGCGCTCCACCCCGACGCGGCGGTCGTCAACGCCGGATGCGGACTGGAGACGGCGTACTGGCGCTGCGACAACGGGCGCGCACGCTGGTTCGAGCTCGACCTGCCCGAGGTCATCAGCGTGCGCGGCGAACTCCTGCCGCCCGGCCAGCGGCAGGTCCTGATCCCGGGGGACATGTTCGACTACTCGTGGATCGACCGGGTGAAGGAGTTCGGTGAGCGCCCCACCATCGTCGTCGTCTCCGGGGTCTTCTACTACTTCGACGAGGACCGGGTCGTCGATTTCATCAACCATCTCGCCGCCTTCGACGAGGCGCGGGTGGTCTTCGACTCGACCTCCTCGAAGGGACTGAAGCTCTCGCAGGCGTACGTCAAGCGCATGAAGAACGACTCGGCCATGCGGTTCTCCATCGACGACCCCCGTGAGTTCGTCGGCAGGCTCACAGGCGGGGCGCGCCTCGTCGAACACGTGCCCTACTACCGCGACATTGAGCGACGAGGAGTGGGGCTTATCCCCCGGGCGTACATGCGCGTCTCCGACATGTTCCACATGGTGTCCATGACCACTATCAGCGTCCGGGAGCCGTGAGCGGCCTGGCCCTCCGGGCCGCCAGGAGTCCTCGGGAGCGCGGTCGGATCAGGCCGGCAGGTGCGCCGCGGGGAGCCCGCTGCGCCGCAAGGAGCCCTGCAACCAGGGAGACAAGGAGTCCGACGATGAGGTACGCCGAAACGGTGGCATTGAAGGGCGGGGCGGAGCTCCTCGTGAGGAACGCTGTCGCCTCGGACGCCCGGGCGCTGCGCGAGACCATGCGCCGCACGCATTCGGAGACCGACTACCTACTGTCCTACCCGGACGAGCAGAACGCCGACGAGGAACAGGGGGTGTGCCTCCTGGAAGGGACGGAACACAGCGGCAACGAGGTCGAGCTCGTCGCCATGATCGACGGGCGGATCGTGGGAACCGCGGGAGTCACAGCGGTGGGCGGCAGGCGCAAGGTGAGGCACCGGGCGCGATTCGGGATCAGCGTGCTGAAGGAGCACTGGGGGATGGGGATCGGCCGGGTGCTGATGGAGGCGTGCATTGACTGCGCCCGGCGGGCGGGTTACGCCCAGCTCGAGCTCGAAGTGGTGGCGGACAATGAACGGGCGGTGTCCCTTTACCGGCGCGCGGGGTTCGAGGAGTACGGGCGCAACC
>ERZ772945.2583-NODE-2583-length-10918-cov-24.589892_pt1 | contig 10918 bp, 12 predicted proteins | sample MGYA00511681_ERZ772945 | MGnify/ENA primary metagenome ERZ772945 (study PRJEB29015, sample SAMEA2737943) | human oral metagenome | biome: human oral; feature: human-associated habitat; material: dental | place: China | collected 2143 ... | reverse complement strand
GCTAACTGCCGATGGCACTTGCAGAAAGAGTTTACACAAAACTATTGACACAACCCCGTCCCTCTGCTCGTAACGAATAAGCATGTAATTAGAAATTCACAAAACGGTCGCTTGATTCTCACTACCAAAAATGAAGACGGTAGTCCAGGAATTGGAAATAAACAACTATTCGCTATACCGAATTTTGAAAAGAATTTTATTCTCCACCCAGATAATGATGTGGACTTGGCAGTACTTCCAATAGCACCACTATTGAATCGTGTGAAGGCATTTACCCAGCACCTTGACGAATCGCTTCTTCCTACGGAAGAAAATATAAAAGGCATTTTTGCGATGGATGACATCATCATGATTGGCTATCCAAACTCATTGATTGATCCTGAAAACAATCTGCCAATATGCCGAAAAGGAATTGCGGCAACACCGCCACAGATAGACTATGCCGGGAAAAAACAATTTTTAATTGATGCTGCCGTCTATCCCGGGTCGAGCGGATCACCTGTGTTCCTTTACAATCCAAACACCTATACCGACCATCGAGGAAATATATATTGTGGTGAGCGTTTAATCCTCATGGGCATACTTTTTGCAGGCTTTGAGCGAGAGCAGCAAGGGGAAATTCGTATTCGTGAGATTCCCACAAGACAAGAGCCTGTTTTGTTTACTTCTATTCCAATAAATTTAGGTATCGTCATAAAATCCGAGCGTCTTATGGATTTTAAGCCAATCATTGAAAAAGAAATAGCCCGGCAATCACATAACGGTTTACCGGGCTAAGCTACTCAAGAGAAGTAAACATAGGCATAGGAACAGGCTTTATGTTTTTCAAAACTATCACCTCCAGTTCTGTGTAAGACGTCTGATAGTGACAGTATATCATAGAACTTAGTGATGTGCCAAAACTCACAACCTACACACTTTTTTCGCGCGATAAATTTGAGCTGCAAGCGAACTCGTTTGCCGTCGAATTGCTGATGCCAGACGATCTACTGTGCGAATATCCTGAATGCAGCATACAGCAGCTTGCAAATTCTGTCGGAGTCCCGATACAGTTTGCAGAATTAAAATATTGCTCTAAGCGACCTTGAACGGCTTACAAAGGAGACATTGTTGTGGGGTTATTTGATTTTATTCGTGGCTACTTCTATAAGAGTTTACAAACCACACACCGAAAAGCAGAACGCGCCTTTGTATCCTCATCTGCGAACCTGCCATCCGACAATTGCTGCACCATCTACGATAGTATTCCAGAAGACGTCCTTGAACTTCTACTATTCGTGAATGGAGCATATCAGAATTACGACTACGGCATGATGACCTTAGAACCGAGTCTCATCAATATAGATTTACCTGTAGGGCGTCTTGTAACGCCCGCCCCACCACTAGATTATTTTCCTTCGTATGCAAAACTTTCGCCTGATGAAAGAGCCGTTTATTTAGACTGGCTTCATCACGTCGATTCTCCTATTGATATAGGATATGTATTCATTTTCTATTATGGCTTAGAGCGTATTTTACTCGACTATGATAACTTATACGAAAAAGCCTTGACTATGATATTGAGGTTACGAAAACATCACTCCAATTCTTCATTTTTAGCATATTCGCATGATGCTATTACGGCTACTTGCATCGTTAGAAACCGCATCGATTTATTTCAAGACTATATAGAAACAGATAAGAGTCTCAGCATGGCGAAACTCACCTATATGGCAGGCAAAAGCATCGGTTTAACACCGCAGGACATTATACAACTGGCATCATTTGTAGGATTCAAAAACAAACGATATATCAATAATCATCCCGTGCAATTCGAGAGCACTTTGCGAAATCTTCTACGAAAATATTATAAAAGAGACGAATTTCCTTTATCTCCACGACTCATTAAAGAGAGTCCCCGTAAAGACGGCTGTCTATTTGCAAACTATTCTTTGCGGAATCGCTCCCTAGAATTACCTGATATTTTACAACATCCAAAAATTCAACAGTCACTACACAATATACTTGTGGAAGCTCATGAAGTTATCAAACAAATTCCTTTGAAACAACGCCTTTAATCACGCTCAGCATGTAGAAAGGAGTACCGCCCCATGAATGATTTCTTCAGTAATTTGATGCTAGCATCCTTGATCTCCATCATCGTGAGTCTGCTGCTCATCATCCATGCGTTCTTCCGCAAGAAACGCTATCGTCCGCGCCTAATATTTGCCGGAGTATCGCTTGGTATCTTCCTGTTCGCCGCTATCGGCTATACGACCACACTATCGCCCGAACAACGCGCTGAAATGGAACAAAAGCGCATCGCCAAGCAAGCGCAGGAAGCGCAAGAAAAAGCAGAGAAGGAAGAGAAAAAAGCACAGGAAGCCGCCGAGAAGAAACAAAAAGCCGAAAAGGAAGCCGCTGAAAAGAATGCACAGAAAGCACAAAGAGATGCTGAAAAGAAACAAAAAGAGGAACAGTACGCAAAAGCAAAAGAGCAATCTGCCGCCGATGCCGCCGCACAGAAGGTCTATGACGACCAAGCAAAATACGAGGCATGGCTGAAAAGCGCGGGCGTAATTGGCACGATTCCAGGGCTTGGCGACAGAATCTCAGTTTTCGAGCAAAAGCATAAACGCTCAAAAGGAAATGATCCTGACTCTTATGATGACAACCTTTTATCGGTTATGAAAGATGAAGGACGCGTCCTTTTCATAACCGTAAACGCTTTTGGTCGTTCCCTTGATCCAGATATGATTGTTACGCCACTTCTCCCTACTGACGGGGTTCGAATTTCATCTTCTGACGACCGGTCTGATAAGTACAATAAGAGAAATACTTTCGTCGGACACAGCGATATTTTGGAAATCGTGATACCAGAAAGCAAAGGATATTATACCAGGATGGATGTCTACGACATTCCAACAGGAGATTATCTCTATACAACCGTGTTTACAGGGAACTACGACGACCCGGACACGATGTAAAACCATCTTTGCAAACAAGAAAGGAGACCGCTCCTCATGGGATGGAGATTTCGCAAGTCCATTAAGATTCTGCCGGGCATCAAAATCAACATCGGCAAAGACGGCTTTTCAAGCGTCTCCGTCGGCACACGTGGCGCACATCTGGGAAAATTCTACGATTTCTTCCCAGTTGCAAAGCAAATCTTTATAACTGAACATTTTGCAAACGCCGCCAAAATGGTAGACCATACCGTGCACACGCACGATATGGTCGCTGATAGAGCTTCCCTATGTCTTGGATCGAGGTGATTATCATGCCGACAAAAAGAAAAGACGGGCGTTATCAAGCCAATGTTACACTCGAAAATCCTCTCACTGGAGAGAAAGTGAGAAAGTATATCTACGGCTACAGCCTAAAAGAGCTAGAAGCCGAAAGACAACGCCTGCTCAAAGGGCATATCGCAGACTATCTCTGTACCGAAACCTTCCATCACTTCGCCGCAGACTTTTTGGAAATGAAACGCCGAGAGGACAAGCTGGAAGAATCGACGCTCATATCCTATCAAGGCTTTCTGAAACGTCATATACTCCCCCGCATCCCCGAGAACATGCGCATCGCGGATGTAAAGCCCGCTCTCTTGAAAGATATCCTGTCAAAAATCACAGGCGATCGCACAAGGCAAGCCGTCTACATTCTTCTCAACTCCATCTTCAAAGCGGCCAAGTTCGAGCAACTGATTGAAAACAATCCGATGGAGTTCATCCACAAGCCAAAGCACAAAGCCACGTCCGCCGCCATCGTGACGCCCGAGATATATCATAAACTCTTGGACGCGATACAAGGCACACAAGCCGAGCACCTCTTCAAATTCGCATGGGACACAGGACTGCGCCGCGGTGAGATCGTCGCCCTGCGCTGGTCGGACTTCGACATTGAGCGTTCCACCATAAAAGTATCAAAAGCCCGCAAGATGGGCACACAGGAGTACGAAGGCACCACCAAGAGCGCCTACGGCCTCCGCACGGTTACACTTTCTGCCGCTGCCACGAGGAACCTCATTGCATGGAAGAAGCTGCTGTCTGAAAAGCTGCTCTCCAAGGGCATCCGACTCACAGACGGCGATTACATCTTCCGTGCCCCTCAAAACGTAATGCACCCCATGACATTAACAGCCTTGACGCATTTGTTCACAGGACTGAAAAAGCGTCTGAAACTACCGGAAAACTTGCGTTTCCATTCCTTCCGGCATACGCACGCGACGATCCTTGCCGAACAAGAGATCAGCGCGAAAAAAATTCAGGTGCGCCTCGGCCATGCCACTGCCGCATTTACAATGGATCGGTATGTACACAACACTGAAAAAATGCAGGACGGAATCTCACAAACCATGGATGAGATTGCCAAAAAATACGGACGATGACCCAATGTTTCTTGAGCTACGACCAAAAAGGAAATATATGGATGATGTCAAAAATGATGTCAAAAATACAACAGCAAAAGAAAAAGGCTTCCGAGCGAAATACCCAGAAGCCTTAAAATCTCTATGGTGCCGAAGGCCGGACTCGAACCGGCACGTAGGTAACTACGCTTGATTTTGAGTCAAGTGCGTCTGCCAATTCCGCCACTTCGGCACATGATGCAACAACAGAAGAAATGATACCATTCCCTTGAGGTTTTGTCAATAGGAGCGTAAAGAGTTTTTGAGTGGTTGCCGTGTTGCGAATTTACCTTGCAAATGTACGCTTCACAAACTTCAGATAAAAAGCTCGATCGCACGAGGTACAACCTCGACGTGCATGGGAAGAGGCGGCCCCTGCTCGCCGTCCACATCACTCAAAAGCGGCGCATCCGCCGCGATGCGAAACTCACTTGCCTGCAGATACAGCACATTCTTCTCTGAGACTCCCCTGCCCGAGACAATCTCCGCCGTCAGAGCGACGAGTTCCGGCAGACTGCACTTCTTCACGAGCAGCAAATCAAACTTACCATCATTGATGCTCGCATGCGTCGCTACGTTATTGAAACTGCCGACGATACCGCTGTTGGCAATGACGAAGAGGAAGCCCTCTTCCTCGCGCATCTCGCCATCCGCCTCGATGGAAAACTTCACCGAACGGAACTTCGGCAGTTCGCTGATGCCCTTCAGGTAGTACGCCATCTTGCCCAGCGTATTCTTCAGCCGCACATCGACCTCATGTGCGATATTTGTCATGACGCCGGCGCTCGCGACGTTGATAAAGTATTCTTCCCCGATGCGCCCGAGATCAACGCGCATCGTCTTGTGCGCGAGGATGCGCTCGATATACGCTTCCAAGCCATCTGCAAGACCGAGGTACGTCGCAAAATCGTTCGACGTGCCGCTGCCGATTATCGCGAGGGGAACCGCAAGTTTTTCACGCACGATCACGTTGACGACTTCATGCACTGTGCCGTCACCGCCCGCGACAAGCACACCCTCGGCCTCAGATTCCCGCACATAGAGCGCAAGATTCGTAAGTTCGCGATCCGTGCGGTAGAGGATAAGCATGCAGCCGAGTGTCTGGAAGCGCCAGATCATCTCATCGAGCCGCTGCTTGAACGATGCATTGCCCGAGACAGGATTATAGACCAGCAGAAACTTTCTCATCCCTTCGCCCCCTCAACGCTGCGGAAAATGCCAATGCGGCGCAAAAAACGAATGCTCAAAGAGCCGATGAACGGAATGCGCGCCATATCCTCTTCGAGCAGTCCGCGCACGAGAATCAGCGCCGCGACGTAGACGATGACGCCGACGAACACCGAGCCGAAGGTCGCCACGGCATTGACGGCGAGCGTGCTCATGACAAAGCTGTAGAAGAGATACACAGCGCCCGCCATGAAGGCAGCCGCCGCCATCGTCTTAAAGAGCTGCAGCAGCTCCATGCGATAGCCGATGTAACGCCAGATGAAGTAAAGGTTGATGACAGCGGCAACCCCCATATCCGCCGCCGTCGCCCAAGCCGCGCCCATGATGCCGAGCCAAGGGATCGCCGTCAAAATCCAGTTGAGGGCGACCTTGACGGCAGCGGCAAGAATCATGTTGATCATCGGGATCTTCGGATGCCCGAGTCCTTGCAGAACCGCCGTCGACACCTGATGCAGGCCGAGGAGCACGATGGAAAACGACGAGACGAGCACGGCGGGACCCGCGCCCGGCGCATTGTAAATGAGCGTCGAGATTGGCGTCGCGAGCACGAACACGACGACGAATGCAGGAAAGCAAACGAAGTTCGATATGCGCACGGCGGCTGCCGTTTGATTGTAAACGCGCTGCGTGTCCTTCAAGGCTCGCGCCTCCGAAATCGCCGGCACGATGCTCACCGCCAAGGATGCCGTGAGAATTGTCGCGAGGTTGACGAGCGGCACCGCCATGCCCGTGAGGTAGCCGAACAGCTCCGTCGCCTGCGGCACCGTATAGCCCGCGACCTCAAGACGCTGCGGCACGATCAGAAGGTCGAGGTTCGACACGATCGGCAGCATGATGCTCGCCGCCGACACGGGCAGGGCGAGCGAGAAGATACGTCGGACGATCGCCCCGAGAGGCGCCGGCGCTTCCCCCGGCGGCGGCGCAAGATTCGGGCCGTACTCACGCTCGATGTCCTTGTCGAGCTTCCAATGATAGTAGACGAGCACGAGGAGTCCGCCGATAGCGCCGGCAAATGCGCCGAGGCTCGCGCCCGCCGCCGCATAGTCGAGTCCCATCGGCAGGAGAAGGCTCGCGAAGAGCACCATCGTGAGCACGCGGAAGATCTGCTCGACGATCTGCGAAACCGCCGTCGGCGTCATGCGCTGCCAGCCTTGCAGATAGCCGCGCGAGCTTGCGAGCAAGGTCACGAAGAAAATCGTCGGCGAGAGCGCCACGACTGCCATATAGGCGCGCGGATCACGAATGAACTGCCACTCGATGAGCCAGCCTGCGCCAAAGTACGTCAAAAGGGAAAACAAAAGCCCCGTAAAAACCATCAAGGTCATGGATATGCGGAATACGCGCCGTGCGCCGAAAACGTCCTTCAAGGCGACGCGCTCCGCCGTGATGATCGATATGGCGACAGGCACGCCCGCCTGCGAAATGCTCATGGCGAAAAAATAAATCGGGAAAGCCATCTGATAAAGCCCGATGCCCTCGCCGCCCAAGATGCGCGAAACGAAAATCCAATTCAAGGAACCGATGACCTTCACGACGAAGCTTGCCACCGTCAAGATCAAAGTTCCCTTGAGGAAACTCTCCGCTTTGCTCTTGCCTGTAGATTTTTGACTGCTGATACGAAACACCGCCTAACTGCCCAATTCCCCTCTTCGATTCTTCCCTGCAATCCGAGATATGGAAAAGCCGCTTTGCAAAAATGTACGAATTTCTATATAATAAGGGGAATGATGCATCTTCTGCACCCTAAGGCTCAACGTAGGAATTATACCATTTCTGCCGGAAATATACTAGGTCGATTTTGTTACAAAACTTGAGGTGTCTTCTCTATGGAAATCAATCTCATCGGTTTCAATACGACGCTCGGCAAGAAAAAGCCGGAAAATATCATCAACAAGACCGCCCCATGTCCTTTCTGTGACCGTGAAAATCTCTCGGGCATCGTCGATACGGACGGCGACCTCGTGCTGCTCAAGAACAAGTACAACGTCATCGAAGACGCCGACCAGTTCGTTCTCATCGAGAGCAAAGTCTGTCACTCCGACATGCCCGACTATTCCGCCGAGCACATGCACCGCCTCATTCGTTTCGGCGTGCATCACTGGCAGAAGATGCAGAATTCGGGAAAGTACGAGACCGTCATCTTCTTCAAGAATTTCGGCCCCCTCTCGGGCGGTACGCTGCGTCACCCCCACATGCAGATCGTCGGCTTCCACTCGCTCAACGAAAACCTGACCTTCGACCCCCTGGAATTCGAGGGACTGACCATACACGAGGAAAACGATGTCGACTTCAACATCGCGACATGCCCGCGCATCGGCTTCAGCGAATTCAATGTCGTGCCCAAGACGAACGAACCCTTGGACACCGTAGCCGACGACATACAGATTGCCGTCGACTATCTCATGCACCACTTCAACAAGCGATGCAACAGTTACAACATCTTCTTTTACCAGGAGCGGGGTGTCCTGCGCGCCAAAATCATGCCGAGATTCGCTACCTCCCCCCTCTTCATCGGCTACAACATCCGCTTTCGCCCGAGCAACTTAGAAGATTTGCGGAACAATGTGCGAAAGATTTATTTCGATAGAAAGTAGTCAAGGGCAGAAATGTCACCTGGACCAAGCAAAGGATCTGCTGCACAAGTCGCATTCGAACTTATGAAACAGATCCTTTGCTATTTTATCCCCACCCGCAGCACAGGCGGCTTCTCATGCATCTCACACATGTAGCTGCTTGTTCTCTGTCGTTGTCACATCTGGCATCTTCCTTTTACACCGAAAAGGCTTTCCGTCACAAAGGAGGCTAATATCCGTGAATAAATTGGACTGGTATGATTTTGCTCTAGGATATCTTATCCGGGCACACTATGATGTCATAAAGGCTACACTCACAATAAATGTTGATGTACCACGAACAATTGATCATCCAAAACATCAAGAAGCCAAATGCTTTGAGGAAACTTTTGCTAATATCAATCTAACATTTAAAGAGGTACGATATCTCAAAAACATTGTAAGCTCCAATATGACATCAGATCCAAACGAAGATGCGGGTGATACTGAACATATCGTATGTGCACCTGCATCAGAGGATTTCTTGAACGATCTAGGTTTTAAAGATAAAAAAATTCAACTAGATTACGGAGATGGTACGAACGCCAGTCTTTCGTGGAAAAAAGAGCCTTTAATGTACACTAAATTTGAAACAGCAGAAACAATTTTTTATATAATTTTTCGTGAATTAGATATAGTAGAACTCTGATTACTACAACATATCGCCTCATCACCACTACGGCAGCTATGACAAGATGAGCCACCAAGAGAAGAACAAGGTCTATAACACCATAGGCCTCTCCCCCAGCCTTTCCATGCCTGCCAAGGGCGATGCGAACAGCACGACAACTTCTGCCGTTGCACCGGGAACAATCGACATTCGCAAGAATCCCACGCAGGACATCTCTGCCCTCAGTCGTGATACGAACAACGCTTTGAATGAGCTTGGACGCATCTTTGACAAGCAAAAAATTGAAGAGCAACAGGAACTTGCCAAAGCCTTCGGCGAAGAAGCTTTCCGCCTTGCCCATAACCTCCCCGACGACGGCAGCGGCAGAAAAGTTGCCGTCCACGCCATCATCGGCGGCATCATGAGCCAGATCACAGGCGCAGGGTTTGCTTCTGGCGCCATTGGCGCAGGCGTAAACGAGGCGATCATCGGCGAGATCAAGAAGATCAAGGATCCCGGCACGGCACAGATCGTCAGCGCGATTGTAGGAGCTGCTGCGGCGAAAGCGGTCGGCGGGGATGCTGGCGCTGGTGCAGCTGCGGCTGCGAGCGGGACGAAGTGGAATTATTTTTTGATGGAATATCCAGAAGACTACGGTATTAACACTCTTGCTTGGCAGACACTAAGGAAAAAGGATGGAAAAAAACTATCTTCCATGGAGATTGCCGAATATATCAAAGGTATGCATAAAATCTTATCGGAGGCCGAACCAGCACTTTCCGATACTGAAAACGCACAATCGGAAAACATCAGCAACTATCCCAAAGCCATCAATTATCTTATTAAATCGGGCATTACCAAAGAAAGTGCTGTTCAGTTCTTCAAAGATTATAATGAAATGCTCCGCAACAGCGATTGGACAGTACCTTTACTGCCGCCGGCAGAGCTTCCGGCAGAACTGCTATTAGCTAAAGATCCTGGGCAAGATCCCGTTTTAAAACTTCCCTTTATACGTCCATATACGAGAAGCATAGACGCAAATCCTCCCGAGGTTTTCACCGGTGAAAATCTCAAATTACCGGACAGTGCGAACAAAGACGAATTTAGCTGGCTCTCTTCCATTGCTACAAATGGCACTACAGAAGTATCCAATCGCCTGCCAAGCGCAATCCAAATGAGTGGTTACTGGGTAAAACCACTTTCCATCTATCTTAAAACAGGCGGTGTAGTCGGTCTCGGTTGGACGATTCGAGATATGAAGCAAGATTGGAATATATATAGCGGTGGTCGCCTGGCAATCGCATGGACCGCTGATATAATTCCAATAGGAACTTCGATAGGCGGAGCATATGTTTTAGGACCATTCGGCATGTTTGCAGGCTCACTTGGTAGTATCATCGGAGCTACAGGTGGCGATTTATTAAAATACGAAATAAAGGAAAAACTTTCCAAGAATGTACAAGATCGTTGATTTTACAACCGTCTGTATATTTAGGGGGATGAAATGAATCTTTTTCTTGCATGGATGTATTCACGCGATATATTACATTTATGCCTTTTCACCGTCTGTGCCATTTTTTTGTCAATGGGGGCAATCTTCCCATATGTAAAATGGGGTTCATTATGTACGCCTGCTGTTAAACGGGCACACCGACGAATGTTATATGGATTTCTTTTAGGCCTCTTTGCTGCATGGATCGGTATGTTGGAACTAGGCTATACAAAAGAATTCTTAGCAATAGCTTTATATCTTTGGGGATACTCATGTATTTTATTTCGCCAATATGCTTTAATATTTTTACAGGATCTCCCTAAAATGCCGAAATATCCTTGTTCAAAGTATCATCTACAACATGTGCGCAATGTAAAAGAGCAAAAATTTATTTTTGTTCTTTTTACAGCTTACTTTTTTCTAACAGGCACACTTATACTACTATATCTTTCTTAACTTCAAATACAGAAAAGTGATAAAGACATTCCAAACAGGTATTTGTGTTCTCCTCCCATAAGAAGATCTCTTCAGTTTCCATGAGGTGAATCCATTTGATCTCAAACAAACTCCCATCCGCCCTCCTGCTCGCAGCA
>ERZ772945.2579-NODE-2579-length-10926-cov-4.297581_pt1 | contig 10926 bp, 12 predicted proteins | sample MGYA00511681_ERZ772945 | MGnify/ENA primary metagenome ERZ772945 (study PRJEB29015, sample SAMEA2737943) | human oral metagenome | biome: human oral; feature: human-associated habitat; material: dental | place: China | collected 2143 ... | reverse complement strand
GAGATGAACGCGCCATTTGCAAAGGAGGACGAGCTGAAAGAAAAAGAGGCGCGGCTGAAGGAACTGAACATCCTGCTCAACATGGATGAGAAAGACCGTTCCCTGATCGACGAGACGCCGGAGGAAGAACCGGGGCCGGTCAGAAGCCAGAAATGTGCCCTCACTCGTTGAGGTAGAAAGCTATGCCTTCTACCTTTTACATAACCCATGTAGTATGAGATAGAAGAATCACATAGAACAGAAAGATTACCATTTTTATCGGGGCACCTGCTTTGAAAAAGAAATAAGCGTACCTGATAGAGATATAAAAGATTGATTTTACGATATTTATGAGATAAAATAGGTACGAAAGGAGGTGCAGTGGAATGAAGTATTTAGAGCAGATGCAGAAGAAAAAATTGTTTGATTTAGCATTTGTTGAACATCTGACAGGAAATGTCATGACCGCCAAAAGTCTGCTGCAGTCTTATAAGAAGGCTGGTTATATTGTAAGCATACGCAGGGGACTATATGCGGCACTTGATCTGGCAAACAAAAATACTCTTGCCAGCCGTTTTGAGATCGGAAGCGCAGTGAATGAGAACGCATATATTTCCCATCACTCTGCACTGGAATATCACGGTGTCGCCAATCAGGTATTTTACACGGTTACTGTATCTTCTATGGAGCGCTTTACTACCTTTGAATATGATGGCGTGACCTATGAACGGTATCTGCCGAAAATAGAGAAAGGTATCCAGACACCAGCACAGACGCCCCTTGTATCCGTCACAGACATTGAGCGAACAGTTGTGGATTGTATTTATGATATCGGACGTGCTGGAGGCCTGGAGGAGCTTTTGGAGGCGTTACGTCTCATTCCAAGTCTGCGGGAAGATCAGCTTCTTTCCTGTCTGGAAGCATATGGACAGATTTTTCTCTGGCAGAAAGCAGGTTTTCTTTTGGAACATTTTTCTGAAACATTAAATCTGAGTCCATCATTTCTAACCACATGTAAGAGCAAGGTCAATAACCGGAAAAAGTATCTGATCGAAGGGGAAAAGATGGTTTATTATCCAAAATGGAAATTATACGCACCACGCGATCTGTTTAATGAAGGAGGCGATGAACTTGTATGATCTTGATCGGGCATTGCTGGCACAGAAAGCTGCGGAAACTGGATTTATCCGGGATAATTTAGAAAAGGTCTATCGACTGACCGATGTTTTGGCATTCCTGAGCGAGCATCCGGTTTTGTCGAGTTCTCTTGTCTTAAAAGGGGGAACTGCGATCAATCTGACAGTATTCGATCTTCCGCGACTATCTGTTGACATTGACTTGGACTTTCACAGAGATTGTTCAAGAGAAGAAATGCTGTCCGCAAGAGAAGAAATAACCGCACTGATTCTGCGTTATATGAATGCCAGTGGCTATATGTTAAACGCGGATAAAGGAAAAAATCCACATGCTCTTGATTCCTGGGTGTTCTACTATCAGAACGCCGGAGGCAACCGGGATAATATTAAGATTGAGATTAACTACTCTATGCGCTGTCATGTACTTCCAATTCATCAAACGGAGGTTAAAATAGATGTACTGGACACAGGGATAAAGATCAATGCACTTGCTCCTGTCGAACTGTTCGGAAGTAAGATCAAGGCATTGTTGGAACGCACAGCAGCGAGGGATCTGTATGATATTTACAACATGATTCGGTTTCGTGTCTTTGATAAAGGGGAAATGACAATGTTGCGCAAATGCGTTCTATTTTACAAAGCAGTGGGAAGTACTGGAGATTTTCATGAGGAAATCAGTTTGGACAGTATTGACCGATTGAATTTCACTAAGATTCGTCAGACACTGCTTCCGGTTTTGAGAAAAGGAGAAAGCATTGATCTTGCGCTTATCAAATCGGAAGTAAAAGCTTTTCTTCATGAGTTGCTTACGCTTACAGAAAGGGAAACAACCTTCCTACATGCTTTTGCAAATGGAGTTTATCAGCCGGATCTACTTTTTGATGATGCGGATACTGTAAAACGAATCATCGATCATCCGATGGCGATTTGGAAGTCGAATAAGATTCATAGATCAAAAAAGAAATAATAAATCTGTATGTGGGATTTTTATTGAGAATAACGCTAAAACTATTTGGGGAAATTGCCCGATTCAAGGCTGGAACTGCCGGAATATGTGCACCGCAGTTATTTTGAGGTATTGGTCAATGCCCTGATTCATCGGGATTACCTGATCAATGGCAGTGAAATGCACATAGATATCTTCGATGACCGCATGGAGATCTATTCTCCCGGCGGAATGCCGGACGGAACGCTCATACAGGAGCGAAATATCAAAGGGGTTCCCTCCATCCGTCGGAACCCGGTCCTTGCTGATATTTTTGCAAGACTTGGCTATATGGAACGCTCCGGGAGTGGATTGAGCAAGATCCGGGAAGCCTATGAGTTTTCGGCTAACTATTCACAAGACAAGGCACCTATCTTTTATTCAGACCGGTCTCAGTTCCTTGTAACATTGCCTAATTTGAACTACGAGCAGCTGCAGGAGGACGAAACTCCGTCAGATAAAGTAGCAGATGTAGCAGATATGATCGGACTGAAAGGCGCGATGACGAGAAGACTTCTGAATGATCTTGTGGATAAGGGATTGTGGAATAAAGTGACACAGACTAACAGAAGGCGTTATTTGAAGGTTCCCTTAGATAAATAAATACCTATCTGTAAGGAAGTAAAATCAGAATGAGACAAAATACAGATGCAGATCGTATACTCACAATAGCTGAACAAGGTTTTGAAGGACATCTTTATGATGCCATAGAAAAGGAAAAAGTCGTCATTACCTTTTCCGGTAGTGAGGGGGGTTCTTCGACCAGTGATACAATGGCCTATTACTACAGACAAAACGGCATATCTGCCTTAGGAGTCACGCTGTTTGCAGGAATTGATACGGGAAAGTTTCTGGATAAAGTACCGTTGGAGTATGTTGAAAATGCGATTCGATATCTTAAAGATCAAGGTTATAAAAAGATTGCAGTGGATGGTATATCCAAAGGATCGGAATACGCCCTGCTTGCGGCATCAATGTTTGAAGACATCAGCTGTGTCATAGCACGTGTCCCTTCTTATTTTGTCAGTGAGGGCATGATCGGGAAAAAGAGGACATCTGGTGATTCTTGCTGGTCATATCAGAGAAAAAGTTTGAACTATGTTCCCTATAAAATAAAACAATTCAATGTGATAAAACAGTTTATCGCTCATCGTGAATTTAATATTCTGGATTATAATACAAATAAGGATATTGGATCTGAGGCTATCATTCCCATGGAAAGAATCCAAGGTCCTATTCTCCTCATATCAACAGAAGCAGACACAGTGTGGCCTTCCGTTCAACAGGCTGATTATATAAAAGAATATCTGTTAGACCATAACTTTTCTTACGAAATAATGAATCTGAAGTATCAATATATCAGTCACTTTGCTATCTCGATGAGAAGAAACGAAGGATTGTTAAAACTTCTCTTCAAGACAGAACGAAAATACCCGAATGAATGTGCAGCCGACAGAGCAGATATTACTTCTAAAGTGATTGACTTCATTCAAAATCACTGGTAAAGATAAATCGAGATTTGCTGAGGAAAAGAAATGGAGGAAGTAAACAAAACACTTTATATCCCTTTATATGGAAAATAAAAGGTGAGCCAACAGGGTATTATTTTGAACGATCTTTTAGCCGAAAGGATCTGGAAGGAAGAAGCATTTCCGATTCACGGAAAATCCAGGTCGAAATGGCTAGCTTATAACATGACCATAAGGGCTCGATTCTTTGATGATTGGACAGACAGAATGTTGAAGCAGAACAAAGACGCATTGGTAATGCACATTGGATGCGGTCTTGACAGCAGGTATATGAGGATAAAAACCTCTTATGCTGAATGGGGAAATTGTTTGATTGCAGTCGACTCTACGACATAGCCTGGGATACAGGTATGCTAAATGCTGTTGCGAAGATCCACGAGTACAAAGGCCGATAGGATTTATTCGTCAGACAGAAGCTTTGGCCATGATCCCGGAATAGGAAGGGCTTATCATAAGAGAAACAGATGTTGAATAAAGTGTTTGTTATAACAAGGGAATCATATGATGAATGGAAAAAGAAAACCGCTGTCCGCTGTGCTGAAAATTTATCTGATCTGCTGTATATTCCGCGCAATTGAATACTTTATACTGCGAACAGATCAAACAATATTTGGCGAGGCCTTTGTACATAAACTGGCCGGGATTTTCATTCTTTTTGCGGGTATAAAACTCTTTGAGTTCAAAGCCAAGGAAATCGGCTTCGACAAAGATAAAACAATTCAATATATAGCGAAGGGATTGGCTTTTGGAGCTGTAACGTTCATACTTGCATACTCGGCTGAGGTTTTAATGCTTGCTTTGCAGGGGAAATTTACAGGGCTTGCTTTATATGTAAGTGCTTATGCCGTGGATGGAAATATTGGTCATCGAACGGCTTCGGTTTTCTTTGCATTTTGTATGATTGGAAATATCATCAACGTTGTGATGGAAGAGGGTATATTTCGGGGACTGTTCCCAAGGCTGCTTGAACAGAGATATACCTGCATCATTTCCGCTGTAATAGCATCGAGTTTATTTGGCCTATGGCACATAATGGCACCGATTAGAAATTATTGTGACGGTACAATGAGCTTGGAAGGATTGATTGCTAATTCTGTTATGTTGGCTGTTACAACTTGCTTGATTGGCTTCAAATTTGCGATGATAACTAAATTGACTGGAAATCTGTATATGGCAATGGGAGATCATTTTTTCAATAATACAATCGTTAATATACTTCACGTTATTTCCATTACAGGTGCAGACGAACTTATGGTTTTGAGGATTTCCATCGCCCAATTCATATCATTTATAGCCGTTCTGCTATGGTGTTTTGTTGTGCGACATAAAAAATGCTCCATTGCCTATGAATAGAACATGCTAGATAGTTTTCCTGGTTTGCAAGAAATAAAGATCAACCCCTTTTTATCGAATTTCATCGTATTGATCAGACATGGTTTGTCGTATCCTTTCCGAGTGTTGTCTCACAACTTCACTCTACCAGAGGACTGCAAACCATGTCTTCTTTGTATGTGATCCATATTTTTCACATTTTTACAGTTTATTTTGATTTATCCGTTAACGGCAGCAAGATTCCGATTTTGATGTTTTTTCTGCGCCACGGCGAGTTTCCTGCTGTGCTGGCGTGTGACAGCTTCAACGATACCTATAGGCGCTGATAAGCGCTGACAAAAGTTTGAGCTTTTGTTTGCACACTTCCCCGCACTCATTTGTTAAGCAGTATAAGGAGGTGAAAAAGTGGCAGATGAAGTGAAGTTGTCGGAACTGTCTGCTGACGACATTGAAGAAATGATCCGGGAAAATTATGCGGATATATTCAGGTATTGCTTTTGGCGGACAAAACAGCGATCCGATGCGGAAGATTTGACGCAAGAAACTTTTTTGCGTTTTATCAACAGTCTGTCCCATTACTCTGACCGCGGTAAGCCGAAGGCGCTGCTCTATACGATTGCCCGGAATCTATGTATCAACTGGCATAACCGGATGAAGCCGCTTCCCTTGTCGGATGAAGCATTGGAGAATATTTCTTTTGTTGAGATGGACAAAGAAGCTGAGATTGCGAACAGACTTACCTTGCACAAATACATGAATCGGCTGCCGAAGGAGCAGCAAGAGATCTTGATGCTGCGATACTACCTGGAACTGCAGGTCAATGAAATCGCGAAGACTTTGGGAATCAGCCGATTTACAGTGATGTATCGTTTGAGAACAGCAATGAAAAATTTGCGGCAAGATATTAGGAAAGGAGGTTCCGGGTTTTGAAAAACGAGCTTGAATCGAGTATCAGAGAATACTATTCCGAGATTTCTCCATCCCCGGACGAACAGAGGATTGAACAGACAATACGGCAGGCACGAGCTATTATGCGCAAAGTCGAATACACGGAAGAGAACGCTTCTTTCCTTGATTTCTTCCTGTCGCAGTTTTCGTTTATCAGAAAGCGGGTTTGGCTGATCCAGTTTGTGATTTTGCTTTTCTGTGCCTCTCTGCTCACAGGAAAGCGGGAAGCCGCAAGCACAATCGGCGTGATGTCTACGCTTACACCGCTGATTTTCTTGACTTGGACGCAAGAGCTATCCCGAGCTTTTCTCTATGAAACCGCAGAGGTTGAGTTATCCACTCGTTTCACCTTGCGTCAAGCTGTGATTTCACGAATTACAATTATAGGACTCTTTGATCTGCTGTCCGTGACTTTGATTGGTTTTCTGACCGCTCACAGATTTGGATTGGAAATGCCGCATATTTTCATGTTTTTGTTTGTTCCTTTTCTTTTCACGGCGTTTGGTTGTCTGTTCATACTGAATTATTTTTCGATCAGATCCAATGTATATTGTTGTGCCGGATGGTGTGGACTGGTTATGATCGTATTTTTTTATCTTTCAAACTGGGAACCCAAAATCTATGATACAACCCTGATGCTGGCTTGGTATACAGCTTTTGTGCTCGCATTGATGTTAACTGTGCTTGCGTGTCATTTGTTGCTTAAAAGATGCGCGCAGGATTTCTGCTTCCGTCACATGGCATGAGAGGAGGGTTCGTATGGAATTGGAATTGAAGGGTTTGACAAAGAAATATAGAGAAAAAATTGCTGTCAATCACGTCAGTGCGGTTTTTCGCCCCGGTACGTATGGAATGCTCGGTGCAAACGGTGCAGGGAAAACCACTCTGATGCGAATGATTTGTGATGTTCTGACCCCGAGCTCCGGGGAGATAACAGTAAACGGAAACCGAATCAGCGCCATGGGAGAAAATTACCGCGCATTGCTGGGCTATTTGCCCCAGAATTTCGGCTATTATCCCGATTACACCGCAAGAGAATTCATGCACTACATTGCTGCTCTGAAAGGAATTCCCAAAACTGCGGCAAAAAATCAGACAAGACAACTCCTTGAATTGGTCTCTCTAACGAGTGTTTCCGATCGGAAAATTAAGACCTTTTCAGGTGGAATGAAACAACGTCTGGGGATTGCACAGGCAATTTTGGGGAATCCCAAAATTTTGATACTCGATGAACCAACGGCAGGGCTTGATCCAAAAGAGCGGGCTCGCTTTCGGAATCTGATTGCCGATTTTGCAAAGGATAAAATCGTAATTTTATCAACACATATTGTTTCGGATGTGGAGTACATTGCCGATCATATCCTTCTGATGAAACAGGGGAGTTTTCTTCTCTCCGGTTCGACACAGGAATTAGCACATGAGATAGACGGAAAAGTTTGGACCTGTACCGTTACGAAAGAGAGCTTAAATAATCTGAATGAGAGATATACCATTGTTAATCTGCACCACACTTCCTCTGAACTTGCTGTGATTCGGATTGTAGCGGATGAGAGACCACAATCCGATGCAACGGCGGTTGAGCCGACATTGGAAGATTTGTACTTATACCACTTTCAGGGAGAAGAAAGAGAGGTATTAACGAATGTTTGAACTAATCAAACTGGAGTGGATTAAACTCTGCAGAAAAAGACTTACGATAGCGGTAACTTTGTTCTGTGTAGTCGCGACTTCAATCATTTTCTGCCTGCCGTTTCTGCAATATCAGATATGGGATGAAAACGGTACAATGCTGACACGGGGTGAAGCAGTTTCGTATCGAAAAAAAATATACGATGAAATTTTAAACGGAAGTCTAACGGAAGAGCGCATCACGGAGGATATGAGAGAGTACAGGAACAAGTATTCCGATGCTGCGAACCGAATGACCCAGCGCGGCGGAGAAACATCGTTTACCGATGAAGTATACTATCGTTATTTTGCACCAAGGCAATCCTATCTGAATATGATAGGAAATGCCTACAGCAACAATGAATATGGTGCGGTCAATATCTTATCCGCGGATCTTGAGAATGGCGCCGAATTCTATGCAACAAGGCAGGATACAATAGATGAACGGATCAAAAACAATGAGGATTTAAGCGCTGCCGAAAAGACTTATTGGAGAGAAAAGAGTTTATCGCTTGCTTTCCCCTTTGCATACGGCTATGCACTTGGTTGGGTAAGTTTTGGTGAAACAGCCGATATGCTGATTATCTGCATAGTAGGCATCTGCATCGCGGTCGCTCCGATTTTTGCGGGTGAATACCAATCGGGAGCGGATGCGGTGATTCTTTCTACGCGGTATGGAAAGAACAAGATTATCAGCGCGAAAATTTTTGTGGCATTTCTGTTCGGAACCATTGTCTTTGTCGTAAACGCCGTAATTGCCTTGTTGCTACCGTTGTTGCTCTTCGGAGCAGAGGGGGGAACACTCCCTGTGCAGATTGCCTATATCAGCAGCCCGTACAATTTGACTTTTGCGCAGGCGGATTTGCTTATCATGTTGATTGCCTATATGGTCTTAGGCGGACTGGTTGCAATAACTCTTCTGCTTTCGGCAAAGATGAAATCAGCTTTTGCGGTGCTCATTCTTGATGTTTTGATTATTTTTATTCCAATGTTTTTCTCGCTGAGCAAAACAAATGCCTGGCTGCCTGCCATGGCTACATCAGGACTTTCAAGATATAGTTATTACATCTCATATCGCTTGGGAAATTTTGTGGTTGATATCTTTTTTGTGATTGTAATTGTCTATGCGATAATAACAGCTCTGTCCCTTCCTTTGGCCGGCATATTATTCAAGAAACATCAGGTCTAGCAAGCATCACAGCCCTGCTTTATAAGGAGCTCTTTGGCAGCGTCAAAACTGCCACGAAAATTTGTTCGAAGCCTCCGCTTGCATCTGCGGAGCTCTGGAGCTCTGATCGAGAGGATTTAGACACAGATGAAAGCAACAGTAGAATTTCATCCAATTTCTCTGTAAGATGGAGTTAAGCCATCGGTGTATCTGCTCGCGTCGTTATGCTGCCTGGAGTGATTTACATTCGAACGGGAGGAGGGAGATGGTCGGCTCTTTTAAAAGCTGCGAAAAGGTAAGGTCGGAAATGAGGTGAAATTATAATGTGTGAAGAATGCTATTCCTCCGATGACAGGATAACCCCATTATTGGATCCGTTGGATTGTCTGGAAAACCATACACAGTATATTTGCGGAAGCTGCGGAAGGTGTATCTGTATTGAACGCGATCCGAAGCGAGGACTGCAACGCTGGAATTTTCCGTTCAAATCATTGGAGATCGCCAAGCTTTATTTAAGGACTGCAGACCATACAATGAAAAAATCCTGTGGAATTTATGAAATCACAGGCAGAAAAGGAAGAGTATCATACAAAATATTTGCCGAAGATAAAGATCTGCGGGCGTATCTCAGTAAGAATAAAGACAAAAAATGTGAAAAAATGCATCCTGTTTTTATAGTCGGAGCATATAAAGAATACGCGAACACAGAGGTCAGGAAATTAAGCTCCGATGAGGTGAAAAAGTACCTGGCAGAAAGAGTAGAGATTCAAAGAAGATCTGTTGGAAATGCAACGGGATCGGGCGGGCAGCAGGAAGCCGAAAACCGATGAGAACAGCGTTTTACTTCCAATCGGCGAGGACGGTAAGATACAATTTGAGTATGGCGGCTGCGGAATAAGTGAAAGACGCGGAAACGATGTTTGCACTGTGCGTTAAGCCTGCCGAGGTATTTCGTGAAATCACCAGAGTAATATTGAAATTTCAGATGACGCATAGCTTCGAAACGCAAAACGGAAATTGAGAGGTGATTTGACATAAAAAAGTATCGATTGCCGATAACGATGTTGGCGATATTTGAAATAATAGCGATAACACTGTGGCTGACAAAAGGAAAGATATTTTATTTGTTTAACTTCAGTTACATCGGCTTATCTTTATCAGTCGGGATTCTGCTGTTTCTCAAAAAATATAAGAATTTCAGACGTATTGTCCAGCTTTTGGTTGGGCTGTATATGCTTGTGTATTTGGGAATTATCTGCAATGAAAACATGCAGATTGAGGGGTTTTGGTACTACTTATTTACGGGAACATTTGAGGCGGCGACGATTCATTATGCGGTAGCAAAGATATTCGGACCACTGATATTTGGACGGGGCTGGTGCGGATATGCCTGCTGGACTGCTATGGTTCTGGATTTTCTTCCTTACAAGCAGCCGCAGCAGCCAAGAAAAAAGCTCGCTTGGATTCGGTATATTACATTTGCCGTCTCGTTTCTATTGGTAGCGGCATTATTTCTTGCCAAAGTCGGGAATATGGAAAGGATTATGTTCTGGGCTTTCCTAGTGGGGAATACTGTGTATTACGGAATCGGCATTGCTCTGGCCTTTGTGTTTCAGGATAACAGGGCATTCTGCAAGTACATCTGTCCGATTACAGTGTTTTTGAAGCCGATGAGCTATTTCTCGCTGCTGCGGATCAAATGCGATGCAGGAAAATGCATTTCCTGCGGCAAATGTAAGCGGGTTTGTCCGATGGATGTCGATGTGACGGAGCCTTTCGGGAAGAGAGTCAATGAAACGGAATGTATTTTGTGTATGGAATGCGTGAGGAACTGTCCAAGCGATGCATTAAAGTAAAGAGGATGGTATTGCAAACAGATGAGGTATTACACCGGAGGAGAAAACGATGTTGAAAGTATATTGCTACAGTCGTTGCAGCACCTGTAAGAAGGCCCTTAAATGGTTGGATGATAAGTGCATCAAGTATGAGGCCGTTGATATCAAAGAAAACCATCCGAGCGAAGAGGAACTCCGCAAGTACTATGCCATGAGCGGTCTTCCGTTGAAGCGCTTCCGGAATACCGGCGGCATTCCTTACCGGGAAATGGGGCTGTCGGGGAAGCTGAAAGAAATGAGCGAGGACGAACAGTTTGCGCTGCTCGCGACCGACGGCATGCTGGTG
>ERZ772945.2574-NODE-2574-length-10946-cov-5.075475_pt1 | contig 10946 bp, 6 predicted proteins | sample MGYA00511681_ERZ772945 | MGnify/ENA primary metagenome ERZ772945 (study PRJEB29015, sample SAMEA2737943) | human oral metagenome | biome: human oral; feature: human-associated habitat; material: dental | place: China | collected 2143 ... | reverse complement strand
CCCGCATGAAAAGGCGCGTACTCCCTAACAGCTCGAGAAGTGCGCCCCTGGCGGGTGGCCGTTTCCGGCGACCTGCGAAAACCCACGCGGGCACCCCGTCAGGGGCGCACTTTTCGCACCACCTGCAGGTATGGCGGCCGGCCGGGGGAGCCGTGGCGGCGCTGGGGCGCAGGTTACGTGTACGCGGACCCCCCATGCGTGACAGGATGCGGCCTCGCAAGTCCGATCCGTGTCAGAAGCCGTCGCCACGTGACAACCTCCTGCCGAACGGCTCCCCGGCGCTCGCGGTTGTGCGCCTTCGATGCGGCGTCGCCGGCGGGCGACGCGCCTCCATGCCGGGCCCCGCGCGAGACCCATCACCAGGGTCACCCCTAGACGCGAACTGGGGGCGGGAAGGCATCCGACACCCTGCGACTATGAAGTGTGCTGGAGGGCATTTCTACCTGTTCAACCGACCGATGGTCGCCCGACACTAAGGTCTGGAGGGAAGAGAGGTGCTCCTGAAAGAGCAGCGAACGTCTCCACTATATTCATCTTCACAAGAACCTGTTGCCTCCCGACGCCAGCTACGGCTACACTTTTAAGGAGACACAGAATCAATCAGCCTAACCGATTGCAGGGTTTCTCTAGCCTGCAGAGATGCATACTTGTGACTCGCTGAACCTGATTTATTCTGTGTCTCCTTGAGGGTTACGAGTATCGACACAAGATGACGTTGGAGGTAGGTATGAAGATTTCCCTGATAGAGCCCTTAGGAGTCCCTGCCGAGACAATCGAGCGGCTTGCGGCAAACATCAGGGCCGCAGGGCACGAGTTCGTCCACTTTGAGGACAAGGCCTCTGATGCGAGCGAGCAGCTCAGGAGAGCCGAGGGATCCGAGGTCGTGATGATCGCCAACAGCCCCTTGCCCGCAGACGTCATTAAAGGGATTGGTACCCTGAAAATGATAGCCGTGGCGTTCACGGGCATAGACCACGTTGGTCTTGACGCCTGCAGGGAGCGCGACATCATGGTGTGCAACTGCGCGGGCTACTCCGACACGGCTGTGTCGGAGCTGGCGGTGGGGCTTGCCATCGACGTGCTCCGCAAGGTCAGGCAGGGCGATCACGCCGCCCGTCACGGGTCTACGTCGGCGGGGCTTGTCGGCAGGGAGATTGCGGGAAAGACCGTGGGTATCGTGGGATGCGGCAAGATCGGTGCCACGACCGCCCGTCTCTTCAAGGCCTTCGGGGCACGCGTCCTCGGGTACTCGCGCCATGTCAACCCCGACGCCGTCTCTGCGGGCGTCGAGTTCACCGCACTGGACACCCTGCTCAGGCAGAGCGACATCGTCTCTATACACCTACCCCTCAACGAGCAGACACGCAAGAGCTTTGGTGCCTCTCAGATCGCGGCCATGCGGGAGGGAAGCGTGCTTATCAACTGCGCGCGGGGAGCCATTGTGGACAACGATGCACTCGCGGATGCCCTCGCAAGCGGTCATGTGGCCGGGGCCGGTATCGACGTCTTTGACATGGAGCCGCCGCTTCCTGCTGACTATCCCCTCGTACAAGCGCCGAACCTCATCCTGACCCCACACGTCGGGTTCCTCACTGAGGAGTCCATGGAGAGACGGGCAAAGATAGAGTTCGCCAACGTCGAGGCGTTCTTGAGCGGCACACCGCAAAACGTGTGTGTCCTCTGACGTCCCGCAAAAGACGCTGGCGTCAGAGGTGCAGGTGAATCCGACGGGCAGGGGTCTGACGCCTCGTGCCCCTGCCCTTGGATCTGTCGGGCATAAGCCGAGGCATTGAGCCCTCTTGTAGTTGGTCTTTCCCTCCAGACACGCCACCAACAGGGCACAGAAGACATCGGAGTTGACGTTGAGGACGGTGCGGAAGACCCCCATGACCCAGTCGATACCGGCAAAGGTGGCGGGCGTGATGCCCCCTGCGGGAAGCGCCGTCGTGCGGATCACGATTGCCATATACATCAGCGCATGTTAAACTTTCCGATAGGATTTTGTAGATCGTCGAAAGGATACCATGTACTGTCCGGCCTGCGGAGTGGCTCTGCGCGATGGCGCGCGCTTCTGCCCAACATGCGGCGCTCCCGTTCCGACGGGCGTGGCCCCTGGGGGGCAGACGTGGGTACCAAGACCTCACGCTCCTCAACAGACTCAAGTCACTGCCGCCCCGCGCGCCCAGGCGTCCCCTACCCCAGCAGCAAGCGTCGGCACGCGTGCGGCCCACGCGCCCCTGATCCTTTCCAGACTTTCTGTGCGCAGCGAAGCGGTGCTTGAGGTAGTCTGTACACTCGCAATCGCATCTCTCCTAGCCATCTTGACCTTTGCCCCCGGCTTTGTCGTCACCCCCACCTGGGGGAGGCTGGCGTCGGCACGAACGAGCCTCTCCCTCAGCGGTCTGCTTATCCTGCTCTTCTCTGGCTCAGGAACCCAGAACCCCACGATGACCTCGGTCTCAGCCTCAATTCTGATCGCGATCACAACCCTCGGTGCGATCGCAGCTTGGATCGCAACCGGTCTCTTTACGGCCGCAGGACGCCACGAGCGCCCCTCACATGCACTTGCAGTCGCGTTGACGACACTTTCGCTCATCGCGCTACTCGGAACACAGAGTCTGTGGCAACTTGTCTGCCCATGGCTATGTCGCGGTCAGCCCCTTGGACTGGAGCACTTGAGGCTTGATCTGGTAGACAGCCCGAGCTTTCCGCTCACGGCTCCCCTCCTGTCGGCAGCGATCAGCGTGATGGCGGTGGAGGCAATCACGCGAAAGAAGGCCATGGCACAGGAGGGGTCACAGCATCCAGATCGTGAGGCCTGCGCTCCTATGCGCCCTCGGGCTTGCGCTCTGTGTCACCCTGCTCTGCGGAGTCCCCGTCTTGGCTCAGGTAGACAGGGGATCCTCCCTCTCGCTTACCGGACTCGCCCTCATCATCTACACCTGCGCGTCAGGATGGGTGCCGGGCATCGTCGGAGCTGCCATCGTCATCGCGCTGCTGATGCTTACCCTGACGGTCGGGACCATGCAGGTATCACGGATTGCTCGAGATGAGGTGAGTCGCGTAGGCATGGTGGTCACCTGCATCCTCACGACCCTGTTTGCTCTGTCTGTTGTGACGTATGTCTACCTGGCCAACTCCCCTGGCACTGCGCCAGCGCTCTTACCCCTGCCGTTTTACCCAAGCATAGCCATGTGGGTCCTACTCGTGACCGTCATGGCTCTCCCCATGGTAACGACGGCTTGGCATTGCGCGTCTATGGGGGCTCGCGCACACACCCACTCTGGCGATGGAGGCGCACAATGAGCACGGCCACAGATGGGCATCGCCCCACTCCCAGACTCGCCTACATCACCCTGCTCGCCCTGGGGATCGTTTTCACAGTCTTGGGGGTAGTCGGCTACATCACCCAATCGCCCGCGCAGGGGCAGAGCCTCCAAGAAACTAGGAGCCCTAAGAGTGCACAGGTAGACGAGGAGAACGGTACGGCGGCTCCAGAGGCAGACGCGCCCGCATCTGACACGTTGGAGGACGCACGAAACCAGTGGTATGCGGAGGCCTACTTTCCCTCCAAGGTCAATGATCACTTTGAGGCCGCCGATGCCCTCGCCATCATCAGGCTCGCAATAGGCAGTAAGGTTAACATCAGGGAGGAGGCTGACCTCGAGACCGAGGAACTACACCACTATCGCTTCAGCCAAACCTATGAGGGATTAGACGTACATGCCAGAGGCGTGACGCTCACCGTCGCCAAGGACGGTACGGTCATTGGAGCCTCCTCGAATCTCGTAGACGTCCAGGACGTGCCGACGAAGGAGAAGGTCGAGCGCCCAGCTGCCGAAAAAACAGCGCTTGAGCATGTTGCACAGCTATCGGGGCAGCCAAAGGAGGACCTGCGAGCAAGCGGCTCAAAGCTGCTCGTCTACAGCATAGAGACAGAACCGACCCTCAGCTGGCGGTTCATGGTTGAGACGCCCTCAGGTGACTTCGAGACCTTCGTGGACGCCCAGAGCGGCACGGTCATCGCATCACTCAGCACGAAGACGAACGCACAGTCGGAACCTGTCAATGCCACGGGGCAACGGGGCACCACCTACACCCTCGACATCACGGACAACAAGGAGGCATCCAACCTCGATGACAGCGAGCGCAGAATCTCTGTATACACGCTGGGATGGAAGCCCGACATCGACTCGGAGCGCTCAAAGAGCAAGATCGCGACCACATCCTGTATGTCTGGTGTCGATGCCTTGGGCAACCTCGCGGCAACCTACGACTTCTATATGAACTACCTGGGATGGAAGGGCTATGACGGCAGGAATTCCCAACTGAAGGTCTACGTGGAAGCGACAGATACTGAGATGGGCGACAATGCGCACTGGGACAGGGAGAAGAACATCATAGTGTTCACCAGCAGAGAGGACCAAGCCCTCCAGCATTCGTCAGGACTTGACGTCGTCGCACATGAATACACGCATGCCGTCACGCAGTATACCTGTAAGCTCACCGGAGGGAAGACCTCCGCATCTGCCGCCGTCAACGAGGCGCTTTCCGACATACTCGGCGAAGCTACCGAGAAGGCGGTCACCGGAACGTGTGACTGGATGATAGCAGCCGGCTCACAGGTCAGTGGAGGCACGATACGCCACTTCGATAACGATCAGCGCTACACGAAGGGTGCTGAATGCCATACCAACGCCCTCGTCATCGATCGTATCGCCTATCACATCGGCAACGGCCAAGACAACGTGAGGGGCCAAACCAAAGAGCAGACCCGCCTCTTTGACGCCAGCGACCCCCATGACAAGCGTGGGCTCAAGACATACGCACGGCTTTGGCACAATGTCCAATGCATGTTGACCCCAAGCTCGAGCCTCAGACACCTCAGCAGCGTGACCTGCGAGATGGCCAGGCATATGCGCGATGCTGGGGAGCTCAGCGAGGCACAGTACGATGGGATTGTGGCTGCCTTCACCCAAGAGGGACTCGCACCCCTTATAAAGAGACCAAGGTCAGCGGCAGAGGGAGAGACAGGCTCGGCGACCGCCCTCGTCTTCGACGTGTCGGGCTCGATGTCCGGGCAGGCTGAGCAGGCCAACCAGAACAAGGGGGCCGACCAGAGCACAGGAAGGGCGACCAAGCTCGACGTCGCCAAGCAGGCTGGTAACGAGCTCGTGAGTCGGGTGGAGAAGATGGACGGCAGGTACCAGAAGCAATTCCTGCTCGGCATCGCCTCATTTGCGCAGAAGGCCAAGAACCTTGCGTTGCCCACGTCCGACCTCAGTATAATCAGGACCGCCATCGAGAGACTCGAAGCGGGCGGCGGAACAAACATCAAAGATGGAATCGAGAAGGGTATCGACCAGGTCAAGAGCTACGACGGTCATCGTGCCATCCTCCTGCTCTCCGACGGCGAGGACACGGCAGGGAACTCCGACAGCGAGATCCTAGCCACGGCAGCCGAGGCAAAGCGAAACGAGATCGTGATATACACGATAGGTCTCGGCGCAGATGACAGTGACCTCGATGGTGAACTACTCCAAGACATCGCCGAGGAGACTGGCGGCACCTACCTCAGGGCCGATCCGAATGACGTGATCTCGCTCATCGCCGGCTTTCTTCATGCCCAGGCGGATACCACGGGAGATATCCTGAGTGAACAGAAGGGGACGCTCTCAAAAGGGCAGACGAGTGATGCGGAGCACTTTGAGATTACCGACAAAGCCGGTGATCTTGACGCACTGCTCTATTGGCCGGGATCGCAGATGCAAACCATACTCGTTGACCCGACAGGAAGGACGGTCACCGAGGGCTACCACGGAGCTGAGCTTGACACCCAAACCATCCCCTCTGAGATCACCATCAAGGACCCCTTGCCGGGTATCTGGAGCGTGCAGGTTCACGCCGAGGAAACCTCACAAGACAACGAACCCTACTACTCGCTGGTCTCCTTCCAGGAGGTCGATGGGCCGGCCACTCGTCCGCTTTCCGCGATCGCACGAGCCAGCGCGATCGCTCTGCCAGTTGGTTGCATCCTTGTGGTAGTGTCATTGACGCTGCTGATCACCGGCTCGGGCAGACGGCAGACGAGCGGGGCAGCAGTGACGTAAGCCTTCCTTCTGGTACGGACCAACGAGCACGAGACGCAGGTGCACATGGACGCTGACGACACGGACAGGGGCGCGAACGCAGACAAGGGCGCGTATCGCATCGAACACGACTCCATGGGGGAGGTACGCGTCCCCCAAGACGCGCCCTGGGGCGCCCAGACCCAACGCTCCCTCGAGAACTTTCGCATAGGCACAGAAACCCTACCTCAAGGCATGGTGCGTGCCCTCACCCTCGTGAAGAAGGCCGCCGCCCAGGCCAACGTCGAGCTGGGCGTGCTGGACAGGCAGCTGGGGACCCTCATCGAGGAGGCGGCCGACGAGGTGCTCGCAGGTCTGCACCCAGGCGCCTTCCCCCTCAGGGTGTGGCAGACGGGCTCGGGCACGCAATCGAACATGAACGTGAACGAGGTCCTCGCACACGTCGCCAACGGTCTCGCCACAAGGCAGGGCGTTTCGCTCGCGCGCCCCGTCCACCCCAACGACCACGTCAACTGCAGCCAGAGCTCAAATGACGTCTTTCCCACCGCACTCCACGTTGCGGCCACACTCGCGATCACAGAGGGGCTCCTGCCTTCGGCCCACAAGCTCGCCTCGACCCTCAGACAGCTCGAGGAAAAGAACGAAGGCATCATCAAGTGCGGGCGCACCCACCTGCAAGACGCGGTGCCCATCGCCTTCTCGCAGGAGATCAGCGGCTGGAGGAGCCTCGTGGAGACCCCCTGCGAACAGCTTGAGGCGACACTGGAGGGGCTTGGGCGACTCGCGCTCGGCGGCACCGCCGTCGGCACCGGTCTCAACGCCCCCGCAGGCTTCGACAGCCTCGCGGCAGAGAGGCTCTCTGCGCTCACGAGCCACCACTTTGGAACCGCCCCCAACAAGTTTCACGCCCTCACGTCCAAGGACGCCGTCGTGTTCGCGCACGGGGCTGTGAAGGCCCTCGCCTGCAACATGATGAAGATGGCCAACGACGTGCGCTGGCTTGCCTCGGGTCCCCGTCTGGGCCTTGGGGAGATCAGGATTCCCGCCAACGAGCCCGGGAGCTCCATCATGCCCGGCAAGGTGAATCCCACCCAATGCGAAGCCGTGACAATGGTCGCCGTCCAGGTCATGGGAAACGACGCTGCCATCGGCATCGCGGCCAGCCAAGGCAACTTTGAGCTCAACGTCTTCATGCCCGTGATCGCCTACGACTTCTTGCAAAGCGTACGGCTCCTCGCTGATGTCGTCTCGAGCTTCGACGCCCACTGCGTACGCGGCATCGTCGCCAACAGGGAGCGGATGGAGGCCAACCTACGAAACTCCCTCATGCTCGTGACCTGCCTAAGTCCCCACATAGGCTACGAGCGAGCCGCCAAGGTGGCCCAAAGCGCCTTCGCCTCCGGCACGAGCCTGCGCGAGGCCTGTGTCTCCCTTGGCTTTTTGAGCGGTGAGGCGTTCGACGCGATATGCAAGCCACAGGAGATGGTCTAACAACGGCTGGAGCCGCGAGCCTGGGTGCCAGGAACACGCATGGCAGTTAGCCTCATGCGGTTCTACGCGGTCTTCACAAAGAGCAGGTCACGCGCGCGACCATGTTGATCCTCCTATATAATGCTGTGTTCACAGCAACTGACGTTTCGCAATCGAGGGGATTGGCATGCAAGAGCACACCTTTGGGTCTGCGATGGTCATGCCAGCTCAGGGGACGGCGATCTAAGGTGGCGAAGCGCGTGGGTAGCGCGCGCCGCCAGACGAGTGCGAAGACTTCATCTGGCGGCCAACAAAAAAAGCCATCATCGCCATCTCGGCGCGGTAGCCTGCGCTTGGGTCGCTCATCTAGCTCACGCCTCGCAGACCCAAAGAAGGCCAAGGGCAGGCGTGCCCGGCCTCGCCAAACCCCAAGCACCACCGCGACGCAGCGGATGCCAACAGAGCGAAGGAGACATCTGCCCCTCGCGCGCCTGCTGACCGTGCTGGGACTCATCATCGTCACCCTGATCACCCTCAAACTCACCGCATTCAGGGACGAGGGTAGCGCCAGCGAAGGCTCGGGCACCCCCTCACTCAAGGGCAAGTCAATGGCAATCGCCGACACGACCACAATGAACCTCTCGCCATACGCTTGGGGAAGTCTCAGCACACAGAATGGCTACCTTGCCTACATCAAGAACGGTGAGCTCCTCTCGAAGCTGGGCGTTGACGTATCGGAACACAACGGCGAGATCGACTGGAGCAGGGTCAAGGGCGCAGGCGTGCAGTTTGCCTACATCCGCGTGGGGTACCGTGGCTCGCATGCGGGAAACGTTGTGGCAGACGCGCGGTTTGCTGAAAACATCGTAGCCGCCAGGCAAGCAGGACTCGCAGTGGGCGTTTACTTTTTCTCGCAGGCAAAGACCGAGGAGGAGGCGCGCGAGGAGGCGGACTTCGCCGCAAAGCGGCTTGCGAACAGCAACGTCGAGTATCCCATCGCCTTTGACATGGAGCCAGATGCAGAGGGCGCCGACCGTATCAGCAAGCTCTCGGGCCGCGAGCTCACCGCCATCGCGACGGCCTTCTGCGAGCAGTGCGAGAAAAACGGTTACCATGCCATCGTCTACGGCAACCGCTACGACCTGTCACAGTACGACCTCAAGCGGCTTGCCGGCTATGGCTTCTGGTACGCCGAATATGGCTCAAAGCCCACGAGCAGCCTGCGCTTTGGCATGTGGCAGTACACCAAGACGGGCAATGTCGACGGCATCGAGCGTGAGGTCGACATCGATCTGGACCTCACGGACGCGCTCGCGAGGGAGGACGAGGGCAAGCCTGCCTCCTAGCATGTGGTTTTCGTGGCTCGTATGATGGCCTGACACGGAATGCCCACTCCGTACCTGCAGTGATCGACCTGTCGTACCTGTCCTCGCAGGGATCGCAGGGATCTTGGCGCGTAGCGCCCCAAAAGCTGCTGGACGCTACGCGTCAAAGGCACCTGGCCGGTCCGGCGACAAGCCTACAGCAGGCCAAGCCTCACGCAGGCGTTGTAGATGCCGTCGTGCTCGACGTCATCGGTCACGTAGTCGGCCTGCTCCTTGACATCATCGTTGCCGTTGCCCATGGCGACCGACGTCCCCACGACGCCAAACATCGAGAGGTCGTTGCCACCGTCCCCAAAGGCCACCGCGCTCTCGGAGGGGATCCCGTAGCGCTTGAGCATGCGGCGCACCGCCGCGTGCTTGCCGCCGTGGCGCGGAAAGACGTCAACGAAGTGCTCGGACCAGCGGGTGAGCTTGACATGCTTGGTCGCGTTGGTGAGAACGTCCGTGTTGCCGGGAGTGATGTAGGCGTTCAGCTGGTAGATGTCGTTATCGAGCGCCTGGGAGACGTCAGCAACGGGAAGGGCCGTGCCCGCTATCTTTTCGATGGCGCGCACGTGCTCATCGTAGCCGCTCACGTAGCATCGGCTCTTCTCCATGAACGTACAGTTGTAGAGACCCTGCCTGACCTGGTCCACGACCGTGGCCACGTCGTCCTTGTCGAGGCTCTCGTCAAAGAAGACCTCGTCGCGCGTGAGGCAGAGCTGTCCGTTGAAGAGGATGAAGGCCTCGAGGTTGTCGATGGAGATCTCGTCGAGCTGATAGGGGGGACGCCCCGTTGCCAGGAAGCACTTGACCCCCTTCTTCTTGAGCTCAGAGAGGGCCATGAGGGCCGTCTCGGGGACGCGGTGGGTCTTGAAGGACAGCAACGTACCATCAACGTCGAAGAAGATCGCCTTGATCGTGCTGGGTGTATTCCAAATAGCCATGAGACTTCCTTAGATTTTTATCTTTGTGTCATGAATCCGAATGAGGGACGTCTCGGATACCGTATGCGGCCGCCAGAGGGCCACTCATCAATTCTATCGCACTGAGGGCACCCGTGCGGTCATCTCTCGAGGCCCCTCGAGCGCAATATGGTCCTGTCTCCCATAGTTTTTCTAGCGGCAAGGATACCCCTCATCCTCAGCTTCTAACCCAGATTTCAATACATTTTCAACTAGATATTGTAGTTCCCCCTAGCGCAACACAACAAGTTGTGTCATAGTAGGGAGCGCACGCTCAAGATCGAGGTGTGACGAGACATGCGACAGACCAATCAGGAAACTTTATACAATAATCAGAAACATTTAGAAAACAAATCAATCAGGGAGCTTTAGGCAATGAAGATCATCAAGCGTAATGGCTCGGAGGTCGCCTTCGACCTTCAGAAGATCATCAACGCCATCAAGGCGGCCAACAAGGAGGTGCCCCCCGACGAGCGCCTGAGCAAGCGCGAGGTCAAGTTCGCCTCACGTAACGTCAAGGACCAGTGCGCTGCCGCCGGCCACACCGTAACCGTCGAGGAGATCCAAGACCTCGTCGAGGATCAGCTCATGGCCCTCGACCACTTTAGCGTAGCCCGCAAGTACATCATCTACCGCTACGTCCAGAACCTGAAGCGCCATAAGAACACCACCGACGACAAGATCCTCTCGCTCATCGAGTCCAACAACGAGGAGGTCAAACAAGAGAACTCCAACAAGAACCCCAGCGTCGTCTCCGTGCAGCGCGACTACATGGCCGGTGAGGTCTCCAAGGACCTCACGATGCGCGAACTGCTCCCCAGCGAGGTCGTCACAGCCCACGACGAGGGGATCATCCACTTCCACGATGCCGACTACTACGCACAGCACATGCATAACTGCGACCTCGTGAACCTTGAGGACATGCTCCAGAACGGCACCGTGATCTCGGGCACCATGATCGAGAAGCCCCACAGCTTCTCGACGGCCTGCAACATCGCGACGCAGATCATCGCCCAGGTGGCCTCCTGCCAGTACGGCGGCCAGTCCATCTCGCTCGC
>ERZ772945.2573-NODE-2573-length-10946-cov-5.696355_pt1 | contig 10946 bp, 8 predicted proteins | sample MGYA00511681_ERZ772945 | MGnify/ENA primary metagenome ERZ772945 (study PRJEB29015, sample SAMEA2737943) | human oral metagenome | biome: human oral; feature: human-associated habitat; material: dental | place: China | collected 2143 ... | reverse complement strand
GGGCGCGGGAGCGGGCCCGGCATCCCGCGGCCATGAGGCATGCTGGGGAGCGTTTTGCAAGATTTGCAGTAGGCAGCCTGCGAAGGAGGCCCGCACGAAGCCCACGCCACTTCCTGTTGCCCCCTTCTCCCTATGGAAGCACTGATCATCGCCCAAATCGCCACTTTTGCAAGCTTATGAACTGCGCAAACGATTGCAGAGACGCTATTAATCAGCTCTTTCCTATCAAAGAGCACATCGCTGAGAAGCACGCGCACCTTCGAGACGCCCGCATCTCTGATCAGCGCGTCAAAGGTGATGCCCACCGCACCCACCGCATCGGAGAAGAAGGCTAACGTGAAGATATACACCCACATCAACCTATACGCTACACGCCAGGCAGTGGACGTGTTGGCGAGCGCACTCGCATAACGAGAGACCGTAGCATCCCTAGCTGCGCGATTCGTGCCCCCTTCGTGCCAGCCAGCTGATACCACGGCCCCAAGCCTCACGTTTCAGCGTAGGTCGAAAATCCTAGTCCAGGTCCTCCCCGTTACTGGCGATGACCTTCTGGTAGTAGAAGAAGGAGTCCTTGCGAGCGCGGTGCAGGTCGCCCGTGCCGTCATCGTGCTTGTCCACATAGATGAAGCCATAGCGCTTGCGCATCTCACCGGTACCGGCAGAGACCACGTCAATGGGTCCCCACCAGGTGTAGCCCATGAGGTCGACGCCGTCGGCCACGGCCTCGCGCATGGCCTTGACGTGAGCGCGCAGGTAGTCGATGCGATAGGGATCGTGGATGGAGCCGTCAGGCTCCACCTCGTCATGGGCTCCCATGCCGTTCTCAACCACCATCAAGGGGATCTGGTAGCGGTCGTAGATCTCGTTCAGCGAGAAGCGCAGACCGTCCGGGTCAATCTGCCAGCCCCAGTCGGTCTCCTTGAGGTAGGGGTTCCTGCCGCCAAAGCTCATATTGCTGGAGCCCTGCTTCACGTCTCCGTGTGTGCCGATGATGTTGCTCATGTAGTAGGAGAAGGTATAGAAGTCCACCGTGCCCTCGCGCAGCAGCTCCTCGTCGCCTGGCTCCATCCTGATGTCGATGTTGTGCTCGTCCCAGAAGCGCCTCGCGTAGCTGGGGTAGCGGCCACGCACCTGAACGTCTGAGCAGTACCAGTTCATGCGGCGCATCTCGGCCTGGTTGGCAAGCTCGTCCTTCGGGTCGCAGGTCGCGGGATAGGTCAGGATGAAGCAGTCCATGTTGCCCATCTTGATCTCGGGGTAGTTCTCGTGCGCGTACTTGACCAGCCCGGCCGAGGCCACGAACTGGTGGTGCAGGGCGTTGTAGCGCTCGTTGATGTCATCCTTGACCTTGTCCATGGTGCCCGTGAAGCCCTTGAGCGTGCCGAGCGAGAGCGTCACGCCCATCGTCATGGTGCCTGCGTTTATCTCATTGAAGGTGAGCCAGTACTTGACCTTGTCATGCCAACGGTCGAGGATACACCTCCCATACCTGAGGAAGAGGTCAACGAGCCTGCGGTCAGCCCAGCCGTTATACGTGGCCGCCAGGTTGTAGGGCAGCTCGTAGTGGCTGATGGTCACGAGCGGCTCGATGCCGTGGGAGCGCAGGCAGTCGAAGACCCTATCGTAGAACTCGAGACCAGCCTGGTTGGGCCTCTCTTCCTCACCCGTCGGAAAGAGGCGCGACCAGTTTATGGACAGGCGATACACATTCCAGCCCATCTCAGCAAAGAGCGCGATGTCCTCCTCGTAGTGGTGGTAGAAATCCGTAGCCTCCCAGCTGGGATAGAGCGCGTTCGGGTCAAACGTCACGTCAATCTGTCGCGGGGTATTGACGTCTCCGCCGCGCATGTGATCGGGTACCGAGTCTCCCTTGCCGTCCACGTCCCAAGCGCCCTCATACTGGTTCGCGGCCGTGGCCCCACCCCACAGGAAGCCTTCCCTCATCTTCATGCTACTCCCCCTCTTTGATCGCGTGCCTACCGTCAGCGTCATTCTAGGCGAGAGCCACAGGCGTTGGGCAGGCGCATCGTCCGACCGGCGCGCGAGACGGCGTGCCGACGAGTGGTACTCGAGGCAGCGTGTCAGCCGACCGGCGCGCGAGGCCGTCCAAAGCCCATGCGCCTCCTAAAGCCCGGCCTCCCCTATCGCCGCCACGGCCTCACGAATCCTCTCGACATCCATGACCAGGGCAAAGCGTACGTAGCCCTCACCATGGGGTCCAAAGCTCACGCCTGGGGTCACGATGACGCCGCTCTTCTCCATCAGCTCCATCGCGAAGGCAGCGGAGTCGCGACGCCCATGCGGCAGCTTGGCCCACACGAAGAGCGTGCCGTGGCAGTTGGGGCGCTGCCAGCCCAAGGCCTCGAGTCCGTCGCAGAGGGCGTCCCTACGCTCTTGGTAGGCGAGCCTCTGGCGCTCGACGCCATCGAGGGGGCCCGTCAGGCAGGCGATGGCCACGTCCTGCTCGACGAAGAACTTGCCAAAGTCCACCTGGCCCCTGAGCTTGCGGGTGGCCGCCACGATATCGGGATGCCCCACGACAAAGGACAGGCGCACGCCCGTCACGTCAAAGGACTTCGAGAGCGAGAGGAACTCCACGCCCACGTCGAGGGCGCCCGGGTAGTCAAGGAAGGAGCCGCCACGCGGACCGTCGAAGACGACGTCTGAGTAGGCGTTGTCATGGATGACCACGATGTCGTGGGCCTTGGCGAAGGCGATGATCTCGCTGTAGATCTTGGGAGTGCCCACCGACCCCACCGGGTTCGCAGGCAGCGAGACGATCATGTACTTCGCGCGATCCGCAACGTCATCGGGGATGTCCGCCACGTGTGGGAGAAAGTCGTGATCTTCCGTAAGCGGATAGTAGTGGGGAGTTGCGCCCGCAAGCAGCGTGCTTGCCCTGAAGACCGGGTAGCAGGGATCGGGTATGAGCGCGACGTCACCCGGGTCGGCGATGGCGGCACACACGTACTGCATGCCCTCCTGGGTGCCGGCGCAGCTCATGACCATGTCCGGCGTGATGCCCAAGACGCCGTAGCGACGCTGGTAGTAGTCGCAGACAGCCTGAAGGAGCTCGTCCTTGTCGTGCAGGGAGTACTTCCAGTTGGCGTCGTCTGCCGCAGAGTCCACGAGCGCCCGCTTGATGTAGTCGGGCGTCGCGAAGTCGGGCGTGCCGACGGAGAGGTCAAACACTCGGCGCCCCTCGGACTCCAGCTCACGACGCTTCTGGTTGAAGTAGGCAAAGACCTCGTCGCCGAACAGGTCGAGTCTCTTCGAGAGCTGCATGGTATCGTCTCCTCTCACAGGGCCGCAGGCGCTTGCGCGCCGGGCGCGGGTCGTGTCATCTTTCGTATTCTGGATCATCCCCGGGCGACATTGTGCCACGCAAGTTTTTCTGACGTGTGACAAAGAGTGGTAAGACTGCGTTTTGCCATGGCATCCGGACAGGCGCCCTAGGCGGGGCATAGGCTGCACGGGGAGTTTGCAACGGCCCCGCAGGGGGAGCTCCCTTAGACCCCCAACGGCCCGGTGTGGGGACCCGCAACGGTCCGGCGTGGGGACCCGCAACGGTCCGGCGGGGGACCCGCAACGGCCCCTCAGCCTGGCGGGTACCGACTTTAATCCGCCAACTGGGCAAACGTCCCTGGGAAGGTACCCGCCAGATTGGCGGGCACTAAGCGCCGGGCAATGGGCACTGCGGCAGGTCCTGGGAGCGAGACGGTGGGTCTTGGAGGCGAGGGGCGGGACGACCAGCTGGGTACGCTCGTCTGGTGGACAGCCAACCAGCAAAGTCCTATGCTGGCGTGGAGGCCAGGCGATGCCTGCGATCACTCGCCCCACCCACCCGAGTCGGCGCATCGCACGTATCAGAGAGACCTCGGACACGTACCAGAGAGACCCCGGAGAAGACACTGAGGCAAGGAGGGCGTGACATGGCAACCATAGACGTGGACGCACTGCGAGACTACATGAGGGACTACCTGGGAACGGCCATGTCCAACGGATTTCCCGCTGCGATGGCCGAGTTGCCAGAGATCGACGGCATGGGTCCTCGCGAGCTGTGCGAGAGGGCAAAGAGGATGGGAGTCGATCTGGGAAGGTTCGTGACCCGGGAAGATGTGGGGTAACTCAACACCTTGCAGCCTTGTGCCGCGAGGGGTTGCTACGTTGACGTGACCCGCCGATCAGACCGAGCGCCGGTCGCAAGGCTCCTCATGCGGTTGGCGCCCAACTACCCATCCCCTCGTTTGCCCCTCGCCTCATGGCCACGTCATCGGCCAGACATCCCACCGCGTAGAGCGGAATGCCCTCCACATCTCCCGTACCGAAGTTACGCGCAGAAACGCGCACCACACGGTCGGGCTCGTACCTGTTCCTATACACGCCGAGACTCCTGGAACGCACGTTTTTGGTGGACTTGATCTCGATGGGCACGGCCTTGGCGGAGCCGTCTTCGACGACAAGATCAACCTCTGCCCTATTGCCGCTCGTCCAATAGCGCGGCTCGATGCCTCGGGCAACCATCTGCTGCACCACATAGTTCTCTGTAAGCCCGCCTGTGTCGAGCAGCGAACGCCCGCGCTCGTCGAAGAGTGCGCTAGCCGGTATGCCTGACATCGTGGAAAGCAGGCCGACGTCGTTCGCGTAAATCTTGAAGGAACCTCTATCCTCCTGAAGTCGCAGAGGCACCTGACCGGAAGACACTCGCATACACTTGTCGATGAGCCCTGCCGAGAGAAGCCACGAAATTGCACCTTCGTACTCGCTCGACCTGCCCCCGCTGCGCACCTGCCTGTACTGAAACTTGTGATTCTCCTTAGCAAGCTGCCCGGGCACGCTGTTCCACACGTCGCGAGCACGTGCGACGTCAGTGGGGCTTGGTGCGTACTTGGCCATATCCGCCAAGTAGAGATTGAGGACGTCACGATGCACCCGCACGGCATCGCGGACGTCACCAGTGCGCGCATAGGCTGCCACGGCCTCTGGCATGCCACCCACGAGAAGGTAGGTGCGGTAGAGATTCATCGCCTGATCGTGGAGCTGGTAGGCACGTCTATCGAAGTATGTCTCGCGTATGCCCTCAAGCATGAGGGCATGCCTTGTCGCCCCCATAAACTCGTCGAAGGTCATGGGATGCAACATCATGGTGTTGACCTTGCCCACTGGCAAGGAGTGGTACCCCTGGTTGACCGCGACACCAAGCAGGCTCCCCACCGCGATGACGGGATGCGAAGAGTTCGCCTCTTGGAAGTACTTGAGCGCAGTTAGCGCTCGGTTGGATACCTGTGCCTCGTCGAAGACATAGAGCATGTATTCTGTATCGAGGGTGTGACCTGTGATCTGACTAAGGTTCGATATGACAGTGCAAGGATCGAGGTTGCCATCGAAGGCACGTGCGAGTCTCGGATCCTCTTCCAGGTTGAACAGGGCGTACTTCTCGTAGTCGATGAGGTAGCTTTTGCCCACCTGGCGAGCACCAAAGAGGAGGAGCAGCTTACGCTGGGGACTGCTCTTCCAATCGAGGAGCCGTCGCATCTCGGCACGTTCCATGTGCTACTCAAATCTATCGATAAATGGAGGGTATCACATTTTTACGCGCTTAAAAATGTCGTTCTCTACATGTAGGGAGTTGGGAGATCCATGCCGAGGGCACGGCTGCCGCTCAGGCACACAGACGTGCTTGAACGTACACTCACTGCCCCACGTTGATGATCCCACGGCAGTAGGGATACTCGCTGCACCCCCAGAACTTCTTGCCCGCCCGCGCACCCCTCTTGGCTGTGCGCAGCACCATCGTGGAGCCGCATACGGGACAGCGCGGGGCATCGGGATCCGGGCCGTCGCCAATCGCCTGGCTCTCCACGCGGGCAGGCGCCGTGGAGACTTGGCTCGTCGCGCTGACGGGAGCTGAAGAGGACTTGGGCCACTGGGCTGCCGCGCTGGCGGGAGCCGCAGGACCCTGGATCGCAGCGGACCACTGGGCCGACGCGCCGGCGGGCATCGCGGGAGCCTGGGCCGACACGTTGACGGGCATCGCGGGAGCCTGGGCCGACGCGCCGACGGGCATCGAGCCAGCGGCTGACTCGAACCCCGCAGCATCAACGCCAACATCCTCCGCATCCGTGAGCTTAGCCACAAGGGCGTCCCAGCTCGAATCGCCATCAGGAAACGCGCTCACCTGATCGGTGCCCGAGGCGCCTGCGGGTCTGGCCTCCATAGACCCGACGTCCCCTTGGGCCTGTGATGGCACATCTGGTCCGCCGGCCGCCACGCCGATCCCGCCGGCTCCACCGGCCAGCGAGCCTGCCCTACCAGCCGATGGGCTCTCTCCCCCAAAGTACCTGGCAGTATAGTCGGTCCTCACGGGCGTATCCATGGAAAGCCACCGCTCGGCCCTCTCCATCACGTCCTTGAAGGGGATCTTCCCATCTGCGGGCCCCCGCATCGAGTTGATCGACTCGATGGTGGCCACAAGCTGATCGCCACGCACCAGCTGCTGCTTGACCTCCTTCTTGGCGTTGCGGTCATGCAGGATGGTCTTTGGGTTGGCAAGGACGACAAGCCCCCTATACAGGTCATCGAAGCGCGGAGAGAGAAGGGCGCTCATGATCGCCCCTTTCGTGCTCAGGTTGATCCGCTTCATCAGGCCAAGGTGTCGTTGGTTCTGCGTGATGGGCGAGTAGATCCCCTCGCGTCTCCTTCCCCCAAAGGAGCGCACGAAGTCCCCGCGCGCGTTGACAGAGATGTCACCATAGAGGTTCTTGCACTCGAGCACAAAGTTGCGTCGTCTCGTAAGCACCAGAAAGTCAATCTGGGCGGTGAGTCCCTCGAATTCCAGGTGGAGGTCATGGATCACCACAAGGGACAGGTGGCTGTTTCTCAGCTCAAAGAGAATGCGGTCCTCCCCGACGATGCCGGCCTTGAGGGCACGGATGTCGGAGTCAAGCCGCCTCCTCTGGCTGCGAGGTACTGTCTCGCGCAGTGACTCGAGCGTGGCAAGCTGCTCCTTCGCATCGCTGCCCTCCTTGAGGATCACCGGTTCCTGCGCACGGAAGAACACCATGGTCACACCCCTTAGACATCGACCTCACTCGTTTGGTCCATAAAGGGCGAGCCGTCCGGAGACCGTCACCTGCCCGCCCCCGTCTGCCCAAGGGACAGCAGGCCGAGCGAAACCACCGCCCACCCGAGCCCTCGTGTCAGCCCGCATACACTGGAGTTGCCTGATACATTAGATATCCAGCACTTCCACTAGTTCTCCATTTTTCTCTTTCAGCATGATCTTCTTGATAATCTCTTCACCTAAGTATTTTGTAAACCTTTTCAATTCTGTTGATACTTCAAATACTATATTATGCTTTATGTCGTTTGAATCAAAGCTTGAGTCATATTTTGATTTGTCTGACCAGTAGTTCCAATTTACATCTGTTCGTTCATAGTATACATAGTTATGTTTCCTTGTAACAAACACTCTTTTATTTGTTAATTTCTTACCGTCTTTTGATTTAGTTGTTTCAGAATATAGCTTCATTCCTTCAAATATTTTGTAATCGCTGATGCTATCATTCGATATGTTTACCTTAATTTCTTCATATTTCATGAAATACCTTCATAACTCATAATTTTAAGGTGCCGTCCTTGTGCGCCGACCAAAAACGACCAACACAGGACGGCGCCGTCTTTTTTTCGGGCACGCGGCCCCACGGCCCAACGACGTTGCAGGGGATCCATCATCCAGCGGGTCGTGACCCCGGCGGGGCAGCACCCCGCCGGGCGACGGTTGCGGCCCCGCCGGGTGACCTCAGAGGAGACCGTCGAGGATGGACCCACCGCCGGTGCCATGCAGGTTCGTGTTATTGGCGCCCTCGATGCGCGAGTTGCGCAGGCCTTTCCTGTGCTCGATGAACTCGTCTGCGGCGAGCACGTTGGACAGGCTCCGCTGCGTCTCGTTCTCGTAGGTATGCCGTGCCCCGCTGTTTCGATACCGCATGTACATGATCGCAAAGAACACGACTCCGAGAAGGAGGAGCAGCCATCTTTCCTTCTTATCCCAACCAACCAGACTGCTGCCCAGGACCAGCGCCAGAATCAAGCCAAAGAACTCGATGACGATCGAGACGATCCAGAGCTTGGTCATGTCGATGGGGACGCTGCCCATCGTCTCTTTGGTCCGGGCATTCACCGCCACGTAGTGCAGCAGCTTCTTGTTTCCCTTGACCTGTAGGTAGCTGTACAGCCAAACGGGGAGGTACGCCGCCAGCCAGGACTCCCCCTTTATGTCGAAGGCCTCGCCTGCCCACGCAATCCCGCGATCGTACTTCGCGAGCGTCTCGTTTGCGGCGATCCTGGCAATGTCTTGTGCTTGGGTCGCGACCAAGGGACGCACGTTGTTGACGTCGACGTCGCGCTTTTCCGAGGTATAGCCCCTCAGGTAGTTTGCGTTGTACCTTACGCAGTTCTGCGTGTCGAAGGGCATGATGGAGTTGATGATGTTGGTGGTCTTCTCGCTTGAGCTGACGTTAAGCTTGTCGACGCTCGCCTCCACGGTCAGGTCGTTGATGGCGATGTCAAAGTCACGCTCGACATGGTAGGCATCCGCGTCGTAGCGAGTCTCGCTGCTGTCTCCCTTCTTGACGCTGTAGCTCCTGATGAGCACCTCCCCCGTACCAGAGAGGTGATCGTGTGCGTTTATGTCCACGATCATGTAGGGGAAATACACGCCGCAGATATTCTTGGTCGTGAACTCCCTGGTGAAGGTGGGGTGTGCAAAGAACTTGCGCTTCCCGACAAAGCGCTCTATCTCTGCCCGCGCGTCATCCTTGGACACGCCGAAGGGCAGGACGGCGTCAGGGACGGCCCCGTTGGGCACCTGATGGTTGATGGACAGCATGTTCCTGCACCAGTGGCAGCGGGCCTGGTTGGCGGAGGCCGTGTCGATCACCACCTCTGCGCCGCAGCTCTCGCACTTGAGCGTGATGACGTCATTGGCATCTGCGGCCCTGTCCTGCGCGCCGGAACCCATCCTGACCCCCTCGAGGGAGGAGACATCCTCCTCGGTCTCCAGCAGCTGGGGCTCGAACTCATGCCGGCAGAAGCTACAGCGTAGCTTGCCGGTCCTGCTGTTGGTTTGGATGTCTGTAGACCCGCACTTGGGACATTTTATCTGGCCGTCCTTGGCGTCGGTGTCGGTCTGGACCACCGTGACGTCCGCTCCGGTCCACTGGCCCTCTCCCTCACCCATGGCTAGAACCCCAAAAGGTCATGCTTGAGCCTATCAAACTCCTCCTGCGTGACCACGCCGGCATCCAGGAGCTTCTTCATGTTCAGGAGCTTGGTGGTCGGATCCTCCGCACCCTGTCCCTGGGGGGCGGGCTGCTGCTGTTGCGGCATCGCTCCCATCGTCTGCCCCTGGGGGGCGGGTTGCTGCTGCGGCTGAGGCTGCTGTTGCTGGCCATAGTTGGACTGGTAGGAGCCCTGCGCGTAGGGTTGCTGCTGCGGTGCCCCTCCCATCGTCTGTCCCTGCGCGTAGGGTTGTTGCTGCTGCGGCTGAGGCTGCTGGCCAAAGTTGGGCTGGTAGGAGCCCTGCGTGTAGGGTTGCTGCATGCCCTGCGACATGCCCCCGACCGCTCCCATGCCCATGCCCATGAAGGCAAGGCCACTACCTCCGCCGGACTCGCCCGCCGCCTGGATACCACGTGCGGCAGACTGCTGGAAGAACGAGTTACCCCTCGCTCCCGCCAAGGCGTCTGCCTTCTTGACGTCCTCCAGCAACGCCTTGGTACCCTCGTCATACTCGATCGCCAAGATGGCGGTCTTGATTATCTCCAAGCCCCGCGAGCTGCGCCATTGGTATGCGGACTCCACCGCCGCCGACAAAGACGTCGCAAAGCCGATCTGGTCGCCCTGGATGCGCGCCATGCGGTTGCCCTTGCTCGGGTCATTGGTGTAGTTGGAGAAGGCCGCAGACAGACTGCCGACAACCTCATTAAACAGCTGCTCGCCAGCGGGGTTGTCCATGTCGGCAAAGTCGAACTCGGGTGCCCCAGCGACCAGGTACGACACCGGGACGAAGTTCTTGATGAACAGGACGGGGTCAACGATACGCAGCGTATACGTGCCGCGCGTGACTGCCCCGACCTGAGTGCCAAGATAGGCGTCGTCCCAGTATATCTCCGACTGGGTGCCAAACCTGTTGTTTGGGATCTCTCTGGTGTTCACATAGAAGAGGAGCTGCTGGCTCCCCGGGATGCCACCGAACTTGAATCGCTCCCACGACTGCTTGATCAGGGAATCCATGGGTCCGTCGCCCGAGAAGATGGACTTCGCATTGGGGTCGTCACTGGTGTACTGGTATCCGCCCACCTCGGTGATAAGGCCCGTGATGGCGCCGTCCTGCATGGTGACGAGGACCGTACCCTCTGGCACTATCACCTTGCTCCCGTTGGTGATGATGTTGGCACTGCCCCTCGTGTTGGACCCGCGCCCATTATTTGTTCCCATGGGGACCCCGGGAAAGACACCTGCCGTGGGAGACACATCCTGCCCAGGACCGTAGAAGTCTCTCCACTGGTCGCCCAACGTAGACCCCACAGCCCCCTTGAATGCTTGGATGAAACCCATAGGACACCTCCATTTGATTTGGATGTTTGACTTGAACGCCAAACACAATGATGTTCAGATTTTACCATAGGCCCCCCATAAGAAAACTGGATATGTGCTGGGCGTGAGGAGCGGAGACAGGGCTTGAGCATGGAGGGGTGTCGTCGTGGGCGTGCGGATCGAGAGTTGCTCCGTGACCCGAGAGTGGGGCAGGAGCCCGCTTTCGTCCCCTCGCGGGGGTGAGATGCATAAACCGGGAGCTGATTCAGGATTTCGCATGGGCGGTTCCTAGTTTCCGTCCCCTCGCGGGGTTGAGCTGCATAAACCTGGTTCAAGATTTTGCGTGG
>ERZ772945.2568-NODE-2568-length-10968-cov-33.021534_pt1 | contig 10968 bp, 8 predicted proteins | sample MGYA00511681_ERZ772945 | MGnify/ENA primary metagenome ERZ772945 (study PRJEB29015, sample SAMEA2737943) | human oral metagenome | biome: human oral; feature: human-associated habitat; material: dental | place: China | collected 2143 ... | reverse complement strand
CGATCATATTGCTGATGACGCCGATCTTGTCGGAGACCTTTGCGCCGCCGATGATAGCAACAAAGGGATGCTGCGGCGCTTCCAGCGCCTTGCCGATATAATTGATTTCCTTTTCCATCAGGAAGCCTGCGACTGTCTCGATATACTTTGGAATGCCTGCATTCGATGCATGTGCACGATGCGAAACACCGAAAGCATCGTCGACAGCGACATCCGCAAGAGATGCAAGCTGCTTGGCAAATGTCGGATCATTCTTTTTCTCTTCCTTGTGGTAACGGAGGTTTTCAAGCAGGAGAACCTCGCCCGGCTTCAAATCCTTCGCTGCCTTCTCTGCTTCAGTTCCGACACAATCGGATGCCCACTTAACGTCGCGCTTCAAAAGTTCTGAGAGATGCTTGACAAGGTGTTTCGTCGAGAACTTATCTTCACGTGCTTCCGTTGGACGGCCGATGTGACAGGCGATGATGAGCGCCGCACCGTTGTCTAATAAGTAATTCAGCGTCGGCAGTGTACGAACCATGCGCGTATCATTCGTGATATTCATATTTGCATCAAACGGAACATTGTAGTCGACGCGAACAAACACCTTCTTGCCTTTGACATCAATATCCTTGATTGTCTTCTTATTCATAAAACACCCTCCTTATAAATTGCAGTTTTTCCAAAAAGAAGAGGTCCGGCCCAAACATAAGGCCGGACCTCAAGAGATCTGTTATGCTACCTGTGGTTATCGGAACAACCGAGATTAGCCGAGCTCTGCGAAGTACTTGATCGTACGAACCATTTGGCTCGTGTAGGAGTTCTCGTTATCGTACCAAGAAACCACCTGAACCTGCGTCGTACCGTTGCCAACCGGGCTGACCATCGTCTGCGTTGCATCGAAGAGCGAACCAAAGCGCATGCCGACGATGTCGCTCGAGACGATCTCATCTGTGTTGTAACCGAAGGACTCCGTGGATTCCTTCTTCATCTGTGCGTTGACCTGGTCAACCGTAACATCTCCCTCAACAACAGCATAAAGGAGGGTCGTGGAACCCGTCGGGGTCGGAACACGCTGTGCAGCACCGATGAGCTTGCCCTTGAGTTCCGGAATGACGAGACCGATGGCCTTTGCTGCGCCCGTAGAGTTCGGAACGATGTTGACAGCTGCGGCGCGGCTGCGGCGAAGATCGCCCTTGCGCTGCGGACCGTCAAGCGTCATCTGATCGCCCGTATATGCATGGATCGTAGCCATGATGCCGCTCTTAATCGGTGCGAGATCGTTCAGTGCCTTTGCCATTGGCGCAAGGCAGTTTGTCGTGCAGGACGCTGCAGAGATGATCTTGTCATCCTTCGTGAGGTTCTTGTGGTTGACATTGTAGACGATCGTCGGAAGGTCATTGCCCGCAGGAGCGGAGATGACAACCTTCTTTGCGCCTGCCTTCAGATGAGCCGAAGCCTTTTCCTTGGACGTATAGAAGCCCGTGCACTCAAGAACAACATCGACATCGTGCTTGCCCCAAGGAATCTTGGATGCATCCGCTTCTGCATAGATGTTGATCTTTTTGCCGTTGACTGTAATGCTGTCCTCACCAGCCTCAACCTTGTCAGCGAACTTGTAGCGTCCCTGTGTAGAATCGTATTTGAGGAGATGTGCGAGCATCTTCGGGCTTGTGAGATCGTTGATTGCAACTACTTCATAGCCGTCTGCGTCGAACATCTGACGGAAAGCGAGACGACCGATACGGCCAAAACCATTGATAGCAACTTTTACTGCCATTTGAAAATTACCCCCTAAATAATCATTAGAAGTTTTCACTTACAGATTTATCATACAATATTCTAAAACAGATTGTCAATGCTTTTGAGATAAATTATAGCAATTATTCACGCAAATTTTGCCTTTTAAATCATAATTATCTGAAATTTTGATTATAGGCTATTTTTCTATTGTATTCCCCTATCATCGCCCATAAAAAAAGAAGAAATTCCCTGACAATTAAAAAGAGCTTCCGCCATTAGCGAAAGCCATTTCTATAAATTTTATTTATGTTTAGCTTCTTCCTTTTCCAAAGCCAGAAGTGCCTGAACATAAATTGCACACTCAAGACGCTTTTTTTGAATCTCACACCCTACTTCATATGGTTTGCGGATATCACCGTGAAAAAGATCCGCATTGGCATGACAGCCGCCCGAACAGAAGAAACGTGCCCAACAGTTGCTGCACTTTTCCTTATTGAGGACATGGCTCTCGCGGAAGTACTGCGGAAGTTTATCGTTTGTCACACCTTCATCCAATGAGCCCAGACGATACCCCTCGCGGCCGACAAACTGATGACAGGGATAAAGATCTCCATTTTCTGCAACGGCAAAGTATTCATGCCCTGCACCGCAGCCGGAAAGACGCTTTGCGACACACGGACCATTCGACAGATCCATATTGAAATGGAAAAAGAAAAACCCCTTCCCTTCCCGATGGCGCTTCATGTAGACATTTGTCAACCGATCATACTCCGCACGAATGCGCGGCAGATCTTCCTCACGAAAACCGAGCGGACTGTCCTTCATGACCACCGGCTCAATCGAAAGGATATCGAACCCGGCATCGTTCATCGATAACACGTCGTTTGTAAAGTCCATATTCTTTCTTGTGTAGGTACCGCGGAGAAAGGTGTAAATGCCGCGATAATCGTAGCTGCCGCCCTTCCGACTGTCAAGACACTTCTTAAAGTTCTTCACAATGCGGTCGTATGTTCCGTGTCCGCCGGCGTCAGGACGCATCGCATCGTTGATCTCCTTGCGTCCGTCGAGGGAAAGGACAAGGGAAAAGTCATTGTCATTCAGCCACTGAATGTTCTCATCGTTGAGCAGCATGCCATTTGTCGTCAGCGTCAGCTTAAACTTCTTGCCCGTGTCCTTTTCTCGCTCACGGACATAGGCTGTGACTGCCTTCACTGTCTTTATGTTCATGAGCGGCTCGCCGCCAAAGAAATCAATCTCACAGTGCTTGCGAGGGCCCGAATGCTCGATGAGGAAATCGACTGCTTTACATCCTGTCTTTGCATCCATGACCGCACGCCCCATGCCGTAGTCACCGCCATCGCCAAAGCAATATTTACACCGAAGATTGCAGTCCTGTGCGACCATGAGACAGAGGGACTTCACAAGCCCCTTCTGCTTGAAGGTCGGCGGTACATCGATATCCGGCGCAAAGAGCTCGCCCCTCTCGATGAGTTCATGAAGCTCACTGAGAGCCTCCTCGATATCTGCCTTCGCGTACACATCAGAAAGCACTTCTATCGTTTCAGCATCGTTTGTGCCGTCAAAAGTATGCAGAATATCTCGAATCATTTCGTCGATGATATGGACAGCGCCGCTGTTGATGTCGAGAAGAAGGATTTCGCCGCCCTGCTCAAAAACATGAATCTTATCTTTCAATCTATTATACGCTCCTATAAAAAAGGGACTGCCTTATCATGCAGTCCCCTTACCAGAATCCATCCGCTCAGTTTCTCTCGCAGACCTGGTTTCCGACCGTGCAGCTCGTCTTGCAAGCGCTCTGGCAGGAAGCCTGGCACTCACCGCAGCCGCCTGTTTTAAGCGACTTCTGCATCGACGGTTTGTTTACTGTCTTGATGTGCTTCATAATTATCTCCTCCTTGCAAGAATCTACTTGTATTTTATCTTGTTTTCTGCTTCTGCGCAAGAATTATTTTATCGCTTTTTGACTCTCCATGTGCCTCAAGCCAGCGCTTTCTCGCAACTTCATAACTCTCGCATTCAAGCGTAAAGCCCTTGCCCGATACCTCCGACGTACTCGAAACGATCATAAATGCCTGCGGGTCGTAATGATAGACAATGGTCTTAACCCGGCTTACCTGTGTCAAGCTGACAACGACGAAGAGAATCCCCTTTGGCTCTTCGGAAAAGCCTCCGCGTCCATCGAGATAGGTCACGCCGCGGCGGACATGCTGCATGATATCCGCGCAGATTTCTTTTGATGCCGGCGAAATAATGATGATCGACTTCTCACGATTTAAACCCGCCGCGACACGATTGGTCAATTCCGCTGTCGCATAGATGGAAACGAGACTGTAAAGTCCGATTTCTGTACCGAAAAGTGCCATCGATCCGATAATGATGAGCAGATTTAAGGAAAAGACCACCGTTCCCATATTAACGGAATAATATTTCTTCGTTATCGCTGCCAAGACATCCAATCCACCCGTATTCGCATTGGCACGGAAAATCATGCCAAAGCCAATCCCCGCAAGCACGCCGCCGAAAATACCCGAAAGCATGGGATCAGTGCATACCTGCCAGGTTATCATAAAGTGGAACGCATCGAGCAATAACGACTGCACAACCGTCCCGACAATCGTATCCACGGCATAGAGCCGCCCGAAGACACGATAGGCAAAAAAGAGAATCGGAATATTATAAATGAGATTTTGAAGACCTGCGGGAACGCCCGTCACATAGTAGAGGATAAAGGCGATGCCGCTGATTCCTCCTGTCAGAAGATGCGCTGGGATGAGGAAGAGATCGAAACCAACGCAGGTGAGTGCACAGCCAGCGATAATCTGTGCGTAACGAAGAAATTGCCGCCTGGCAGGATGCTGTCTCAAAACGTTCACGCCTTTCAAGAGAAGATTGCTGTCCTTTCCATTATCCTGATGCATCTTTCCACTAGCTATTCATGCCATGACCGTGAAAAAATCCTTCGATGCACTATCGTGAAGAATAGACACCTGCTTTTCTGCCAGCTCTTCCTTCAAGCACTTGGCAAGTACCTCGACCACGGGGAACTCTGTACCGAAATGCCCCGCGTCAATGACATGGATACCGAGCTCTGCCGCATGCTGCGCATCATGGTAGCGAACATCTCCCGTAAGATATGCATCTGCTCCCAGAAAAGCTGCCCGTTCGATGAATTCTGCCCCGCTTCCGCTGCAAAGCGCGACCTTTTGAACAGGATGTTCTCCCGCCTTCACCAGCCGCATGCTATCTATCGGAAGTGCTGCTGCGACCTGCCTTGCAAAAGCCTCAATGGGCATCGACTCTGTAAGATAGCCAATGCGGCCGAGACTTTCTTCTCCCGCATCCGTCTTTTCCACTACAACGAAAGACTTCAGATTCTGTAAGCCCACAGCCGCTGCGAGCACGTCATTCACGCCGCCCTTTGCAATATCAAGGTTTGTATGTGCTGCCGCTACGGCGATATCGTGTGACAGCAGCATCTGAAGCCGTGCGCCAAGCGGGGTATCTGTCCGAATCTTCTTGATGGCGCGGAAGATGAGCGGATGATGTGCGACGATCATGCCCGCCCCTTCGCGGATTGCCGTCTTCACCACTTGGTCACTGACATCGAGTGCAACGAGCACACGGGCTACTTCCCCTTCTGGACTTCCGACAAGAAGCCCTGGATTATCCCAGTCTTCTGCCAAACGCTTCGGCGCAATGCGCTCGAGCGCCTCCATAACTTCCTGTACCCTTACCATATCAGATGCGCCTCCAACGCCTTGATTCGTGAAAGCACCTGCCGATATTTTTCCGATGCCTTCGCTGCTTCGCTCTTTGCCATACCATCTGCAATACGCCGCTCTGCAAAGAGCAAGCTCTCTATATGTGCACGGAGGAGAGGCGGCTTTTCCGCCCAAAGACAAGGTCCGATGGCTAGAAGAATCGGCACAGGTTTTTCCGCCTGTCCCGGTACGGCACGCAGCATTGTATATATATGCCCCGCCTCTTCTGCCAGTGCCTCAGCTTCAATATGCCATCCTCTGTCATAAAGCCAGCCTCGAAGCTTGGCCGCTGCGCTCTGCGGCTGAAGCACCAATGCCTTCGCTGCCTGAAAAACTGCAAGATTCGCCGAAAGAATTTCTCGCATCAGTGCACCGCCCATGCCGGAGATAGAAATAACATCCGCTTCTCCAACGGCAAGGGAGGAAAGCCCATCTCCTGTCCGAACGGAGATGGCGTCAGAAAGTCCCGCTGCCCGCACTGTGCGAAGCGCTGCCATGGCAGGTTCTTCATTCTTGTCACTTGCAATCGCCCGCGGAAACTTTCCTGCCAGCACAAGCGCCGTCGGCAGATAGCCATGATCCGTACCAATGTCCGCCAGCACCTTTCCCTCTGGAATAAGCTCTGCCATCGTCTGCAATCTGTTATCCAAACGAATCACTTTTCCGCCTCCTTCGATCAACGATTTCATTGTAACACATATTCTATTTTTTTCAATGACAGCCAAAACGCCCTGCGTATGACATAGGACGATACGCAGGGCGTTTCTATTTTTTAAGATCTTATTTTTGTTCTTTCATGCGGTTAACCGCGCTGAAGAGGGCAAGGATGGACGCCGTGATAATATCCGTATCCATGCCTGCGCCCCAAGTCGTGCGACCATCGGCGTCTGTAATGCCGATATATGCCATCGCACGACTGGACTGACCGATCTCAAGTGCATGCTCGCTGTAAGTGAGATCCTTGTAGCGGATGCCGAGGTTCTGCTGCAGAGCATTCGATACGGCATCGAGGCGGCCGTTGCCGCGTGCGAGGAAGGTCTCGCTCTTTCCATTGACAAAAAGATCAACCGTTCCTTTACGCGTGCCGTCCGGTTCCTTGCGAAGTGTGAAATCGTCAAGCTTATACGGGTGCTCGACATTGACGTATTCATTCAGGAAGATCTGATAGATCTCATCCGGCATGAGTTCCTTGTGCTTATGATCCGAAACACCCTTGACGCAGTAACCAAAGTCCTCACGCATTTTTTTTGGCATGTCGATGCCGTACTTCTGCTCCATGATAAAGCCGACGCCGCCCTTGCCGGATTGGCTGTTGATGCGGATGACATCGCCATCGTACTCGCGTCCGACGTCCTTCGGATCGATATAGAGATACGGCAGCGTCCACTTTCCGGGGTTCTTCTCTTCCTTCCACTTCATGCCCTTTGCAATCGCATCCTGATGAGAGCCGGAGAACGCCGCAAAGACAAGCTTTCCTGCATACGGCTGACGCGGAGAGACTTGCATACGCGTGACACGCTCATACATCTCACAGAGTTCCGGCATATTCGAAAAGTCCAGCCGCGGGTCAATGCCGAGCGCAAAGAGGTTCATCGCAACCGTGATGATATCGACGTTGCCCGTACGCTCACCATTGCCGAAAAGCGTACCCTCGACGCGATCCGCACCGGCGAGAATTCCCATCTCCGTATCGGCGACACCACAGCCACGGTCATTGTGCGGATGAAGGGAGAGAACGACTCCGTCACGATACTTCAGATGCTTATTCATGTACGCGATCTGCATCCCATAGACATGCGGCATGCTCATCTCCACGGTGACCGGCAGGTTGATAATCGCCTTGTGATCGGGGGTCGGCTTCCAGATATCGAGCACGGCATTGCAAACTTCGAGCGCATATTCCGGTTCTGTACCCGTGAAGGACTCTGGTGAGTACTCGAAGCGATACTTTGCACCTGCCTTCTCTGTCAGTTCCTTAAGCAGTTTTGCGCCGTCGGTGGCAATTTGCTTGACCTCTTCCTTTGACTTCTTAAAGACCTGTTCGCGCTGGGCAACAGATGTCGAGTTATAGACGTGGACAATCGCATTTTTGACGCCTTCCAATGCATCAAATGTCTTTCGGATAATGTGTTCGCGCGCCTGCGTCAGAACCTGTACCGTAACGTCATCCGGGATGAGATCATCGTTGACAAGGCGGCGGAGGAACTCGTACTCTGTCTCAGAAGCTGCCGGGAAACCGACTTCGATTTCCTTAAAGCCCACTTTGATGAGCATCTTGTAAAATTCGAGTTTTTCATCAAGGCTCATCGGAATGATGAGCGACTGATTGCCATCGCGAAGGTCGACGCTGCACCAAACCGGTGCAGCGTCAGGCGCGTCTTTTTTCGCCCAATCCAAGTCGATTTCCGGCGGCATGTAGTAACCTTTGGAATACTTCTGATAGTTCATCATAAAATTACCTCCTAAAACATGAAACATGCACAGCTTTTGGGCAAATAAAAATCCTCCGCCTCTATGAGACGAAGGATGCACCTACGTGTTACCACTCAATTTCATGCGCAAAACGCAACTCTGACGGACTCCAACAAGCCCTGCCCCTATAACGGTCGGCTCCCGTCCCTGCCTAATTGCCATCTATCGGCGTTCAGCGGGCTGCTTCAAGGTGAGTTCAGAAACTTAGTAACACTGCCTTTCACCAACCGACAGCTCTCTACCGTTACGTCTGCTTCCTACTGTTCCTCTGCAACGCATTTCTCTGTGATGCATTAGAATATAGCACAGACACAGGGATTTTGCAAGCCCTTTAACTATACACACTATTAAAATTTTCTTTTACTTTGTCATGAGCTTTGCAACCTTATTGGCAAAGTCGACAGGATTTTCGGGAAGGATACCCTCGATGAGAAGTGCCTGCGTGTAAAGGAGATCGCAGTAATCTTTAAATTCCGGCGTTTCCTTGCCTGCTTTATGAAGCTCCTGAAGGCGAGCAAAGAGTTCATGATGCGGATTGATTTCAAGGATACGATGCGCCTTGAAGAGCGGATTCTTCATCTCACTGAAGGTCTGCTCCATGGAAAGCGATGGACCTGCTTCGTCCGCCACGAGGCAGACGGCACTCGTCTTCAGGCGGCTGGATACCTTGACATCCGCAACCTTATCGCCGAGAACTTCCTTGATATCCTTCATGAGGGCACCGTTCTCCTTGCCAATCTCTTCGGTCTCCTTCTTGACTTCCTGGCTCTCAGCGTCGTCAAGACCGAGGTCACCGCGGCTGATGGAATGGAAAGGCTTTTCGTCATAGTTGCGAAGTGTCTCAATGGCAAATTCATCGACCGGATCCAAGAGATAAAGGACTTCAATGCCCTTGTCGCGGAGCGTCTCCATCTGCGGAAGATTCTCGATGGTCTCTTTGTCCTTTGCCGTTGCATAAAAGATCTTCTTCTGACTCTCTGGCATGCGCTCGACGTATTCCTTCAGCGTCGTGAGCTTGCCATCCTTTGAGCTCATAAAGAGCAACAGGTCTTTCAGTTTGTCAACGGTATCTCCGCCGCTGTACATGCTGTTATAGACGCCAATCTTCAAAGATTTTCCGTATTCGTTCCAGAACTTCTCGTAATCTTCGCGGCTGTTTTTCAGCTTTCTGGCGAGAGACTTCAAGATATTCTTTTCAAGTGCCCGACCGATCGCCTTGAGCTCACGGCTTTGCTGAAGGAGTTCACGAGAGATATTCAGCGAGAGATCTGGTGAATCCACAAGCCCCTTCATGAAGCGCAAATAGTCCGGCAGGAGGTCTTTGCACTTATCCATGATGAAGACATGGCGGCTGTAAAGCTGAACGCCTGGCTCATAATCCTGCTGGTAGAGATTGAACGGTGCATGCGCGGGAATCTCGAGGAGCGCGGTGTATTCGACTGTGCCCTCTGCCTTCGTATGAAAGACTTCCATCGGGGCTTCCCACTCATGAAACTGGTGCTTGAAGAACTCGTCGTACTCTTCCTTCTTAATGTCAGATTTATTCTTCGTCCAAAGCGGCTGCATGGAATTTAACGTGCGAAGTTCGGTCTTCTTGACTTTTTCCGCACCTTCGATTTCCTTACCATCCTTGTCGCGCGGCGTTTCTTCCGTTGTAATATTCATCTTGATCGGATAGCGAACATAATCGCTGTACTTTTTGACGAGACTCTCGATCTTGTAGGTATCTGTAAAGTCCTCTTCACCGCCCTCGGTAAATTCCTTCTTGAGGCAAATGGTAATCGTCGTACCGCGCTTGTCTTTCTCCGCCTCCTCGATGGTATACGAGCCATCCGCCGCAGATTCCCAGCGATACGCCTTATCTTCTCCCGCTTTTTTTGTGAGAATTGTGACCTTGTCTGCGACCATGAAGGCAGAATAGAAACCGACGCCAAACTGACCGATCATATCTTTGTCCGTGACATCTTCACCGGATTCCTTCGCCTTCTTAAGCGTTTCAAGGAATGCCTTGGTGCCGGATTTTGCAATCGTGCCAATGTTTTCGATGAGCTCTTCACGATTCATGCCGATGCCGTTATCGCTGATGGAAAGGGTCTTGCTTTCCTTATCGGGAACGAGGAAAATTTCATAACTCGTATCGCCGCCTGTAATGTCGGTATTTGTCAGGCTCTCGAAATGGAGCTTGTCGATGGCGTCGGATGCATTTGAGATGAGCTCACGCAAAAAAATCTCGCGGTTGGTATAGATAGAATGGATCATGAGATCCAAAAGCTGACGCGTCTCTGCTTGAAATTCGTGTTGTTCTTTTGCCATAATTGCTGCCTTTCTGTTTTTCTGCTTAAAAATACGATTCTCCACAAAGTTAGCACTCGTGATGTATGAGTGCTAACCGATGCATTTAATATACTACGAAAAAGGCAAAATGTCAAAGTTTTTATTTTTGGAAAAGAATAGAGCAAGCGCTTTCCTGACACTTGCTCTATTCTTTATTTATCAGCGACGAGAAGTTTGTCCACCGCTTCATCCATAAAGCTCTTTTCGATCGTCTCAATCTGACCGCGGTCACATTCTGCCGCGAGGTCAGGAACGATGGGAATCTTCGCTAGTACCTGGAGCTTCTTATCGCGTGCAATTTCATCGATGTGACTCTTGCCGTAGATTTCATGACGCTTTCCACAATCCGGGCACTCGAAGTAGCTCATGTTTTCGACGAGTCCGAGGATAGGGATTTGCATGAGGTTTGCCATTTTGATTGCCTTTTCGACAATCATCGAGACGAGATCCTGCGGGCTTGTGACGACAACGATGCCGTCGAGCGGAATGGACTGAAGAACCGTCAGCGGGACGTCGCCCGTTCCCGGCGGCATGTCGACAAAGAGATAATCGACATCCTGCCAAACAAAGTCCGTATAGAACTGCTGGACAATACCGCTGATGATGGGACCGCGCCAAACGACAGGATCTGTCTGCTGTGCAAGCAGAAGATTCATGC
>ERZ772945.2565-NODE-2565-length-10974-cov-2.361388_pt1 | contig 10974 bp, 10 predicted proteins | sample MGYA00511681_ERZ772945 | MGnify/ENA primary metagenome ERZ772945 (study PRJEB29015, sample SAMEA2737943) | human oral metagenome | biome: human oral; feature: human-associated habitat; material: dental | place: China | collected 2143 ... | reverse complement strand
GCAGACTCCTTGTTTCGATTCCAAAGGATAAGCAACTTTTTCGCGAAGAGACGATGGGCAGGGTAATTATTATGGGAAGAAAGACATTGGAGTCACTTCCTGGCGGACAGCCACTCTATGGCAGAACCAATATTGTGCTGTCAAGAAATAGGAACTATCAAGTCAAGGGAGCGGTTGTTGTCCATAGTTTAGAGGAATGTCTTCATTGGTTGAGAGAACATCAAATTGGTGATGAAGATATTTTTGTTATTGGTGGAGAAAGCATCTATAGCGAGTTTTTGCCCTATGTGCAGGTGGCTCATATCACCGCAATTGATTTTACTTATGTTGCGGATGCTCGTATGGAAAACTTAGATGCCCTGCCAGAGTGGAAGATAATGGCAGAATCGGATGAGGAGACATACTTTGACTTGACTTATACATTTAGGCTATATGTCAGGTCAAAATATGTAAAATTTCAATAAAAAGTCTTGATGAAAAATTGAATATTATGTTATAATAGCCATTGCTTTATATAAAAAAGTAAGGGAGATGTGCAGATATGTTTTCAATCATAAAAAAAAGCAAATTAGCTGAGAAGATTATCTTGATGGATATTGAAGCTAAGCGTATCGCAAAAAAGTGTTTGCCAGGAGAATTCTTAATTGTCAAGATTGACAATGAGGGAGAGAGAATACCACTCACTGTTTGCGATTACGATAGAGAAAAGGGGATTGTGACGATTGTATTTCAAGAGGTCGGTGCTGAGACAACAAGAATGGCAGAGCTCAATGAGGGAGATGCCTTTATGGATATTGTTGGACCACTTGGAAATCCTAGCGAGTTAATTACAGAAGATTTTGAAACGCTCAAAAATAAAAACCTTCTGTTTGTGGCTGGAGGTGTTGGTACAGCTCCTGTATATCCACAGTTGAAGTGGTTGAAAGAGCACGGAATTCCAGCAGATGCCATTATGGGTGCAAAAAACAAGGATCTATTGATTCTTGAAGATGAGATGCGTGCAGTGGCAAAAGAACTTTATGTGATGACAGATGACGGTTCTTATGAACACAAGGGTATGGTTACAGAGGGAATTAAAGATCTCGTAAATAATCAGGGAAGAAAGTATGATGCCTGCGTAGTTATTGGACCGATGATTATGATGAAATTTGTTTGTATGCTTACCAAGGAACTGGGTATTCCAACGATTGCAAGTATGAACCCAATTATGGTCGATGGTACGGGAATGTGTGGTGCTTGTCGATTGACTGTTGGCGATGAAGTGAAGTTTGCCTGTGTAGATGGTCCTGAGTTTGATGGACATCTGATCAATTTTGATGAGGCAATGAAGCGTCAGCAGACATATAAGACTGCAGAGGGAAGAGCAATGCTTGCCCTTCTTGAAGGAGAAACACATCACGGTGGTTGCGGTAATTGTGGAGGTGACAAATAATGATCGAAGTGAATAAAATGAAAAAAGTTCCTGTAGCTGAGCAGGAGCCAAAGGTAAGAGCAACAAACTTTAAAGAGGTTTGCCTTGGATATACACAGGAAGAGGCACAGGCTGAGGCAACAAGATGCCTAAATTGCAAGAATGCAAAATGTGTTGTTGGTTGTCCTGTTTCAATTAATATTCCAGGATTTATTCATGAGGTTGTTCAAGGGGATTTCGCAAAGGCATCAGAAATTATTGCACAGTCTAGTGCACTTCCAGCAGTTTGCGGTCGTGTTTGTCCACAGGAGACCCAATGTGAGGGTGTATGTATTCGTGGTATCAAGGGCGAGGCAGTTTCTATTGGAAAACTTGAGCGATTTGTTGCTGACTGGGCAAGAGAAAATGGTATTGTTCCAAAGGTAACTGCAGAAAAGAAGAATAAGAAGGTTGCCATCATTGGTTCAGGTCCTGCAGGTCTTACTTGTGCAGGAGATTTGGCCAAGATGGGCTATGATTGTACAATTTTTGAGGCACTTCACGAGCCAGGTGGTGTGCTCATTTATGGTATTCCAGAGTTTCGTCTTCCAAAGGATGGAGTTGTACATCCAGAGGTAGAGAATGTAAAGAAGCTTGGTGTAAAAATTGAGACAGATGTTATTATTGGAAAGACATTGACCATTGATGAGCTATTTGAGGAAGAGGGATTTGATGCAGTATTTATTGGATCAGGTGCTGGACTTCCACAATTTATGGGAATCCCAGGCGAAAATGCAAATGGTGTGTTCTCAGCGAATGAGTTCCTTACAAGAAATAACTTGATGAAGGCCTTTAAGGACGGATATAGGACACCAATTTCACGAGGAAAGAAAGTTTGTGTTGTTGGCGGTGGTAATGTAGCTATGGATGCAGCGAGAACGGCTCTTCGTCTTGGTGCAGAAGTTCATATTGTCTATAGAAGAAGTGAAGCTGAGTTGCCAGCTCGTGTGGAGGAAGTTCACCATGCAAAGGAAGAGGGCGTTATCTTTGATCTTTTGACGAATCCAGTAGAAATCCTTGAAGATGAAAAGGGATGGGTACAGGGAATGAAGGTCATTAAGATGGAGCTTGGTGAGCCAGATGCATCTGGAAGAAGAAGACCTGTTTCAATCGAGGGCAGCGAGTATGTTGTTGATTGCGACACAGTCATTATGTCCCTTGGTACATCACCAAACCCATTAATATCCAATACAACAAAGGGATTGGATATCAACAAGAAGAGATGTATTGTTGCACAGGAAGATAATGGACAGACAAGTCGCGATGGCGTATATGCTGGTGGCGATGCAGTTACAGGTGCTGCAACGGTTATTCTTGCAATGGAGGCTGGAAAAGCTGGTGCAAGAGGTATCGATGCATATCTCTCTGGAAAGGCAGAATAAAATATAGAATAGAAGAGTAGATAGAGGTTGCAAATTTTTTTGCAGCCTCTATTTTTTATTGTTTTCAAAGGATAGTTGTGGCATAATGATGACAGAAGCAATAGAAATACAAGAATACAAGTTACAGAAATGCAAATGATTTGAAGGAGGAAGGAAAATGATAAGTAAGTCTCCAAAAGTCTATACAGGCGAAGATGTCTTTGACAAGGTATTGGAAGACATTGTTCATCTTCTACTTGAGCCAGGGATGCTCATTAGTGAAAACAAAATGGGGAGAGACTTTCAAGTTTCTCGGTCAGTAATTCGAAGTGCATTTGGGCGGTTGCGTCAGATGGGATTTATTGATATATTGCCGCAGAGGGGAAGTTATGTTTCAAAGATTGACGCAAATTATATTGAAGATTTGTTATTTTTGCAATCGGCTATTGAAAAAGAGGCCGTCAATGATATTCTTTGGAATCTCAGTGAGCAGGAACAAAAAGAGATAATCGGTGAGCTGGAAGCACAATTGTCACAACAGAAAATATTTGCACAGGAAGGCGGAAGTTATCCAGAATTTATGCAATTGCATAGGGAGTTTCATCGAAAGATTATGGAAAAGGCCAAGAGACAGCGAGTGATGGATATTGTAGGGGATAATCTGTTGCACCTTGAGAGATATCGGCATTTTGAGATTGCCCATACCCACATTACAGAGTATTTGTTGAGGGAAAATGCAGAGATGATCGAAGTGTTGCAGAGTAGGGACTTTGCATTTGCAGTGAAAAAAATGAATGAACATCGAGATAGAGAGGTTCATTTGTCGAGGAAGTTAATTGAGCAATATGGTTAGAAATAGTGGATTGTTGGGCGAAGCGAGGGCTTCGCTCAATTGATTAAACTACTAGTATACTAAATTGAGAAAATATATCAAAGAAAAATAAAAAACATACTTGACATATAGGAAAAAAAGGAATATACTACCAACATAAAACATATTAAAAGAGTAGGAAAGGTTGGTAAAGCGATGAGTCGTATATATAAAAGTAATGCAGAACTTGTGGGAAATACTCCTCTTGTAGAAGTTACAAATATTGAAAAGGAATTGGGATTGAAGGCAAGGGTTTTAGTAAAGCTTGAATACTTTAATCCAGCAGGAAGTGTTAAGGATAGAATCGGTTTGGCAATGATTGAAGAGGCTGAAAAGACTGGAAAGTTAAAGCCAGGGGCAACTATTATTGAGCCAACATCAGGAAATACAGGAATTGGACTTGCTGCTATCGGTGCTGCAAAGGGATATAAGGTAATTCTTACAATGCCAGAAACGATGAGTGTGGAGAGAAGAAATATCTTAAAGGCCTATGGTGCAGAAATTGTGCTCACTGAGGGAGCAAAGGGAATGAAGGGTGCGATTGCAAAGGCAGATGAACTTGCAAAGGACATTCCAGACAGTTTTGTTCCATCACAGTTTTCAAACCCAGCCAACCCAGCAGTTCACAAGGCAACAACAGGACCAGAGATTTGGAAGGACACAGATGGTGAAGTTGATTTCTTTATTTCAGGTATTGGAACAGGCGGAACAATCACAGGTACTGGCGAATACTTAAAGGAGCAGAAACCTAGCGTAAAGGTTATTGCTGTGGAGCCAGAAGGTTCACCAGTTCTTTCAGAGGGAAAGACTGGACCACACAAGATTCAAGGTATTGGTGCTGGATTTGTTCCAGATACATTAAATACGAAGGTGTATGATGAGATTATTAAGGTGAGCAATGAGGATGCCTTTGAGTATAGTAAGTTATTGACAAGAAAAGAAGGACTTTTAACAGGTATTTCTTCTGGAGCAGCACTGAGTGCAGCGATTGTACTTGCAAAGCGTCCTGAAAACAAGGGAAAGACGATTGTAGCTTTACTTCCAGATTCTGGAGATCGTTACTATTCGACACCTCTTTTCACAGAGGCATAATAGATTAAAGGAAAAGGGTAAATGATCATGGGAAAGAAGATTGAGAGAAAAGATAGAAATTTTAAATTTGAAACATTACAGTTGCATGTTGGACAAGAGCATGCGGACGCAGTGACAGATGCAAGGGCTGTGCCAATTTATGCGAGTACATCATTTGTATTTCATAATTCACAGCATGCAGCGGATCGCTTTGCCTTAAAAGATGCAGGAAATATTTATGGTCGTTTGACCAATCCAACCAATGATGTCTTTGAGCAGAGAATAGCAGCTCTTGAGGGCGGTGTAGCAGCACTTGCTGTCGCTTCTGGAGCAGCAGCAATTACTTATGCCATCCAAAACATCACAAAGGCCGGAGACAATGTTGTATCGGCAAAGAACATTTATGGAGGATCATTTAACTTCTTGCAACATACATTGCCAGATTATGGTGTGACAACAAAATTTGTTGATATCTTCAATGAAAAAGAGATTGAAGATGCCATTGATGAGAATACAAAGGCTGTATTGATTGAGACGCTGGGTAATCCAAATTCAGAGGTTGTAGATATTGAAGCTGTGGCAAAGATTGCACATAAGCACAATATTCCATTGATTGTTGACAATACTTTTGCAACACCATTCCTTGTTCGTCCAATTGAGCATGGTGCAGATATTGTTGTTCATTCAGCAACAAAGTTTATTGGTGGACATGGCACAGCAATCGGTGGTGTGATTGTAGATGGTGGTAAATTTGATTGGGAGGCTTCAGGAAAGTTTCCTTCTCTAACGGAGCCAAATCCAAGTTATCACGGTGTGAGCTTTACAAAGGCTGCAGGAAAGGCAGCGTTTGTTACCAAAATTCGAGCACTCCTTTTGAGAGATACAGGGGCCTGCCTTTCTCCATTCCACGCCTTTATCTTCTTGCAGGGATTGGAGACACTCTCTCTTCGTGTAGAGCGTCATTCAGAGAATGCAAAAAAGGTAGTGGAATATCTAAAGAATCATCCACAGGTGGAAAAAGTTCATCATCCAGCAGTGACCAATGACGAAAGTCAGAAGGAGCTCTACAAAAAATATTTCCCAAATGGTGGAGGTTCAATCTTTACCTTTGAGATCAAGGGGGACGCAAAAAAGGCAATGGACTTTATTGACAACTTAGAGCTGTTTTCACTTTTAGCTAATGTAGCGGATGTAAAGTCATTGGTTATTCACCCAGCAACAACAACACATTCTCAGTGTACAGAGGAGGAACTATTGGATCAGGGAATTAAGCCAAATACAATTCGTCTTTCTATTGGTACAGAGAATATTGACGATATCATTCAAGATCTCGATGAGGCATTTAAGGCAGTTCAGTAATTTGGAGGCGAGAAGAAGATGAAACTTTCAAATAAATGTAGGTATGGATTGAGAGCTTTAGTGGATTTATCAACGAGGACTTCACAGGAGTATGTCGTTTTGGCTACACTCGCATCAGACAATAATATCTCACAGCAATATCTTGAGCAGGTGTTTGCATCCTTAAGAAGAGCAGGGATTGTGCTTGGTGTTAAGGGAGCACAGGGGGGATATAAACTCAATCGCCCTGCATCAGAAATCAAAGTTTCAGATATTCTTATTGCTTTGGATGGAGAGTATAAGATTGAGCCAGAGAGTGCACAGACTTCTGGGCTGCCAGCTTCAATGGCGATTCAAAGTTTGGTGATTGATCAGATTAATCAGCATCTGGATAAAGTTCTAAAAAATGTGACATTAGAAGATCTGACGAAAGTTTATATAGAGTATAGAGATTTTGATCAGTCGATGTTTTATATCTAAGTAGAAACACAAGGGGAGTTGCTAAGACAGCAGCTCCTTTTGTCGTACTTTTATAGTATTTTGGGCAAAGGTATGTTACAATATACACAATGAGAGCAGAATTTAGGATGATGAAAGGATTTAAGTATGAAATGTCCATTTTGTGGGGGCGACACAAAAGTAGTAGATACAAGGGCCTCAGAAGATAATTCTACAATAAGGCGGAGGCGAGCATGTGAAAAGTGTAAGCGTCGTTTTACAACATTTGAAAAAATTGAGACCATACCCCTATTGGTGATTAAAAAGGATCAATCTAGAGAAGAATATGATCGAGATAAGATTGAGGCGGGGTTATTGCGCAGTTGTCATAAGCGTCCAGTGACAAATCAGCAAATGCAAAAGATGATGGAAGATATTGAGACACAAATTTATTCTTTGGGGAGCAAGGAAATTTCAACAAGGGACATTGGCGAAATTGTGCTGGAAACATTAAAAGGAGTGGATGAAGTTGCCTATGTTCGATTTGCCTCGGTGTATCGTGAATTTGAAGATGTGGGAACTTTTATGGAGGAGATTGGAAAGTTATCAAAGAGGGAGGAAGAATGTTAGAACAATTTTTTCCTGATGCTCTTTCCAATTCCATCTATGATATTGACTTTAAAAAACTCTATCACATGGGATATCGTGGAGTTTTATTTGATATTGATAACACATTGACAGAACATGGAGCACCAGCTACGGCATCGGTTATTCACTTCTTTGAAAATTTAAGAACGATTGGGTTTACTACTTGTCTGGTTTCGAATAATAAGGCTCCTAGAATTTTGCCTTTTGCAAAAGAGGTAAATTCGTACTATGTATGTGACGCCAAAAAACCGAGAAAAAGGGGATATTTGGCTGGTATAGAGAAAATGGGCATAAAAAAGAAAGAGACTTTGATGGTGGGCGATCAAATTTTTACAGATATTTGGGGAGCAAGACGTCTGGGAATTTATTCCATTTTAGTTCAACCAATTAATAAAAAAGAAGAAATACAGATTGTATTGAAGCGAATTCCAGAAAAGTGGATTCTTCATCAGTACAGAAAGAGAGGGTAAATGTTTACAGCAAAAGCAAAGGTATGCGGTTTGATTGCCAATCCGATTGGACATAGTATGTCAATTGCATTGCATGACTGTTTTAATCGGGAAATGGGGGAGGACATTATCTATGTGCCATTGCAGGTGAAAGAAGATCTAAAGACAGCAATCTTGGGTGCCTATTCTTTGGGAATTCACGGAATGAATGTCACCATTCCATATAAGCAGGATGTAATGAAATATCTTATTGACATCGACGAGGAGGCAAGGCGAATTGGTGCTGTCAACACTTTAGTGAGAGCAAATGGAGGATATATTGGAAAAAATTCTGATCTTCCGGGGCTACTGATGCTACTTGAAATGGAGGGCATTTCTTTACAAAATCAAGATGTTGTGTTACTTGGAGCAGGTGGGGCCGCCAAGGCGGCTGCTTATTTGGCTGGTCAGGAAGGAGCGAAATCTTTGACCATTGTCAATCGAAGCGGATTAGCGGCAGAAATGTTAAAGACAGAACTTTTATCCTATTTTCCAGAATTTTCGATTGCGGTGTGCACCTTGGGGGATGTGGAAGAAAAGATAAATCAATATCTTCCACACAGAGGTTATCTTGCGATTCAAGCAACGAGTGTAGGAATGTACCCAAATAGTGAAGATTGTATTGTATCAAATCCTCAATTTTTTGAAAAATGTGATGTAGGTGTTGACATTGTCTATATCCCTGAAGAGACCACATTTATAAAAAATTTTAAATTAAGGGGAAAAAAGGCCTGCAACGGATTAGGAATGCTAGTATACCAGGGGGCGATTTCTTGGCAATGGTGGACAGGAAAAATATTGAGCAAAGAAACCAAGGAAAGAGCGATGGAAACATTGCAAAAGATTTTAAATCAGCGTATGAATAGGGAAGAGTGACAATGAAAATTTTAGTAGTAAATGGACCAAATTTAAATTTTTTGGGAATACGAGATGAAAAGCAATATGGCAGTCAAAATTTTGCCTATCTAGAGAATCTGCTCAGAAAAAAAGCAGAAGATGAGGGATTTGAAATTGAATTATTTCAAAGTAATTATGAGGGAGCAATTATTGATAAGTTGCAGGAAGCTTATCAAAAAAAGGTTGATGGTGTCGTGATTAATCCGGGGGCATTTACCCATTATTCTTATGCGATTCGGGATGCTCTGCAGCCATTGCATTGTCCAAAAGTCGAGGTACATATTTCTAATATTCATAAGAGAGAGCAATTTCGTCACACCTCAGTGACAGCCCCAGAATGTAATGGACAAATTGTTGGTCTTGGGTTGAATGGCTATTTGCTTGCCTGCGATTATATAAAAAAAGAGCTTGATAAAGCGTAGGTTTTGTTATAGAATACTGTAATAATACGATTTTTAGGAGGAAACTCAATGATTTCAGCAGGTGATTTCAAAAATGGTCTTACTTTAGAGATAGAAGAGGGACAGGTATTTCAAATTGTCGAATTTCAGCATGTAAAGCCAGGAAAGGGTGCAGCTTTTGTCCGCACAAAAATTAAGAATGTCATCACAGGTAGTGTTGTGGAGAGAACATTCCGTCCAACAGAGAAGTTCCCAGCAGCTAGAATTGACAGACGAGAAATGCAATATCTGTATTCCGATGGCGAGATGTACAACTTCATGGATACAGAAAATTATGAGCAGATTGCATTAAATGCAGATAAGGTCGGCGACGCATTGAAGTTTGTAAAAGAAAATGATATGTGTAAGGTATGCTCTTTCAACGGCAATGTATTCTCCGTTGAGCCACCACTCTTTGTTGAGCTTGAGATTACAGACACAGAGCCAGGATTTGCAGGAAATACAGCACAGGGTGCAACAAAGCCAGCAGTAGTAGAGACAGGAGCAACAGTATATGTCCCATTATTTGTCAATCAAGGCGATGTAATCAAGATTGATACTCGTACAGGTGAGTATCTCTCAAGAGTTTAATCAAAAACGATGGGAGGCGGTCAATTGACCGCCTTTTTCTTATGGAGGAAGAATGAAAACATTATTAGAACAAATCAATGACACAGTGAGTGATGCTTTTTATCACTGTCAATATGATAGCGTATATGGAAAAACGGGAATTTCAAATCGCCCGGATTTATGCGAATTTCAGTGCAATGGAGCAATGGCTGCGGCTAAAATTTATAAGAAAAGACCAATGGATATTGCAGAAGAAGTGGCAAAAAAACTAGAAGGAGAAAAGATATTCGAGAGCATAGAGGCTGTGATGCCAGGCTTTATTAATATCAAGGTGAGCAAGAGCTTCTTACTCAACCAAATCAAAGCCATGGCAAAAAATAAAAAATTTGGATTGGAATTGCCAGAAAAACAAAAAATTATTGTGGACTTTGGGGGTGCAAATGTCGCAAAGCCATTGCATATTGGACATTTAAGATCTGCTATTATTGGAGAAAGCATCAAGCGCATTGGGCTCTTTATGGGACATGAAGTTATTGGTGATGTACATCTTGGAGATTGGGGTCTACAAATGGGTTTAATTATTGAGGAACTCAAAGAAAGACAACCAAATCTTTGCTATTTTGATCCCAACTTTACTGGAGAGTACCCAGAAGAGGCACCTTTTACGATTGCAGAGTTGGAAGAAATTTATCCAACAGCATCAAAAAAATCCAAAGAAGACCCAGAATTTAAGGAGAAAGCACAACAGGCCACTTTAAAGTTACAAAGTGGGTATGCACCATATCGTGCGATTTGGAAACATATTCTTGCGATTTCAAAGGTTGATTTGAAAAAAAATTATGATAATCTTGATGTTTCCTTTGATTTGTGGAAAGGAGAATCCGATGCTCAACCATACATCCCAACGATGATTGAAGATATGGAAAATCGAAAAATTGCCTATGAATCGGAAGGTGCTTTGGTCGTTGATATTGCTGAAGAGGGAGATAGCAAGGGATTACCACCTTGTATTATTCGAAAATCTGATGGAGCTGCACTCTATGCGACATCAGATTTAGCTACACTTGTGGAGAGAGAAAAATTATATCAACCGGATGCCTATATTTATGTGGCAGACAAGCGTCAGGATTTACATTACACTCAGTTCTTTAGAGTAGCCAAAAAGGCAGGGATTGTTCCTAAAGATCGCAAACTAACTTTTATTGGATTTGGAACGATGAATGGAAAAGATGGTAAACCATTTAAGACAAGAGCTGGCGGTGTGATGCGGTTGGAGGATTTAATTAAAGAGGTAGAGGATGCCGTCTACACTAAGATTTTAGACAATCGTGATATCAATGAAGTCGAAGCGAGAGAAATTGCAAAACTTGTGGGACAAGCTGCCATTAAATATGGAGATTTG
>ERZ772945.2564-NODE-2564-length-10974-cov-8.724608_pt1 | contig 10974 bp, 9 predicted proteins | sample MGYA00511681_ERZ772945 | MGnify/ENA primary metagenome ERZ772945 (study PRJEB29015, sample SAMEA2737943) | human oral metagenome | biome: human oral; feature: human-associated habitat; material: dental | place: China | collected 2143 ... | reverse complement strand
TCCGGGGTGTCGTGTTGGATGTTCGCGATGTGATCTTTAGCGGTGTTCCAGACGTGCTCCGTGGGGTTGTGGTCGGGGGCGTAGGGTGGGAGATAGATCGGTTTGACTCGCTCCAGTGCCTGTCCGGGCTCGTACAGGTCGGTCACCGCCTTGGCGTGGTGGAATCCCGCGTTATCAAGAACAACGGCGATCTTCTCGTTCTCTGTCTCGCGCACAAGACGGGCCATGGCCAGGGTTATCTGCTCGGCGTTCTGGTTGCCCTCGATGGGGTAGATCTTCATCTTCTTGGTCGTCAGGCTCAAGGCGCCGAAGAATGACCGGGCGGATCTGGTGCGGTCGACATGGAGTCTGGTTCTCCTGCCCCTGGGCAGCCACATGCGTCGGGTTTCGGCCTCGTGCTCGACGCGGACCTCGTCGACGGTGTACACCTCCCATCCCCGGGTCAGAAGTTCGGCGACCTCCTGGCGGATCTGGGTCATCCGCTTGGTGATCGCGGCTTCGTCGCGGCGCTTGTCGAAGGGGTCGGGCAGCTTGAAGCTCATCCCGCAGAACTTCAGCAGCAGCTGGTAGGTGGAGTCCGACTGGTACTCGACGTCAAACAGGATCTTCACGACGTCGCGCAGGGCCGGCACGTCCCAGAAGTCCGCCTTGATGCCGGATTGCGACGGCGGTCTGCTCAGGGTCTCCTTGAGCTGCTCCTTCTGGGCGCGGGTGAGCTTGGCGGCGTTCTCATTACCCGCGTGCCCGGTCACCACCGAGCACAGCCTGGTCAGCCGCCAGTTCGCCAGCCAGTCCCGAACTGTTCTCCGGCTCCGGTCAACCATCTCGGCGATAATGCTCACGTCAACACCGCGAGAAGCGTAAAGAACGGCCTCGGCCTTCAGTCGCACCAGAACAAACGAGTCGCTGCGCTTCTTCCACCTCAGAAGAACATCCCGCTCTTCCTTCGTCACATCAACAAGCACGCGCACATTCTATACCACGCTCCCCGCAACCTCCACCTGACACAACCCCGGAATGCAATCTTGTTTAATGTCAGCCATACCGCACCATTGTGATGGTTGAGGTGGTGAGGGATGAGGAGGATGAATCCACCTGAAGAGTGAGGCATCGGCCTGCCTAAACCAGAAAAGCCCTTAAGACTCTTGACATTCTTGCCAAGAAGCATATGTTACACGCAGGCATGGTCAATCGCCGTGTCGCTAGAGTCTCCGGCGGGTGGCTTCTAAGCCACACAGCGGGAGGCTCTTTATCTGGTCGGACTTGATGCAACCTCGGACCCACCGGAGAGATTTTTCAATCAAAAAGAAGAGGCGCGGCCTCCGCAGAACCACGGTGGCGACGCCTCTTCTATACTTAGAGTAGCAAATTCATTTTGACTTGTCAATGACTTTTCCGCTCTTCGTTATGATCAGGAGTCGCTTAACACTTCGTATATCGGCGAACTCCTTTTCCAACTTTGGTAAATTTGCTTCGTCCGAAACTTTGGAACTCCGTAAATCAAAGATGATATTCGAAGACTGCTTGGAGGCCGTCTTAAACGCTCGCTTGATCGTATGCGCACTTCGTCCTTTCGGTCGTTTCATCTCCCAATTATGCCCCAACATATGTATATCTGGCGTATGCGCGCCTTTGCGGCGCTGCGGTGGGATGAGCGACACATCAAAATCTTGCTGCGTCAAAAAGACCACAGTTGAAAGCTCGTGCTGCTGCAGAACGACTCCGTTGGCGGTAATATGGCCTTGGCTCATGGGGTATCTTTAGTATAGCATGGATTACGTTCCCGCAAGGAAGATGATCTGCCATCCCTCGTCGCATATCATGGGTAACACCTATCATTCAGGAGACAGGCCCTTCTTAGTAGTTGCCTAGTCTTCCGCCGCCCCATGGGCTCGCGGTAACGTCCAGCTAAGGCTACAATGCATGCATGACGGCTGTCCCCCAGATACCCCAATCCCTCTCCCCGGCGCTTAGGAACAATAGCCCAGAGCTCATCTCGGCGACCGAACTCAACCAGTGGGCCGACCGGAGCGATTCCAAGACCACTTTTCCTGAACTCCTGCGGCGCCTCCTTGCCCAGACGCCTGGTATTACTGGCATTGACATGCGTGCTCATGAGGGTACGGCCGCACCTGGATGGGATGGAAGAGCCACTTCAACGGGGAGTCCGTATTTGCCTGCCGGTGAACTTCGCTTTGAGCTCGGCACCAATAAACAGGTGAAAAGCAAGGCTGACAGCGACCTCACTAAACGTGTCGGAGAACTGGGTGATGAAGCCCGTCAGTACGTGTATGTGTTTGCGACGCCGCGAAGTTGGCCCAACGGCCAGCAGTGGGCAGACGAGCGGCGCAAGGAGCAGAAGTTTGCCGACGTCAAAGTTGTCGACGCCCACACGCTTGAGGGGTGGTTGCAAGCAACCCCAGCCGTCCACTACTAGATTTCTGAGCAACTCGGTCGTCAGCCACGAGGCGCAACAATGCTCTCGGCTTGGTGGGGTCGTTTCCAAAAGGAATTGGATACCACCATTCCACTCCAGTTCTTCCGTGCGCGGCGCAATGAGGAGGTCAAAAAAATCCTGAACGAGCTCGATACCGACGCCCTAGGTAGGCCGGTATCAATCAAGACATCGTGCGTCGATGACGCGCTCGCGTTCACTTACGCAGCGCTTCTAGAACGCGACGAGTTTGTCGAACATACGGTTCTTGTGAACGACCATGCGGCCTGGTCGCGTCTTGTTGAAAGTCCGACGCCACTGCTCTTGATTCCGCGCTTCGACGCTCCAGATATCGGCGCTGCCATGGATCGAGGGCATCGCGTCCTGACTATTATCAATGATGCCACTGAATACAGCGCAGACAATGCGACGATATCCCTTCCAAAGATCGGCCGCCAGGAGGCAGCGGAGCTACTGCGACAGGAAGGAGTGGATTTCCGTCGTGCCGAACGGCTAGTCGCGCTCGGACGCCGAAGCATGACAGCGTTCATTCGTTCGATCTCACGCAATCCAGTCAAACAGAAGCCTGCGTGGCTAGCCGACACCGACACAGCAACTATTCTGGCGCCACTGGTGCTCGTAGGAGCCTGGGAGGACGGCAATACGCGCGATGAAGAGCACGTCCGGACTCTCGTCGGCATGCCAATGAAGGACATTCACCGTTTGCTGGTCTCACTCTGCCAGCAAGCGGACGCACCGTTCATGCAGTCAGGTGGACTGTGGCGCCTCGTGGATCCTGTCGATGCTGCACGGCTGCTTCTGCCAATGCTCGAGTCTGAAGTGATCCAGCCCTGGGAAACGTCTGTACGTGATGTGCTTCTCGATCGCGACCCATATCGCAACATGGACGTATCTGAGCAACTGAGGGCTCAGTTGCAAGGCGTGCATCCTGGGCAAAGTGAGACGCTCCGTAAGCATACTGCAGAAGGTCTCGTACTCGCAGCGCTATCGTCAGATGAACTTGCACGTGCCGCCAGCGGTATCGTGAAACGACTCCTTGATGAAGCCTTCGCAGACGACACCGGTCAAGTTCTGGGGACGTTGGCCCCGGCACTTCCTGTCTTGGCAGAAGCGGCACCAGATGAGTTTCTCACTGTAGTGTCTGCAGATTTGAGCAAGTCGAGCCCAACAGCACGCACACTTTTCCGAGATTCCGAGAAGGGTACTTTTGGTCCTTCCTCGCTTCATCCGGACCTCCTGTGGGCGTTAGAGAACCTTTGTTGGTCGTCAGACTACTACGGTCGATCCGCGATGGCACTAGCAGCTCTTGTGGATGTAGATATCGATCGAGATGACCGTAGAGGTAACCGGCCCATTGAGAGTCTCGAAAAGATCACCGTAGGATGGACTACCCAGAGCGCGGCGAATATTGATGACAAGATCAAGGTACTCCAGGCTATCAATCGGCGATATCCGGAGGTCGGCTGGGAGCTTACGCTACTCCTACTTCAGCCGAGCCATTCATCTATCATTTCTTCCACCGGGCCCCGGTATCGCGACTGGGAACTACCAAGCGGGCCGGTCACCTACGATGAGATGGCAAAATTTCACGCCGCATTAGCCGATGAGATAGTCGCAGCCGCCACCAGCCGAGCAGACCGTTGGACCGCTCTTATTGATGCTGGAAATCGCATTCCGGCGGAGGCTCGGACAAAGATTCTCGACCATCTTGCGCACGAGGTACCCGTTGGGTCATGGAACTCCGAAGACCGCCATACCGTCTGGGCCGCACTGACTCAGCAGATCGATCACCAGCAGCACTATGCGGACGCAACCTGGGCAATGACCGACCAGGAAATCGCACACATGAGAGAGATCGCGCAGGCACTTGAGGACCCAAGCGACCCTCGCAGGTACTCGTATCTCTTCCAGTGGGAATGGGACATCCTCATCGATGGACGCCGGTACAATGACGACGGCTTTGACGAAAGCGCCGATCGGGCTCGTCGCGACGCGATCAAGAATGTTGCAGAAATCGGCATCGATGCAGTTCGTTCGTTGGTCAAGGATGTCGAGCGCCCCGATCTAGTCGGCGCCTATCTCGCCATAACTGGATCGTTAGATGACGCAAGCGTCGTGGGGTGGATAGATGAGGAGTCTGGAGCGTTGCAGCGAGCCGCCGCGTTTTACGCGCGGAATCGCTTGGATATTGATGGCTTCGCTTGGCTGAAGAAGATACTGAGCACTGGAGACATGTCTCCTGTAGGTAAACAGAGGTTGCTCGCTATCGCGCCAATGGCCAAGGAGTATTGGACGCAGGTCGACTCGCTCGGGGATGATGCGGTCGCTGCGTACTGGGCCTTTGCCAGTTGCCTGAGCGTTCCAGACGAGGAGCAGGCAGAAGCCGTGGCCCTGCTTGTCGAGCATGGTCACCCGTGGCGAGCACTCGAGCTGTTGAGCCATATGCTGTCTCGCCAGTCGCAATGTGAAAGCACTCTGGTGAAGCAGGTGCTGTATAGTCTTCTCATCGCAGGACTAGATCCCGCTGCTCAGCATGACGGCTACGGAGTAGCGCGGGCGCTGAAGTGGCTGGAGTCAACCGTGCCTGACGACCCCGATCTACCAGGACTTGAGTTCCAGTTTTTTGACTGCACCCCCGACCATAAGCCATCAGATGCGCTCTACCGGTCTCTCGGCAATAGTCCTAAGTATTTTGTCCATTTCGTGAAGGTAATTTACCGTGCCGAGGACCGCACGGAGCCGACACGAGAGAGGGATGAAGATGAGAGGGCATACGCGACACGAGTCTGGAAGGTTCTGTGGTATTGGTCGCGCATCCCAGGACTTCAAGACGACGGATCTATTGATGCCGAGCATCTTGCTGGCTGGGTGACAGAGTGTCGACGTTTGCTAGCGGAATGTGGGCGCGCCAAGGTTGGCGATGGAGAGGTCGGGAATGTGTTGTCGCGCTGCCCGGAAGGACGAGACGGAATTTGGCCGGCAGAGGAGGTTCGTGACCTTCTCGAGAAGCTGAAGAACCCGGAGATTGAGAGTGGTCTTTCTAGGGGTCGCTACAACCAGCGCGGAGGCTCTGTCCGTGGAGCGTATGATGGTGGCGTTCAGGAGCGGACTTTGGCGCAGCAGTATGAAACTGATGCAAAAGCGCTTGAATTGACGTGGCCCCGTACGGCGGCGATCTTGCGAAATATGGCTCGGAGTTACGAGTCCGACGCTCATCACATCGACAGAGAAGACGAACGTGACGCCGACGAGGGCTAAGCCGAGATTTGTCGGGGCCGAGACAGAAGATCATAGGGAAAGCGTGCGGAGCGGTTGTCGATTTGCTATACTAAACAATGAATGGCAGCCAACACCGCACCATCACCACTACATCGCCTCCGCCGCATCAAAGCGGCCCTGCTGGCGGTCTCTCTGACCTTGGCTGGTATCCTCCTGATAATGCTCGCCGCCTGGCTCAACCACCTCGATCTCGGCACCTGGAACTGGCTGCACAGCTTCCCACTCACTGAGCTTGGTGGCACCCTGTTTGGCGCGGGCCTTCTGTCTACGCTGTTCGAGTACACCTTCCGCCGGGATCAAGAGGAGTCGATGGTGGCGCGCTTTCGGCAGACCATCCATGATGAGGCGCCTACGCTACGTGACTCGCTCATCGAGGCCTTCCGCTTCGACCGAGATGATCTGCGACGCATCGCCACACCGGAGCTGCTCGACGATCTGGCGCGGACCAGCCTGGGGCTGCGCTTCGGCGACCCAGCCTTCGGCCAGGAGGTCTACGCTGACATCAAGCACCAGGCCATCGCGGCAGAGGAACGGTGGTATGACGCCCGCGTCGACGCAACTCTTGGTATACCAAGAGTAAGGAGCACTGCTCCTTACTCTTTCTTCGACCTAACGGTTCGATGGGAGTACACGGTGGTGCCGAGGCACCGTTTCCGCAAGTTTGCCGTGGTCAGTGACCGTCAGCGCTACGAAGAGCTGGTCGCTCAGCGCGGTGAGACCAGTGTCTGGTACCGCCGCCCGACGCCAGGCTTCGACGTCAGCGACCCGACGGTGTTCACACTGGAGCAGTTCACCATCGATGGTGTCGATGTTGCTTTCCAGCGCCACGCTGACAGCACCTCACAGGTCTACGTGGTCGACCTGGGTGAGGAGGTCATCCGGGCAGGCGAGCCGGTGGTCGTGGCGTTTCGGTTTCGGACCACCGTGTCTCGTGAGGGGCGGAGCTTTCACCTGGGCATCGATCGCCCAACCAAGGACTTGGACGTTGAGCTGAGGTACGACCCTGACGTCGTGGGGCAGGTCTCTCTGATGGACTTTGCCTCACGGGGTGATGGCGGCAGGATCTCCGATGAGCCAGATGCCTCCGCCTTGCGCTACCGCTACGACGGTTGGCTGTTCCCGCGAGCCGGCCTGGTCTTCGTCTGGACGCTCCCGAGCGAGGAGGCTGCTGCCCGGGCTGCCACGCCCGCGAGCTCGGCCGAACAGCTTCCAGCACACCACCGAGCTCCGTCATCCCCGCAAGACAACGCCCGCCGGACGAGAGCCGTCTGACGGACGCCGTCACAGCGCGCTCCTCAGGGCACGCTGCATGAACAAGGGTCACAGGCTGCCGCCCATAGTGCTCACCTCCTCGATCGGCTGGATCGGGCAGCAGCAGGATACATCGTCTTGAGACTCATCGTCTCTGGATCGATCGTCTTGAGACCTATGGGATGTGGTGGTGCCCAGCCTCAGCCCCAAGTCGCCGCTCTCCGCCGTCACCGGCGAGTTCGGCAGGCGGGTGCGCCTGCGCCGCGAGGAGCTGGAGCTGTCCCAGGAGAAGCTGGCTGAGCGCTGCGAACTGCACTGGACCTACATCGGCCAGGTTGAGCGTGGCCAGCGCAACCTCAGTCTGCACAACATCGTGCGCATCGCCAAGGGCCTGGACAGCGATCCCGGGGAGTTGGTGCGAGGGCTGGGAGCGTAGCGGCTGGCCGACGTTGGCCACGAAGCCTTCGCTGACGTGCTGGGTGTGCACTGTACCTACATGGGTGGTGTGGAACGAGGGGAAAGCGGCTCTTCCGGTCTGAGGGTGTAGGCGGGGTGGTGAGCGCGCTGGGGCAGACAGGGGGTCGGGGCCCTTGGTGGGCATGATGGGTGTCGCTGAACTATCCATCGCCCGCCGGAGGACCCCGACGCCATGTTGAAGGCTACCGCGCGCGCCCTTGCCAGGGAGCGCTTCGAGCCGATTGACCCTGACGCCCTGCTGGGTCTGGAGCCCCTGGGCCTTCGCGCCACAGGCCAGCGCCTCATCGACGAAGGCGAGCTGGTCATCGAGGCTCGCCCCCTCATCGCGCCTGTTGATGAGCGCTTGTTCTGCGCCTCCTGCGGGGCGATGGCGCGCCTACTTGCCCACGCTCCACCACGGGCAAGGCCGCAGGGGCACCACAGCCGACGCGCTGTACAAGGCCCGCCGGACACTGCTGACCAGGGACAGCCTGCTCACCGAGCGCCAGCAGACCAGGCTGGCTAGCCTGTTCGCCGACCAGCGCCACACGATCGTTGAGGTCACCTGGTGCGCCTACCAGAAGACGATCGACGCCTACCAGCACCCCGACAAGGCCCACAGCCGAGGCCTCATGAGCGCCCTGGTCACCTCCATCGCCACCGGCCTGCCAGCCGGCCTGGATGAGATCGCCAGACCCGCAGAACCCTGAAACGCAGGAGCGCGGACATCCTGGCCTACTTCGACCACCCGGGCTCATCCAACGCCCCCACCGAGGCCATCAACGGCAGGCTCGAGCACCTACGCGGCATCGCCCAAGGATTCCGCAACCCCACCCACTACATCACCCGATCCCTCATCCACGCCGGAGGCCTCAGACACCGACTGAACACCTGACCACACCCTCAAACCGGAAGAGCCGAGAAAGCAACCTAACTCTGTAGAGCCTGGAGCGTATTGCCCAGACCATCGAGGTGGAGGCCGAGGAGCTGGGGAGGAGACGGTAGCGGCCCACAAGTAGGTGAGCGAGAAGAGACTCATAGGGCAATCACCTGTAGTACTCCGGTTAGCACAAGGTCGCCCGCCAGCGGGACGCCGACCCCGTTTGACAAGGGCTAACAGGGCGGCGCTGCGATCGACGCCAAGACAATGGCCAAAGGCAAGGATCCAGGCGTCAAACAAGGAGAACTGCAACACTATCCAAGGTGCCATGAAGGCGCCAACTGAGAGGGCAAACTTCCTGCTCAAGAACTTCAAGGCATCCCGACGAAAAAACGTCAATAGAATTGCGATCAGACTTTCTCGTCAATCGCTCGTTGTTCAATTTCTCGACATAGCCGACGGTAAATTAACTCAAGTTTGTTTGGGTCTGGATGTCGCGACGACCCGGTCAGTGCCATATACTCCTGATCGAAGTAGGAGAATAATTCGTCCCATATGGCGTTTTGGCTCGAAGAATACTCAAATACCCTAGCCAACGAGAAGCAAATAGCACTTAGTGATTCGACGATATCCGAAGTTCTACGACTCCGATAGAGGTCGATAATTTCCCGAGCAACGACCAACTGATCTCTTAGGGTGTACCATGGCATACTAATGACAGTATACACCAGAAATATGCTTGATTGGGTAGTTTATTGACATGCCCAGGTCGTGGCCGCTTAAACGTGGCGTCGAGAGTGGTGCTTACCGACATTCTGATCGGTGGGGTGCTTTGAGCCTGGCTCAACACCATCAATCGAACCGTTCGTGTCCCAAGAAACGCGCGTATTTGTGTGGCGGTCAAACTGCGTGACGTGCATGGAAGAGCCGTCAAGCGGAATTTCAGTCTCCTTCACCTCGCCAGTACCATTGCCGATGTTTCGATCCCAGAGCAGTCCCATGATGGCCCCTTCCGTTGGAGGTGGTTGCTTGAACAACTGAGTCACGAAAACTGGTTGGACTCAAGATGAGTCTACGTGAATAATGGTTCATGTCAAGCCTTCGACGAGACTCATCTCGGATGCCCGCGAAATCCGTGGACCGGTGAGCTGTCGATGGGGACCAGGGCTGAGGTCATCAGAAGTACGCTGCGGCGTCCAAGAGGACGGTGGATGCTTGACGAAGTGTGTGCACGCTGGGTGGTGTTGTTTGAGGCGTCAGACGATGCGCTTACAACAGACTTAACAAGGTCTAAGCGAGGTGGCTGCGTGAGCTAGGAACTGCGCCGGTGGTGTCAGTCTGCGTGACAGGAATCGGTGGGCGACGTGTAGAGCTACCAAAGGCACCAGCCCACCCCCTAACACTACCCATTCCTCACCCCCGCAGCACCTTCCGCACCGTGTCCTTGCTGACGCCGAGCTGCTGGGCTGTGCCCTTGACCGTCCCGACCGTCTGGTAGGTCTGGCGAACCCGTTGACAGAAGGCCTCGTCCTGGAGGCTGGTGCGCAACGTCAAGCCAGCCCGCTTCAGGTGGAGGGCCACCGTTTCGCGGTGGAAGCCGAACTGCTGAGCGATCTCCTTGACCGTACAGCCCCTGCGATGCAGTTGGACCATCTCGTCGACGACCTCAGGCCTCAGGCGGCGGTTGATACGCCGAGGGACGGATCCAGCGGGCTTGTCTGCGCTGTCTGAGGCTGTGGTGGCCCCGGCCTCCACCTGACGTACCGCCGTGGCGTCGTCGTGCGTTGACCGGCAAGTAGCCCCTCCAGCGGCGCCTCCCTCGGGCGGTAGGGTTCCGCCAGCTACGCCCTGCTGCACCCGCTGCAGCTGCCGTACCGCCTCCGGCGCATGCTCCATCACGTAGCGCCAGCACTCGTCCCAGAGGTTTGAGTGGGATAGGGCTGGGCCGACCACTCGGTGGCCGCCGTCACAGATGGCGGCCACTTCTCGTTGGAACCGCGCGGTCCGGCCGGGCGGGTTCGATTCGGCCCTCTTCGAATGTGGTTACTCTGCGACCACGTTCCTCTCGCGCCGGCCCGGCCTTGTCCCGGAGGCGGTGGCGGAGCCGGCCGAACGTGCTCATCCAGGCGGGTCGCCGTCCGGGAGACCCAGGACTTGGACGGGAAGCTGATGCCCGGGGTCTTGACGAGCCGGGGCCCGGACGCGATGTGCGCGCAGTGTGCGTCCGGGGAGCCATGCGGCGCCTGGACACGCCAGCGGGGCGGCAGTCGGCGTCGACAGTGATCAGGGCGGTCTCGGCGCGCTTGCGGTGCTCGAAGCAGCCGGTCGGAGACGTAGCCGCCCTGACGCGGCTCGGGGACGACGCCGATCGCGCCGACGCGGGTGTCCAGATCGCGGTGGCGGTAGCCGTTGCTCCGGGTGACCCGGTCCGGGCGGGCCCTGCTGAGCGGAAGCGCGACGTCCACTATGGCGCCAGTATGTCCGTGACATTGAGATCCCAGGCACCATCTCCGGCAGTTATCGCGAAGAGTCGCACCTCCAGATCGGAACGCCCTTCCTCCAAGGACCACAAGGGACAGTCGATCGAGAATCCCGTTCCGTCGTCCAGTTCGATCTACTCAACTGGATCCAGAAAATTCTGCGGCGGCAGCAC
>ERZ772945.2561-NODE-2561-length-10992-cov-3.186706_pt1 | contig 10992 bp, 7 predicted proteins | sample MGYA00511681_ERZ772945 | MGnify/ENA primary metagenome ERZ772945 (study PRJEB29015, sample SAMEA2737943) | human oral metagenome | biome: human oral; feature: human-associated habitat; material: dental | place: China | collected 2143 ... | reverse complement strand
TCATCAAAAAGATGATTAACCTGAATGACTGGAGATTTGGAATTTTTATATTTCAGAGGCACCGTCGTAAAAATTGCAAAATATTCCTGGTTCAGCTCTACATTAAAATCCTCTTCAGAATGTTGGGTAATGTCTATATCATTTCCAAGGACTCGCCTGAGTTGCTGAATAATCATCGCAGCAGTTCCTCTTCCTGTTGTGCAAACTACAGCTATCTGCTTGCGAGAACCCTTAACAGCAGAATTTTGCTTTCTTAAAATCATTTCAAAATACAAAGCCAGATATCCGATTTCAGATAATTCCAATTCAGAACCAAAAATTGCAGATAGTTCTTCTCCAGCAATTTTCGCCATTTCAAAAGCAAAAGGATATTGAGTTTGAACCTCGCCATGAAATATATCATTAGCTTGCACATGGAAAATCAGTCGATTGATTAAGGGGCCTAGATGAGATTTGATTTCTTCAAATAACTCTTCATCATCAAAGTGAACCAACATTGTTTCTTTGACTTTCTTGACAATCCCTTGAAAAATGTTTGAAAGCTGTTCAGATTGATAAGACGGCTTGCTTAAAGTGTCAATAAAACGGACATTAAAAGGAAAACACAAAAAGTCTATTTCAAACTGACTGAGGGAAATCTTATAAGTCATCTCAATATGATAGATTAATTTCTCAGCCAAATGTGTCTCTGTTAAATCATTCCTATAGTAAGGAATAGGACAACTCAACACCCTAGATGCATGAATACGCTCCACCATAATTGAAATGGTCTTTCGAAGGAGTTCCTTTGTTTCTTTCGGGATTTTATACTCCTGGAGTAGCGTATCCAGAAAAGAAGATGTTGCCTCGGTGAGTGTCCTTCCTTCAAAGTAAGGGGCCACTTGGTGAATATAGAGCAAGCGCAAATTCAGCTCGTCCCCCAAGACCTCCAGCCCACGGTTGGGCTTTCCTGAAATAGTGATAGAGTAACTCTCTGCCAAAGATTTTACTTGTTTTAAATCCTTATTAAGGGTACTTCTACTAACACCTGCTTCCTCAGCCAAGTCGTCAATAAGAAGAGGGGAGTTTGACTTAATTAAACGTTTTAGTAAATAGGCAATTCTTTTACTGGAAGAATTGAAGTCACTCTCCTGTTTTAAACTACCAGATAAAATCCTTTCCAACTCTGTATAGTCATACACTTCTAACATTAACTGATCATCTTGTGTGATAATCTGGATATTAGGAGCCAAAACATCATTTAATTGTTGGATACTCTTTTGCAAGGTTTGCAAGCTAATATCCAGTTCTGAGCGCATATCTACCAAGGAATAAGTTGGCTGCGAGACCATTTTATCTAAAATATTATACCACCGATTTACTAAGGTCAACTCTCTTCCCCACCTTCATTGTTTTAACCGCGAGTTTTACCTCCGGCAATATTTGTAGTGACACCTGTTATATAGCTAGAACGGTCTGAAATATAGAACGCTACAAGATCAGCTACTTCCCGTAGTTTCCCACTCCGTCCCAATGGAGTCGTTGAAGTTGAAGCATAACCAGCTCGAATATCTTCTACCGTCTTTCCACGAGTATAAGCAAGAGCTTCCTCATAAGAAAGAGTTCGAAGTCCCGTAGCTTCCATAATTCCTGGAGCAATTCCAACCACACGTACACCATGTTTACCAAGCTCTTTCGCCCATGAACGAGTGTAACTATAGACTGCCGCTTTCGTTGCAGCATAGGCACTTTGTCCTTCAGAACCTTCCAAGCCTGCTTCTGAAGCCATGTTCACAATTACACCTTTTCCGTTTTGAACCAGAATCCGGCCTACTGCCTGACTAACCAAATACAGACCTTTTTGGTTAATCATTGTTACTTTTTCAAACGTTTCATCGTCTAACTCGTAAGGACCTTTAGGATTTTCTGCATCAATTAATAATCTAGGAACATTAATCCCTGCATTATTGACTACCGCATCAATATTGCCAAATCTTTCAACTATTTTGGCAACACCCTCTTCTACTTCAGAGCGAGAAGTTACATCAACTTTTACAAATAATAGATTCGGGTGACGCAAATCGTTGTCGCTAAGATCAAAATTCGCTACATTGACTCCTAATTCCAACAATTCTTCGACGATTGCCTTACCAATCCCAGATGACGCACCCGTCACAAGAACTGTTTTGCCTTTAATGTCTAACCAATCATTCATTTTGATACCTCTCAAATTTTATTTACAAGGCAATTATACAGCGCTTTCATAAAAGAATTAAGACACTCTTTTTTACACTGTTCAAAAAAATAATAAACTAATTAAGAGGCTTGTACTAAAAAATCCACAAGAAATGAACCTGTGGATCTTTTTATATCCTGAATGAACTCAAAGCATATGAGAATCAAAGGCGTGCATTCAACTCAGCACCCAGCTCTTCAAAGCCTGGTTTCCCAAGAAGAGCAAACATGTTTTTCTTATAAGCCTCAACTCCAGGCTGATCAAATGGATTGATACCATTCAGGTAGCCAGAAAGAGCAATAGCTAACTCAAAGAAGTAAATAGTATAGCCCAAAGTGAACTCATCTTGCTCAGGCAGGGTCACAAACATATTTGGCACTCCGCCGTCTGTGTGAGCTAACAGCACTCCATCTGTTGCTTTCTTATTGACAAAGTCAACATCTTTTCCTTGCAGATAACCAAGGCCATCCAAGTCTTCTGCTAATTCAGGAATCAACACATTTTTGCGAGGCTTATCTACACGAATAACTGTTTCAAAGAGGATACGAGTTCCTTCTTGAATAAATTGCCCCAAAGAGTGCAGGTCTGTTGAGAAGTTGGCTGAAGTTGGGTAGATACCTTTTTGGTCTTTACCTTCTGACTCACCAGCCAGTTGCTTCCACCATTCTGAGAAGTATTGCAAAGATGGTTCGTAGTTAGCTAGAACTTCTGTCAGATAACCTTTACGGTACAAGATATTGCGTACAACTGCATATTGATATGCTTCATTTTCAGCCAACTTATCAGAAGCATAAGCCTTGCGAGCAGCATTTGCTCCTTCCATTAACTTGCTGATATCAGCCCCTGCAGCTGCGATTGGCAAGAGTCCCACTGCTGTCAATACTGTAAAACGACCACCAACACTATCAGGCACTACAAAAGTATCCCAGCCATTAGCATCTGCTTCAACCTTAACTGCACCTTTAGCGCGGTCTGTAGTTGCGTAGATACGTTTGTTAGCTTCTTCTTGTCCGTATTTCTTCACCAAGAGTTCTTTGAAGACACGGAAAGCGATAGCTGGTTCTGTTGTTGTACCTGATTTAGAAATCACGTTTACTGAGAAGTCTTTGTCAGCTACGTACTCTACCAAGTCAGCAAGGTAAGTAGATGAGATTGAGTTTCCAGCGTAAAGGATTTGTGGCGCTTTGCGTTCTTCTTTTGTTTGCAAGTTTGCAAAGTGGTGGTTCAAGAAGTCGATAGCCGCTTTGGCACCAAGGTAAGAGCCACCGATACCGATTACAACCAAAACATCACTGTCTGATTTGATTTGCTCAGCAGCTTTCAAGATGCGGTCGAATTCTTCACGGTCGTAGTTTTCAGGAAGGTCCAACCAACCCAAAAAGTCGCTACCAGCACCAGTTCCTTTACGGATCAATTCATCTGCTGCTGTTACTTGTGATTGCATGTATTCCACTTCATGTGGGGCAACAAATTTGTCTAAAACTTTTGAATAATCAAATTTAATATGTGACATGATAATCCTCCAATATTTCTTCTTTTCTATCATAACGCTTACCTTCGATTTTTTCAAGCTTTTTTATTGAATTTACCCAATTTTTATCAGAATTCAAACGTTTGCGTAAAAATGCTAAAATATAAAAAATCTGAAAGGACGAATAAAAACGGCTAGAGACTCTAACCGTTACAGTTCATTCAATAAATACTCAAATAGTTCTAAATTGCCGTCTTCTTCATTGACCAGAAACTCTGGATGCCACTGCAAACCAATGATACGATGCTCGTCGATAGACTCAATCGCTTCGATGGTCTGGTCTCGAGGATCCACCGCTGTCACACGGAAATTAGGCGCCAGATCTTTAATACTTTGACGATGGACTGAGTTGACCTGACTTTCTTTGCCAAACAACTTAGCCACCACGCTTCCTTCCACTGTCTCAATAGAATGAGAGGTTCCAAAAGGCAAGCCTTGCCAGTGACCCTCAATTTCTTGGTGGAGGGTGCCGCCAAAAGCAACATTGACCAGCTGAACCCCACGACAGATTGCCATAATTGGCTTATTCTGATGGAGTGCTTCTCTTAAGAGTGCCAATTCAAATTCATCACGAGCAAGGTTGTAATCATCGCTCTCGATGGTTTTTTTCTCTCCATAAAACTGAGGATGGACATTTTGCCCACCTGTCAAGATGAGTTTGTCGATCATTTCCACATAATCGCGAACAACGGACTCATCACCAACAGGAATCACTAAAGGGAGACCGCCGACCTGACGAATGCTCTCTGCAAATTTACAAGATACAGATGAATGAATGTTTTTCCCTTCTGCATCTACAGGACATAGATTTGCAGCAACTCCTACAACCGTTCTAGCCATGATGTGTCTCCTTTCGATTTTCTTGCGACAGTCTTATCTTATCACTCCAACCCTTTCCTGTCTAATATGTTTTTTTAAAGACCGTGATAAGTATTTTTTATGGATAAGAAAAAGCTGCCCAATGAGGACAACTTTTTTCTTATTCAAATACAAATTGATTGTGATAGAGTTCTGAGTAGAAACCGCCGAGTTTCAAGAGTTCCTGATGATTCCCACGTTCAATGACTTCTCCATCTTTGAGGACAATAATCTGATCGGCATTGAGGATGGTCTTGAGACGATGGGCAATGACAAAACTGGTTCGACCTGCTACTACTGCCTCCATGGCATGTTGAATCTTGCTTTCTGTTACGGTATCCACATTTGAAGTTGCTTCATCTAAGATTAAAACTTGGGGATCTGTCATCAAGGTCCGAGCGATGGAAATCAATTGTTTCTGACCAGTTGAGAAGATATTTTGCTCATCATCAATAAGAGTATCATACTTGTCAGGTAAGCTTTCGATATAGTCATGAATATGAGTTGCCTTGGCAGCTGCTTCGACCATTTCCTGACTGGCATCTGGCACACCGAAGCGGATATTGTCTCGGATTGTCCCACTAAACAAGACCGAATCCTGCAGGACAATCCCGACCTTGCTCCGCAGGCTATCCAAGTCATAGTCACGAATGTCTTTCCCATCAAAGGAAATGCTACCTGCATCCACATCGTAGAAACGATTGATGAGGTTCATGATGGTCGTTTTCCCTGAACCAGTCGGACCGACAACAGCTATCATCTGCCCCTTAGGAGCTGAAATGCTGACATCTTTTAAAATCGGCTTGTCTGGCACATAAGAGAAATCAATATGACTGATTTCAACACCTTCTCGTAATTCCGTAAAGGCTGGTGCATTTTGCGGACGGATTTCTTCTTCTGCATCAAACATTTCTTGGATACGATCCGCCCCAGTAAAGGCCAACTGGAGGCTACCCCAACTCGCAGCTACCTGGATAATCGGCTGGTAGTACTGCTGAGAAAATTGGGTAAACATGACAATCAAGCCTAGGGCTGTCGTTGTTTCGATGCTTGGATCGTTCAGCAAGACAGCCGAACCTGCAAAAATAACGATGGCCGTATTGACCAAGCTCATCCCATTCATAACAGGAAAGAGGATTCCTGAGAACATTCTCCCTTTAAAGGTTGCCTTACGCACGCGCTCATTTTGCTCCACAAATCCTGCTACGATGTCGTCTTGAATTCCTTGTACGATAACAGCTTTCTGTCCAGAAATACTCTCATCCATGTAGGCGTTGAGTTTCCCAACCTCTTTTTGCTGGAGATTAGTGTACTTGCGGGCCATCTTCACGATGAAAACCAACATGAGAAAGGCCACTGGGGTGCTAGCTACTGTTATCAGGGCTAGCGTCACATTTTTTGAAAACATGACAAAAATCAAACCGATGTAAAGAGCAATATTGCTCATGACCTGAACTAGGCTTTCATTGAAGGCTTGAAGAATGTTATCCAAGTCACTAGTGAAGCGAGAAAGGATATCCCCATCCTGATGGTGGTCAAAGAAAGAAACCGTCAAACGGGAAAGTTTACCAAAAAGGCCCTTACGCATCTCATTTGTCGACTCGGCAATCACACGGGTCATCAAGGTCATGTAAATCAAGCTAGACACCACCAAGACAAGGACAACCAGGGCTAGATTCAGCATCAGAGCTGATAAACTCTGCCAGGCTAGTTCGGAAGTTCCATTTTGATAAGCCAGAACTAGGTTAGCGAGCTCTGTTACTGCTTGACCTGAAAAAACTGGAAAGAGGGCTTGGGCAATCGTCGCAACTGCAACCATCAGAATCACAATGACAAAGGAGAACTTGTAAACTTTAAAATAATTCCAGAAAAATCGAACTGTTTTCATTTTATTCCTCCTTTCCCTTTTGTGTTTCGTAGATTTCGCGGTAGACAGCATTGCTAGCTACCAAGTCCGCATGCCTTCCTTCTCCAATCAAACGTCCTTGGTCCAAGACTAAAATCTTGTCTGCATGGACGACTGAACTGATTTTTTGAGCGATGATAATGGTTGTCGTCCCTTTCAGGTCTTTGTTCAAAGCTTCCTGCACGAGTCTCTCTGACTTGGCATCCAAGGCCGAAGTCGAATCGTCAAAAATCAGGATACGGGGATTGCTGACAATCCCACGGGCAATGGACATCCGTTGCTTTTGTCCACCAGAAAAGTTGGTGCCACGTTCTTCGACCTGACTCTCAAATTTGTTTTCCATGCGTCCGATAAATTCGCTGGCTTGAGCAATCCGTGCTGCACGTTCCATTTCTGACACGCTGGCATTGCCTTTTCCTTGACGAAGATTATCTGCAATGGTCCCGCTAAAGAGAATAGCACGTTGCAAGACGATGGAAACTGTTTTACGCAAGGTTCCCTCGCTGACGTCTCGAATATCCTTGCCACCAATCTTGATAGATCCCTCCTGTGGATCAAAAAGCCGTGGAATTAACTGAGCTAGAGTGGACTTCCCTGCTCCAGTAGCGCCAACCACACCGACCATCTGACCGGGCGCAATTTCAAAGGTTACATTCTTCAGCATAGGCTCATCGTCATTAGGATAGGTGAAGGTCACATTTTCAAAAGAGAGACTTCCTTCTAACTCTTCATCTGGGAGATCTTTAAAGGTCATCGCTGGCTCGGTATCTAGAATCTCGCGGATACGACGCAAGGAAATCATGGCACGACTGACAGAATTTCCTAAAAAACCAACCATTATAATGGTAAAGATAATCTGGCTGAGATAGTTGACAAAGGAAGCAATAGAGCCCACAACAGATGGATCTGACTGAGCCATGCCAGCCACCAACCAGATAGAGAGAAAGACTGCCCCATAGCCGACTAGCATCATAACGGGTTCTATAACTGAGAAGGCATAACCGATATAAAGATTTTGGCCGAGAAGTTCATCTGAAACCTCGGTAAATTTGTCAAATTGTGCTTTTTCTTGTACAAAGGATTTGACCACGCGCACACCACGTAGATTTTCCTTGGCGATAGCATTAATCCGTTCAAGAAGGGTTTGAAACTTAGCAAATCGTGGTCCCATCATCCCCATCATGATGGCTGTTAGTGCAAAGATTAGGAGCACCATGAGGACAATCACCCACCAAAGTGACGGAAGAGTGTGAACCGCCAAGATAAAGGAACCGATAAAGAGAAGAGGGAGACGGAAGAGAATTTGAAAAGCCATCATCACCACGTTCTGAATTTGGTTAATATCATTGGTCATACGGACGACAAGGTTACCCGCATTAAACTGCTCGATATTGGCATAAGAAAAAGTCTGGATCTTGCGAAAAGCGTCTTCCCGAAGGTCCGAAGACACTCCTTGAGCAATGTAGGCTGCAAGCGTTACATTGACCCCACCTGCAACCAGACCGACTAGGGCTACTCCTATCAGCCAAGCGCCAATACTATAAATAGCCTCATTTTGCCCGGCCAACAAAGCCTCTAACACCTCTTGCAAATAGCGCGGTTGCAAGAGCGAACTCGCAACCATCAAGCCTGTCATCATTAAGGATGCCAAGGCTTGCCATTTATAGGCTTTTATTTTTTTAATGAGCATATTTCCTCCTAATAAAATAGATAAAGGGAGCGACATCTTGCGTCAGCTCCTTCTCATTCGTTCATATTGATGCTATTCTAGCAAAAAAGAGGAATCTTGTCAAAGAAGTCTCCTTATTATAAATTAGTGCGCTTTCATATACAGGTGATGCATGAAAAGGCTTTTTATGGTAAAATGAAAGGAAGAACTCTTACAAGGAGGAAAAGATGAAGAAACAAACCATCGCTGTCTTGGGTCCTGGTTCTTGGGGAACTGCCCTTTCGCAGGTCCTAAACGACAATGGACACGAGGTCCGAATTTGGGGAAATATTTCTGACCAAATTGATGAAATCAATAACCAACATACAAACAAACGCTACTTCAAAGATATCCTACTCGACGAAAAGATCAAAGCCTATCATGACTTGGAAGAAACACTAAAGGATGTGGATGCTGTTTTATTTGTGGTCCCAACAAAAGTAACGAGACTGGTTGCCCAACAAGTAGCAAAGGTGCTTGATCACAAGGTTGTCATCATGCATGCCTCCAAAGGATTGGAACCAGATAGCCACAAACGTCTATCAACCATTCTTGAGGAGGAAATCCCAGCTGACCTTCGCAGTGATATCGTCGTTGTTTCAGGACCGAGCCATGCTGAGGAAACCATTGTACGCGATATCACCTTAATTACGGCAGCCTCTAAAGACCTCGAAACTGCTCAGTACGTTCAAAATCTCTTTAGCAATCACTATTTCCGTCTCTATACTAATACGGATGTTATCGGGGTTGAAACCGCTGGTGCTCTCAAAAACATCATTGCAGTTGGCGCTGGGGCACTACATGGACTAGGGTTTGGCGACAATGCCAAGGCGGCTATCATTGCCCGTGGCTTAGCTGAAATCACCCGTCTAGGGGTCGCTCTTGGAGCTAACCCTCTGACTTATAGCGGTCTTTCTGGAGTTGGGGATTTGATTGTAACGGGAACATCTGTCCACTCTCGTAACTGGAGGGCCGGTAATGCTCTCGGCTGCGGAGAATCTCTCGCAGATATTGAGGCTAATATGGGCATGGTCATTGAAGGCATTTCAACAACTCGAGCAGCTTACGAACTGGCTCAGGAATTGGGTGTCTACATGCCGATCACACAGGCTATTTACCGAGTTATCTACGAAGGTGTCAATATCAAAGAAGCAATCACTGACATCATGAGCAATGAATTTAAAGCAGAAAACGAGTGGTCGTAGACCTTTATAGAAAGGAACATTTATGAAACAAAAAGTCAGAAAAGCAGTCATCCCTGCCGCTGGATTGGGAACTCGTTTCCTCCCAGCAACTAAGGCCTTGGCCAAGGAAATGTTGCCAATCGTGGACAAGCCAACTATCCAGTTTATCGTTGAAGAAGCTCTCAAATCTGGTATCGAAGACATTTTGGTTGTTACTGGTAAGTCAAAACGTTCTATCGAGGACCACTTCGACTCAAACTTCGAATTGGAATACAACCTCAAAGAAAAAGGGAAAACAGATCTTTTGAAGCTAGTTGATGAAACAACTGGTATGCGTCTGCATTTTATCCGCCAAACGCATCCACGTGGTCTCGGAGATGCTGTTTTGCAGGCTAAAGCTTTCGTCGGAAATGAACCCTTTATCGTTATGCTTGGTGATGACTTGATGGATATCACCAACGAAAAGGCTATTCCACTTACCAAACAACTCATGGATGACTACGAGCGTACCCATGCGTCTACTATCGCTGTCATGCCAGTCCCTCACGACGAAGTATCTGCTTATGGAGTTATTGCTCCGCAAGGCGAAGGGAAAGATGGCCTTTACAGCGTTGAAACCTTCGTTGAAAAGCCAGCTTCAGAGGACGCTCCTAGCAACCTTGCTATTATCGGGCGCTACCTCCTCACGCCTGAAATTTTCCAAATCCTCGAAAACCAAGCTCCAGGTGCAGGAAATGAAATTCAGCTGACAGATGCAATCGACACCCTCAATAAAACACAACGTGTATTTGCTCGTGAGTTCAAAGGGGCCCGTTACGATGTCGGAGACAAGTTTGGCTTTATGAAAACCTCCATCGACTACGCTCTCAAACACCCACAAGTCAAAGACGACCTGAAAGACTACCTCATCCAACTAGGAAAAGAGTTAGCTGAAGGGGAATAGAAGAACAGTTCATATAAAAAAAGAACTCGGATAGTTAATTATCCCAGTTCTTTTTATTTTGTATTACTATCATCCCGAACATATAAACCAACAAAAGGAAATCGTATTTCTCAGTTAACCCACTTGCAAGCTCCATCGAATTGAACTCGAATTTCATGAAAGCGCTACGATATTATTTGTTTTTTTATAAAAATAGGAGTACAATGAGTTAGTATAATAAAATAAAAAGCACCGAATCGGTGCGCATTACTGATTATGGATAACCATATTTTAACTCAAAAGAAAAATCTTTTGGCTGTGTTGTTCCGAATAGTTCCAACACAGATATTATACAAAAAATAAAATCGAAAATCAAGACAAGGAGTAGTTTTATGGCAAAATTTAATAAGAATTATTCAATCGGCTTAGATATAGGTGTATCATCCGTCGGTTATGCCGTTGTAACTGAAAATTATCGAGTACCTGCTTTTAGATTTAAGGTTTTAGGTAATACAGAAAAAGAAAAAATAAAGAAGAATTTAATCGGATCTACCACCTTTGTACCCGCTCAATCAGCTCAAGGAACTCGGGTATTTCGTGTCAATCGCCGCAGAATTGATAGAAAAAATCATCGAATAGCGTATTTACGAGATATTTTTCAAAAAGAG
>ERZ772945.2560-NODE-2560-length-10992-cov-8.369663_pt1 | contig 10992 bp, 3 predicted proteins | sample MGYA00511681_ERZ772945 | MGnify/ENA primary metagenome ERZ772945 (study PRJEB29015, sample SAMEA2737943) | human oral metagenome | biome: human oral; feature: human-associated habitat; material: dental | place: China | collected 2143 ... | reverse complement strand
GCTTCGAGCAGCTCGACGATCTTCTCCGTCGTTTCCATATAGACGTCGCGTTTCGCGTGCTTCTTCTTGCTTTGCTTCGTGCCTTGCACTTCGGCTCTCTCCGCTGTTTCCATGGGAGCATCCTTCATTCCAATGACGGTTTCTCTTATTTCTCTTGCGTCTCTTGCTGGCATGTCAGCAACGAGGCTCAAGTCGTCCCAATATTCGTCTTCTTCGATCGCACGGGCGACTTCCTCATCAATTCTGTACTCTTTTCCGTCAGAGGCATAATAAACGGCCAGCCGAACGGCTTCGCGTCCCGTCACTTCGCACAATGCAGGCGATGTCACATATTGCCCTGTGAATCTGCATCGATCCGCTTTGATGTCTTCGTAGAGAGCTTCATTGGTAATCTCTACACCCGTTTCATTTCCTTCCCAATAGAGCTTCATTCTGCTTCCCTTCCTTTCATCTTGCCATGGCGGCTTCTTCGTAGTCTTCAGCGTACCTTTGCGCGGCTTCCTTGCGTTCGCCCTTCTTCTCTTCCTTGACGTCCTTTTCTTCACGTCTTTCAAACGTCGTGTGTGCAGCGAGCGCTTCTCCGCTTGGCGCGTTCTCGATGAGCGCGTTGATTTCCAAGAGGCGCTTCTTTACTTCCTGTTCACGTCTTTCCTGCGCGAACGGCTCTTTGATCTTCGCCTTGGCCGACTCGATCTTCTTGAGGATCGGCTCGCGCTCTTCCTGAAGCTTTAGAAGCTTCTTCTCGATCGCATCCTTCACGTTGTCGAGATGGCGGATGGTGTTCATTTCCTTGCCGGGCTGCGCGAAGGCGACCGTGTGGTACATCTTGCCCTGCAGGCTGATGTACGGCAGATACGTCTGAGAGTCGATCTGGACGCGCAGCGTCATGCCCTTGTATTCGCCATTCGCCTTGGCAGCTTCCTGAAAGCCTCCCTTCGCCTTTTCGTGCAGGAAGAGCGCCGCCTTCTTCGCGTCGGTGAAGACTTCCTTTCCTATTCTCATGCGGAAGAGTTCTTCGCCCTTGTCGTTTTTCTCCGTATTCTGTTCGATGAGCATCTTGTCGCTCATGAGATTGAAGATCCTCGCATCGTGCGCCTTGAGCGTCTTCGGACCTTCGATCTCAGCAAATTCCGTGAGCTTCTTCTTCGTCGTCTCGTAAGAGGCTCGCGCCATCTGGCAGCGCACGAGTTCGGCTTCGAGTTCCATCTTCTCCTTGAAGAAAGGATTGTCCGTCGAGATCGCCTTGAGGTCGGCGAAGGTCAGCGTGACCTCGTCCATGTCGACGATGGTGCGGCACGGCGTCTTGCTCGTCATCATCTGCGCGATGAGCTTCTGCTTGTTTTCGAGCGTCTGCCACATGAAGGTGTCGAACGTGCCTTCTGTAATGTAGCGGTAAATTTCGACGCTCTCGTTTTGATTGCCCGGACGTATGGAGCGCCCCATGCGCTGCTCCAAGTCCGCCGGCCGCCACGGAATCGAGAGGTCGTGCGAGGCGCAGAGACGGTCTTGCACGTTCGTGCCGACGCCGAGCTTGTCGGTCGAGCCGAGCAAAACGCGCACCTTGCCTTCGCGGACTCTCTCGAAAAGCTCAGGGATCGCGTCCTTTTTGTATTCCTGCACGACGGCGATCTCTTCTTTCGGAATGCCTCCGGCTTCGAGCTTCTGCCGCAGGTCGTCGTAGACGTTGAAGGCGCCGCGTGCTTTGGCGACGCCGGTACTCGTCGAGTCGTCGCAGAAGATGATCTGCGTGCCTTTGAAGGCCGTCGTCTCCCTGTACTTCGCGAGGACGTTCCTCGCGCAGCGGTTGACCTTGCTCGTCGGCAAGTCCTCAGCCGACGGATCGATGATGCGCGGATCTAAAGAGAGCATACGCCCTTCGCGCGAGATCATGAGCATACTGTCTTCGGTCAGCGTGCCGTCCGCTCTCGTGACCATTTCGGGATCGCCGCGCCGCACCGCCTCGCCGCGTCGGAAGAGGGCTTGGATCATCTCTTTCTGCAAGGGCGAGGCTTTTTCCGTGTCCGCCTTTTCTTCGGCTTTCGGCACTTTTCTGTCGGGCAGCATGTCCGCCGTGCGTACGTCGGCGAAGAGCTTGAACTGCGTCATGAGTTCGGGCACGTTGTTGAAGGCTCGCATCCGCTCCTTCATCTGGTAGCCCATGCCTTCGGGGCGCAGTTCCATCTGCGAGGAGATTTCCGCGAAGTTCGCTGCCCATGCGTCGAAGTGGGCGACGCCTTTGTCCTTCAAAACCTGCGGCGTCAAGTAACGCTGAAGCGTATACAGCTCCGACATGGAGTTGGAGATCGGCGTGCCGGTCGCAAAGATGAGGCCGCGATAGTTCGTCTTCTCGTTCATGTACTGCGCCTTCATGTAGAGATCCCACGTCATGTCCGTGTGCTTCTTGCTCCCGATGCCGCCGGTGTTCGAGTGGCGCGTCTCGATCTGGAGGTTCTTGTAGTAATGGACTTCATCGACGACGAGCTTGTCGATGCCGAGCTTGTCGAAAGGAATGCTGCCGTCTCCTTTCGCTTGGTTTTTCTTTTCGAGTGCCCTCGCCTTCGCTGTGAGCTTTTCGATGGATTTCACGATTTCCTTGATGCTGAAGTCTTTTTCCGGCTTTTTCTTCATGCTCGTCGCCGTAAGTTCTTCATAGCGTCCTTGGAGGCGGGCGATCTCGTTTTCGGTCATCTCGCCTTCGAGCTTCGCCGAAAGCTTCAGGCGCTCGAACGCGGAGAAGGGCACGATCACGGCATCCCAATTCTGCGTGGCGATCTGCGCGGTGAATCGCTTGCGATTCATCTCCTTGAGATCCTTTTCCGTCGGCACGAGGACTTTTGCGCGTGGATAAAGCTCATGGAAGGCGTCGCCCGTCTGCGCGACGAGATGGTTCGGCACGACCATCATCGCCTTCTCAGAAAGCCCCATGCGCTTTGACTCCATGATGGCCGCAATCATCTCGTATGTCTTTCCTGCGCCGACGCAATGCGCGAAAAGCGTGTTGCCGCCATAAAGGTGATGCGCGATGGCGTCCTTCTGGTGCGGCTTCAACTCTACGGTATTCGTCATGCCAGGGAAGGAGAGGTTCGAGCCGTCGTATTGGCGAAGACGGATGTTGTTGAATCTGCGATTGTAGGTTCTCTCGACGTCTTGGGCACGCAGGGGATTCTCAATCAGAAAGTCGCGGAAGGCCTGCTGGATCTCTTCCTGCTTCATCTGCGCCTGTGCCGTGAACTCAGGATCTTTCCTGCCTTCGGCGTCGCGCACGACGGTATTATTCTGATTGAGGCAGTCGGTCAGAAGCTCGACAGCATCCTTCTGCGCCGTCGAGAACACCGCCATGCCAGGCGTAGGCTGCGTGCCATATTCCCGCTTGAAATAAGCGGTCTTTTCGATCTTCCACTTGCTTGTCTCGGGCGAATAGGAGATTTCCAGCGTCGGCATGTCTTTGTATTGCTGGCGATTGTACCATGTGCGGTCGATTTCAAGCTTCTTGTAGATGAAGTCTTGGACGTGCTGCGGGTTCAGCCATGTCGAGCCAAGGGAAAAGGAGATGTCGCCGATAGGGATGGGATCGGGCTTGACGACTTCCAAAGCAGCGCGGTTTTTCTCGGCACGGGTGCGGCGCAGAAAGAGGCCTTGAAATTCTTCCCGCGCCTCCGGGGAAAGCGCAGCGTCCGCTCGCTCCTCGATGCCTTCGGCCTCGCTTTGAAAGCGTTCGAGCGCTTCGGAGACGGAGGGCGCTGCCGCATCTTTTTTCTCCTTGTGTTCTTTCAGATATGCGGCTGCACAGTGGATGAGGTGCAGCTTCCTTAATGTGTTCTCGCCGTCCGCGAGGTTTTCGCGTATCTTCCGGAAGACGTCATTGTCGACCGACTCCTCAAGGAAAGCCTTCTTGTAGCACGCCCCGATGAAGTCCATCGCCTCAAAAGCTTTGTTGTAACGGCTGCCGTAGGAACGCTCATCGAAACGGGGATCGACCTTGAAGAGTTCCAGCAGGAGTTCGCTGTCTTCACGGCAGTTCGACGGCAGGATGTCTCGATAGGAAAGACGGACATTGCGGTGCTCGGCGAGCGCGACGGCGTATTTCGCGACCGTTTCGCGGTCTTCTGGATGCGCCTCGAAGTCTGCCTCTTTCAATGCGGCTTTCATGAGGGCTTCGCGCCGCTCGGTAAAATAGCCGAGCATCTCTTCCGCTTCCTGTGCTTTTGTGTCATTCAGAATTTCATGAAGCCTTTGCGCGAGCGGTGAGGCAACATCGTCAAGGTTGAGGGCGCCGACGCCTTCTTCCAGTCGCTGCACGTCTCCTTTGTATATGGCAGCGGCGCGAAGATGATCGATGCCCTTGGCCGTCGCATTGATGATGGCGTCCTGCTCCTCGATTTTCGCATAGATGTCGCCCGACAGGTATTCGTCGGCTTGGACGGCACGGTTTTCCTTCTCATCGAAGAAAAGATGCGTGTATTCGAGTTCTTCCATCAAGTCACGCTCGCTTGTGCCCGTCAGCTCTTCCATATAGCGAAGATCGACCTCGCCCTTCTGCTGCATGGAGATGACGAGCGCATCCTGCGCCGTATCGGCGTGCTCGGGCTTTGCTGCCGTCTGGACGGTGCGCTCCGTGAAGATGTCGGCCGGACGCTCGACGGCGCCGTCCTTTCCTATGACTTCGAAGCTCCCGATGAACGGATAGCCTGCATCGTCGCCGAAGAGCATCTTGAGCTGCCTGTCGTTTCGGATATAGCCGAACTTCTCTGTATAAGTGTCATAGAGGCTGCGCAGCTTCTTCTGCATCTCGCGCAGGTCTTCGTTCGATACGCCTTGCTCCTGTGCGTCGAGAATCCGATAGCCTTCATCGCGCATCAGAACAGCGAAGCGCACGCGCTCTTCCTGCTCTTCGGTGAAATCCTTCTTCTTCGTCTCGCCGCGATGGTCGGTGAAGACGACTTCGCCGCCTTCGATCGTAAAGCCCATGCTCTTGTGGTTCTTCGCTTCCGCCTGCACCGGCGGTGCGAGCGGCGCATCCGAGGGCGCATAGCAGCTTCCTTCGCCAAGTGCGGCAAACGCTTCTTCGATACGTCCGGCAAGGTCTTTTGCGTCGCCCGCAACGTAAAGCTCCTTGCCGAACTTGCCGCTTCTCTCTTGGACTTCGCCGAGAATGTTGTCCCTGTGCGCGGCGAAATAGGCGTTCATCGTGTGCTGCTTCTCGAAGGACGAGGGATAGGACGGAAAGAACCGCTCGATGTTCTGCCAGCTTTCGGCAGAGGGAAGAGTGTTTTTCTGCTGTAAGGCAGGAGGCAGCACGCCGCCTTTCCTGCGGAAGACGAGGATGTCGGTCGTGACCGCCGTGCCCGCGCCCTTGAAGGCCTCGCTTGGCAGACGCAGCGCCGTCACGAGATCGGCCTTCTCGGCGAGACGAGCGCGAACCTTGGCGCTTGCCTTGTCCATCGTGCCGCTTGATGTGATCGCCGCGACGAGGCCGCCGTCCCGTACCTCGTCGAGCATCTTCAAGAGGAAGTAGTCGTGCGGCAGAAGCCCTTGCCCTTCGTAGGCACTGTCGCCGTAGATGGGCGAATCGCCGAAGGGCACGTTGCCGATCGCGAGATCGAAGCTGCCGTTGGCGAAATGTGAGTTCTGGAAGCTCTGATGGAAGATTTCTACGTCCTTATGTGCTGCCTTCGCGATGCGTGCGGAAAGAGCGTCCATCTCGATGCCGACGACGTGGCTCTCCTCGCGCATCTCTTTGGGCATCGCGTCGAAGAAGCGCCCGCTGCCGCACGACGGCTCCAAGATGTTGCCGGACGCGAAGCCCATGCGGGAAAGCCCCTTGCAGATGGCTTCGGCGACTTCCGGCGGCGTATAGAAGGCATCGAGGATCGTGCTGCGTGCCGACGTATACTCCTCGTTCGTCAGGACGCGGCGAAGCGCCTCGTATTCCTTGCGCCATGCTTCGTTGCGTGGATCGAAGACTTCGGCAAGGCCGCCGAAGCCGCTGTAGCTTCCGAGGAGCTTCGCTTCTTCCTCGCTCGCCGTGCGGTGCGTCTCCTCGATGCTCCGCATCACTTGGATCGCCGCGAGATTGCGCCGGAATACCGCACGCTTGCCTTTCGTCGTGGAAAGATCGGCCTCGTAATCAATTTGAGAGAGGTCGATCGGCTCGGCATCGGCAGCCTCTTTGTCTTTCGTCGGCTTCAGATCGACAGGTTCTCGATCATTTCCTCCTTCGTCTCGCGGGCGATCCTCCGGCAAATATGGAGTCCCTTGAGTCCCGACTGATCCTGCCCCCAAAGCTCCTTCTCCTCGCGCTCCTCGATCATCCTCAGGTACGTTTCCTGCGTCTTCTCCTGCACCTTTTGCAGGTACTCGGCCGCCTCGCCGCTCTTCGTCATCGCCAGCCACTCCTCCGGCCGATTGTACTGGAGGAACTTCCTGCGGATCTGCGCCCACTGCCCGATCACCTCGGGCTTCTCCGTCACGTCGAGTGCCCGCTCGACCAGTGCTTGGCGCTCCTTCTCCTCCTTCTCTTCCTGCTCGATCTCTGCTTGAGCTTCCTCGCGGATCTTCGCCAGATATTCCTCCCGGCTCATTTCCTCTTCCGTCCTGCGCGTCATGTCCTTCCTCTCCTCGTTCTTTTCCATGTTCTATTTCCTCCGTTTCCTTTGTCGTTTCCCGTGCGGCGTCGATCGCTTCTCTTTCTTCGCGCTCCCTCGTGCGCACGGCGCTCGCCACGCGGTCGAGGATCTTCGCCGCCGTCTGCATCGTCGAGCGCAGCAGCTCCTCGCCGTCGATCTTTTTGTAAGGCGCGATGATGAGCGGCAGCGCAAGCTTCTTTTGGGCGTCGAAGCCCATGCGCGAAAGCGCGATGTACGCCGCACCGACGCCGACGAGGTTCGCGCGTCCTTCTTCCTGCGTCCTCTTCGCTTCCTCGCGGCAGAGGCGCACGATGAAGTCCTCCGTGCTCTCATCGTCATTTTTCTGCACGCCGCTCTGCGAAGCGATGCTTTCTTTGTCCTTTGCATCGTCGTACTGCCAGACGAGATGATGAAGCCGAGCTGCGTCTTCCGTCTCCGTCACTTCATAGACGGTCGTCACCTCGCCCGCAGCGGAAAGCACGTCTATGCCCTTCGCGTTCGGCTTGAGCGACGTTCCCATGCGCCGCCAGAGTTCTTCCGGCGCATACGCCCTGCCGCTCGCAGGAGCGTGCAGGAAGAGTCCGACCTGCGCAGCGAGCGGCTGCTTGTAGTGGTCGGCCATCGTCTCCAAGAAATCCCGGTAACGCTCCTTCGACACGCTAATCGTCGCAAAAAGGCGATCGCGCTCGGCCAAGAGCCGCGCTTCATTCGTCATAGGGTTCTTCCTCCTTTGTCTCAGTTCCTTCTCCTGCGGTGTGATGAGCTTTGCCATGACCTTCTCGACGGCAGGCGAGGCTTTGCCTCCGTCCGAGCTTCCTCGGAAGGCGGCGTAGGCGGTCTTGACGAAGGTGCGGCACTTGTCGAAGACCTTCTGAAGCGTCGATGTGGGCGCTCTGCCTTCTTCCAAATAGCGCTCGAAGCCTCTTGCGAAGCGCTCTGCCCGCCACTCGGCCTTGAGGCGTTCTTCCAGAGCCTCGTCATGCGTGCGGATCGCCTCGCGGATCGCGCGTTCGCGTGCGGTGAATTCCATTGCCCACGGCGTATCTTCGTATTCCTTTGCCGCGCCCTCGTACCAGCTCGCCCAAGCGTCGACCTCGGCAAGATCTTCGGCAGTCTCTTCATCGAAGGGCGCGAGACGCGCGAGATCGTCGTAGAAGATGTGCGCTGTCTCATGCAGGAAAGTGCTTTCGTCGGCTGCCTTCTTGCAGCACGGAGAACTGCCCTTGAATCTGTCCTCGGGATTCTTGGTATCTTGCGAGGATTTCCGCATCTTGCGGATTGAAAATTACGAAACCCGGATCGCTAAAATCGTTGAAAGAGATGCCTTTGACGCCATGCTTGGAGAAGTGCTCCGAAACACGCGCCTCCGTGCCTTCCAGCGGATCGCTGCAGATATAGAAAAATGTGCCGTCGTCGCGCATACATTTTTCTTTGCGGGCAAACTCTCCGACTTCTTCCATGACTTTGAAGTACAGATCGCGTCCGGATTTTCCCGCCAGAGCCTCGTCCACGCTTTTTTCCCCGCGCTCGACCTCGCCCCAGCCTTCCGCAATCTCGCGCAGAGCTTGCTGCACAGAAGGCGACTGCTCTTTGAAATAGGCGTTTTCTTTCAAGAGGTACTCGTCATCGGGAATCTCCACTTCGAGAAGCGCCCCGTCTTCGCCGCGATAACTTTCGGCAAAGGAACGCTCTTTTGCAAAATACAGCCCATGCGCATGAGCGGAACCGCCATCGCCCGTGCCAACGTAATCGAGGGAGAATGCGTCAAATTTTTTCGCCGCGCCATGCCACGCTTGCTGATAGTAGAAATTCCCATCGGAAGTCTTGACACCGGCGAGCATTTCGCGTATACTGACGGTAGCGGGAGCGTGTTGCCGCGTGTTTATGCTAACCCTATGTTGGGTGGGCATCAACGCGGGATCACGCTCCTTATTTGCGTACTGGATTTGATACAGCTCCACTTGCGCTGTTTCTCCAACAAGGCAGCCGTTTCGTTCCTCCGCAATCAAGACAAGCGTGTTCAGTTGGTTATTGTGCTTGACGGGAAGCATGATGTAATAATACGCATTTACCGTATTTTTATGGTGTTGTGCGCGTTTTTGTCCATCGGACATGCCCGAGAGGTTTCTTCCTGCTTTGCGATTTGGCGCGATCTCTATGACGACAGAACTTTTTATGAAATCTTCCATGTTACTCAATACTTTTCCCGTAGCCACAAGATTTTTGCGCCGATCCGTCGCCTTATTGTGAACAACATGCCTCTTTCCATAAGGTCTGCTCGAAATGCCAACATTAGCCAAAGCATCAAGCGTGAGTATGGGGCTTTGCTGTGCAAGCTGAGTAATGAACGCCGCTGCTTGCTGATTTGTCATGCCACGCAGCCGATTGTCCATGGCATCAATATCGAGCACTGGAACGCGCTCATCGAGATCGACGCCTGAGCGCAAAGCATTGAGTGCGCCTTCCTGCACCGTGCCGTCGGCGTCGATCGTCACGCTCTTCATGTAGTCCTCTGCCGTGAACGGCTTCCCCGTCGCACGCGATACGCGCTCTGCCCATGTCGCGGCGTGAGCGGCTAGGATCGCCGCGCCGACGCTTGCGGCGCTCTTTGCCCTCGCATTGCCGCCTTGCAGCGCCTTCTCGACTTCTTTGCAGACGCGGCTGCCGTCTTCGCCGAGCAGCTCTTTCAGTTCTTCCGTCATCTGCCGTCCCTCCTTTTCTCTCTTCCTCTATTGTAAATGCTTGCAGTATTAAAATACTGCACACTTTCCGATGAAGCTGATTTTTAATCGGCCGCCTATGGAGGTTGACATGGCGCGTGGTTTGAAATATAATAAGCATGTAAGGTCTCACCGAAAGGTGGGAGGATTGAATTTTTTGATTGAATATATAGGATATAAATGTCGCCCCTTTAAGGGGGCGCGGATTAAAATAAAGAAGGCAAGACGGTAGCCCAAAAACTTGAAAAAGTGAAGGCACCAGCAAGGACGAGGAGGCCTAAAAAGCCTTCTCGTTTTTGTTTTATGGGAGGGATAAATGCTATGAGCATGACGGAGAATCCTTCAGAAAATGCGTTGAAGATACGGGCACATCGACAAAGAAAGAAAACACAAGACAAAGAATAAAAAGTTTCCGGCATTGCATGCGAGTCAGATCGCGAAAAAGCTTCAGCTTTAGAGCTTATTTTTATGTATTGTGCTTGGAATAATTATATAATAAATATAAAAACATTATATAAAATACTTGACGAAAGTATATACTCGTGATATACTATAATCAAGATAAGGGTTTGGAGATAGTTTAGGGAGGTAGGTAAAAATGGCAAAATATGACGTGGTTTTCTCGTGCGGCCACGAAGAGAGGATTGAACTCTTCGGGAAAGGGACGGAGAGGGAACGGAAAATCGCGTGGTTTAAGAAGCACGGCCTCTGCTCCGACTGCTACAAGGCAGAGCAGCAGGCCAAGGCGGAGCAGAGGGCAGCAGCGTGGGAGCTGCCTGCGCTTACGGGCTCGCCTAAGCAGATCGCTTGGGCAGAGCGGATCCGCAGCGATTTCTTCACTGATTTTGAGGACCTGGAAAAGGAGTCCGGACAGACTACGGCAGAAGCTGCCGCGAAGGACGAGCGATTCGGAGCATTCCTGGCTTGGGTGAAGAGCCAGACGGAAGCACGCTTCTGGATCGATCATAAGGACACCTGCCCCACTCTCTTGGGGCGCGAGTGGGCAAAGAACAATCCCAAGGAGGAGATGAAATAAATGAAAAAGATTGATTTTACGACGACCCTGAGGACTGGAGAAGTCCTCAGGGGGACGGCAGAATACGACCGCGAATATTGGTCGTACTCGCCGTATGACTATGCCCGTGTGCAGCTCACGGGCACCAAGTCGCAGTTGTACTTCAGCCGCGACCTGGTCTCCCCTCTGGGAGCACAGGGTGCGCTGAGCAGGTCGGAAAACCTGCTCGTCGATACGCTCGACGAGCAGGGGCGCGCCGTCGAGCGGCAATTTGCCGACCTGAGCGGTGGGCGTCCGCACTGCGTCGATCTCGATGCAGCGGGCGAATGGGGCGAGGTCGTCCGCCGCGCTCTTGAGGCTGTCGAGGCGGCAGAGTAGCTTTTTGATTGCCTGAAAGAAGGGAGACAATCATGAAATTCGAGAAACTCCGCCAGGAACTGGCAAAGTCAAAGGAGCCAAACGTCAGAAGGCGAAATAATGACCCGATCGGAAAGATCGAGAGCCACGAAAAGCCTTGGGGAGCCTCCATGGTATGGAGCCTCTCCCTCAGCTTTAGTTTCCGCTGGGCAGAAGATGGGATGGTAGTTACCTGCGAAGGGAGCTACTACGATTCAGAAGACGGCGACGTTCC
>ERZ772945.2559-NODE-2559-length-10992-cov-9.193015_pt1 | contig 10992 bp, 13 predicted proteins | sample MGYA00511681_ERZ772945 | MGnify/ENA primary metagenome ERZ772945 (study PRJEB29015, sample SAMEA2737943) | human oral metagenome | biome: human oral; feature: human-associated habitat; material: dental | place: China | collected 2143 ... | reverse complement strand
CATCCTTTTTTAGAGGAAAAAATCAAATGGGGGCTTGTTCCTCATGTGCAGGCAATGCTGCTTGCACGCCATCTGCGTGGGGATCTTGATGCCTACCCGCCATTTTTGTGGAAGTAGGTACTTGCTATGTATGTTTTGATCACCTATGATATCAGTACAGTTGACGCTGATGGGCGCAGGAGGCTGCGCCAGGTCGCACGAAAATGCAGAGCCTATGGTCAGCGCGTGCAGAACTCTGTCTTTGAGTGTAAGGTGGATCCAACCCAATGTAAGCAATTGGAACTTGCGCTGTTGGATATCATTGACTTGCAGGAAGATAGCCTGCGATTTTACTACCTCGGAAAGGACAAAGGACCGAAAGTAACGCATTATGGTGTTAAAGAGTCCTATGACTTGGAGGCGGCTATCATCATCTGAGCATTCATTACTGAGTGCGAAGGTGAAGTGAACAGAAAACAGAATGTAAAAATATAGGTGCGAGAATCATGCCGCAGGAGGGGCGTGGGTCTTAGGTGCCGAGAAAATCGTATTTGTGGAGGGGAATACCCATAAATACGTGGCAGAGGAGGGAAGTCGTGACCTCTTTTGCTGTCGCGCCCCGCATGGGGCGCGTGGATTGAAACTATATTAAAAAGAGAGGACATTCCTGCCCCCTCCGTCGCGCCCCGCATGGGGCGCGTGGATTGAAACATAATTAACCTCCATAATTCTCCGCAAGTTGACTGTCGCGCCCCGCATGGGGCGCGTGGATTGAAACGATGTCAGCGAACATATCGCCGACCGCATACGCCGTCGCGCCCCGCATGGGGCGCGTGGATTGAAACTTAGAGATACCCGTCTCCTGCTGTCTGCTCCGCGTCGCGCCCCGCATGGGGCGCGTGGATTGAAACACCTCCTCGCCTCTAAGTGTCCATGTGACGCCGTGTCGCGCCCCGCATGGGGCGCGTGGATTGAAACCAGACTGATCTTATGCTCAGAATACGTGTGCATAGTCGCGCCCCGCATGGGGCGCGTGGATTGAAACCATGGTTATGATTACTATTTTTCAAAAAGGTATGTCGCGCCCCGCATGGGGCGCGTGGATTGAAACCCGCTATAATGTCAATGCCTTTTTTGAGATTTTGTCGCGCCCCGCATGGGGCGCGTGGATTGAAACTTTTGACGCGTGCGGTCTCCACATGACAGCGCGTGTCGCGCCCCGCATGGGGCGCGTGGATTGAAACGAACACCTGAACTCTCAACCGCTCGCTCGATGTCGGTCGCGCCCCGCATGGGGCGCGTGGATTGAAACGTAATAGTCTGATAATGGCGATCTGGTAGGAGGGTCGCGCCCCGCATGGGGCGCGTGGATTGAAACGCACGCGCCGATGGTACACGTGCCTATGTCTACGGTCGCGCCCCGCATGGGGCGCGTGGATTGAAACAAGCAGGTCAAGAAGAATTCCGCCGCGCTTGTCGCGTCGCGCCCCGCATGGGGCGCGTGGATTGAAACCATCCGAAAATCCCCGCCGCGTATAGGGACGCGTGTCGCGCCCCGCATGGGGCGCGTGGATTGAAACTGGACGCTCTTTGAGTCCACGGTCAACGGTGCCGGTCGCGCCCCGCATGGGGCGCGTGGATTGAAACGACACATTCCGCGCCGTATAAAGCAGCCCGTGAGGTCGCGCCCCGCATGGGGCGCGTGGATTGAAACAGGTCAAGGGCTCTGCGGGACTGTCGCCCGAAGGTCGCGCCCCGCATGGGGCGCGTGGATTGAAACCCATCCTACGCCGCCTATAAGAAGGCACGCGGAAGTCGCGCCCCGCATGGGGCGCGTGGATTGAAACATCGTGCGCCCTCGCTCAAAAAAATAGAGGATGGTCGCGCCCCGCATGGGGCGCGTGGATTGAAACACTACGCCGAAATGCTGATTGACTGTGAGATCATGTCGCGCCCCGCATGGGGCGCGTGGATTGAAACTTCGGCAAAGATGAGGATGTAGAGGATAATCGCCGTCGCGCCCCGCATGGGGCGCGTGGATTGAAACCGTACATCGACGAGCGGATCGTAATCGACACCAAGGTCGCGCCCCGCATGGGGCGCGTGGATTGAAACACCTACATCACGGCAAAGAGCAGAACTTTCGCGGTCGCGCCCCGCATGGGGCGCGTGGATTGAAACAACCGCATGGAGGCAGAACTAAAAAAGACACAACCCGTCGCGCCCCGCATGGGGCGCGTGGATTGAAACGACGCTGAGGGCTAGGCTATGGCTTATGTCAAGGGTCGCGCCCCGCATGGGGCGCGTGGATTGAAACCGCGAGAAGGTGGAGGGCTTCGGCGTGCGGATCAGGTCGCGCCCCGCATGGGGCGCGTGGATTGAAACTAATGCCGCCGCCTATAGGGAAGTATAGGCGGAGTCGCGCCCCGCATGGGGCGCGTGGATTGAAACTTTCGCGGGACGTTGAGAAAATCCCGTCACGCCTGTCGCGCCCCGCATGGGGCGCGTGGATTGAAACAAGCAGGGCAAAGTCTATCAACGCGGGATGCTACGTCGCGCCCCGCATGGGGCGCGTGGATTGAAACACGGAAGAGGAGATCGAGGCGGACGATGAGGACGTCGCGCCCCGCATGGGGCGCGTGGATTGAAACTCACCAATTCGCCTGCAGGAGCAAGCGGACTCGAGTCGCGCCCCGCATGGGGCGCGTGGATTGAAACTCCGCTGCATTTGCCTGACCGACGTGGACACGGGGTCGCGCCCCGCATGGGGCGCGTGGATTGAAACTTTCGGTGAGACGGTATACAGCACCATGACCCCGGTCGCGCCCCGCATGGGGCGCGTGGATTGAAACTCAACCCCTCCTATTAGAACAGCTGCTCTCCATTGTCGCGCCCCGCATGGGGCGCGTGGATTGAAACCGTACATCGACGAGCGGATCGTAATCGACACCAGTCGCGCCCCGCATGGGGCGCGTGGATTGAAACGCTATGACGATTGTATCAAATACCACAACATTTGTCGCGCCCCGCATGGGGCGCGTGGATTGAAACGACTGCAAGAAATACTCATGCCCCTCAAAACGGGTCGCGCCCCGCATGGGGCGCGTGGATTGAAACAAGGGCGGCAAGAACGCAAGAATGAACGTGCTGGTCGCGCCCCGCATGGGGCGCGTGGATTGAAACCCCATCGTCGCGGCTGCGCGTCCTCACTCGGGCGCGTCGCGCCCCGCATGGGGCGCGTGGATTGAAACATTATGATTGACATAGGTTTTTTGTTATGATAAAGTCGCGCCCCGCATGGGGCGCGTGGATTGAAACTTGTCCACCTTACGAAAGAATCTGTCGGCGAAAGTCGCGCCCCGCATGGGGCGCGTGGATTGAAACACGAAAGAGATAATACGCATGGAGCCCATGTCCGGTCGCGCCCCGCATGGGGCGCGTGGATTGAAACGTCTTTTGGGATGCGAAAAGGCAAAATAAGCGGAGTCGCGCCCCGCATGGGGCGCGTGGATTGAAACAAAAAAGGCACAAGAAGGATTTTTGACAGGAAGGGTCGCGCCCCGCATGGGGCGCGTGGATTGAAACATTAAATTTGATCGTTGACAGACTATTCTATTATGTCGCGCCCCGCATGGGGCGCGTGGATTGAAACATCGCAAAGACGGCACACCTGCCTATTCCTACGGTCGCGCCCCGCATGGGGCGCGTGGATTGAAACATGATTATCGACGGCGGTATGATGATTGCCAAGAGTCGCGCCCCGCATGGGGCGCGTGGATTGAAACACTAATCCATGCCCCGCCGCCGTCTGTTGTCTCGGTCGCGCCCCGCATGGGGCGCGTGGATTGAAACGACCAGATGGATGGTGCGCCCTATGGCGTTATGTCGCGCCCCGCATGGGGCGCGTGGATTGAAACGTCTTGTCCTCCTCAGAGATTGCCCATGCACCCGGTCGCGCCCCGCATGGGGCGCGTGGATTGAAACGTTACGGTATCTTATTACGGCAGGAGGAATAGTGTCGCGCCCCGCATGGGGCGCGTGGATTGAAACCGATTATATCATTGACTGCCTCGCCAACGAGGAGTCGCGCCCCGCATGGGGCGCGTGGATTGAAACTTTTTGTAAAAGGTATTGACTTAACCAATGCACTGTCGCGCCCCGCATGGGGCGCGTGGATTGAAACCAATCCTCCCATAGGTAAATCTCGCTCCCTGTCGTCGCGCCCCGCATGGGGCGCGTGGATTGAAACGTTGATGAGTCTGCTTGCAGCGTTGAGAACGATTGTCGCGCCCCGCATGGGGCGCGTGGATTGAAACACATCAAATAAGGAGGAATCAATATGCTGGTGCGTCGCGCCCCGCATGGGGCGCGTGGATTGAAACACGCTTGTTGACCCCGAAACAGGGGAAGTTAAGGTCGCGCCCCGCATGGGGCGCGTGGATTGAAACCCTTGCGGGAGACGTATCCACGAGCAAGCGCGGAGTCGCGCCCCGCATGGGGCGCGTGGATTGAAACAATGCTTTACCATACTAAATTCAGTAGATAGAATGTCGCGCCCCGCATGGGGCGCGTGGATTGAAACCCATCACCGCATCACTTACATGGTGATTTAATTGGTCGCGCCCCGCATGGGGCGCGTGGATTGAAACAGAAATTGCTGCTGCGTGTCAACGGGAAAGGCTGGTCGCGCCCCGCATGGGGCGCGTGGATTGAAACCATTATATAGGGAAAACCCGAAACATGAATTTCGGGTCGCGCCCCGCATGGGGCGCGTGGATTGAAACCGCGCCGATGATGCGGATTGTGTCTGCGTCCTGGTCGCGCCCCGCATGGGGCGCGTGGATTGAAACTCACACGTGCAAGTAGCCAGTATCCCTACAGACGTCGCGCCCCGCATGGGGCGCGTGGATTGAAACTTTTTCCCTGTCATGAGATTATACACATGGAAGTGTCGCGCCCCGCATGGGGCGCGTGGATTGAAACCATTATATAGGAAAAATCGAAAAGCAGCATTTCGTCGCGCCCCGCATGGGGCGCGTGGATTGAAACTAATATAAGGAGGGGTTGAAAATGAATCTCATCAGTCGCGCCCCGCATGGGGCGCGTGGATTGAAACCCCTTGGAGATTGCAAGTATACCAGTTACGAGATGTCGCGCCCCGCATGGGGCGCGTGGATTGAAACCTCCGTCCTCCTAATTGAGATCAAAACTCGTCGCGTCGCGCCCCGCATGGGGCGCGTGGATTGAAACCGAAACGTCCACGGTACACCTCACGATACCCCGTGTCGCGCCCCGCATGGGGCGCGTGGATTGAAACCATCCGAAAATCCCCGCCGCATATGCGAACGGAGTCGCGCCCCGCATGGGGCGCGTGGATTGAAACCACATCCACTTATCGCCATCACGCACAATGGCTTGTCGCGCCCCGCATGGGGCGCGTGGATTGAAACGATGCGAACTGGGAGGATTGGATTAGAAGCCTTCGTCGCGCCCCGCATGGGGCGCGTGGATTGAAACCAAGGTGGACGATCTCACCGTCTGCCTTAGACGTGTCGCGCCCCGCATGGGGCGCGTGGATTGAAACATGTGAAACATTAAAACTAGATTAAAGGTATCCGGTCGCGCCCCGCATGGGGCGCGTGGATTGAAACAGACTATTTAAGGCAATATAAAACCCCTCTAGGAGTCGCGCCCCGCATGGGGCGCGTGGATTGAAACTCCACATCAACGTTGAGATACACGAGACTTTCACGTCGCGCCCCGCATGGGGCGCGTGGATTGAAACTACCAAGACAGCAAGTGCATCTAATCCAATCGTGGTCGCGCCCCGCATGGGGCGCGTGGATTGAAACCCGCCGTTGATTACAAGCATCTCGTACATGGTATGTCGCGCCCCGCATGGGGCGCGTGGATTGAAACCGTCTTGGCAAGACGGAAAACGTCATACCACATGTCGCGCCCCGCATGGGGCGCGTGGATTGAAACACGAACTCGGCTATGACCTTGACGATTATCCGCTGTCGCGCCCCGCATGGGGCGCGTGGATTGAAACGTCGCATCGACACAGGCGAATTTGACCTGCATGTGTCGCGCCCCGCATGGGGCGCGTGGATTGAAACGCTTCTATATTGCAATATACCATTACGCCAAAACGTCGCGCCCCGCATGGGGCGCGTGGATTGAAACAAAGCATCCCATCGGGCTTTTTGCCGTCGAGTGGGTCGCGCCCCGCATGGGGCGCGTGGATTGAAACTCCACATCTACGTGGAGATACACGACACCTTCCCGTCGCGCCCCGCATGGGGCGCGTGGATTGAAACGTCGTCGCCTTGTTGCGACCGACTGCCAAAAACCGTCGCGCCCCGCATGGGGCGCGTGGATTGAAACACCAGCAGCCACATCCGCGCCATATGAGGTGTATGTCGCGCCCCGCATGGGGCGCGTGGATTGAAACAATGTTGGAGAGATTACAGGTGCAGAATTAAAGCGTCGCGCCCCGCATGGGGCGCGTGGATTGAAACCAGCTTGCTTTTGTAGTCCTTGATGATCTCCACAGTCGCGCCCCGCATGGGGCGCGTGGATTGAAACAACGGGTGGAGCAGGAGGCGCGGAGACGGGCTTGGTCGCGCCCCGCATGGGGCGCGTGGATTGAAACCCATGAGTACCAGAAGTGCCTCCATCGCCTTATCGTCGCGCCCCGCATGGGGCGCGTGGATTGAAACATCTGTCTAGAAAACATAGTAAACTAGTATGTAGTCGCGCCCCGCATGGGGCGCGTGGATTGAAACGCTTTGCCGATGATCTCATTCATCTGCGCAAAGGTCGCGCCCCGCATGGGGCGCGTGGATTGAAACTCTCCGTCCTCCTAATTGAGATCAAAACTCGTCAGTCGCGCCCCGCATGGGGCGCGTGGATTGAAACATTTTTGATCTCCTCCTAAAATAAAAATTGATCAGTCGCGCCCCGCATGGGGCGCGTGGATTGAAACCAGTATTCGACATAATTTATCATGCGTTCGCGCAGTCGCGCCCCGCATGGGGCGCGTGGATTGAAACAGTCACGTATTGCAGAACTTCGCAGCGAAATGGGTCGCGCCCCGCATGGGGCGCGTGGATTGAAACTCTTCATCTGCCTCGAAATAACGGTACTCGATGGTCGCGCCCCGCATGGGGCGCGTGGATTGAAACTGGTCACGCATCCTCGATCAGGTGCAGCTCATCGTCGCGCCCCGCATGGGGCGCGTGGATTGAAACACGTATTTGCGAAGATAGAACTTTGCCATCTCCGTCGCGCCCCGCATGGGGCGCGTGGATTGAAACCGCAGGTTGATCTTATACACGTCAACCTTCTGCGTCGCGCCCCGCATGGGGCGCGTGGATTGAAACCTTTTCTGCCACTGCTGCGGGACGCACCTCGACGGTCGCGCCCCGCATGGGGCGCGTGGATTGAAACCCGCAGGGGCGGTGATGCACATTGGCTGATTTTGGTCGCGCCCCGCATGGGGCGCGTGGATTGAAACCTTGCCATTACGGATAAGCAGGGGCAGCCAGTTGGTCGCGCCCCGCATGGGGCGCGTGGATTGAAACGCCCTGCTCTCTGCGCCGATTCTGGCGGCGGCGACGTCGCGCCCCGCATGGGGCGCGTGGATTGAAACAAGTGTTTGGATCGCTGGTTTCGGAATATCGCAGGTCGCGCCCCGCATGGGGCGCGTGGATTGAAACAAATGCGGCGAGACGTATGTCGTCTACGACAGGGTCGCGCCCCGCATGGGGCGCGTGGATTGAAACACGGGCACGCCCACCGCACCGACGGCGGGGAGTGGTCGCGCCCCGCATGGGGCGCGTGGATTGAAACGCACAAAGGCAGGAACCACATCGGGGGTACTGTTGTCGCGCCCCGCATGGGGCGCGTGGATTGAAACTCTTGACGATCCGAATATCGCGCAGGGTATCGTCGCGCCCCGCATGGGGCGCGTGGATTGAAACGACATGGTGGTTGTTGATGAATCCAGCAGCTTGTCGCGCCCCGCATGGGGCGCGTGGATTGAAACGCTGTCTGCACTGCACTATCATGCGGGACGTGTTGTCGCGCCCCGCATGGGGCGCGTGGATTGAAACAAGAATCCGCGTGCGAAACGATTCAAGGCTCTCTGTCGCGCCCCACACGGGGCGCGTGGATTGAAACTTCTTCGCGTATGCCGCGAGGTCTTGATCGGCCGTCGCGTCCCACACGGGGCGCGTGGATTGAAACCAGTCATATATCCACGCACCGACATAGATACTGCGTCGCGCCCCACACGGGGCGCGTGGATTGAAACATACGGGTTTCCACGGTTAAGCCAACGACTGCTGTCGCGCCCCACACGGGGCGCGTGGATTGAAACGCCGACACATCGACAAAATAGTCCCGTGTGATCGTCGCGCCCCACACGGGGCGCGTGGATTGAAACTTAAAGGCAATCTCCCCGCCGAACCGCTGCATGTTGTCGCGCCCCACACGGGGCGCGTGGATTGAAACTTGGCATGAGTGATCTATAGGAGGCGCGTACGTGTCGCGCCCCATACGGGGCGCGTGGATTGAAACTCTCACGCGGCGGGAAACAGGCATGGGCGACGTGGTCGCGCCCCACACGGGGCGCGTGGATTGAAACAAGGCCTCTGGGTTGTGCCGATGAAAGACCTCATGTCGCGCCCCGCATGGGGCGCGTGGATTGAAACGTGTCTTGCAGCAGCAAAGCTGCGCCTTATCTTGTCGCGCCCCGCATGGGGCGCGTGGATTGAAACTCTGCCTTAAATACGGCGAGCAGCTCGGAAAGAAGTCGCGCCCCGCATGGGGCGCGTGGATTGAAACCTGAACCACTCCATGAAGTAAAGCTGCGAGGCGCGTCGCGCCCCGCATGGGGCGCGTGGATTGAAACCATCACATCGGCGGCGTCAAGATCATCACGACGGTCGCGCCCCGCATGGGGCGCGTGGATTGAAACTGTTTTACGGCGACCTCGCTCTTTTCGGCGCAACGTCGCGCCCCGCATGGGGCGCGTGGATTGAAACCCCCGCGATCGAGAGATCCTGACACGGACTGCCCGGTCGCGCCCCGCATGGGGCGCGTGGATTGAAACGACCACCGCGAGTCGTTCCGTGAGTGCGCCTTGGTCGCGCCCCGCATGGGGCGCGTGGATTGAAACAGCAGGAAAGTTTTCCACATCAACTTTTCCGGCAGTCGCGCCCCGCATGGGGCGCGTGGATTGAAACAACGGCGGAAAGACGCTCGCCCTGCGCCATCAAGTCGCGCCCCGCATGGGGCGTGTGGATTGAAACAACAAGGCGCGTGTCCGCTTCTATACACAAGTAGAGTCGCGCCCCGCATGGGGCGCGTGGATTGAAACTCAAGTTATGTCCTACCAATGGTAAGACATAAAACGTCGCGCCCCGCATGGGGCGCGTGGATTGAAACCCCTACCCATGTGATACGCCCCGCGAATGGCAGCGTCGCGCCCCACATGGGGCGCGTGGATTGAAACACATGAATCCTCGAAAGCCCCGATTTGCAAGGGCTGTCGCGCCCCGCATGGGGCGCGTGGATTGAAACACCTTTGCCGCTGCTGCTGCGACGCGTGCCTGATGTCGCGCCCCGCATGGGGCGCGTGGATTGAAACGCGGCGATCTGGAATCAAGACAGCATTATTATAGTCGCGCCCCGCATGGGGCGCGTGGATTGAAACGTCGGGACTGCTGCACGCCCCCCAGTGCTGAGAAGTCGCGCCCCGCATGGGGCGCGTGGATTGAAACGTTCTGGAAAGCCTCAAAGCGCGCATCGATAAGGTCGCGCCCCGCATGGGGCGCGTGGATTGAAACGCTTTTAGCCCGAGGAGATAACCGATGTGATTCGTCGCGCCCCGCATGGGGCGCGTGGATTGAAACATTTTCGGGTCTGCCGCCGCCACAGCGAGGAGCGTCGCGCCCCGCATGGGGCGCGTGGATTGAAACACGCCGCCGACCTCCACGCCCTCGCGCCGTTCGCGTCGCGCCCCGCATGGGGCGCGTGGATTGAAACAAGACCAAGAGCGGCGGCTATGGCTTCCACGTCAGTCGCGCCCCGCATGGGGCGCGTGGATTGAAACCTCCGTCTCGAGTGCGTGCGCCGCCCCCAAAAGCCGTCGCGCCCCGCATGGGGCGCGTGGATTGAAACTCCGAGGGGCGGCGGCGTGTGTGCGCTGTGGCTCCGTCGCGCCCCGCATGGGGCGCGTGGATTGAAACGACATTGTAAAGCAAAACTGCACGACAAACTTCAGTCGCGCCCTGCATGGGGCGCGTGGATTGAAACTGCAAAACGACCGTAGGATACACATCAGCGTCGGTCGCGCCCCGCATGGGGCGCGTGGATTGAAACAGCGACAGCCCGTCGCAAGATACACTTGCGCGGCAGTCGCGCCCCGCATGGGGCGCGTGGATTGAAACACTTTATGAAGGTGTCGGCACTCGGGGCAAAGGGGCGCGCCCCGCATGGGGCGCGTGGATTGAAACTTGTGGAGTGCGAAAGTAGCACTCCATTTTTGAGTCGCGCCCCGCATGGGGCGCGTGGATTGAAACACGGCGCCACACAAGGCGAGCTATTTGCTCAAGGGTCACGCCCCGCATGGGGCGCGTGGATTGAAACATGACGAGCGACCTTAAGCCCCCGACGACGGAGCGTCGCGCCCCGCATGGGGCGCGTGGATTGAAACTGCGCTCTGTCTTACACTGCGGCGTGCTCTGTGGTCGCGCCCCGCATGGGGCGCGTGGATTGAAACCGTCGAGGGGTGCAAGGATCTCAATCAGATCAAGGTCGCGCCCCGCATGGGGCGCGTGGATTGAAACAATCCATTCCGTGATGCATTGGAACCTCTCCGTACGTCGCGCCCCGCATGGGGCGCGTGGATTGAAACTATGCCTCCTGATAGGTGCGCTTATTCGCCTCGTGTCGCGCCCCGCATGGGGCGCGTGGATTGAAACATTTTCGGGTCTGCCGCCGCCA